>Ga0335070_10009335_pt1 | contig 11503 bp, 10 predicted proteins | sample Lox_Sample_13_FD_206722 | JGI IMG/M metagenome (GOLD analysis project Ga0335070, IMG submission 206722) | Soil microbial communities from Loxahatchee National Wildlife Refuge, Florida, United States - Lox_Sample_1.3 | ecosystem: Environmental > Terrestrial > Soil > Wetlands | place: USA... | reverse complement strand
CGATCCATTCAGCGATCAGGGTGGACTTGCCAAAACCGGGTGGGGCTGAGACCAGGCAGAGTCGCCGCCCTTGCTCGAGGCCATCCTCCAGTTTTTGAAGCAGGCGCGGCCGCGCAACCGACCCGGACAGGGCATGCGGGATGAACAGCTTGGTCTTTAAAAGATCATTGGTCATGGCGTCATTTTCCAGCAGCAGGGGTAAGGGATATAACTGGATCCTGGCACAAGAGAGTATTTTAAGCATACCATATTTATATCAGTGCGCTTACGCTTTTCTTTTATGAACCCAACTCCTGCAAAATTAGGGCTGGTCGGCTAATGGCGGTTCGGTCAGGTGGCCGAACAGGTCTCCCAGCTCAGGGACTTTTATTCCCTGCAAGCCTAACATTAGCGCCAGTTCTCCGCCGTAATGGTATTGAATCGTCTGGCATATTCATTCTCCCAGTTTAGTCTCTGATGTGAAACGTTAATAACGTTATAATAGCTCCATGCGCCTGAAATGCCTGACCTGCGAAGCCCTCGCTCGGCCCGTTTACCAGTGCGCCGCCCAATCGCCCCACTTAATCGATATCGAGCTGGTGCGGCTTGGTCTGCACAACCGGCCGGCTACCTTGCGGGCCCATCTGCAGGCCTTGATCGACGCTGCACTGCCGGACAAATACGACGCCGTGTTGCTGGCGTACGGCCTGTGCGGCCAGGCAACCGCCGGGCTGGCTACTCGCCAGCTCCGCCTGGTTCTGCCGCGCGCCCACGACTGCATCACGCTCTTCCTCGGCAGCCGCCAGCGCTACAACCAGCAGTTCGAGAGCAATCCGGGCACCTACTGGTACAGCCAGGATTTCATCGAGCGACGTGACGGTGACAGCGCCGTCCTTTCGATGGGCTCGGGTATCGACGTGGACATGGAAGGGGTGTACGAAAGCTACGTCGCGAAATACGGGAAGGACAACGCCGATTACCTGATGGAGGTCATGGGCGCCTGGCAGAAGCATTACAACCGGGCTGCTTTTATCGACCTAGGGACCGGCGATACGTCCGAACTGGTTGAAAAGGCTCGCGCCGAAGCCGGCCGCCGCGGCTGGACTTACGAGCTCCTTCAAGGAGATATTACCTTGATCCGCCGCCTGGTGCAGGGCGCCTGGGACGACGATTTCCTGGTCGTCCCGCCTGGCCATCAGATAGTGATGGCCGCCAGCGACGACGTCATTGGTTATGGTTGACGGATTGGGCCCCATGCGGTGCATGGGGCCCAATCTGTCAAGAAGACAGGAATTGCTCGACTTCCTTCAGGGTGGGCAGGGCTTTGCGCCCGCCCAGGGCCTGGGTATTAAGGGCTGCTACGGCGCTGGCAAATTCAGCGGTCTTCTCCAGGCTGAACCCTCGTAACAGGCCAAACAAGAATGCCCCGTGGTAACTATCGCCGCAGCCGGTTGTATCGACCACTTCTGGCATTGCAAAGGCCGGCTGGTAAAAACGCTGGCCTTGTTTGGAATATACCTGGCTGCCCTTTACGCCTTCGGTGATGACCACGATTCCCGGCCCCATCTCTAACAGGCGTGCGGCGGACTGGTCCGGGTTATGCGAGCCGGTGCAGGCCTCGCCGAACTGGCGGGCCACGATGCAGATATCCGCCAGGGCGATCAGCGGCCGTAGCTCAGGCTGGTAGCGGTTGGCGCCCCCGTCAAAGGAGACCTTCACGCCTGCCATTCTAGCCCGCCGGGCCGCCTTCAGGCAGGCTTTAAGATGCCGGCCGTTGAGGTGTAGGAATCTGGCGCCCTGGATGGCGCTGAAGGGCGCCTCATTCGGGTCCAGTTCGGGCGCGCTGGCGGGCATATGCACGATGGCGCGCTCGCCGGTGGAGCGCTTGACCAGGATGCAGGAGGTCGAGCTGGTCTGGCCGGGACGAGTAAGGATGTAGCGCGTGTCCACCCCCTCCTGCTGGAGCTGTTTCAGGATGAACTCGCTGCGCCAATCGTCCCCCAGGGCGTCGACCATGGCTGTTCGAGCCCCCAGGCGTTCCAGGGTCACTATGGCGGTGGCGACCGGCCCGCCGCCGGACAGGACCAGCTCGTGGGCCTGTTGAACTTCTTCATTTTGAGGAAAATGGTCGACCAGGTTGATGATATCCAGTGAACTGGCCCCCAGCCCGACGACATCGTAGGGTTCGTTTCTGTCATCCGCATATTCGAGCATCAATTCATTTTACATCCCCCTTCCGGCAGGCTCCATAACACTTTTGCAAAGCCGGGACCTCTCGCCATTAAGAGGATGGGAAGGCGAGTGTTTGATGACTTTGATAAGGCCATAGAAGGATATTCTGCCACTGCAACAATTGCGACTCTCGAGGTAGAATAAATCGGATTTATCCCCAACCTCCCGGAGGAGATGCATGCAGAGTGACCTGCTGCCCTTTTTCAGGCCGCGCGGTGTGGCGGTCATCGGCGCTTCGGCAAGTCCTAATAAATTAAGTTACGGAATCCTGCGCAACCTGACGCTGTATGGCTTTGAAGGCCAGGTGGCTCCCGTCAATCCCAAAGCCGACCGGATCCTGGGATTGAAATGTTTTCCCGACCTCACCAGCGTGCCCGACCCGCTGGACCTGGCAGTAGTGGTCCTGCCTGCCCCTGCCATACCGGCCGTTCTGGAGGAATGCGGGCAGCGCGGCCTTAAAGCCGTCACGATCATTTCAGGTGGATTTAAAGAGGTCGGCGAGAGCGGGGCGACCCTGGAGCAAGCCTGCCTGGCGATTGCCAGGCGCTTCTGCATGCGTCTGATTGGCCCGAACTGCGTCGGCACGCTGGACCTGTACAGTGGGCTGGACACGACCTTCATCAACGGCGTCCCGGACCGGGGCGGAATTGGCTTTGTGTCGCAGTCCGGGGCAGTCGGCGGCGGGGTGGTGGACCAGATCCGGGGCAAAAAGATCGGTTTTTCAGCCTTCGCCAGCCTGGGCAACGAAGCGGATGTGACCGAATCGGACGTGATCGAATACCTGGGACAGGATGAGCATACCCGCGTTATCGCTGTCTACGTCGAAATGATTCGCGACGGGCAGCGTTTCATCGAGGTCGTCCGGCGGGTGACGCCTCACAAACCGGTCATCCTGCTCAAAGCCGGGCGGACGAGCGCCGGAGCGCGAGCGGTTTCTTCGCATACCGGCTCGCTAGCCGGCTCGCACGCCGCTTACCAGGCTGCATTTATCCAATCTGGCGTGATCGAGGTCGACTCGGTGGCGGAATTGTTCGATGCGGCTGTGGCGCTCGATTTTCAGCCCCTCCCAGGCGGCCCGCGGACCGTGCTGCTGACCAACGCCGGCGGCCCAGCGGCCCTGGCTTCGGACAGCTTGGCAGTTAACGGCTTGGTCATGGCGGACCTCTCGCCGGAGACCATGCAGACCTTGCGCCAGCACCTGAACCCGGCCGCCCAGGTCGGCAACCCGGTCGACATGCTGGGCGGCGCCGAGCCGACTGAATATGCCCTGGCGCTTAGAAGCGTGCTGGCCGACCCGAACGTCGACATGGCCATCCCCATCCTGGTGCCACAGGCGCTGGTCGACCCGGTTGAGGTGGCTCGCCAGGTCAGCCTGGCGGCCAGGGATAGCGGCAAGCCGGTCGTTGCCTGCCTGATGGGCGAGGCCAGCGTGGGCGGCGCCCGCCAGGTGCTGCACGAGAATCACGTGCCGATGTACGCGTACCCGGAGTCCACCGGCAAGGTTCTGGGTGTCCTCTGGCGCACCAGCCAGTGGCGCAATCAACCGGACGAGCCGACGGCCGTCCTGGCCGATATCGACCGCGGCGAGGCCCAACGCAGCCTCGACCGGGTTCGTGCGGAGAAAATATTAGGCGAGGCCTCCACCCGCCCCTTGCTTCAAGCTTACGGCATCCCGCTCGTAGCCGGAGGGTTTGCCGGCAGCGCCAGCCAGGCCGCGGACATTGCCGCCCGGGTTGGTTTCCCGGTCGCGATGAAGATTGCCTCGCCCGACGTGCTCCACAAATCCGAGGCCGGCGGCATCCGGCTGAACCTGGTTGACGCCCAAATGGTTGAGATCGAGTTCAGCCGCCTTATGGACGAGGTGGCGGCCAGGCTGCCGTCTGCTCGCCTGGAAGGCGTGCTGGTCGAAGCCATGGCGCCCAGGGGCCAGGAGGTGATCGTCGGCATACGCCGCGATCCCAATTTCGGTCCGCTGATGATGTTCGGCCTGGGCGGAGTATATGTTGAGCTGTTCAATGACGTGGCCTTCAGGGTGGCGCCGCTCAAGCGGTCTGATGCGTTGGCGATGATCCACCAGACCAGGGCCGGGCGCCTGCTGACCGGTTTTCGCGGCCAGGTTGAAGCCGACCTGGAGGCAGTGGTCGCTACGATCCTGCGCCTCAGCCAGCTTGCCCTCGATTTCCCCGAGATCGACGAGGTCGAAATCAACCCCCTGCTCGTCCTCCCCAAAGGCGAAGGTGCGCTTTCTCTGGACTGCAGGGCAATCTTGAGGGATGAAACCTGACCACGAATGATGCCAATGAAAACCAAAAATGCCAATATTTTTAAAATATTCGGGCTTATTCGTCTAAATTAGTGCAATTAGCGGTTAAATTCTTAATCTGGAGGTGAGGATAGATGAAACGTCTGTTGTCCGGTAACGAGGCTGTGGCCCGGGGGGCGTGGGAGGCCGGGTGCAGGGTGGGTTCGGGTTACCCGGGCACGCCCAGCACGGAGATCATGGAAGTGTTTGCCCAGTACCCTAATGTCTACGCCGAATGGGCGCCCAATGAGAAAGTGGCGTTGGATGCCGCCATTGGGGCGGCCTACGCTGGCCGGCGCGCCATCTCGACCATGAAGCACGTCGGTCTGAACGTAGCGGCGGACGCCTTTTTCTACGCGGCCATGACCGGCATCGAGGCCGGGCTGGTGATCGTTTCGGCCGATGATCCCTCCATGCATTCCTCCCAAAACGAGCAGGATAACCGCCAGTTCGCCAAATTTGCACGAGTTCCCTGCCTGGATCCGGCGGACAGCCAGGAAGCGCACGACCTGGCGGTGGCTGCCTTTGACATCAGCGAGCAGTTCGATACGCCGGTGCTGCTGCGCTTGACCACCCGCGTCTGCCATACCAGCGCCCCGGTGGAGCTGGGCGAGCAGCGTGAGATCCAGCCCGAGCCCGGAAAGTACCCGCGCAACCTGGGCAAATACTGCATGCTGCCGGCTAACGCCCGCAAACGCCACCCGGTGATCGAGACCCGCATCCAGGACCTGGCTGAATTTGCCGAGACGTTCCGCTACAACCGGATCGAATGGCGCTCGCGCGCTCTTGGGGTCATCACCGGGGGTGTCGGGTACGAGTATGCCCGCGAGGTCTTTCCCGAGGCCAGCGTGCTCAAGCTGGGAATGGTCTATCCCCTCCCCAGGCGCCTGGCAGCCGAATTTGCGTCCCAGGTGGACCGGCTGATTGTAGTCGAAGAGCTGGATCCCTTCATCGAAGACCAGGTGCGGCTGATGGGCATTCCCCTGTACCGCCCCGAGGACCTCAGCCCTTACCCATTGACAAAAACCATCTTCCCCATCGTGGGCGAATTCGACCCTACGACCGTGCGCGCCAGCGCCCGGCAGGCCAGGCTGCTACCGGAGACGGAAACCGGCGGATCCATGTCGGGGTCCAGCCCTGCTGCCCCGGCTGACCTGCCGCAGCGCCCGCCGGTGTTGTGCCCGGGCTGTCCCCACCGCAGCACGTTTTACGTCCTGCACAAGCTGGGCGTGCCGGTCAACGGCGATATTGGTTGCTACACTCTGGGCATCACACCCCCACTCAGCGCCCTGCACACCTGCGGCTGCATGGGCGCCAGCATCGGGGTGGCGCACGGAGCTGCCATTGCCGGCGACCCGGAACGGCACGTGGCCGTGATCGGCGATTCGACCTTTTTCCATACCGGCGTGCCGGCCCTGATCAACGTGGCCTACAACCACAGCAACGTGATCACCGTCATCATGGATAACCGCGTTACCGGCATGACCGGTCACCAGGATAACCCAGGCACCGGCAAGACCCTCCAGCAAAAGCCGACTCGCGAGGTGGACATCGAGACCCTGGTGCGGGCCTGCGGGATTGAAAAGGTGCTCACCGTACCGGCCTACGAGGTTGAGCTGATCGAGAAGACCCTCAAACAGTGGATGAAGAGCGACGAGCCGGCTGTTTTGATCACTCGCGAGGCATGTGCTCTGCTGCCTTCAGCTCGCGCGACCTGGCTGCCGCTGGAAGTGGTCAGCGACCGCTGTAACGGCTGTACCCTGTGCTTCCGCATCGGCTGCCCGGCCATTCTGAAGTCGGACGAGCTCGATGCCCGCACCCAGCGCCCGCTGGCCGAGATCGATGCTTCCCTCTGCACCGGCTGCGAAATCTGCGCCCAGATCTGCCCGCGGGATGCCATCCTCTTCCGCCAGCAGATACTTAATCAGGCAAAAGAATAATGAATAATGCAATTAATTTCGTTTTGGTTGGCGTCGGCGGGCAAGGAACGATTTTGGCGAGCGACGTGCTGGCCGAGCTCGGGCTGAAATTAGGCTACGACGTGAAAAAAGCCGAGGTACACGGCATGTCCCAGCGCGGCGGCAGCGTGGTCTCGCACCTGCGCTGGGGGCAGCAGGTTTTCGCCCCCGTCATCGGACGCGGCGAGGCCGATTACCTGGTGGCCTTTGAAAAGCTCGAAGCCGCCCGCTTTGTCGAGTGGCTGCGCCCTGGCGGCACAGTGGTGGTTAACGATTACAGCATCGAGCCGGCTACCGTCAATGCTGGCAGCGCGGTGTATCCGCAGGATGGCCTCCTCAAGGCAACCCTGGCAAACGCCACCCCGCACGCCGTGTGGGTCAAGGGCGCCGAGATTGCGGAAGCCCTGGGGAATCCCAAGGTCGCCAACGTGGCCCTGCTGGGGGCGCTATCGGCCCTGCTGGAACCGGATTTGGAAATGTGGGACGAGGTTCTGCGCCTGCGCATCCCGGCCAAATACCTGGAATTGAACCGCAAGGCTTTCCAGGCCGGGCGCGCCGCGGTGAAACTAGATTAATCCTAATTCTTTCGCCTTCATCGCCGCCGATGTTCGATCGGTGACTCCCAGCTTCCCAAGGATACTGGTCACGTGGTTCTTGACCGTGCCTTCGGCCAGGACGAGCTGGGCCGCAATCTCGCGGTTGGTGGCGCCGCCCGCCAGCAGGCGCAGGATTTCCAGCTCGCGCGGTGAAAGCGGCTCGGACAGGGTCTGGGACCAGGCCGGGGCTTGTTCAGACAGGCGGGTGAACTGCGCCACGACCCGGGCCGCCACGGATGGCTGGAGCACAGTCTCGCCACGCGCTCCCGCCCGGATAGCCTCGTATAGCTTGTCGGTCGGGGCGTCTTTGAGCAAGTAGCCGATGGCGCCTGCCCGCAGCCCATCGAAGATGGCGGCATCCTCATCGAAGGTAGTCAGCACAATCACCCGAATATCCGGCTGGTTGGCTCGCAGGCGGCGGGTAGCCGCTGCCCCGTCCAGGACCGGCATACGCAGGTCCATCAGTACCAGGTCCGGCTTGAGCGTGGCGCACTTCTGGAGCGCTTCCTCGCCGTCGGCAGCTTCGCCGATCACCTCGAAATCTGGCTGCGAGGACAGCAGCATGCGCATGCCGGAACGAAACATGGTCTGGTCGTCGACGAGCAGGATGCGGATTTTATTCATATTATTTCCTGTACTTTACCTGTTAAATGAAATCCCGGCAGGTAAAAATGATAGATCAGGCCGTAGCCGCCAGCCGGGGGATCTCGACTTCCAGGCTAAACCCCTGGCCGGGAGCGGTTTCCACTTTCAGCGTGCCGCCGATCAACTGAACGCGCTCCGCCAGGCCGGTCAAGCCAAAGCCGCCGCTGGTCTGCTGACTCCCGATGCCGTTATCGCACACCACCAGGCGCACAATGCGTTCGCCGTAGACCAGGCGCAGCCCTACCTGGCTGGCGCTGGCGTGCTTACGCACGTTGGTCAAGCCTTCCTGCGCCGCCCGGTAGAGGGTGAAATCGGCCTGGGGCGAGAGGGGCGCCTGGCTGCCCTCCACGCTCAGGTCGGCCTGCATTCCGGAGGAGCGGGTTTCTTCCAGCAGGGCTCGCAGACGATCCGGCAGGGGACTGCCGGTAGAAGGATCGGAGCGCAGCTCGGAGATGGATCTGCGAACGTCCGCCAGGGCTTCCTGGGCCAGGTTCTGGGCATTTCCGAGCGCCTGTTTAGCCTGGGGAGGATCCTGCTCCACCAGGGCTTCGGCAGCCTTGATTTGAATGTTGATGGCTGTCAGGTAATGCCCGAGGCCGTCGTGGATCTCACGCGCCAGGCGGTTACGCTCCTGGACGGTCGCCATTTCTTCCACCTGAGCGGCGTACTCGCGCAGCTTCTGGTTGGCTCCGGCTAATTTCCGGCGGGCTTCCTGTTCATCGACCGTGATCTGGGTGAAGACGGCCACAAAGACCACTGCCGCCAGCATAGGCATGGCCCAGGCAGAGAAATTGCTGAGACCGTTGGTGGCTACGATCGCGCCCACCTGCAGCGCCCATACCCCGCTGGCCACTGCGAATCCCCACGGGCGCGGCAGGTCCTCCATGCCCTGGCTGGCGAGGGGCAGCAGCACCAGCCAGGCGGCGCCCTGGCTCAGGTAGTCGATCGTTCCCGCCAATGCTAACTGCACTAAGAAGTAAACCGGCGGAGCCCACCGGTAGGGCAGCCAGTCAAGCTGCTGCTCGCCCCAGGTGCCTAGGAACAGGTAGGCCAGCCCTAGCAAGATCTGGATTACAGCCCGGATCAGCTCGAATTTGAACGCGCTTCCGGTCAGCCAGACCATGTACCCTGCCAGGACCACCACGGCAAAGGCAATATTGCCAAACTGCTGCGAGCGCTGCTCGACGGATGAGGTGTTTTTCATTTTAGTTAAATTTACCACACACCTGCCCTGGCACCGCCCGCCAGGGCAGGTGTGTGGTTAAATTATACCCTTGCATGATCCGATAAAGAATCCTGGATAGAGCCTTCCCAGACCTCGTTCGAGGTCCAGATCTTTTCAAGGTCGAGGCGGCAGGCGAAAGCGGGCTCCCATTCAACCGGAATGGAGAACCAAAACCAGGTTGGCTTGTTCCTTCGTCCGTGGTCTATGGCCTGTGGTCTTTCCTACTGATCAATCTGCCGCAACAGCTCCCAAGTGAACCGCAACACCTTTTCCAGGCAGTTAGGATCGATGAACTCAATCGTGTCGCTCATCTGGTGCCAGTGGTCGGACGATTCCGACTCGTTCTCGGGCACCGTACATACCGTCAGCGCAATCAGGCCGCGCAGGGTTGCCGGCAAGGCATCGGTGTAGGCCAGGCCGGTTTCTTCGATCGTCTTGATGTTCGGCAGCGACCGGCACACCTCGCGCGCCAGGTCGAGTGCCCGTGGATGAGTGCGGTGCTTGAGAATCAATCCATCGGCGGTGAGGTATTTGATGGCGCCCAGGCCTACTTCATCCAGCGTAACGTAAACCGCTTCCGAGCCCAGGCCGGCAGCGTGGGCATCCAAAAAGGCTTTCATGCCGGATGCGCCCGTCTCCTCGCAGTCCGGGAAGAGCAGGGTAACTTCGGTGTGCGCCAGTGGCTCTTCCTGGAGGCGCCGGGCCAGCGCCAGAAGTATGCCCACGCCCGAGGCGTTATCGTTTGCGCCGGGGCCATGGGGCGTGCGGTCTGCGGTGGCGACCATGTACATCGCAAAGGCCTGGATAGGCAGGAGGAGCAGCCCGATCCAGCGCAACCAGCTCCAGTTGAACAGCGCCGCCAGCCCGAACAGGACCAGGCCAGCCGCCATGCTGAGAAAGGAAGCCGTAACCAGCAGGCCAAAGAGTCGGTGCCATATTTTCGAGGAATAAAAGACCGGCGTGCGATGCGTATCCAGGTGGGCAAAAAGCACGGCCCGTCGTCGCACTTCGCCAGTGGGCGGGACCACCCCGGTCACATTCTGGGTGGCAATCTTCGGCAACAGCCACTGGGCCCAATTGCTGGAAAAATCCGTCTCGGCCAACATGGCCCAGGTACCCAACCCGCTCAGGATGGCTGCCAGGCCCAACAGCCAGATGGAGCCGGAAAGGAGAGCCAGCAGGCTTCCCAGGCAGGCTGCCAGATAGGCCAGGGTGTACGGCCTGTAGGTCGAAGGCGACCCCATGAACGGCTCGCTCGTCACTTTTTGGAGCCCCAGCTTACGCAGCTCGGACATGACGTACTCGCCTGCCAGCCTAACCTTGGGCGTGCAACTACCACGCCCGCCTATCGCCCGAGAAAGGTAACGGATGTGATTCAAAGCCAGGTTGGTATCTGGTTCCATGCCATTTTCCTCTTCGGTTGCTTCCAGCAGGTCAAGCGGCGATTCGCGCTGCCAGATCTGCTGGGCGCACAGGAAACCGGCTCAGGCGCCTGGGCGCCTTCCTCGCCCATGTAAGGGGCGTAGATGCGCATGGATACCTGCTGCACAAGCTGGCGCGGTTCCTGGATGACCTCCGCCAGGCCTTCAAAAAGCACTGCCTGCAGCCGGCCGGTTTTGGCGGGCTCGATCAAGATAGCAGCTTTCGAATTGGCGACAAGGTCTTCCACCTTGGGCGTGCTTATAAAAGCGCTGGGCCACATGGACGTCCCATCCCACAAGAACCAGACTGGCACGACGTGCGCCTGGGAGGTCCTGGCGTTGGCGGTTCCCAGGACGGCCAACACCGGCGGATCATGGACCTGCCAGGAGCAGGCTTACTTGGCGTTCCTGGCGACTTAGCGGTTCATTATATTCCCGTGTCCGGCATTCGCAAGAGATCTACCCTTAAATTATTGAAGGACTTCAATGTGCAGGGTGAAGATCAGCGACGGCAGACCGCAGGCCGGCTTCGATTGGCGGCAGACCGGGTCGCCGGTGGCGGTTAGGGTGGCCTTGCCGGGCTGGAGAGCCTGGTAGACGCCCTGGGCGCCGCGGATGACGGCGATATTCTTCACCCGGCTGATCACGTTCTGGTTGTCGATCGCCAGATCCCATGTGTAATTCTCGCCCAGCTTCAAGAGGAATGTTTCATTTGGATGCATTGTGATGAGCTGGTTATTGTAATCCAGCGTGATGACGCTGGCTCCGCCTCCATCAGGGGTGGTTCCGACTGCGCTGGGGGTGGGGGCTGGCGTGTCGGCGACCGGCGTTGAGGTTGGGGCAGGTGGCATGGTTGGCGAGGGCAGGCTGGTAGGTGTCATCTGGCCAGCCTGGGCTGCGACCGGTGCGCACGCGCTCACAGCCAGGGCAAACAAGGAAAGAATAACCAATAATTTAGTTCGGGCGTTCATTTCGTTCTCCTTAATGACACTTATATACTCTAATTACTTATATATAATAGACGCCGGCTGTGCCTGAAAGTTCCCGATTTAATAAATTATCCTATATGTGACCATCTCGATTATTATTTTAATGGTATATTAATCTTTAGTTTAGAAAAATGGAATTAATGAATTCTATGTTTA
>Ga0335070_10009333_pt1 | contig 11503 bp, 10 predicted proteins | sample Lox_Sample_13_FD_206722 | JGI IMG/M metagenome (GOLD analysis project Ga0335070, IMG submission 206722) | Soil microbial communities from Loxahatchee National Wildlife Refuge, Florida, United States - Lox_Sample_1.3 | ecosystem: Environmental > Terrestrial > Soil > Wetlands | place: USA... | reverse complement strand
ATCGCTGTGGGAGTAATCCTTTCCGGCGTTGTGCTGATATCAGCCGAGACCCGGAAGGAATATCGTTTCACGGTGGGCCGCCATGCCAGCGTTTCCGTAGCGAACGACTACGGACCAGTCACGGTCAGGACCGCTAACGGCAATCAAGTTATTGTCACTGCGGTCACCTATTCTGACAAAGCGGAAGTTGACCAAATTCAGCGTGGAAACCGGTTGGACATTGTTTCCCACCTGCTGCCGGGCGCGAATGAAAACTCGGGCCGCATCGATTACGAAGTGACCCTGCCACCCGATGCCAGTCTGACTTTGCACTCCAATACCGGCGCATTGTACGTGGAAAAGCTGCGCGCCGACGTCAATGTGGAAGGGGCATCGACCAGCGTCGAAGTACGGGACGTGAGCGGCGCCCACGTGCACGTGAAAACTCTCAACGGGCCGGTCACCTTGACCAATATCCGTGACGGACACGTGGAGATTACTTCGGTGAGTGGCGACGTCAACCTGACCACTGTGACGGGACCGTTGGTGCAGGTCAGTTCGACGAGCGGAAAGATTCATTACGACGGCGATTTTGGAGAGGCAGGTCAATACATTCTCACCAGTCACACCGGCGACATCGAAGCTACGGCGCCACCTTACGCGTCCATCGATGTCATCGCCCGTTCGGTCAAGGGCCAGGTGGAGGACGACTTTCCCCTGGAACCCGAGCACACTTCCTTCATCCCCAAGGCCGGGAGTGCCTTTGCAGGTACTCTGGGCAAGGCAGCCTCCAAGGTAAAGTTGCTGTCTTTCAGTGGTAAAATCCACCTCAAGAAACGCTGAAAAGTCCTTGCCGGGCCGGCGCATAGCCGTCCCGGCAACGCATTATGCATGATGACCACACCAGCCTTACGGTGCGAGGTGCGCGTGCGTGAGGGTGGGTGCGCTCCGCAAGCAGTGTTCCTCGTGGGCTTCATGGGAGCCGGCAAAACCAGCGTCGGCAGGGCTTTGGGCAACCAGTTGGGGTGGCCATTCGAAGACCTGGACGACCGGATTCAGGCCCAGGAGGAACGGACCATCGAAGAGATTTTCCAGCAATCAGGAGAAGCGGCATTCCGTCGCGCCGAACGCCGGGCCTTGCGAACTTTGCTTTCCGAACTAGGAAACTCTCCGCGGGTGATCGCTCTCGGCGGGGGTGCGTTCGTGCAGGAAGAAAATGCGGCCTTGCTCAATCAGCCGGGGTTTGCCGCAGTGTTTCTGGATGCGCCGGTGGAGGAGCTTTTCCGGCGCTGTATGCAGGAAGCTAGCGTGCGGCCGCTGCGGCGTAACCGCGAGCAGTTCTCTGAGTTGTATGCAGAGCGGCGTCCCCAATATATGACAGCTGGCGTACGCATTGTTACCACGGGCAAGGACGTGGAAGCAGTAGCGGCAGAGGTGGCAGAATGCCTCGGGTTGCGGCCGCGAAGCGCCCGTGCCAAGGAGTTATAGGGTGAAGCGAAAAATACTATCGGTATCAGGGTTCATCGTACTGCTCGGCTTGACCACACCTTTGTCCGGCAAGGAAGTGCAGAAAGACATCGTGGATTCGGGTTCTTTCGGCATCTTCGCCAACGGGCGGCGCGTAGCTACCGAGACATTCTCGGTCCACCAAGGAACGGGGGCAGTCAGCACAATTACGTCTCAGATAAAAGAAGAGGGTAATCCCAATCCGAGCCAGAGTTCATCGCTGCAAATCATGTCCGACGGCAGCCTGGTGCGCTATGAATGGCACGATCTTGGTCCCTCCAAAGCCGAGGTTGCCCTGGAGCCGAACGGCGATTTCCTGAAAGAGACAATCACCCAAGCCGCAGGCAATAAACCCGCCGAACACCCCTTTCTGATGCCGAAGACCTCGGTGGTGTTGGACAACAACTTCTTTGTCTACCGCCAGGTGCTGGCGTGGCGCTATATGGCTTCCAGTTGCACAGTCGAAGGCGATCAGGAAAAATGCACTGCCGCTTCCTTCGGAACGATCATCCCGCAGGAACAGATTTCCACTCGCGTGAGCGTGCAGCTGATTGGAGCCGATAAAATCTCCATCCGTGGCGTGGAACGGCAACTGATCCGGCTTACCTTGAAAAGTGATGACGACGAATGGGCCATGTGGCTGGATCCGGCCGACCATTTCAAGCTGGTACGCGTTACTAAGTCCGGTATCAACATGGAAGTCGTGCGCGATTAGGCACAGGACCTACCCTGCTCTGTTGGCGGGGACGGCAAAGAGCTCAACTTGATGTCCCTCATTGACACACGAACAACCCGCGTCTTGTTCACCGCGCTTCTATTTCTGCTGGCGCTCGGCTTCCTCTATATCGCTCGTCGCACCCTGATTGCTTTCCTTTTTGCGATTCTGTTCGCCTACCTCGTCGATCCTCTGGTGTCGCGTGTGGAGCGCTGGGTACGCGGCCGAGGGCGAGCTATCGCGGTGATCTACCTTCTGCTGTTGGTGCTGGTGGGCAGCTTCTTCTTCTTCGTGGGGCCCAGAATCGGGCGTCAGGCCCAGCGGCTCAGCCAGTCTTTGCCGGAGCTGGTGGGCAAGATCAGCTCCGGCCAGATCGCCGAGCAGATTGGCGCGGAGCACGGGTGGAGTGTTCGCACCCGGGAACAGTTGAAAGGGTTCCTGGCCAGCCATCGCGAGGACCTGCTCGACGCGGCACAGTATGTGGGCTTGTGGGCGGCAAGCATGGCCAAGGAAGCGTGGCTGCTGGTGCTGGTGCCGATCCTTGCTGCTTTCTTCCTGAAGGATGGCCGCGCCTTCAGCCAAGTCTTGCTTTCTTTTGTGCATGCGCGTGTGCAACGCGAGTTCCTCGAGGGCGTGCTCAGCGATCTGAATCAGATGCTGGCTCAGTTTATTCGCGCACAACTTCTGCTGGCTGCGTTGTCCATGCTCGCCTACACCTCTTTTATGGGACTCATGCGAGTGCAGTATGCCATGATGCTGGGCACGGCCGGAGGAATGATGGAGTTTATCCCCGTGGTAGGCCCGCTGGTTGCGGCGGCGCTCATCCTCGGAGTCTCGCTTCTCTTGAGCTATCCCCACTGGCTGGTGCTGCTCATTTTTCTGGGAGTATGGCGGTTGATCCAGGATTACGTCGTCTCTCCCCGCATCATGGGAAAAAGCATGGAATTACACCCGCTGGCGGCGATTTTCGGAGTTCTGGCAGGCGGGGAAATTGCGGGTGTGCTCGGAATCTATCTCTCCATTCCCGTGATGGCGAGTTTGCGCATTGTTTGGCGGCGGTGGCGCATGTATGCCGAGAAACAGCGCTTTGGACCGCTGAACGAATATTCCTTTGGAACCCAGATTAGCCCGCGCACGTGAAGTGCCGGCTTCTTCTGGTGCCCGGTTGTTCCTTATCCTGCGGCGCAGACGGCACTCTCGACCGGAATACGACGCAGGTACTCGGCCGCCGCTTCCGGCAACACCGTGTTGATGAACATTCCCGAGCCAAGTTCGAAGCCCGCCACGCGCGTCAGCCGGGGAATCACACTGACATACCAGTGGAAGTATTTCACGCTCTCGGCTTCGACCGGCGCATTGCGCACGGTGTAGTTGAAGTCGGGGTCCTGCAAGCCGTGGTAGATTTTGGCCAGGATGGCTCGCAGAGTGCGGGCCAGGTCTTTCAGTTCGTCGGCGCTGATATCGCCGAAACTAGCCATGTGCCGGCGTGGAAAGATGTGGGTGCAGAACGGCGTGGGCGAGGCAAACGGTTCCAGCGCTACGAAGTGCTCGGAGGCCAGCACAATCCGTTTCTGCTCCTCCAGTTCTTCCTCGAGTGTCTGGCAGAAAATGCACTCGCCATATTCGTCGTAATGGCGCAGGGCCTGCTCCAGCCGCTCGCGCACCTGGTGCGAAATCACGGGAGAAGCAATCAGCTGCGAGTGCGGATGCTCCAGGCTGGTTCCAGCATCGGTTCCGTGGTTCTTGAAGATCGTGACCTGGGCAATGCGGGCATCCAGGCTCAAGGCATCGTAGCGGAGTTTGTAGGTGCGCAGGACGTTGGCCACATGCTCGTCGGTCATTAAAGCCGTGGTCTGGGAGTGGTCTGGCGTTTCCACAATCACATCGTGCACCCCAAAGCCCTCCATGCTCCGCCGCGAGCGATGAATGCTGCGCACGGGCTGCGCTTCGCGCGATAACGCCGAGAACTTGTTGGGCACAATGCGCACCTGCCAGTCGCCCGCTCCGGCCGGCACCCGCATCACTTCTGGGGGCGTTCTGTCTTCATTCCCCGGACAAAAGGGACAAGACTCCACCTTGCGGGCGAGCTTCCTGGGAGGCCGATGTGTAGCCAATTCCTCCGGGCGCTTGGCGCGTTCCGTGGCGATGATGACCCATTCTTTGGTAAAAAAATTCTGACGCAATTCCGGCATGTTCAGCCCTCAAGTTTTTAGATCGGCAAGGTTCTGAAATCCTGCAGTGAAGCTCAACTCACGCAGCCACAAGGCTTGGGCGGATTCCTATTGTAGAATCCCCAAGAACAGCCATGCAGACAATGGGCCCTTCGTCTTCATTCAAACAGTACTGTGCGGCACAGGCGGTGACGGCCATCACCACGCCAGCAGGCAATGACATCGATAGCACATGGGCACTGATCTGCTGTAGTCCATTGGCCAGGATGGCCCAGCCATGATCGTCATGAAATTTGGCGGCACCTCGGTCGAGGACGCCAACGCCATCGAGCGCGTTGCTTCCATCGTGCAGGGGCGATTGCCGCACAAGCCGGTGGTGGTGGTGAGCGCCATGGCCAAGGTCACTGACCAGTTGCTGGCCATGGCCCGCGCAGCCGGCGCGGGCGACCGTGAGACGGCGCTCCGTCTTTGCCGTTCGTTGCAGGAACGTCACTACAACGCGGCGGGCGAACTCCTCGGTACCGCGCTTTTCACCCAATTTCACGGCGAACTGGGGGAGGACTTTGCCCAGCTCGACGAATTGCTGCGCGGCATCGCCGCCGTCGGAGAGCTGACGCCGCGCACCAATGACCATGTGGCTGCCTTCGGCGAGATCCTTTCCAGCAAGATCGTTACTGCTGCCTTCTCGGCGCGAGGCTTGCATGCCACCCTGGTAGACGCGCGCGAGTGTCTGGTGACTGACAGCACGCACACTCGCGCCACTCCGCTCTTCGAGGAAACCAACGAGCGGCTCCGGACCATGGTTCAACCGCTGTTGGAAAGCGGGCAGGTGCCGGTCATGGGAGGCTTCATCGGCGCCACCAAAGCCGGTGTCACGACAACGATTGGCCGCGGCGGTTCGGATTTCTCTGCGTCGATCGTGGGCGCGGGGCTCGGAGCCGAACGCATTGAGATCTGGACGGACGTGGACGGCATGATGACGACGGACCCGAGCCTCTGTCCGGAGGCGCGGCGCATCAAAGTCATCAGCTTCGACGAGGCCGCTGAGCTGGCCTACTTTGGCGCCAGAGTGCTGCATCCGGCCACAGTATTGCCCGCGATTCAGAATAACATTCCCGTGTACGTGTTGAATTCGCGCAATCCGCAATGCGAAGGGACGCGAATCACCACCCGCGCGCCACATAGCCGGAATTTTTTCAAAGCCATTGCTGCAAAGAAGCGCATCACCATCGTGGACGTCGCCGCGCCCCGCATGCTACTGGCGCACGGTTTTCTTAAGGCGATCTTCGATGCCTTTGACCGGCACCGTATTCCGGTGGATGTGGTGTCCACCTCGGAGGTCAGCGTCTCTCTCACCGTAGACTCCAACGAATCGATTCCGGCCCTGGCGGCAGACTTGGCCAAGCTGGCGGATGTAAAGTATGAAGGCCGTAAGGCGATTGTCTGCCTGGTGGGCGAGAACCTGCGCGAGATTCCCGGGATCGCCGCCCACGTGTTCGGCGAGTTGAAAGATGTGAAGATTCGCATGATTTCGCAGGGGGCGTCGGAGATCAACCTGACGTTTGTGGTCGAGGAAGATCAGGTCCCGGATGTCATTCGGCGCCTGCACAAGACGTTTTTCTCGGAGTTGGACCCGGAGGTCTTTGCGTAAGAGAAGAAATTGGAAACCCAGAGTTGCGCAGAGGTTTCGCGCTTTCGACTTATGAACCTCGTACTCCTTGGCTACGGCAAAACCGGATCGCTGGTTGTGGAAGTGGCGCGGGAGCGCGAGCACACCGTGCGCATCCTCGATGAAGTGGATAATCCCCATGGCTCGGCGATCACCGCGGACAGCATGCGCGACGTCAACGTGGTGATCGACTTCACCACCCCCCATGCGGTCCTAGAAAACATCGAGGCCTGCTGCCGCGCCGGAAAAAGCATGGTGGTCGGAACCACGGGTTGGTATGGCGAGATTCCGCGAATCCGCGAACTGGTGGAGAAAAGTGGTATTGGTTTTCTGTACGCCTCAAATTTCTCCATAGGCGTGAATCTGTTCTTCGACGTCGCCCGGACGGCCGCCGCCGCGTTGCATCATCGTTACTCCGGCCAGATCTTCGAGCGTCACCACGTCCATAAGAAAGACGCCCCTTCGGGCACCGCCGTCGTACTGCAGCGCATGGTTCGTGAGGCTTCCGGCACGGAGCTTGAGATTACATCCTTCCGCGAGGGTGAAGTCGTGGGAATGCACGAACTGGTGCTGAACTCACCGAACGACACCATTTACGTTTCGCATGACGCCAAATCCCGCCGCGGCTTTGCTGAAGGCGCTGTCCGGGCGGCGGAATGGCTGGCCGGCAAAAAGGGTTTCTTCGAGTTCGATAAAGTCTGGCGGGAGCTGTAGAGCCCTGAAACATCCCGGCATGGCTCTGTGTGTCTACTGTGGCGGAAGGCTTTTTAACAACCACAGGCGCCACGAGGGATTACAGGGAAACCTCTAGAAACCGGTCGCCGAGAGTCGCACTCCTCCCCTTGTTCTCCTCCCTTTTGGCGATCTTTGTGGTTCAGGCTTTCTCTCGTGCCCCCAAATTCTTCCTGGGCACGGTTTTGCACACTTGCCGGTTCGCGTTATCTTAGTGGTATGCAACTCCGTGGCTGCGGTACAGCTTTAGTCACTCCCTTCCGTCAAGACGGCGCCGTCGACGAGCAGGCTCTGCGCAACCTGGTCGCCTGGCAGGTGGAATCCGGCATCGATTTCCTGGTTCCCTGCGGCACAACCGGTGAGACCCCGACCCTTACGCACGACGAGTGGTTGCAGGTCATCGACATCACCGTCGAAGTCGTGGCCGGCCGTGTGCCGATTGTTGCCGGCGCTACCTCGAACTCGACTCACGACGCGGTGGACAAAGCGAAGGAAGTCGGGGCGAGGCCGGGCGTAAACGCCATCCTCACGGCTTCTCCTTATTACAACAAGCCTACGCAGGAGGGCCAGTACCGCCACTTCCGCGCCATCGCCGAGGCCGTCGACAAGCCCGTCATCTTGTACAACGTGCCGGGACGCACCGGTTCAAATCTGGAGCCGGGCACTCTGATTCGGCTCACCGAAGTGCCCAACATCGCAGGCGTGAAGGAAGCCAGCGGGAACATGGCGCAGGTGGCCGACATCTGCAACATGGTGCCGGAAACTTTCTCCGTGTTGTCGGGCGACGACGCAGTCACTCTGCCCATCCTCGCGCTGGGTGGGGTGGGCCTGATTTCCGTGGCGTCCAACGAGATTCCCCACGAAATGGCGGAGATGGTTCGAGCCGCGCTGAACAACGATTGGAACGGCGCGCGACGCATCCATCGCAAGTACCTGCCGTTGATGCAGGCGAACTTCATCGAATCCAGCCCGCTGCCGGTGAAGGCGGTATTGGCGATGATGGGCAAGATTGAAGAGGTGTACCGTCTGCCGCTGCTGCCCATGCGGCGCGATACGCGCTCAAAGCTACAGCGCGTGGCTACCGAGGCGGGTTTGGTCAGCAAGCCGGGCGCGCCCCAGGCAGAGGCGGTCGACTTCTACATCTACGAGAACTGGCTCGCCGGACCGCACAAGATCGTGGTGCACCGTTCCACTTGCGGGCAGTGCAACCATGGGAAAGGGCGGCCCGCTGGTCATGACGCCAATCACGCACGCTGGCACGGACCGTACTCCACCATCGCTGAAGCACGCGAGGCAGCCCATAATCTGCCCGGCGTGCTGATCCGCAGCGAGTGCAAGTGCGTGTGAAGTCGGAACCACAACTTCACAAATGACGGGTGGCCCAAGCGATCGCCTCTGAATCAATCTCCGAGGCGCCTTGTCCTTTATACTTCTCCTTCCATGCTGCACCTGAAATCTGCCATCGAGCGTCTCGCCGCTTCCGGCGAAGTCGAGCGCAATCCCGAGGCACGGCAAACCTTCCTCGAGTTCCGCGATGCGCTCACCCAGGGCAAGATTCGCGCGGCGGAGAAGATCAATGGCCAGTGGGTGGTGAACGCCTGGGTCAAGCAAGGCATCCTGCTCGGCTTCCGCCTGGGGGAACTCACTGAGATGGGCAATGGCTCCAGCCTCTCTTTTGTAGATAAAGACACCTTCCCTGCCCGGCATTTTTCCGTGGCCGACCGGGTGCGCGTGGTTCCCGGCGGATCGTCGGTACGGCTCGGGGCTTACATCGCGCCGTCGGTCATTTGCATGCCGCCTATGTTCATCAACGTGGGCGCATACATCGACGAAGGCACCATGATTGACTCGCATGCGTTGGTCGGGTCGTGCGCGCAGGTCGGCAAGCGCGTGCATCTGAGCGCGGCGGCGCAAGTCGGTGGCGTGCTCGAGCCGGTGAATGCCGCGCCCGTGGTCATCGAAGACGATGTGCTGGTCGGCGGCAATTGTGGCATTTATGAAGGCACGCTGGTGCGGGCGCGGGCGGTGCTGGGCGCAGGAACCATTTTGACGCGATCCACTCCTTTGTATGATCTGGTGCGGGGAGCGGTCTATCGAGCCAGCGGCGACAAGCCGCTCGAAGTGCCGGAGAATGCCGTCGTCGTGCCCGGCTCCCGGGCGGTTCATAGAGGCAAAGCTGCGGAGTGGGGAGTGTCGCTGTATACGCCGGTCATTGTGAAATACCGCGACGAGAAGACCGAACAAGGGATTGAGCTGGAAGAGTGGTTGCGGTGAACCTTGCGTCAGATCAAACCACACTCAGCAGATTCCTCACCGGCTGAAGCCGGATTCGGAATGACAACTCTCAGTCTCCTCCTGAATCCTGACTTCTAACCCTTCTTCTGAGCCGGACACCCGAACCTCCGCCAACTGCTGAACGATCGCATCCGCCCTGGCGTCACGCAGCTCCGCGGCCGAGTAGGTGCTGGCCAGGCCGATGGCCTTCATCCCGGCAGCATGCGCAGCACGAATCCCCAGCGGCGCGTCTTCAATCACCAGACACAGTTCGGGAGCGACGCCTAGCAGCTCCGCTCCTTTCAGATAAGGCTCGGGATCAGGCTTGCCTTTCGTCACATCATCAGCCGAGACAAGGACTCGCGGCACAGGAAGCCCGGCCTTCTGAAGCCGGGCAGCCGCCAATCGGCGCGTACCGGAGGTTACAACACACCACTGGTCGGGGCGCAACGCGGCCAGCAGGTCGGCCGCGCCCGGCATCGCAACCGCACCGTCTTTATCGTCGGTGATATTCTGCTCCACCCGGTGCGCCTCGCTGACCGGATCCAGATGCGGTGCTACCAGCTGCAGCACTTCCACTGTGCGGCGGCCGTGCATGAGCCCCAGTACTTTTTCCGGATCGAGCCCCATTCCTCGGGCCCAACGGGTCCAGACGTGAACGATGGCCTGCGTGGAATCAACCAGGACGCCGTCGAGATCGAACAGGATGGCAGAGCTGGGAAAAAGCATAATTAACGGGGAAGAGCCGGGGCGTCGATGACTGCAGGCAATTTCTGGGTCTGCATCTGCTGGCGCATCTCCAGATGCCTCCGCCGGAAGTGGGCTTGCGCACGCTTGCCCCAGGCTCGAACGAAGTAGTAGTTTAGCGCCGCGCCAATTACCGAACTGGCGATCGGGATCACACGTCCCGCCCACTTTTCGACGACCTCAGTGCTGGCGCGGGCCGCCATGCGCTGGATTACGCGCGGTACGAATTTGTTGACCACTTCCTTTTCCAGTAGCTCGCGGCTTACGTCCACGCCGGCCGCGCTGGCCGCAGCCACCCAAAGTTCCGCAGTCTCTTCGTCAGTGTTGTATTCGAAGCCATACAGCAGGCTGAGCTTCTGGATCATGCGCAGCGTGATTCCGGCCAGAATGCTGAGGTCCGGCACAATGGTGGCGATCCCGCCCAGTCCGAGACCGGCGCCCTCGGCGGCCGCGGTTTTCATCCCGCCACGAATGACGCGCCAGGCGACATCATCGACCACTTCCATGTCCACGGTAAACACGCCGTGATAGCTGGATATCGGCAAGCCGTAGGCCGCGCGCAGCTGCAGCAGAAATCTCGCGGGATCGACTTTCACGGTGTCGTAGGCATGCTGAAATCCGCGGCGCAGGGCGTCTTCGAAGCGCCGCCGCAGCCACGACCTTTGTATCTGCTCGGCCATTCGCCTTCCACCTTACCGCAGTCGGCTGGCAGGCGCAAAGGCACTGGGTATGAACTCCTGTGCTAGCATCAAGGGTTCCTGATGCCAAGCGGAAAACTGCACATCGTGCCCCTGGGCGGCCTGGGCGAGTTCGGCATGAACTGCATGGCCGTGCGCTGGGGCGACGACATTATCGTCATCGACGCCGGGCTCATGTTCCCCGAGTCGGAATTGCTGGGCGTCGATATCGTCGTCCCTGACATTTCTTATCTCCTCGAGAACCGCCAGCGGGTGCGGGCCATCGTGCTCACCCACGGACACGAAGACCACATCGGCGCCTTGCCTTGGATTCTCTCTGAACTCAACGTGCCAGTGTGGGGTACTGAGTTCACTCTCGCCTACGTGGACGACAAGCTCGACGAACATGGTTTGCTGGACCAAGCCGATCTGCGCGAGATCGTGCCCGGAGAGCGTTTCAAGATCGGGCCTTTCACCATACATCCCATCCAGGTGACGCACAGCCTGGTGGACTGCGTGGCGCTGGCCATTCACACGCCACTGGGCGTCGTGCTTCACACCGGCGACTTCAAAGTCGACCCCACCCCCACCGACAACCGGCTCTTCGACCTCCATGCCTTCGCCGAATACGGCAAAGAAGGCGTTCTGGCACTGTTTCAGGATTCCACCAACGTCGAGCGCAAGGGCTACACGCCGAGCGAGCGCGCGGTTCGCCGCAAGTTCGACGAAATTTTTGCCCGCACGCAACGGCGTCTGTTCATCTCCTGTTTTTCATCGTCGATTCACCGCATCAAGCTGGCGGTGGACTTGGCCTGGGAGCATGGCCGCAAGATCGCCTTCGTTGGCCGCTCCATGAACAGTTCAGTGGAGATTGCCGAGGACCTGGGCTACGTCGAGACACCCGAAGGCCTGCTGATCCATCCCGGCGAGATGAAGAATTTCCCTGCGGAGAAAGTTTGTGTACTAATCAGCGGCACGCAGGGCGAGCCGATGTCGGCCATGTCGCGCGCAGCAGTCGACAATCACAAGCATG
>Ga0335070_10009332_pt1 | contig 11504 bp, 11 predicted proteins | sample Lox_Sample_13_FD_206722 | JGI IMG/M metagenome (GOLD analysis project Ga0335070, IMG submission 206722) | Soil microbial communities from Loxahatchee National Wildlife Refuge, Florida, United States - Lox_Sample_1.3 | ecosystem: Environmental > Terrestrial > Soil > Wetlands | place: USA... | reverse complement strand
GAACGAAGGTGACAGTTGGAGAATTGTCGGGGTTGTTAAAGGCATGGAGTACGAGACCGATCCGACGACTGCGCACGGAAATGAGGTTTTTATTCCGTCCACGGACCCAGGCAGCTTCTTCTCGACTTTTGTCGTGCGCGTGGAAGGCAGCGCGAAAGACCGCGTCTCCGAGATTCGAGACGCTATCCAGTCCGTAGATCCACAGGTTCCCGTATTCGGTGCGAAAACGATGGAGCAGCGGCTCGACGATACCTTCGCGATGCCAAGGTTCTACCGAACCGCCATCTGGTTCTTTGCCGGATTCGGGGTACTGTTGGCCGGGGTTGGAATCTACGCAATCGTCTCTTACGCTGTCGTCCAGAGGACGCGGGAAGTGGCAATACGCTTGGCCTTGGGCACAACTCCCATGAGAGTCCGGGGCATGCTGTTGCGGCACGGCTTGCTGACGGTCGTGGCCAGTGCGATTCCCGGAATAGTGGGAGCACAGCTGTCAGGGCGCTTCCTCGAAAGCCTGATCAATGGCGCCCAGCCAATCGGCCTGCAGGCCTCGGCAGGACTGATTTTTCTACTCGCTGCTATCGCATCTACCAGCGTCTGGTGCGCCAGCCGTCGCATCGCAACGTTCGACGTCACCGCCATTCTCCGTTCTGAGTGACCTTTAGGTTTGCGCGGCGCAGGGCGCTCGAATTCCATGGCAATATTTCAGGAACGTGCAGAGTTCTAGCGAGTGGCTTGGAACCGTCGTGCCCTACATGGTTCTTGCCTTTTAGCAAGTCAGATCCTGATATGTGATGGTCTCAAGTCGGCCACTCTTGAGCTTCATAGTGGCCCAGAATCTATTCGAACTTCCACCGCGTCGACTTACTCTGAAAATGCTTCTCCCACAACGCAAACACCACCCGCGGACGCACCGCGTACACCGGCTCTTTCATCGACAGGATGTCATCCTTCATCGACGACATATCGAACTTGTATTTCTTTTCATACACCGGCAGCATCTTCTTCCGCGCCGCCAGATCCGCAATTTCGGCCACACCCTCAACAATCACCGCCTCCGCCGCGTCGTCGTTGCATACAATGCACCGCGGATTCTCCGTCAGATTCCGCGCCTTCCGCGACCCGCTCCCGGTTGAAAACAGAAATCGCCCATCCTGCCAAAGCCCCCAGACCACCATAGTATGAGGCGACCCGTCCGGTCTCACGGTAGTAATCCAGTAATTGTGCGACTTCTTCAGCCGCTGCTCCGCCCAAGACCACGACAGCACTCCCTTGGTGCTAGTAGGGAAACCATACCCAGGCGCATGAATGCGGCCAGCTTTAGGACTAGCAGAAGCCCGCATATTTTTCTGTTTAGGCATAGTGTCAACCCCTGTGCCCCTCTGTGTCCTCTGTGGTGAGTCTTTTAGAATTTTCCAGGCACCAATTGCAGCGTCACAGATTCTTGTCCGCCCAAGAATTAATCCTCTGCAGCGCCTCCTGCAGATTCTCCAGCGAATTGGCCACGCTGAACCGCAGATACCCTTCCCCAAATTCCCCGAACGCCGTCCCCGAAAGTGCCGCCACTCCTGCCTGCTCCAGCAGCGCATCCGCCAGCGGCTTCGACTTCCACCCAGTCGCCGTGATGTTCGGAAACACGTAAAACGCCCCCTTCGGCATGCGACACGAAAATCCTTTGATCTTGTTCAGCCCCGCCACAAACACATCCCGCCGCCGCTGAAATTCATCGCGCATGCGATCCACCGAACTCTGATCCCCGCGGACCGCCTCCACTCCCGCCACCTGCGTGAAGCTCGCAGTACAGGAATTCGAATTCGTCATCAGCCGCGTCATCTGCGCCGCCAGATCCGCCCTCATCACCCCGTATCCCATGCGCCATCCGGTCATAGCGTACGTCTTCGAGAATCCATCCAGCAGAATCGTCCGCTCCTGCATCCCCGGCACCGACATGATCGAAAAATGCTGCTCACCATCGAACAGCAGCCGGCTGTAAATCTCATCCGAGAGAATCATGATGTTGCGATCGCCAATCACTCGCGCGATCTGCTCGATATCCTTCCGCCCCAGCACGCCCCCGGTCGGATTCTGCGGCGAATTGATGATGACCAGCTTCGTCCGATTGCTGATCAGCGACTCCAACTCATGCACATCCAGCGCGAAATCTCGCTCCTCACGCAACGCAATCGGGACCGCCCGCGCGCCGACATAATTGATCATCGACTCATAAATCGGGAATCCGGGATTTGGATAAATCACCTCATCCCCTTCGTCGACCAGCGACAAAATACTGAAGAAGATGATCGGCTTGCCCCCGGGTACCACCACGACTTCATCGCTTGAAACCTTCACCCCACGCGTCCGGCTTACATATTCCGCAATCGTTTGCCGGAGTTCGGGCAATCCCGCCGACGGCCCGTAATGCGTCCACCCCTTGTGCAGTGCATCTACGGCCGCCTCCACCACATTCGATGGCGTATCGAAGTCCGGTTCCCCGATCTCGAGATGCACAATGCTGCGTCCCTGGCGCTCCAACGCACGCGCCTTGTTCAGCACCTCGAAAGCGGTTTCAGTCCCCAAACGCGACATCCGACGCGCAAGCTGCAACTGATGTTGTGTGGAAGTAGCCTTCTCCATGGCGGGAAAACTCCTGAAAAAACGCAAACGGTTCATTATACCCCTGCGCCACATCCACTCAGCGCTAGGTGACTCGCCCCAGCACGACTGGATAATCCGGATCCCCATGCTCAAATGCCACAATGACCATTGAGCCGACTTGCGGCTTCTGCGCTCCGAGCAGGCACAGTGCCCAGCCAGTATCCATTCCTTCCACGCGCACCTTCACTCGCCCGGAAACCTGAGGATCTGTGTTGTCCAGAACGACTCCGCGATAAACGCCAAATAAAGCCATGAAGCCCTCCCCATTTTCTGCAATTCTTCCACCCGCAAAATGCCCCCGTCACCCTAGCACTCGAAAGCCCTCAACTCAAGCTTAGGAACGACTGAGCAGCGCACGGGATTTGCTCCCGCCCGGCTCTCCTGACAAAATACGAAGAATCCTCTGCCGCAGTTTTGGATCAAATCCGCAATCCTGATCAAGCGAGGCACATTAGGTGGATGCTCTAACTCAATTCAAGCAAGCTCAGAAAGAGGGCTGGAAGCATTTCGCTCCGCTCGAAGCCATTACCACACCGGCAGCCGCCCGCCTCGTGCACTTCGCGGGCGTCATCAAAGGACATCGCGTTCTCGACGTTGGCTGCGGCACCGGCGTCGTCGCCGTCACCGCCGCGCGCGCCGGGGCTCACGTCGATGCCATCGACCTCACGCCAGAACTGCTGGAGGTGGCGCGGGAGAATGCTGCCATAGCTCAGGTGAACATCAAGTTCCTCGAGGCCGACGTCGAAGAACTTCCCTTTTCCGATGCCGCTTTCGACGTCGTACTCAGCCAGTTCGCCCACATGTTCGCTCCCCGCCCCGAGGTCGCTGTCTCCGAGATGCTCCGCGTCCTTCGCCCTGGAGGAACCATCGCCTTCGCGACATGGCCGCCCGAATTACTCGTAGGCCGGACGATGCAGGTCTCCGCCCGTTACATGCCGCCACCGCCTCCGGGAATCGCCTCGCCTGTCGAATGGGGAGATCCCCAAGTCATAACGCAGCGCCTCGGGAATGCCGTTACCGACATCACATTTGACGGGTATACCCTCATGATTCCCGTTCTCAGTCCGCAGCACTTCCGCGCCAATGTCGAGCGCTCGGCCGGACCTATCATCAAAATGGTGCAAGCCCTGTCCCAGACCCAGCCGGGTCGCCTCCAAGCTTTCCGCAGAGAATTCGAATCGGTGGTCAGTGAATACTTGGAGAACAATCAGGTGCGTCAGGACTACCTCGTAACCCGCGCCCGAAAGAGATGAAGTGATGACACCATGCCTCGAAACACAAGAACAGAAGACGCTGCTCGAGTGGGCAGTAGCGTTCCCCTGTGAACCTCTGTGTCCCCTGTGGTGAGTGATGTTGAAGGAAGTGCCGCTATTCCGGCACGCTGTGCTCTTCGTTCTGCGAGCGCAGAACACGATCCACCGAGTACGGCGCACGCCGGCTGGGCTCGTAATAGTGCCGCACCTGCATCTCGCCCAGCAGCCCAATCGCCAGCAGGTTCAGCCCGCCAAGCAGCAGCCCAAGAGCGGCCATCATCGCTGGCCCGTGTGTCGCCATGATCGGCTGATGCCGCAGAAACTTCTCCACTCCCAGCCAAGCCACCATCGCGCTGCCGCCGAAGATGCTCATCATTCCAACGCTGCCAAAAAAGTGCAGCGGACGAGACAGATACTTCAGCAGAAATCGAATGGTGAGCAGATCAAAAAACACCCGGAAGGTCCGCGTGATGCCGTAGTGCGAAGCCCCACGCTCCCGCATGACATTCTTGATCGGCACTTCGCAGATGGTGGCCCCATGCCACGATGCCAGCGCCGGAATGAACCGGTGCAGTTCGCCATACAGCGGCACCTGCTCCAGGATGTCGCGCCGGTACGCCTTGAACGTCGTCCCAAAGTCATGAATGTCCACGCCACTGATCTTCGCCATCATCCAGTTGGCAATACGTGACGGGATTCGGCGCATCCAGAAGTTATCTACACGATTCTTCCGCCATCCACTAACGATGTCGTAACCCGCCGCCACTTTCTCAAGGAAGATGGGAATGTCATTGGGGTCGTGCTGCAGGTCCCCGTCCATAGCGATGATGTACTCGCCTCGCGCATGATCGAACCCAGCCGCAAGTCCCGCGGTCTGCCCGAAGTTGCGTCGCAGTTTCACCACCGTCACGCGGCTGTCCACGGCCGCGATCTCCCGCAGCATCGCAAACGTGTGGTCGGTCGAACCGTCGTCCACGAGAACGATCTCAAAGCTCTCGCCATGCGTCTCCATGACCACCTTCAGACGGTCATAGAGGTCGGTGACGTTCTCTTCCTCGTTATGCAAAGGGACGACGATGGAGTATTTCGGCACAGTTTATCGATTATAAACGAGCCTTCGAAATTCCCAAATCAACCTTGTGTAAAGAGTTTCGCGCAAGTAACGTCTGCACCGCTTACAGGTTGCCCCACCCTTGTCGCGTTTTGTGCGACAGGGTGGGGCATTTTGCTGAATTCGTGGCTGGCCCTTCCAAAATCAAAGCCCACGGCGAACCGTGGGCTCCGGAAAGAACAACTGCGATCAGTTGGAATCGTCGCGCCGCTTCAGCGTTGGACGATCATCATCGTCTTTCTTGTTGTCATCGGACTTGTCGTTGGTGTTCGACGTCCGCCGCAAGCTCGGCTTCGACGACTCCTTCTCGTCGAGCAGCTTGTGCTTATTCTCGATCGCCGCCAGCCTCGCCTTCACATCGTCGAACTCCGACGTGGTGACGACGTACTGCTGCTTCGCCGGCAGAATCTTCCGGATCTCCTCCTGCGACTTCGCAATCCGGTCTGCACTCTGCGGATGCGTATCGAACGCCTTCGCCAGCGTGCCCGGTTTCTTCTTCTCCATTGCCTGGATCTTTTCGAAGAAGGAGACAAATGCCGACGGATCATACCCCGCCCGGTACATGTACTCGATCCCCAGATAATCCGCTTCCGCTTCAAATCCGCGCGAGAACTTCAGAATTCCGAACATGCCACCCAGACCCGCCGCCTCGTACCCGGCATATCCCAGTCCGCCGCCGACAAAGATGAACGGAATGGAAGCCATCTGAATCAGCGATGCGCGCGTCTGTTCCCGCGCCGCATGGCACGCCGCCACGTGCGCGATCTCGTGCGCCATGACGCCGGCCACTTCCGCCTCTTCATCGGCCGCCAGGATCAGCCCGGAATTCACATAGAAAAAACCGCCCGGCAGCGCCATCGCGTTCACCACGTCCGAGTCGATCACCTTGATCGTGAACGGAACCTGCGCATCCGAATTGCGCACCAGGTTCTGCCCAATGCGATTCACATACTCGGTCACCACCGGATCGTTCACCAGCTTCACCTGCGACTCTACCTGCTGAGCGAACGCCCGGCCCATTGCCACCTGTTTCTCGACGCTATACCAGTTTCCTACGCCGCGGCCGCAGCCTACGTTGCGGTTGCCCACGGCATCCACATCCGTTTTGCCGCCATTGTGCTTGATATCGCTGTCGGCCTGCGTCGGCAGTGCCCCGGGAGCTTTCTTCGGAGCATTCTGGATGTCACCCGCCTTCGGCTTGCCTGCATCCGGATCGTCGGTTGGGACCTGCTGCGGGGACTGGCTGGGAGGAGCCTGCGTTTGAGGAGGTTGATTCTGTGGGGATTGTGTCGGATCTTGGCCGGGCGTCTGCGCCACCATCCACGGTGCCGCGCCGAACGCTGCCATTGCCAGCGCGCCTGCCAGCCATCTGAGCTTCATGGGACCACTCCTTGAGCCTTGATTATACGCCCGGTTCCAGGGACACCAAGCCCCTAATCAGTGCCTGTATCTTAGACGCTTCCAGATGTTTCCAGGTTACCCGGACCACTACCTATATATTGTGTTTTCGTCAGATTCCGGGCGCAAGCCCCTCCCCGCCAAGTTGCTAGTTCCACTGATCTTAGGCTTAACTGGTACGGAATGTGAGTTGATCTGGACCCGTCTAAGGTGTCATCCTGCGTACGCAGAGACATCGATGCCTCGCTCCAGCTTCGTGATCTTTCGAGTCGTGCTCTTGCTCTCGCTCCTGCCCCCCGGCTACGCCCAGGAAAAACGAACCACCGAAGCTTTCGACAAGTACATTGCCGATGCCGAAGCCCGCCTTAACCAGGCCAGGAGCAAGCCCAACATGTTTACCCGAATCGATTCCCTGCCCACCGGAGAACGGCAGAAAGTCATGTCGCGCCTGCGGGCAGGCGAGGTCGTCATCGACAAGCAAGGCAAAACGCCCACCGAGATCCCCAGCGGATTGATCCACGACTGGGTCGGCACCGTTCTCATCCCCCGAGTGACTATCCCTCAGGTTCTTTCCTTGATCCAGGATTACGACCATTCCAGCCGCAACTACTCACCCGACGTCCAGCAGTCGAGACTGGTTTCTCGCAACGGAGACGACTTCAAAGTGTTCATGCGTCTGCGCAAACACAAAGTCGTGACGGTTGTGCTCGATACCGAATACTCCGTGCACTACGCGCGCCTCGACGCCTCCCACCAGTACAGCCTCTCGCGCAGCACTCGCGTCAGCGAAATTGCCGATGCCGGCGCCCCAAAAGAGCACGCGCTCGCCGAGGGCCACGACCACGGCTTCATGTGGCGCCTGAATTCCTATTGGGCTTTCGAGCAAGTCGAGGATGGCGTCCTGATCGAGTGCGAAGCGATTTCGCTAACCCGCGACATCCCCACAGGCTTAGGCTGGATGATCGGGCCTTTTGTAAACAGCATCCCGCGCGAGTCCCTGCAGTTCACGCTAGACGCCACCCGCAAAGCCCTAAACCGCCAAGTAGCTCACAAGCGCCCAGTGATCCTCTGTGCCCCCTGTGGTGAATGGGTTTGCTCTTCGTGGTTGACACTTTTTCCCGTTGCGGTAAGCCCTTTACTGTGAGACGATGAATTTTGGTGGCGGTGACGGTGACCAGCCACCGCCACCATAGAAAGGCACATCATGTATCAGAAAAGGCCCGGAGTTTTCATGGCCGACTGGTGGGACGCCGACGGCCGCCGCCATCGTAAGCAATTCTCCAATGCTGCAACAGCCCGCGAGCACGAGCACCGCGAAACCGCCCTCGCCCACGCGGAACGCGCCAGCCGCGAGATGAAATTGGCCGCCCGCACAGGTGGCACAAAACGCTCCCCGGCAAAGAGCGACAGCGGCACGATAGATGCCGCAAAAGGCAAACTGGGCGTCATGATCCCCGGCATGGGCGCGGTCGCCACCACATTCGTCGCTGGTGTCGAAGCCATCCGCAAAGGCCTCGCCAAGCCCATCGGTTCCCTAACCCAGATGGGCACCATTCGCCTCGGCAAGCGCACCGACTCACGCTCACCCAAAGTAAAAGAATTCGTCCCGCTCGCCGCTCTCGACGACATGGTCTTCACCGGCTGGGACATCTTCGAAGACAACATGTACGAAGCTGCTTCCAAAGCTGGCGTGCTCGACCAGCGCTTGCTTGATCAACTCAAGCCCTTCCTCACGACCGTCTCGCCCCGCCCTGCCGTCTTCGATCACAATTACGTCAAGAAGATCGACGGACCAAACAAGAAGAAGGGCAAGAACAAGATGGATCTCGCCGAGCAACTGCGCGACGACATCCGCGAGTTCAAAAAGACCAGCGGAGCCAGCCGCCTCATCACCATGTGGTGCGGGTCGACTGAGTCTTACATTGAGCCCACGGAAGCGCACCAGTCGCTGAAGGCCTTCGAGAAGGCTTTACGCGAAAACGACGAGATGATCGCGCCCTCGATGATCTATGCATACTCCTCGCTTATGGAAGGCGTCCCATTCGCCAACGGCGCGCCGAACCTGACGGTCGACCTGCCCGTGATGCTCGAGCTCTCGCGCAAGAACGACGCCCCAATCTGCGGCAAGGATTTCAAAACCGGCCAGACACTGATGAAGACAGTCCTTGCGCCCGCCTTCAAGGCGCGGCTGCTAGGCCTCAGCGGATGGTATTCCACCAACATCCTTGGCAATCGCGACGGCGAAGTCCTTGACGATCCCGGGTCTTTCAAGACGAAAGAGGAATCGAAGCTGGGTGTGCTCGAACACATCCTGCAACCCGGGCTCTATCCCGAACTGTACGGGAACATGTTCCACAAGGTGCGCATCAACTACTACCCACCGCGTGGGGACAACAAAGAAGGCTGGGACAATATCGACATCTTCGGATGGCTTGGGTATCCCATGCAGATCAAAGTGGATTTCCTGTGCCGCGACTCGATTCTCGCCGCGCCGATCGTGCTCGATCTGGTCCTGTTCCTTGACCTGGCGCAGCGCTGCTCGAATCTGAGAGGCCTCGGTATACAGGAGTGGCTCAGCTTCTATTTCAAGTCACCCATGACTGTGCCCGGCCTGTATCCCGAGCATGACCTGTTCATTCAATTAATGAAGCTAAAGAACACCCTGCGCCACCTGAAGGGCGAAGAACTGATCACGCACCTGGGCCTGGAGTACTACGACTGAGCGCGGCGAGCTACAGCTGCTATGGCCGTCGGCCTGAACGGGACTTTCTTTGCCGGCAGGAGCGTATGGCAGCGTCTACTAACCGTTGAACGTAGCTTCAGCGGTTAGTAGATAACTGACCCTCATCTTCTAACCCATGAAAGAAGCTTTGGGGGTTTGCAGCAGGCGTCAGTTCTGGCCAGGGAGAGGATCGGGCGCTTCCGCCTGTGCCGATCTTCCGTCAAGGTCATTACACGAACCGGTTCATCGGTATCAGTAGATCTCCCAAACACCGGGAGTAACGACCTCCAACAGATGACCATCCGGGTCCCGGAAATAGAGAGCCTCGCCTCCGTATTGCCACGTCTTGCGCGACTCGATGGGGATCCCCAAGCGAACCAGCCAGTCTTCCCATCGACGCAAATCCGAGCGCGAAATTCCAAATGCTATATGAATTGCTCCCTCCGCATCCGTGTCCGGGGTGCCTCCTTTCTTGAACAAGAGCAGCACACTGCGGTCTCCCGCGCGCATGGCACACAATCTGGTGTTGTCGCCAAGAGGTTCATTCATGGCCGCATCGATCACGTGAAAGCCAAACACACGGCGGTAGAACTCGGCCGAGCGAGCCGCGCTTTCCACGTACAGAGAGGTCTCCACAATACCGTTCACGCGGGGCCGTTCTGATAAAGCATCTGGCATTTGTCCTCGCATGGACGCCGCATTCTATTAGGCAGTTCTTAGCCACTTGCCACGGATCTGGTGTTATCGATGCAGGGTGACGGTGTACTGATGCGCATCCGCATCAGATGACGCAAAAAAACGTGGGCGGCCATCTACAACAAAGTTTTGTAACCTTCGCGAGTTTGGTGAGTCTCACGAGGGTCGCCGGGATCTTGTGTCGTAAAGCTCTGAGGCGCGAACGGAGAAAGTTGTGCTCGACCTTGCAAAACTTCAACGCTGGTCTTTGTTGCCTTTACGATTGATCGTCGGATACGGATTCATGGCACATGGGTACGCTAAGCTTGTGAGGGGCCCTGACAATTTTGCCGCAGTTCTACAGGCGTTGGGTGTACCCCAAGCACATGTAATGTCATGGCTCACGATTATCGTGGAACTTGGCGGCGGAGCGGCGGTATTACTGGGCGCGTTCGTGGGATTCGCGATCCTGCCCATGGCCGCTGTGCTCGTTACAGCGATGCTCACGGTCCACCTGCCTTATGGCTTCAGCTCAATCAAGCTTCAGGCGATAACCACAGACGGTCCGCAGTTTGGCCCCCCAGGGTACGAAGTAGATCTCCTTTACCTCGCTTGTCTGGTAACCTTTGCTATCGCCGGAGTGGGGCCATTCGCACTTGACGGAATCATTCGAAAACGACGAAAGCCGGGTGAGGTGCACGACCTCTCGTCCAGACGAACGGTCGAAGGCCCGCTACATTAGGGCCGTTGAGTTGGGGTCTTGATGAGCTCCTCTGGCGTAACTTTCACGCAGCTCCAGAATCTCATCGCTTTGACAATGTGTTCCGAGACAAGTCATGTCCAAACGTACTGACGCGGGCAAGTTCCATTCCGTGACCCGGCGCGAGTTGCTGAAGCTGACGCCTCTTGTCGCCTTGGGTGCTTTTGCGGTTCCACAGTTACAGAAGCCGCTGCTCAAGGCCGGGCTTGGTTTTAGTGACTGGACTTCCGCGAAGCTGTTTCGCTCCGGACATCTCGCGCCCACTTTTGACAATTCCGACCTGACGGCTTTTGAGAAATTCCCCATCAACGACTACGACGTGGACGATCCAGGTGTCGACTTCGAAAAGTGGACGCTGACGGTCAGTGGCGCAGTGCAGAAACCAGGAGACTACACGCTGGCTCAAATCCAATCTCTGCCCAGGATGAGGCAGAACACTCGCCACGTGTGCGTGGAAGGATGGGACGTGATTGGCCGGTTCGGCGGCGCGCGTTTATCCGACTTCCTGCACATGATCGGGGCCGACACAACAGCACGCTTCATCGTTGTGGAATGCGCAGACAACTATTACGAGTCGCTTGATATGGCAACCGCCATTCACCCACAGACACTTTTATGCTACGAGATGTACGAACAGCCCTTGACACGCGAGCATGGAGCTCCCTTACGTCTGCAGATTCCAACCAAGATTGGCTACAAGCAGGCGAAGTATCTGACTGGCCTGAAAGTGACTCATATCCTTGAGAAAGTTGGCTATTGGGAGGATCAGGGTTACTCCGACTTTTATGGACTCTAGAGAGCGAGACAATCGGTCATGGCAATTCGCACGGTGACGATCGACGAGCCCAAGACCGGCGCGTCAACGCAGGCCGTATACGAACATCCGTTGGTGGTGCGGCTCTGTCACTGGCTAAACGCAGTGGCTCTTTTTGT
>Ga0335070_10009331_pt1 | contig 11504 bp, 8 predicted proteins | sample Lox_Sample_13_FD_206722 | JGI IMG/M metagenome (GOLD analysis project Ga0335070, IMG submission 206722) | Soil microbial communities from Loxahatchee National Wildlife Refuge, Florida, United States - Lox_Sample_1.3 | ecosystem: Environmental > Terrestrial > Soil > Wetlands | place: USA: Florida... | reverse complement strand
CACTTTAATATCTTTGTTAGGGCTCCCAAAACTTGCGCGCGCGAAACAATTCTTTGCCTTCCACCCTCATACGCTTCAGTTTCCACATTCAAAGGAGAGAACACAATAGAAAATGATCCGGCATCTTCGAAACTCCTCACTTTTGCAATGTCAATTCAAGTCATGAAGACGCGAGAAGTCAAAAACTTAAGAACCTTCGGATCAAAAAGAACAAGTGCTCTCAGACAACAAGGTAGTAACCTTTGTATTCGAATCTGCAGACCGCTAAGAAATCCAGCAACCCATACACAGTGCCAATCTCAGACTCAACGAGCATCCGAGTCTACTCGGACACGCGACCCCACAATTGGAAAATCTCCGATCTGCAAAAGGGTCTACTACTCGTTCAAGGTGAAACAGAAACCGTAGGAGAAGGAACGGGTTTCGGAGTTCCGGTGCTGTTGTATTCAGATGAAACTTGTTTTTCGGGGACATCAACGGTTGAGGTCGTCCAGCGAAATGACTGTACGATCATCAGAAAGGAATTCTTTATGGACAGGATCGCAAGGAACAGTTTTAGAAATGTCACTCTTGAAAACCGAAAAGCCCGCGATTTGATCGCCTTCCTAGCGCGACTGTATCAACTCTATCCGAGATTGAGGTTCCTGAAGCTTAAGGGCCTCGTTGGAAACATCGACGTTGGCACGGTTTTTGTCAAGAAAGAACCAGTGGGCAAAACAATCGTGACTTTCGCAGTGAATAAGCGGCAAATCTCAATCAACGCCGATTTCAAACACTTGAAAACCGACGGACTTGAGCGCCTGTTCTTACTGAACGAACAAGGATCAAGATTCTACCGAAAATACTCTGACTCTTCAGGAACGGAGTTGACTGACACAAAAATAGGAGCGTGGAACGGAATAGAAACAGATTGGGCCGCTCTGACTACCCTGCATGGCGAGCTTGGCTTTCGTTTATGGACAAATGAAAAAAGCATTCTCCGAAGAGGCAGGGAATTTCTAGATAATTCCCTCGACTGGGTTGGCCTAGACTACGAGATACACCCGGGCACGAATGTCTTCAAATACCAAATCGAAATTCTAGGCGAGTGAAGAAGATGACTGATGTCACTTTAGTCTACCCGTATTTCCATCCCCAAAACGACGATTCAATTTTCCGATTTCCACCCTTAGGTCTGGGATACATAGCCAGCTTGTTGAAAAAACACGGCATCTCAGTCGAACTTGTGGACTGCACCTTCATGCGAATGAACAACGCCTTGGAAAAAATCAGACAGTCACATCCCAAAATCATAGGCATTCAAGTAATGTTTTCGATGAAAGAGAAAGCTCTCCAAATGGCTCAAACCCTGAGAAAAGACTGCGACCTTCTCGTTGCAGGTGGTCCACTTCCAACCTCAAACCCCGAAGATTTTCTTCAGTATTTCGACATAGTTGGAATCGGAGAGGGAGAGGAAACAATGCTTGAACTGACCAAAGCATTTGCTAGTGGAACAACATTGAAGAATGTGAAGGGAATTGCCTACAAGGAAAACGACGTAACCGTCTTCACTAAACCGCGAGACTCTATAGAAAACCTCGACGACATCCCATTTCCAGCAAGAGAAATGTTCGACAATCAAACTTACAAGACCTACTATTCGAAGAACTTCGGCTACACAACAACGTCAGTCATGACTTCAAGAGGATGCCCATTCCAGTGCGACTTCTGCAGCCGGCCCATATTCGGCAACGCCTTCAGGTCGAGATCAACCAGAAACATCGTTGAAGAAGTCCAAGCAGTACAGGACCTAGGCTACGAAAGGGTTTGGTTCGCCGACGACTGTTTCACCTTAGGTCGAACACGCTTCTTAAGCATATGCAACGAACTCATTCGCCGACGCCTCAACATCGGCTGGGAGTGCCTCTCAAGAGTCGACACAATAGATAAAGAAGTAGCCCAAAAAATGAAGAAAGCAGGATGTCTCCGCGTATTTTTTGGCATAGAATCAGGAAACGACTCAGTTCTAAAGATAATGAAAAAACAAATCACCATCAACCAAGCTAAAGAAGCAGTCCAAACTTGCAAAAAAGCCGGAATACAAGTCGGAGCCTTCTTCATCCTCGGCTACCCAGGCGAGACCGACAAAACTGTACTCGACACGGTCAACTTCGCAGCCTCCTTACCGCTCGATTATCTATCCTTCACGTTCCCATACCCGATACCCGGCACTCCACTGTTTGAGAGGGTGAAGAGCAAAATGATCATAAAAGAATGGACAGAACCCGACAACTTACACGTCATAAAACACAAACTGCTTTACCAATCACCCTTCTCGGAGTCTAAACTCAAATTCGCACTGTTCAAAGGAATGACCCAACACTACATCAGAAAGTACCTCGGGAACACCGCCTACGACCTGATCGGGAACCCATTCGCGCAAATCTCAGAAGCGCTGTACCGAGCGCTGAACTGACCTTGTTTCACGAAAAATGAAACACGACGATAAAGGGGCAAACAATCCTGAAGCAACTCTTAAGTTACACAGTCGCATAAAAGCATAACAAAACGAATCTGGCTGGGCGAAACTTGGACATTGAAACAAAAATCGAGCTAGTCTGCAGACCTCCAACTGACGAAGTACTGACTGTGAAGCAATTGCGATCACTCCTTCAAACTGAAGAGCATCCGATAGCCTACAACGGTTGGGAACCATCAGGCTTGGTTCACCTTGGAACGGGCGTCATCTGCGCCTACAAAATGAAAGACTTTCTCCAAGCTGGAATAAAATTCAAAGCCTATCTATCCACCTGGCATGCATGGCTAAACAACAAACTCGGTGGCGATCTCAGCCTAATCAAGAAAGCAGCAGATCTCTTCAGACACTCATGGATTGCGCTCGGCGTCCCCAAGAACGGAGTAGAATACATTTACTCGGACCAATTGTATGATGATTTAGACTATTGGTCGAAGACGATTCGAGTCGCCAAAGAACTTACTTTACGAAGAACCAGAAGAACACTGGAAATCGCCGGAAGACAAAAAACAGAGGCGCATCGCGTCTCAGACTTCTTGTACACACCTATGCAGGTGGCAGACATATTCCACATGGAAGTCAAGATATGCCAGCTCGGCATGGACCAACGAAAAGCGAATGTTGTGAGCCGAGAGTTAGGCGAGAGACTCGGGTTCTGGAAGCCCGTCTGCGTTCACCACCATCTGTTGCAAGGCTTAGAAAAGCCATCTATCTGGCCGATTCCGAAAGGTCCAGAAAGAAAAGAAGCCATTTCCTCTGCAAAAATGTCCAAGAGCAAACCTGAATCATGTATCTTCATCTACGACTCGCCAGAATCAATTAGGGAAAAAATGTCTAAAGCCTTCTGCCCAGAAAAGGCAGTAGAGTTCAACCCGATCGTGGACCTAGCAAAGCACATTATCTTCCGGGAAAAGAAAAGCTTCAGAATTGAGCGGCCATCAAAATTCGGAGGCACTGTGGAATTTCAGAGTTTCCAAGAGCTTGAAAAATCTTACTCGGAAGGAAAACTTCATCCTTTGGATCTCAAAAACGCAGTTTCAGATGAGCTGACAAGCATACTTGAACCTGTCAGAAGATATTTTGACACCAACAAAGAAGCAAAAGAGTGTCTGGACATCGTAAAGAAGGCAGTGATAACAAGGTAGAGTTCTTGTCCACTCACCTAAGAGAAAAACTCGAAGAGATCCAGCGAGTTCTAGAATGCCTAGTGCAGGAATCATCAAGAGGAATTCCGATAATCGTCGAAGGCAAGAATGATGTTCGAGCACTAAGACATTTGCATGTGCAAGGAAAAATCATGTGTGCTAAAACAGCAGGAAAATCTAGGCTTGACCTCCTTGGGCAGATCGAAGAGGGGAGCTTCAGAGAGGTGATTTTGCTCTTTGATTTCGACAGACGAGGAAGAGAATGGACCGACACTGTCAAGGAAAACTTGGAAAGGGCAAAAGTGAAGCCGAATCTCGAATTCTCGAATGACCTTAAGGTCCTAGTTGGTAGGGAAGTCAAAGACATCGAAGGCTTAGCTTCCTACATTGAAACGTTACGTGAGAAGGTAGGACAAACACGGGTTGAGGAAGCTTGAAAGACAGGTTTGAGTCAGAAAAGCTTAAAATGTTTGAGCAATAATTCATAAGTGTAATAAGTAGCAGATGTTAAGACTGAATCTCGTGATTCGAGAGGAAAATAATCTCTATTCACGCGATTAATAGGTTGACCCTTAACTAATCACTTGGAGGTGTACGATTACGGGTTCATCACAGACGTTTACTATAAAGTATGTTATAGACGCGAAGTTCGAAATAGAAGGAGTAGTTGAAAAACCCGACGTGATAGGAGCTGTTTTCGGGCAGACGGAGGGTCTTTTTGGACCGGAACTGGACCTTCGAGAGCTGCAGAAATCGGGAAGAATAGGCAGAATAGAGATAGACCTACATTCTAAACAGGACAAAACCACAGGCACGATAACAATTCCGACTAGCTTGGACAGAGTCTCCACGGCATTAATTGCCTCGAGCATCGAAAGCATAAACAGGGTAGGACCTTGTGCCTCAAAAGTGACGCTTGAAAAAATCGAAGATGTCAGAGAAGCTCGAAGAAAAATCATCATTGACAGGGCCAAGGAAATTCTCCACAAATGGACAATTGAAACTATGCCGTCCGTAGACGAAGTTTTCAAAGAAGTTTCAGACACGTTGAAACTTGGCAAAGTCGAAAAATACGGGCCTGAAGAACTGCCTGCCGGCCCCGAACTCATGAGCGCGAAAGAAATAATCGTGGTCGAAGGAAGAGCAGATATCATTAACCTGATGCGATGCGGACTGTTGAACACCGTGGCGCTAGAGGGTGCCAAAGTTCCAGAAGCCATCAAGAAACTCTGTAAAGAGAAGGAAGCAACAGCATTGCTCGACGGCGACCGGGGCGGAGACCTAATTCTGAAAGAACTTCAACAAGTGACAGACGTGAAATTCATTGCGAGAGCCCCAAGGGGAAAAGAAGTTGAAGAGCTAAACTGCAAGGAAATCTTCGCCGCGATTGAAGCCAAGGTTCCGTTGTTTGAACCGCAACAGCCACAGGTCAGACAGCCTAGAAGAGAGAAGCAGAAAGTTGAGTTACCCAAGGAGATCGCGGACGTAATAAAGGGGCTTGACGGCACGCTGGAAGCAGTGCTAATGAACGATAAACTTGAGACGTTGGAACGGTTGCCTGTCAGTCAACTTGCCGAGAAACTCCAGCAGACCGAAGGTGTGGAAACGGTAGTATTCGACGGCATTATCACACAGCGAATCGTTGACATAGCAACTGAGAAGAACATAAAAAGGATAATTGCTCCACGTCTCTCAGACGCCGTTAAACCGTCGTTGACCGTTCAACTCATGACTTTCCCAGAAGCTGCATAGCCTCAACCGCCGAAGAAATCCGTGATTTTCCGAGTTTCCTTCTCCCCAGATTCTTTCTGAAGCAGTTGGTCTTCCGTCACACCAAAGCTCTCAAGAATTCTCGCCGCTGCAGGCACGACTTGTTTCGACACATAATACTCCAAGTCTATTTCGTCGTAAGTTGCAAGCATGTAGGGCTTTACACGTTCGTATAAGCGACCTGTGCCAACGACCACAACGAAACCGATCTTGTCCCCCACAGAAAGCGTCCAACCCTTTGCTCTCAGCATTTTGGCGGCTTCCACATGAGAAGCCTTGACCGCGTAATCTTCAGCTGGTTTAGTCAACGTCTTCCATATGATCAAGTCACGGTAAGGAACGTGTCTCTGTCTGAGCTCGTAAATAAATCGCTGTACGAAGTCAGCGGCCTTCTTCGGAGATTGTTCCTTTAGGATAATCTCCAATACTCTTTCTTGAACTTGCTTGGCAATCGTCGCCCAATCACCACGCACAACCTCTAAGCCCACGATGTCCAGTCGCCCATCGGGCAATAGACCAGCGTAGCGTTTCTTGGCTTCTGTGAAAAAAACCCTCACATAGACTTCGTCTGGCTTGACTTCTAAACCAATCATCTTCATTATTTCCTCTGACAACTCCTTTATTTTAGCCGCCTGATTCTCTACAAAGATGCTGTCAGTGTCACCGTAGACAACTTTCAATTTTGCTTTCTTGGCAAGCTCGATAGCAGTCATAATCGTATGCCTGCCCCATGCTGCTGCGGCTTCAGCGACGGGTTTGACGTACCATCTTGCGCCCGTCCAACCGGCATAGCCATAGGATGCGTTGGTGATTATCTTCACAGCTTTCTGGCGCGCGTCCAGCACACGGTATTCAGCGCTTTCTGGCTTGAGTTTGCTCATTCTTGGACGTATCTTGTCCCGTACTTGGATTAAATAAGACAGGACTTCCTTGTAGAATCCAGGCGGTTCCTTCCTGAACTTGTGTTTTACTTCGGGAGCTATGAAGACTCCTTCAGGCGGCGTTGGATCTTCGGGTGACACGTAGGTGTCAGGCGAAAGATTGTAGATGATCATCAAGTTCGGGTACATCGACTTGAAGTCTAGAACGGCAATGTTATCGTGCAATCCAGGCGTTGGTTTGAGGACGAGGCCGCCCGAGTAAGGCCTGTAGGGCTGTTCAATTCTCTTGGGCACCAGTTCACCGAGGGAGTGCGTACGCTTTATGAGAAACCATTCTACGCGGAAGCCAGCAGCTGCAGTTCCGACGTGATCAAGTGGCAAGCTCACTAGACTGGACAGTTGTATTGCGAAATTCAATATGGCTTCAGTTATACCCATGATGCACACGGTGTTATCCATCGAGAACTCTTCGAGCAAACCACGGTTTTTTTCGCTGTCCCAGTAGTCAGGAAAATCTAAGTCTTCAATAAACCGTCGTTTCTCGATTTTCATCACGTCCAGATAGTCTGCGAGGTTAGCGAGAGTTTTGACTTTGACTTCAGGAAATTCCTCGACGTAGTCAGCGAGGTCCAACCCTGCTCTTCCCGAAATGGATACGTGACCGTAAACGCTCGTGTGAGGTTCGGTAAACGTCCTGTCAACGTTTAGTCTTAATCCGTGGTGTTTGCATCTTTCTCTAAGATAATTCCAATCCTGCGCGTTGTTGCCGTAGCCCACGATTATGTCGGGATCACAGATCCGAACGTATTTCGTGAAATCTACCAGAATGGACTTGTCGTTCTTGTCTTCTCCCACTACAAACTGCTTACGTTCGCCATTGTTGGTTGCGGCTGAAATTATCACGACTGGGTTTCGGTCTGACTTAGGCGAGCCTTCTTTGCTGTAATAGATTGATGAGAACCCCAATATGCGCAGCGGCGGGGCTTCGGTCTTTTCAAGAGCCTTCGGAACCGATTTTGCCGAATAGATTTTGTCAATGCACACGTCCTTTCTCGCTGCTTCTTCTACTACTTCCACTTCGTGCCATCCACATGGAATCACGTTGTTATCAATGAGATAACGCATTGCAAATCGAATGTCGTCTTCGAGACATTCTTTGATGCCTTCGAGCTTTCGAAATGCCCTTGCATATTCTGGCATTACTTCAGGCGTCTTGCAGTATACCTTCACCGCTTTCACGGGTTTTCCAAAGAATTTTCGATCGACGATTTCAAGCTTAGACACGCATGGAAAATGTCCCTTGCCTATTTCTTCAACAACTTTTCCAGAATTTGCTGTTTCTTCAAGCACAGCATAGAAGTATGCAACGAGGCTTTTGTCGATGATAAGGATGCGCTCATGAGAAGCATTCACACCCCAAATCCAGATTTCTGGAACAGCCTTCTCGACTTCATAGTTCAGGTCCAAAAGCCAAAAAGTGATCTTCATCTAGCAAACCACCCCCGAGAAATAATACTGGACTGGAGTCCGCTTTTAAATGCTTCACAGCCGAACAGTAATGCAAAATGCGATTCTAATCGCTGAAGATGATCAAGAATGCCTCTTGAGTAATTCGACGATGCCAGGGTATGCTATACCTAGATCTTTTGCCTTCTGTATCGTTGGAACACCGTTCACGTTCCATCCGCGTCTTACATACACAGCGTCTTTGAGTTTCTCGTATTCGGCTTCTCTGAACTTTCTCAATTCGAACATCTTCTCCTCAGTTGACTTGCCCTCGGGATCGTAGCCAACTTTCTCTTTGAGCTGTTTGTCATAGCGTTCTGCTCGGCTTTCATACTCCTCTCTTGTCACTGGACCCACAGCCCGATATGGAACGGTATCGTGTTGTCTTGTGCCGAAACCCATTCTCAGATTGAAGATGCGCTGGAAATTGTAGACTCTTTCGCTCATGAGGATCATGTCGTCCGGCGTGGTCCGCTTCCCTGTGACTGCTGAATAGAATTTAGCGTAGTTTTCAACGTGTGCCATGACTTTTGCAGGTTCTTTCGTTTGTTTGTTGTCTTCAGGTACGATGTCGTTCCATGGAAGCTTACATAGTCCGTTGAGACTGAACCAAGTGCGGAACATCGGGAACCAATGGAGCGCTTCGGCTTTCTTTTCAAAAGTCGGCAGCAGATTGTTCACCATGTCTAGGAATATGAGCCATGCTTCATCATGTTGGGGCCCTTTCAGAGTGAGACCGTAGCCGCCTTGCTGTGCAAGAGATTCTTTGGTGACATATTCGGAGAATTCGAGACCCTTTGATTCCATGCCTATGTCTTCGAGAATCTTGGAGTCAACGCCGTATTTCTCCGCAAAGAGCTTCTTCATCCTCCTGATACCTTGGCCCACAGTGATGCCGAATCCTTCTCCTCGTGCCATCTGATGAACGAGTTCCAACGCTGATTCTTCGTTACCGAACTTCAAGTCCAGTCCACCTGTTGCTTTCTTGTCGATAAGTCCTCTCTCGAAGCATTCCATCGCGAAAGCTGTCGCAGTGCCGACGGAGATTGTGTCCAGACCATAAGCGTCGCAGTAGAAGTTCATCTCTATCACGTAGTCGGCGTCGAAGATGCCACAACTGCTTCCAACTCCAGCGATCGTTTCGTATTCTGGGCCTGTCACGAAGACTTTCTTTCCCTTGTAGGGTCCTGTTTTGGGCTCAAAGTCTTTGACGCCGTGGGCGCATGATACGGCACAGCCCATCCAGCAGCCGTCAAAACCTTTGTCAAACTTCCTTCGATAGATTTCACGACCAAGTTTTTCGGCTTGAGGGTGGCTTCCGTAAGCGAAGTTGTTAACAGGCAGCAGGTCAAAATCGTTCATTATCGTTACAAGATGTGTGGTTCCAACAGTACCCATCTCGTTCTGTTTCGAGTCTAGACGTCGGATTTCTTGACTGTGTGCCGTGCCTGCTTGCTTAACCATTTCTGGATCTGCTGGGCCGTTTGTTTCCACTGAAATCTTGCCGGTGTACTTGACAATCACGGCTTTTATCTTCTTGTTTCTCAGCACCGTGCCTATTCCACCTCTTCCAGCCTGCTTGAACCGATGGATCTTTCGAGAGGGGTCGTACCATGAGACGTTCAGACATCCAAAACGTGTGTGCTCTGCGCCTGGACCGGAAGAAAGCACAGAAATGCCTTGTCCGTTGCCTCCGCCATACTTCTTGCTTAAGGCCTCAACTATCGAATAAGTTTCTGAAGGAAGTTGAGAAGCATCTTCAATGTGAACTCTACCTTCGTCTCCGTCGACGAAGATTATGATTTCTGACCTAGCTTTTCCTTGAATCTCAAGCGCGTCCCATCCTGCAAACTTGAGGTAAGGTCCAAAGTATCCTCCGACGTTTGAATCGACGACGGTATCAGTTAGCGGCGAAATTGACACTGCTATGCTTTTGCCGCTGCCTGGGTAGACGGGTGTTCCTCCCAGCGGGCCGCAAGCGATGCAGACTTCGTTTTCAGGATCATCCCATTTGGTGATGCGGTCTTTGGGTAAACTGTTCCAGAGAAGCCAGATGTTGAAGCCTCGCCCACCTATGAAGGTGTCTTTCATTTCTTGGTTGACCGGTTTGCTTGCTATCTGATTGGTCGACACGTTGATGTATAGAGTCCTGTTGTTGTAGCCTCGTTCCACTGTGCTCAGCTTGTACTTGAACTCTGAGATCACCAAATGCTGCACTCTCACGACGTCGTGGAACAGACGGTAAACGGGAGGGACAAATAGACTTTTCGAGCTGAAACATGAACTTCTAAGCTTGAAATCACATTCTTATAGGTTTGAGTGTGGAATACTCTAGGAAAAGAAGCTGAGAACCCTGAGAATACTCGAGGTCAACCGCAAGAAAGAATATGCAAAGGTTATTCCAGAAACATCGGACGATTTCTGGCATTTGTACAATGTGATTCAGAAGAACGACATGGTCTATGCTAGGACGACGCGCGAGATTAGAACAGACGAGAAATATGGGAGACCCAAACGGGGAGAGAGAATCCCGGTCTTTCTCGGAGTGAGCGTTGAAGAAGTTGACTGGGATAAGTTTCTGGGCAGATTGAGAGTTCATGGGATAATAAGGGATGCGCCTGAGGATGTTCCAGCGGGCGTTCATCATACGCTCAGTATCACGTTGAATACTCCGATCACGATTGTGAAGAAACAATGGGCGGAACATGAGATTGAAAGGCTGCGAAGAGCAAGCAGAGTGTCTGAGAAACCGGTCATAATAGTATCAATCGATGATGAAGGCTACGCGGTTGCAACTACTGCTCAGTATGGCATCGATGTGAAGGTTGAAGAACGGGTCAAGCTTCCGGGAAAACTGGAGACTGAGAAAAGAACTGCGGCAACGAGCGTTTACTTGCGAGGAGCTCTCGAGTCTTTACGAAGAGTATGGGAGCAAACGCACTGTCCAATTGCAATCATCGGCGTTGGATTTGTGAAAAACGACTTTGCCAAATTCGTGCAAAACGAGGATTCGGAGTTATCTAAATCTGTCGTAGATGTGAAGAGCGTCAACAACGGTGGAGTCGCGGGGATCCAAGAGGCTTTGCGTGCGGGAGTTCTCTTGAAGACTGTGAAGCAGTTGAGGGTTTCTGAAGAGGCGGCGGTCGTGGAGGAGGTGTTGAAGCGTCTGGGAAAAGGCGAGTCCACTGTCACTTATGGATTTGATGAGGTTGAAAAAGCAGGGAAGCTTGGTGCTGTCGAGCAGCTTGTGTTAGCCGACACTGTGCTCCGTGGATCTGATGATGAGAGACGTCTTCGGATAGAGGATATCATGAAGATGGTTGAGCAGAAGGGCGGTGGGACGACGCTTATCGTCAGCACTGAGAATGAGGCGGGCATGAAACTTCTTGGTCTTGGAGGGATCGCTGCCCTCTTAAGGTTCCCTGTGCAGTGAACGTGTGAAATTTGATCTAAATCTACGCTCAACAGCGTAGAAAACCATCTGCAGAATCACAACTGTATTATATAAAGGCGTTATATATGCACAAGCTAGCTTGAGATGAAGAAGATGGCGAAGAGAATACCAGTCATACGCATACAAAACATCGTTGCGTCAGCTGCCCTTAACCAGAGAATAAGTTTGGGGAAGATAGTTGAAAAGTTCCCTTTTGCTGAGTACAGTCCAAGGGTTTTTCCTGGTCTCGTTTT
>Ga0335070_10009330_pt1 | contig 11505 bp, 9 predicted proteins | sample Lox_Sample_13_FD_206722 | JGI IMG/M metagenome (GOLD analysis project Ga0335070, IMG submission 206722) | Soil microbial communities from Loxahatchee National Wildlife Refuge, Florida, United States - Lox_Sample_1.3 | ecosystem: Environmental > Terrestrial > Soil > Wetlands | place: USA: Florida... | reverse complement strand
GGGCTTGTCCTACCCCAGTTTTTCTTCTAGGGAGAGAGTATCCACTGAGCTTTTCCAACCCGCCCCTCTGTGCCCTGACCGATCGAACAACCTTCTTTCAGGAAAGGGGCCCATTATTGCCCGCCACCAGGGTAGATCCCTGAAGGGGCTTCATCGGCCCTACCGCTTCAGAGTTCGGCTACAGGAGCGCCAAGCAGGAACATCGGGTAGAATGCCAAGGAGAACATTGATCCTGGTTACCTCAACGCGGGCCTTATGAAGCCTCGGAGGGGATTGACCCCGGTGGCGGGCAAGAAAAACTGGAGGTTGGAAGAATATATTAGCCTTTTCGCTTTTTCGCTTGACAATCGATGAGGAGGTCATTAGCATACTCAGTCGATTCCCTTATCCCTGGTCACGGAGGTAGATAATGCCCCCCTTCTCTGCAAAAACCGAAAGAAGGATGAAACGTTGGCAGGAACAGCGTTGGATTTTGGATAATATCATCAGCACCGTGGGTATCGAATGGGACCAGAACCGAATCGGATATACCTTAGGCCCCTGCGGCCCCGAGGCAACGTTTGATTTCATGGGTGTCCGAACCCGCGTTCGCAAATTTAATGACATAGCGAGGGAGTTTGGGCGAGCCGCGGCACGGCGAGAAGCTCTTGCCCGGCGCTTCGAAGACGAAGGCCGGACCGTGGCTGCCCGGGAGAGCTTTTTTATTGCCTCTCTTCTCTATGGAAGCGCCCAGTGGCCGATTTTCGAGAATTCTCCCGAAAACATCGGTTTCAACACCAAGAAGGTTGAATGCTATTCGAAGTATGCCCAATACGCGGACCATGAGGTTCGGCGCGTTGAGATTCCGTTTGCCGGAAAGTCGCTGCCGGCATACCTTCACCTCCCGGCCAAAAGACCTTCGGGTAAATTACCCTGCGTTCTCTCCATCGACGGAATGGACGGTTTCAAGGAGATGCTGCATTCCCTCTATGGAGACCGATTTTTGGAACGGGGAATAGCCAGCCTTGCGATCGATGGCCCGGGACAGGGCGAGTGCACGGTTCGGGGCATCCACATTACAGAAAGCAATTTTAAAGACGCTGGCCGCGCAGCCCTCGCGTGGATGCGTGCCCGGCCCGAGCTCGACCCGGATCGTATCGCCCTCTTCGCAGTCAGTTTCGGCTCCTTTGTCGGGACCCAGGTTGCCTCCATCGATGAAAGGCTCAAGGGTTGCGCCGTGGCATACGTCTGTCATGAACCCGGCTTTAACACACTCTTCAATATGGCCTCGCCGACCTTCAAGCTTCGCTTCATGTACATGGCCGGGTATGAAGACGAAGACGCGTTTGACAAGTTTGCGGAAAAGCTGACCCTGAAGGGTATTGGAGAGCAGATCAAGTGCCCCTACTTAGTCATTGCTGGTGAAGATGATGAACTGAGTCCCGTTGTGTACACTTACGAATTGCTGAATACCATTAACTCACCTAAACAACTGGTACTCTACCAGGGCGAGAAGCATGCCCTCCATTCCACGAGTTCCAGTGCTCTGGGGCCGAATTGGGGTGTTTACACGGCAGAATGGATCAAAGACCGGTTGGACGGCAAGCCGATGGAGTCCAAAAATGTCCTCGTGGATTTGGCCGGACAGACTCACGCCTTTGAAATTCCTAAATAGACCAAACCCGGGTCCCCATCCGTCTGAAGGCCTGTCCTGACGAAACCTCGGAGAATGATTTGTCCAGAATCTTTGCAAAGAAGGGTGAAAACTCCGGCGGAAATAAGGTCGGAGATTTGATGTGAAGAACCGAATTGGTTACGCTAAAACAAAGAGAATCATTTGCGCGGTCATTTAGGCCCGACGAAACCTATATTCTCGAAAGGTTTTAGAATCCAATCCAAGGAGGAACAACGATGAAGAAGCAAATACGAGCAGCGGCCCCGGGGGACGGAGGTTCCCAGGAGAAGGGATCCGCAGCCGAAGATCCCACGAAAAGGAAGATGCACACGATCTCTGCCGGCGAGCTTGAGCGAAGATGGAAAGCGGTCCGTGAAGTGATGAAAAGAGATCGTATCGACTATCTCATCATCCGGAACGACGAGTCTTTTCTAGGAGGACCGATCAAATGGTTCACTGACTTGCCCGCGGCCACGAACTATCCCGTTACGGCCATTTTTCCCGCTGATGAAGAGATGACGCTCATCTCTCATGGCGCTCCTGCACCAGGGGAACCTGGACCTCCCCCGTGGGCTGTCCGGGGTGTGAAGAAGCGGTTGTCTTCGAACTATTTTCCGTCGGCTCTTTACACAAACCCTTATGACGCAGAGCTTGCGGCGGGAGTTCTCAAGGAGAAGAAGGACGCGATCATCGGCCTGGTGGGGAAGGCCTTCATCCCCGTCTCCTTTTTCGAGCATCTGTCAAAGGATCTGCCGGGGGCCAAGTTTGTCGACGCCACAGACCCGATCGATCATTTGATGGCGGTCAAAAGCCCGGAAGAGATTGAGTTGATCAAGTCTGTCGCGGCTCTTCAGGATAAGGCCATGGAACATATCCGGAAGACGATTCGGCCGGGGAAGAAAGAGTTTGAGGTGTTCGCAGAAGCCCAGTATGCCTGTTCCTTACAGGGGAGTTATCGTTATGTGATTCTGGTCGGATCGGGTCGGCAAGGAACTGCGGTCTCTTTCCTGCCGCCTCAATATCAGAATAGGACAATTCAACAGGGTGATCAGATCTCGATCCTGATTGAAGTGAACGGCCCCAGCGGACTCTGGACAGAGCTTGGCCGGGTGATCACCCTCGGCAAGCCGATACAGGAATTACAGGATGCCTTTGGAGTCGCCCTTGAGGCTCAAAAAATCTCTCTTGACTTATTGAAGCCAGGGGCAAGCCCGAAAGAAGCCTGGGATGCAAACAACGCCTTTCTCCAAAAAAAGGGGTTTGCCCCGGAGAGACGCGCCTACGCCCACGGCCAGGGATACCACTTTGTTGAACGGCCTCTGATCCGGAATGATGAGCCCATGAGGATCAAGGCTGGGATGAACCTGACGGTCCATCCCAGCGCGGCAAATAAGACGGTGTGGGCGGGACTTACTGATAATTACATCATCACGGAATCCGGCCCAGGACCCTGCATCCATAAAAACCCCAAAGAGATTATTGTCATTTAGTCGGCCTGGAGAAAAATGAAGCCCCGACCCCAATCGGACCGGGGCTTCACACCTTCTACAACAAGCGCCGTTGCTTCCTCTTTGTTTTGGTCTTGCTTTAGGGTAGTTTCTCTCTCACGTCACACATTGTTCTTTTTCCCTCCAACAACCTGTCACTGTGTCAGACTTTGGACGATGGACGACCGTCTTTTTTGCAATATAATTGGAATGGGTTAAGATTAATCTGGCCTGTTCCCGGAGAATCCGATGGATCGTTTTTTGAAGTGGATACAAGTGGCGGTCTCCCGACGGGGTTTCATCGGGGGGATGACGATGGGAGTGTGCCATTTTGCCTTCAAAGGAATCGGATGGGCGGGCGCAGAATACAGACGCGTCAAAACATTTCTCATCCGTTCCATCGAAGAAACTCCGCCGATCGATCTCGGATCATGGCGCCTCAGGATCGAAGGGCTGGTCGAAGGGCCTCTCACTCTCCGTTTCGAAGACATTCAGGCTCTTCCCAGGAAGGTTCAGACAAAGAACTTTGTCTGTGTCGAGGGCTGGGGCTTAGAGAGCCAAGAATGGGAGGGCGTCCATCTTCAGGAAATTCTGTCGAAGGCGAAGATGAACCCGAAAGCCAAGTTCGTCTCCTTCTATGCAACGGGAGGGAAATATCTCGACAGCCTCTCCATCCAAGAGGCTCTTGAACCGGACACGATGCTCGCCTTCAAAGTCAACGGCAAAGATCTCTTGCCGGAGAATGGTTTCCCCCTCCGCCTGGTGGTTCCCAGAATGTATGCCTACAAGAGTGTCAAATGGGTGGAGCGAATCGTCCTTACCGAAAAGCAAGAGGTAGGATATTGGGAGCGATTTGGCTATTCGTCGGATGCCTCTATCCGGGGTCTTGAACGCTAGGACCGTGTCGAAGTTCCTGCTAAGGCCGAGAGCGAGAATGGAGGATGACCCATGGGAACGAAGTTGTACGTTTATACGGGAACCGGGAATTCATTATGGGTCGCACGCCAGCTGGCGCTGGAATTAAGAGACACGACCCTTCACTTCATGCCCCTTCTGTCAAAAGAGATCCCGATGGAGGCGGATCGGCTGGGGATCATCTTCCCGGTCCATATTTGGGGGTTGCCATCCCGGGTCGTCCAGTTCATCCATCATCTTCAGGTGAAACCCGAGACCTACCTTTTTGCCCTGGCCGTCAACGCCGGTCAGCCCGCCGCCACATTGTTGCAGTTGCAAAAACTCATGTCTGCCCGGGGAGGGGTCCTCGCCGCAGGCTGGTCCTTTGTCTTGCCCTCGAATTACACCCCCTGGGGCGGTCCCGGACCGGCGGACGCGCAGCAGCGGCTGTTCGGCAAAGCACGGGAAAAAGTGAAAACCATCGCTGGAACAATAGCCCGGCGAGAGCGGAAGCGGGTGGACAGGGGACCTCTCTGGCAGAACATCGTCTTCTCTTGGATCTATCAGATGTCTTTCCGATCGGTTCGTAAGATGGACAAGAAATTTTGGGTGGACGATAGATGTAATCGCTGCGGAATCTGTTCAGAAGTCTGTCCGGCCGGAAATATCGAAATGCCCCATGGAAAGCCCGCCTGGCTTCACCGATGCGACCAATGCCTTGCCTGTCTTCAATGGTGCCCCCAGGAATCAATTCAGTATGGGAAAAAGACCGCCGTCACCCCGCGGTATCATCACCCCGAAGTCACGTTGAAAGACGTCCTCGAACAAGCGAAAGCGAATAGATAAACGAAAGCAAAATGATCGGCATTCCATAACCCGCCGGCTTAACGCGCATCTCATCCGAATCGTCGTGTGGAACGTGGTGGTCAAGCAAGTCGCCATGACCGGCATGGGGCTCCTCAGCTTTTCGGCTACCCACTTCCGGCCTCGTCGCCTTGAGGCTCACCTTTTTCATAAACGATCAGATTCCGTACGAACATTTCGAGCTTTGTTTCCATCTCTTTCTGGTCGACATTTCCGTCTTTGATCAACCCGACCGTGTACAGGACGGAACCGGAGGGGGCAGCGCCTTTCTCCGATGGGTCGGTCCACTGATAGATCGTCGAAATGACCGTCATCTTATCCTTATGATAGGCAGAACGATTGTAGGGAAACCTTCGCTCCACCATATTCTCCCAGTTGCTCTGATATTCATCGCCAAGATCCTTGGGAGGCTTCATCATTCTGTAGACCACATAGCCCATCTGATTGTATTTCTCTTCGGTGACCATCATTCCCCTGACATCCCAAAGGGTCTTGCCTTTCTCCTGAAAATAGCTGAAGTCAACCTGGAGGTAACTCTTGTCGGAAATCTTCATGACCTCCGGGCCGTAGGAGAGGGAGAGCCTCGCCGATTTGTACCGGAAAATCTTGTTGTTCTCAATCTGAATGTCCACGGTTGAAAAGACAGAGGGCAAGAGGTCTCTCATGGTCAGGAATTCCTGCCATTCCTTGAAGGTGCCAACATAAGAAACATAGATAAAATCCGATAGCACCTTCAGGTCGGGGATATCCCCCTGATCGAGATTGCCGGTCTGGTCCGTTCTCATCATAACGACGCACCCCCCCGGAACAGGAAGGGAGAAGGTCACCACTTTCCGGTCGTCATATTCGGTAAGCCAGGTATGGACCAGCCAGATTCTCCCGTAGGAATCCGTAAACCGATAGCCCTGCAGCGCCTTACCCATCGATACGATCTTGATATTTTCGGGTCCGACCTGTCTGTAGCGGCCCATCCCTTTTAAGATCAGATCCATCAACACCTTTGAATCGTCGCACAACGTCCCAAGAGAAACGTCGTCCGGCTTGCGGAGATACAGGAAGACCGTAGTCCCCAGCGTGCCGTACGTCACACGGCCGTTGTTTCCCAGCTCGGCATCTTTTGTTTCCCTGGGGTGATAGGCGTCCCAGTTGCCGTCCCTGCCCTTCATAATGAGGTGAGGGAAGACGGCGTTATAACTCTTATAGAAAAGCGCGGTAGACCCCGGGCCCCGGGGAAAGATGTTGTCCCGATTCTCGGCAAGGAGATCCTTGAGAAGCTTCTCGGAAAACTGACCCATGATTGCATACAAGTCACTATCAAACTCCGCGTAGGTCTTGGGCAGGCTGATCTCCTTTTTCAAAATCCCCCTCTTGGTCATGTCCATATTGTCGAGGAAATAGCGCACATTCGTTTGAACGACGGCCACCCGCGGGTCTGCCTGGAGGACCTCAGCGATCGGAACTCCGTAGTTGAGGTTTTCGCTCGGAGACTTTCTCAGGACGATGCCGATCACCTTTCCACTCTGATCCAGAAGTGGACCACCGCTGTTGCCCGGAGAGGCGGCCGCGGAGAACCGTATCCACTTCCATTCCCCCGCTTCCTCTTCCGGCGTGTCGGACGTATAGAGGCCGTCCCGGATGACAATGCCTTCGCCAAGAGCATTGCCCACCGCATACACTTTCTGGTTGAGTCGGGGGGTCTTGTTCACCGGCAGGAACCTTCTCGACTTTCCGTTGTGGAGTGAGAAGACGATGAAATCCCGATTTTTCGAATACTTCAGGACCTTCTCGATGGCGTAAACCTTCCCCTCTCTATCTCTCAGGAAAGCTTCCTTGAATTGACTCCCGCTCCCCAGGTTCAGGACATGCGCTGCGGATACAAATTCGGAAGGGCTGATCGCGAAGGCCGTGCCGATGGAATAGTATTTGTCCGTCCGTACGGAATAGGGCAAAAGATCTATGGGCAATGGCTTTTCATACTGCAGGGAGTCCTTCGTCGGCTTCAGCACCACGACCTCATAGACGGCCTCACTGATCGTATCCATCTCTCGGGAGCTCAGGGACGCTTCTTTCGAGGATGTCTCGGACAATCCCGTGCAGCCTGTACAGAGGAAAAACCCGATTACAAGCATGGCCGCCGTATTTCTCAGTTCTTTCATACCCTCATCTCCTTCGTACCGAAACGCCGCTGAGGATGGTCCTCTCTTCTTCTGCGGCTGTCACCGCTTGCATCTTAACACAAACCTCTCCCTCGCGACAATTTCCAACTCACCAAGGGTCTGATGTGGGGTCGGAAACTTCTGTTCTTCTACTTAATGAAGATTTCAAGGTGCTGGTTCTGGTGGAGGAAACGCACGCGGTCGGGGTAGATCTCTTCAACCTTCATGCCTTCTACGACGGACCCTTCCGTCGCGATCAAACCGTTGATCATGGCAAAGCGCTTGGAAGGTTCTTCGTACCAGACGATCGCCGATATGTTCAGTGACGGTGAAGTCTTGGCGAAACCCTGGGGGGGGGGCTCTGCCGGCAGGTTTGCCTTTTCCGGGGCACTCTCCGCTGGTTTGACGATAGCATTCTGCTTCATGTTGGTCTCGTCACTTTTATTCTCAACCAGGGGCGCCGAAGGTTTCTTGCTCTTTACGGGGGCTTGGATTTTCGGAGGGACTGGACTGATTTCCTCTTGTGTGTCACGGGCTGGTTCGCTGGGGATCAGAACCGGCGCAACCTCCTGCTTGGGGGCGGAAGGACTGATGGCCGGCGGAGGTGATGATTTTGACAGAAACCCGCTTTTCACCATCACGCCATAGGTGACGGCAGCCGTGGCAATCGCGGTGAGAAAGGCAATCGCCGCATAGCGCGGAATTCCTTTCCCGGAGCGGGGGAGGTCGGGGCTGAGAATCTCGACAGCGATATTCGCCGTTCCGCCCCGGCCGGATGACTTTTCACGATCGAGTTTTTTCAAGGCATCGAGGATGACGCTCATTTTCGCCTCGCCGTGAGTCTTGGCACTTGGAAGCGGTCAACGGAACGATACAAGAGCATCAGGGTCTGACCGCCGACAACACCGTCCTGTTCAATTCCCGTTGACGATTGGAATTGCATGACCGCCGAAAGCGTATCGGCGTTGTAGACGCCCGTCAAGGGCTTGCTGTAAGCTCCCGCCTCCTTAAGAAGGCCCTGGAGCTGTTTGATCCGGTCTCCCTTTGCCCCCGAAGGAGCACTCTTGAGAAGGTTCAGAGAATCCTTCCAGAGAAAGAGAGCCTGGCCGGACCAATACTTTTCGATCTCGCTAAACAAGAGGGACTTCCTGCCCGCAATCGGCGGCTGAATCACGAGCTGTTCGTTCTCGACGCCCACCAGCGAGATGAGCCGTTTCCCCGGGATGCCCGGCAGGGTCAGTTCGAGGGCTGCCGGGTAGTCGATGCGAACCAAAGCACCCAGATTTCCAGAAAATCGGTAGAGAGAAAGATCTCGTTCCAGAGCCCACTGCTCCATTCCATTGACAGGGTTCAAACGCAGGCTTTCGGGAACGGTGGGAACATTCCAGAAACCGGCGAGCGTATTAAAAGCCCTTCGAGCACTTTCTGCTTCGGAGACACTGCCGAGCTCGGCCGCCATCGCCCGGAGGAATTCTTTCCCCGTAATCACAGGGTCTTTGATCGTCTGCTCCTCCGCTTCCTTAACGGGCGAAGCCATATACATATAGGAGTTGATAAAATCACGCCGTATAAAATAGACGCTTGCCACTATGAGGGCCGCCAGCAGGATGGACGTCGGGATCAGAATAAGACGCTTTCTCAAAGGCGAGGCCGTCATATTCATCTTCATGTCCTCGATCCCTGCTGACGCAATGCGTGAGTCTACTCTCGTCTCATCTCTCGAATAGGCCGTGATCAGTGCCCTATCGCAGGCCGCATTGACGAGTCTGGGAAGCCCTTGCGAATACCTGTATATCCGCTTGAGCGCTCCCTTGGAAAAGATGAGCCCACTCCTTGCGCCTGCCACTTTCAACCGGTGGCTGACGTAGCGGACAGTGTCCTCGAAATCCATGGGCTGCAAATGATACCGTACGACAATTCGCTGACTCAGCTGCCGCATTTCGTTCCTTTTCAGGGCTTGCGCCAGCTCGGGCTGCCCCGACAGGACGATCTGTATCAATTTTTCCCTGTCTGTCTCCAGGTTCGAGATCAACCGGATCTGCTCGAGCACGGGTGCTTCCAGATCTTGGGCCTCATCAATAATGAGGACGACGGTTCGGCCCTCGGTATTCTGTTGAAGAAGAAACTGGTTGAGAGCTTCCAGGGGACTTAGGTTGTTGAACGACGTTGAAATACCGAATTCCCGGTTGATGTTTTGAAGAAGCTCCGGGCCCGAGAGGCAGGGATTGAAGATCAAGGCCGTCCGGTAATGATCCGGGTCAAGCTGGCCCAGGAGGGACCGCAAAACCGTTGTTTTCCCCGATCCCACTTCTCCAGTGAGACCAATAAATCCCACACGATGATGGATGCCGTAAAGAAGATGGGCAAACGCTTCCTTATGAGTTTTGCTCAGGAAGACAAAGCGGGGGTCAGGGGTCAGGTTAAAAGGTTTTTCCTGAAAGCCGTGAAATTCAAGGTACATCGCAAGATACCCTTGTCACTTTCATCCGTTAAAAAAAGGGAACAGACAAATGATGGTGTTTATCCTCGATTAAACACCCACCGGAGACACGCCATGACGTCCTGTCGGATACCTCATTATAAAATATCAAATTCTAAGATCGATGTAAAATAGAATTTTACGAGCCGACGCCGGTCGATTGGCAATCCCTATTCACCGGAACATTCGCAACGTCCGTCACAATTCGCCTATTTGGGTCAGCCCCCCTGCTTCAGCGAGTCGATTCGCAGCAACTGCGGGAAGAGCCGCATCCAAATGAGCACGACGATGATGGTCCCGATTCCGCCAATCAGCACGGCGGGTACGACCCCGAACAGGGCGGCCGTTAGTCCAGACTCAAACTCTCCGAGTTGGTTCGATGTCCCGATAAACATCGAGTTCACCGCACTCACCCTCCCCCGCATCTCATCCGGAGTTTTGATCTGCACCAGCGAGGACCGTATCACGACGCTGATGACGTCAGCGGCGCCGAGGACCACCAGCGCGCAAACGGATAACACGAATGAGGTGGACAGGGCAAAACCTATCGTCGCAACGCCAAAAATCACGACGGCGCCGAACATGATCCGACCGAGTCGGTGTTCGATCATGTGACGGGCCAAGAAGATGGACATTCCGAGGGCCCCCACTGCCGGCGCTGAGCGCAGGAGGCCCAGCCCCCACGGCCCGGAAACAAGGATATCGCGAGCGTACACCGGCAGGAGCGCTGTTGCCCCGCCGAGGAGCACTGCGAAGAGATCCAGGGAGATGGCCCCGAGAATCACCGGTTGGTTGCGGATGAAAACAACGCCGGCGAACAGTGACCGGAGACTGACGGGCTCCCGCTCTGGAGGCGTGCGCTCGATATGAATCAGGGCGATGAGCGAACTCGCTGCGAGGAAAAGGATGCTGGCTGTCGCATAGGCGGTGGTCGGACCGGCCGTGTAAAGCAGCCCGCCGAGCGCCGGGCCGAGGATGGTAGCCGTCTGGTGCGCCGAAGCAGACCACGCCATCGCTCGGGGGATGAGCGGGACGGGAATCAGTGCCGGTACCAGAGCTTGCATGGTCGGCCCCTCAAAGGCGCGCGCGGCTCCGGCTATGAATACGACAGCGAGGATGCTCTCTTTGCTCTGCCATCCGCTGAAGCTGCCCAATGCCAGTGCCGCGGCCGCAAGCCCCTCGACGGTTTGGCACAACCGCACGACAAGACGGCGATCGTACCGGTCGGCGACGTGGCCCACCGCCAGCGTCAGAAGGAACATCGGCAGGAACTGCGCGAGTCCGACAAGACCGAGATAGAATGGGCTTCCGGTCAGGGCGTAGATCTGCCAGCCCACCGCAACCCCCTGTATCTGAAAGGCCATCGAGGTGAACCCGCGCGCAAACCAGAAGAGTGCGAAAGGCCTGTGGCGCAGGATGGACGGAGACGGACCAGAGCTGGAAAGAGATGCGTGCATGTCCGGGTTCAAAGAAATCTTAAGAAATCAGGGTCGAGAATGCTTCCTTTATAACAGATGAAACTTCTGTTTAGCCATTTCTGATCATCGAAGCGGTTGGCGTGTGAATGCGTTGCTCATCCCCCCAAACCCGGGCGTCAAAAAAATTAAATGCGCTTGTATGAGATCAGCCTATGGACTGGATTCCGGTTTACAGCGGAATGACGATGATGTTGACATTCCCCGGGACAATGTAAATGAACTTGAATACCAAACTATTGCGAAGTATTATAGGATGTCAGTTGCTATCGCTGACTGATCCAGCCATTCTTACCGACAGAAGGAGGAAGCAAAATGCAGACAACCGCAGAGGCGAAAGCACGGGAGACTTACAAGAAAATGTGTGAGGATGCACGAAAAGTAAATTACCGGTATGAAGTCTTGATTGAGTACGAATCAAAACTCCCCAACCTCACGCCGGACATGGCTTTTTGGTGGTGGGATCACATGGGTCCGATTGAACGATACCGATTGT
>Ga0335070_10009329_pt1 | contig 11505 bp, 12 predicted proteins | sample Lox_Sample_13_FD_206722 | JGI IMG/M metagenome (GOLD analysis project Ga0335070, IMG submission 206722) | Soil microbial communities from Loxahatchee National Wildlife Refuge, Florida, United States - Lox_Sample_1.3 | ecosystem: Environmental > Terrestrial > Soil > Wetlands | place: USA... | reverse complement strand
ATAAGCCCCGATTTGAGGCCGTCGTCAATATCGTGGTTGTTATATGCGACCTCGTCAGCGTAATTTATGATCTGGGCTTCGATGGTCGGAACCGTGCCCGGCAGGAATTCCCGGCTTATATCGTCGGCCTTGTCGTATGGGGACGAATGCTTGATGATTCCTTCCCGGGTCTCCCAGGAAAGGTTCAGCCCGTTGAATCCCGGGTAACGCTCCTCCAGTTCGTCCACGACCCTGAGCGACTGGAGGTTGTGCTCGAACCCCCCGTGCGCTTCCATCAGGCGGTTGAGCACGTCCTCGCCGGTGTGGCCGAACGGCGTATGGCCCAGATCGTGCGACAGGGCCAGGGCCTCGGTCAGTTCCTCGTTCAGCTTCAGCCGGCGGGCGACCGCCTTTCCTATCTGCGCCACTTCAAGGGAATGGGTCAGCCTGGTCCTGTAATAATCCCCTTCGTGGTTGACGAAAACCTGTGTCTTGTATTCCAGCCTGCGAAACGCGGCGCAGTGAATAATCCTGTCCCGGTCCCTTTCGAACGCGGGCCTGTCATCCCGGAAATCCTCGGCATGCTTTCTCCCCCTCGACTGTTCGCTTTTCGCGGCATAGCCGGCCAGGTCGGGCCTCTCGTGAGAGACGGTATCGATCATCTGAAAAGCCTCCTCGTTTAATGTTCATTACTCGAATTTCATGCCTTTCTCCCGGTTTCTCAGCTATAATTAGACCCCGCGCAGCATGGGCTGTCAACCACAAAGTTGACCTTGACTACCGGAAGATTATCATGATACGTTTTAAGACTATTTTATGTAAATTTTCTTCCAGTGAACGGCAACCCATGAATAAATTCCTTCTCGACAGAGTGCCTGAAAAAATCCGGAAAATCATCGGAAAAGAAGAACTTCCGTGCCTTCTCAGCGGCAAGGACGTTTTTTCGGCGCTGAAAGACGAAAAGCTTATTATCATGGGCTGCAACCCGCGGATAAAACACGTCATTCCGGGCATCATGAGGGCCGCCGAGGAGCTTGACGCCGTAATCGCCTTCGAACTGACGAGGACCGAGGGCGGGCTGGACGGAGGCTACACCGGCCAGACGCCGGAAATCTTCTGCAACACGATTTTCGAATATGCCCTGAAATACGGCTTCTCGAAGCCCTTTATTATCCATGGCGATCATATCACCATTCAGGATACGGGTAAGAAAGAATTTTCAGCGGCTGCTGAACTGGTACGGGCGCAGATCGAGGCTGGTTATACTTCGTTCGCCTTCGACGCTTCGTTCAATCCGGTTTCGAAAAATATTGAAATCGTGGCCGGGCTCGCGGAGCAGTTAGTCGGCCTTGACTACGGCCTCGAAGTGGAGCTGGGCGAGGCCCGGCGGGCCGGGGAAACGCCGCCTCTTACCACTGTAGGCGAAACCGAAAAATTCCTTTCCGGCCTGCGTGACAAGGGAGTCAAACCTCAACTTCTGGCCATCAACAACGGCTCCAAACGCGGAAACTACCTGGAAGACGAAGTCGTGAAAATAGATCTCACCAGGACGCTGCAGATTTACAGGACCTCAGTTTCATACGGTTTGTGCGGGCTCGTGCAGCACGGAATAACGGGAACTCCCCTGCATCTGGTCGGAAGGCTGGTTGATTACGGGATACGCAAGGGCAATATCGGCACCCTGTGGCAAAACGTCGCCCACGCCGGACTGCCCCTCGAACTGATGGATGCGATGAGGCTCTGGGCAAGGGAAAACCGGATAGACATAAAATATGCGACGCGGGTTTTCAAATCCGAAATCGACGCCATTCCTGAACAGAGCACAAGGCAAATTCACGACATGGCGTACCGCGAGGCGCGGGAATTCCTGAATGCCTTCCATGCGAAAGGCAGCGCTACAAAACTGGCCCGCGTCATGCGGGAGAACCGTTGAGAATCATTGCCGGCTCGGCAAAGGGCCGCAGGCTGTTATCACCGGGGGGAACCAGGATCAGGCCCACATCCGACAGGGTAAAGGAAGCCCTTTTCAGTATTCTATCCGGCCTGCTGGATTCATTTGCCGACTGTTCGGTCCTGGACATCTTCGCCGGAACAGGCAATCTCGGGATCGAAGCCCTCAGCCGCGGAGCTTCCCGGGCCATTTTCGTCGACAATCACCGCGATTCTGCTGCCTTGGTAAAGAAAAACCTCGAACTGACCGGTTTCTCTGACAGAAGCAGGGTCATTTGCAGGGAGGCACTGGCGGCACTGAAAGCACTGGAAGAGTCGGGAGAGTTATTCCGGCTCGTTTTTATCGATCCTCCGTACCACGGAGGCTTGCCGGCGAAAGTGCTGAAATTCCTCTCCGCTTCAAGACTGCTCGAAGACGGGGCGATTGTGGTCGTCGAACATTCGGCATCGGAAACCGTCGGGGAAGAATTCGGGCCGCTTCGCGAATTTGACGGGAGGACCTACGGCGATACCGCCCTGACATTCTATATCATGCAACGGGAAGGCAATCCATGAAGAAAAAGATAGCCGTTTATCCGGGGTCGTTCGATCCCATCACTTTCGGCCACCTGGATATCATCAACCGCGCCCTCAAGATATTCGACGAAGTGGTGATAGCCGTCGCCCGCAATGAGAAAAAGAACCCCCTTTTTTCTGTGGAAGAGCGGATCGAGCTGATCGGTAAGGTAATGGACGGGAGTGATCGTGCAAGAGTTGACACTTTTGACGGTCTTCTGATAGACTACGTTCGCGCGAGCGGCGCGCAGGCAATAATCCGCGGCCTGAGGGCCATTTCCGATTTCGAGTACGAACTGCAGATGGCGCAGATAAACCGGAGCATTTCGAAGGATGTCGAAACCGTTTTCCTCATGACTTCAGTTTTCTACAGTTTTCTCTCTTCTTCAGTGGTAAAAGAGGTGAGTTCTCTTAACGGCCCCGTTGACGGTATGGTTCCGCCGGTGGTCAAAAAGGCCCTGGACGCGAAATTCGGAAGATGAAGATTCACGTTTGATTTACCATGATTAACAATTCCCAGGACTTGCAAGGAGATAATAATGAAACTGGCAGATCGCGTTAACAAGATCCAGCCTTCCCCGACCCTGGCAATAGACGCCAAGGCCAAGGCCCTCAAGGCCCAGGGCATCGACATTGTCGGTTTCGGCGCGGGCGAGCCCGATTTTGACACGCCGGACAATATAAAAGAAGCGGCAAAAAAAGCCATAGACGCGGGATTCACCCGTTACACGCCGGTCGGCGGCATCGATGAGCTTAAGGATGCCATAATCGCCAAGCTGAAGAAGGACAACGGGCTTGAGTACACGAGAACCGAGATTTCCGTCGCCTGCGGTGCCAAGCATTCCCTGTACAACATTTCCCAGGCGCTCATCCAGCAGGGCGATGAGGTTGTCATCCCGGCGCCGTACTGGGTATCCTATCCCGACCAGGTCCTGCTGGCGGGCGGGAACCCCGTTTTTATCGACACCGACGAGTCGACCTCTTTCAAGATCACGCCGGAAAAGCTTGAGCGGGCAATTACAAAAAACACAAAAGCGCTGATACTCAATTCGCCTTGCAACCCCACCGGCGCGACCTACACCGAAGCCGAGCTGCAGGCAATCGGCGAGGTCTGCCTGAAGCACGATTTTACAATCATATCCGACGATATTTACGAAAGGCTTCTTTACGACAACCTTTCCTTCAGCAATATCGCCACTGCGACACCGGCCCTGAAAGACCGGGTGATAGTCGTGAACGGTGTTTCCAAGACATACGCCATGACGGGTTGGCGCATCGGATACGCCGCGGGTCCGGCGGAAATAATTGCCGCCATGACCAAGATGCAGTCCCAGTCCACTTCCAATCCTGCCTCAATCGCCCAGAAAGCGGCGGTTGAAGCCCTGACAGGCTCCCAGGAAGCCGTAGCGAAGATGGTCGTTGAATTCGAAAAGCGCCGCACGTATATCGTCGAACGGCTCAACACAATACCGGGGATATCCTGCTTCAGGTCCTGCGGCGCTTTTTATGCGTTTCCCAATGTTTCAGGGGTTTACGGCAAGAGTTTTGAAGGGTCGGCAATCAGCAATTCCACCGAGTTCGCCGCCTACCTCCTCGACCGCGCCAAAGTGGCACTGGTGCCCGGAATCGCATTCGGCGCCGATAATTATGTAAGGCTTTCCTACGCAACCGGCATGGATAACATCAAGGAAGGACTCGACCGGATCGAGGCCGCCGTCCTCAAACTGACCTGATTTTTCCAGCGGCTTTCTCAAATTGACAGGAGAAATTTCCATGATAACAAAAGAAATGACCATCGGAGAAATTGTCCGCCTCTATCCGCAGACCCTGCAGGTATTCGACCGGTTCGGACTGGACTGTTTCGAATGCCAGATGGCCGAGCTTGAAAAGCTGGAGCATGGCGCGGGGGTACACAAGGTGGACGTGGATTTGCTTATAGAAGAGTTGAACCGGGCCATAAGCCAGTAAAATAAAAGTCTTCGGATTTTTCCCTTCCCCGGCGGTCAACTCCGCATGAACCGGACACAAGTTCGGGGCGGCGTCAAAAAACCGCCCCTTCTTTTTCAGCAAATACTTCCCTGCCCGTACGCAGGCCCCCCACAGCCGCCTTATTTGTGACCCGCCGCCTTTCCCGACCCCATCACCCCGGAAAATGCACGTAATAACATGCCCACGCGGCATCCAGATTCACTTTTGTCATTTCCGGCTTCCGGTGATTATACCTGGCCCTCACTACAATTTGATCGACGAGGTCGCGGGGATGACAGGCATTGAAATGCACCCCCAGTTTTCGGTAGTAATTGCTTACCAGATAGTCGAAACACTCATCGCTGAAGACAATCCCGTTCGATTCGCACACCTTTTTGAATATGGCCCGGTAATCCTCTTCCGTCGGGTGATCGATATTGATCTTGTATTGAATCCGTCTCAAAAAAGCCTCGTCGACCAGCTTTTCCGGCGCCATGTTCGTCGAGAAGATGATTACCATGTCAAAGGGGATGGAAAATTTCATGCCGGTGTGCAGTGACATGAAATCCACGCCCCTGTCCAGTGGAACTATCCAGCGGTTCAGCAACTGCTGCGGCTCAATCTGCTGTCTGCCGAAGTCGTCAACTATAAACAGGCCGTTATTGGCCTTCATCTGCAGTGGAGCTTCATAGTGCTTTGAAATGGAATTGAATTCCAGGTCGAGCATCCTGAGCACGAGCTCTCCGCCTGTCATTACCACGGGCCTCTTTATCAGAAGCCAGCGCTGGTCGGGCGTCTCCGCGTCGGAGCCTTGCGCCGGGACGTGGCTTACGGGATCGTAGACGGTGATGATCTGTCCGCCGACGGTCAAGGCAAACGGAATATAAATGGTCGCGGGAAGTATTTTGCCTACCGTCTCGGCAATGGCGGTTTTACCGTTGCCAGGAGGGCCGTAAATGAAAATCGCCCTCCCCGAGCTGACGGCCGGACCGATCATTTCCAGAATATTCGGCCTGACGATCAGGTGCGAAAACCCTTTTTTCACATCTTCTTCCGGAATAAGGATGCTCTTGACCGTCTGTCGACCGACCATTTCCCTGTAATCATCCAGCGTAACCGGGGCCGGCCCGACGTAACGGCACAGCTCCATCAGTTCCGTCCCGTGATTTTTCCCAGTTTCACTGATTTTGAAGGTATAAGACGACGGCATGTAACCGGTCCCGCCCTTGACCTCCACAAACTTGTCCCGTCTGAGCAGTTCAAGGGCCTGCTCGACTATGGAAACGGGAAGTTTGATCTGTTCTGAAAGGTCGGACATCCTGAATTCGCCCATGAACAGGATATGTTTGAGCGCAAGTTCGGCAATGAACGAAATGTCCAGCCCCGTCTCCTCGACGGTTTGCGGTGGCGGCGGTTGCGCCTGGAAGGCGGATTTTATATCCTCCTCAGTTATAAAGCCAAGCGCGATGAGGTTTTCCCCCAACCGCCCTCCGTGCTGTTGTTGTCTCTGGAGGGCAAGTTCAACCTGCCTTTCATTGATTATGCCGTCCTTTATTAGCCTGACGCCTAGCTGTTCCAATTTCCGCTCCCCAAAATACCCGTTTATTGTACTCTGCCGACTGCAGAATCCCGTTGGATCAATTCTAACCTATATTTTTATTCAATCAACGTCACAGCCGCAGGCTTTTTCCATAAAAGGGAGACAAACGCGGGGAATTTAACAAGGCGGGTTTCCTTTGACGATCGCAAATCACGCGCTTCGACCGAGGGGATATATCACCAGATGCCTCGACGGCTCTCTTCCCACACTTGAAGCGACAAGACCGCTGCCGGCGATCATGCGGTGCTGCACCTTGCGCAGCGCCGGCTTGCGCGGCTGGAGCGCGACTTCGACACCGTCCTCGATAACTTTCCGGATCGCGGTTTCCGTCTCCTGAACGGCATCGAGCACTTCGTCGTCCTCATACCCCTGGACAACGTTGAATACCTTCTGCATCAGCCGCCTGATCTCGGCGGAAGTATTTCTTTTGATCATGTGCAGCGGCGCTTCCGTGAGCCTGGCGATCCTTTTCAGGCCGAGGTCCTCGGCGCGGGAACGCAGCGCAATGATCATGTCGGCCTGCTCCACCTTGGATGCGATCCGCGCATCGAGCCCGAATTCCCGTATGGAGCGTTCGAGCAGTTCCCTGCTCACTCCATGGGCATATATGCGGACCGGGCCGGAATATACGGGAAACTGGGCGGAAACCCGTGCAACCTCCTCCTCGTGATCCGGCTCCGGCACAGTCTCCTGGACTTCGACACGGCCTTCCGAAGAGAGCCTTCTTTTCTCGCAACGGGGCTGAAAACCGCGCAGTATCGAATCGACTGCCTTGGAGGTGTCTTTGTGTATGCTCACTTCGTTGCGGTTCGCCATCTCGACCAGTATATCGAAGGTGGGAGGTGCCTTGCGCTCGTTTACGGTCTTTGTGGTGCCGCGCCGGCGGGCCTCGTCGTCGCCGAGGGTGACAGTCTGCACGCCGCCGACAAGGTCGGAAAGAGTAGGGTTCATTATCAGGTTTTCCAGCGTGTTGCCGTGGGCGGTGCCGATGAGTTGCACACCCCGCTCAGCTATGGTGCGGGCCGCCGCGGCCTCGGCCTCGGTCCCTATTTCATCAACGATAATAACCTCCGGCATGTGGTTTTCGACCGCTTCGATCATCACGGCATGCTGGCGGTCGGGCCTCGGCACCTGCATCCGGCGGGCGCTGCCTATTCCCGGGTGGGGAATGTCGCCGTCGCCGGCGATCTCGTTTGACGTATCGATTACTATCACCCGCTTTTTCAGATCATCCGCCAGCACTCTCGCCATTTCCCGCAGCTTGGTGGTTTTGCCCACGCCCGGACGTCCGAGTATAAGCAGGTTTTTTCCGGTTTCGATCAGATCCCGCAAAATTTCGATTGTGCCGAAAACCGCTCTTCCCACCCGCAGCGTAAGCCCGATGATCTGCCCCTTGCGGTTGCGAATGCCCGATATCCGATGCAGGGTGCGCTCGATCCCGGCGCGGTTGTCATCTGTAAACTCCCCCACCATTGCCAGCACATGGGACAGGTCTTCGTGACTTACCGGTTTTTCACCCAGCCGGGCGACCTTGTCGGGAAACCGTGCTTCAGGAGTTCGACCCAGGTCCATGACCACTTCTATCAGCTGGTCAAGCGGCATTTTATACAGGGTTGTCTGGAGAAATGCCGGCAGGGTCGCGACAAGGAGGTTGATATCTTCCGCTGCGGACGGGGCTTTTTTGCGGCTGTTCTTCATAAATATCCCTTTCACGGGCGGGATTTTGTGAAATCGTTGAATAGCCTGTCATTTACAGAGTATTCACTCGCAAGTAAATTATAACTTCAAAAATTTCACTATTTCAAGAATTCCCGTTTTTCCAGGGCTTGGAGACAAAATCGCGTGTCCGCTTTTCCCCCTGTTGTCGGCTCCCGTCACATTTCAAGCTGGACCGTCGCGATGAATTGCTGATCGCCCCTGTTGAAAGGAACGGCAATCGAACCTTGTCCCGACAGGACTTCAATAACATATTCCTTACCGCTGATTATGGTCGGCGTTGATAGACTTATATCCACTCCGCCGCGGGATAATATCAATTTTATTTCGCCGGCAAGCATGTTTGCTATCTCGCCCACTGCATCATAAACGTCACAATCAAAATCAACTTCATCTATGCCCATCCCAAGCATTGCGGCGGTTGCCTCCCTGGCAAAATCGTCCGGAATGTGAACGCCTACCATACCGGGGCATGTCCCTCCAAGGCCGACCATTCCGGAAATGCTGCAGTTGAACCTCGTCCATTGTCCCTTCGCGTCTCCGTCCTCTTTGATATCATCCATGGAAATCATGGTCGAGAAGATATTTTTTACCGAAGAAATCGTATACTCCGCTATTTCTTCTCTGCTGATCCCCGCTGGAAGCGGATTGACCGATGTCATTTGTTTCCTCCCTTCGAACAAAACAATCGTTTTTTGTGCACACAATAATGATTTATCGGCCGGAAATTAGCAAACTGAAGGATTTTTTAAAAAATGAAAAGTAATTTGTAATTTTTCTGAGGATTTATGATCCCGCTTTGACGGAAAAACTGAAAAAACTATTTGGGGAACCGATGCTTGATTACTTTTTCAATCTTGATAATATTATTAATAAATATCGAATGCGTATAAACATTGTTCATAGCAGAGCACGGTCAAAGAGGATAACGGCATATGGGAACAGTTACGCCATTATTCAATACAAGAAAACCGCCGGTGTCGCGATTGGACGATGTGAGAAACAACCTCCTGCTGGGCTTGTCGGCTATAATGCTCTTCAGTATTGAAGGCACGCCTCCCATGCTGGAAAATTCTTCCTGCTGCTTCGGCCGCAATACCCTGTGCTTTGACCAGGTCGCCGCTTTTCTCCGGAAGCCTAAAGACAAAAAACTTGCCCTGGACGAATTTATTAAAATGCTGTATCGCTCGTTTGTCCATGAAGCGCTTTTTGCCGTCGAAGAATACTGCGAAAAAACCGGTCAGAGCGGACAATTGCGACAGCAGTCGTGGTATCCGTTCGCCAGGGAGATTAATTTCTGCCTGGAAAACGGCCTGAAGTTCTGCATCGACAGCGCCGCAAACGACCAGTTGCCAATCAGGTGGCGCGACAAGCTCATCACAGAAGACATGCGCGGCCAGTCGCTCCAGTCGGGGTTCTTCGATTTCGACGATGCCTGGGACCTTGTCGAGGAAATGAGAATCTTTGCCGATTCGCTCGACTGACGGGTTTCGCGCCGCCTCAATCGTCATCCGGTCGTTGTTGCGGGTCCCTGCAACAGCCACTACCATATTTCCGGGGCCAATTTCGACATCCCCACTATAACGGATTGCGCGCGCTTGCGCATGGAGTCCCAAACGGCGCACTCTTCTCCGGACGCATTGTCGGACATAGTGTAAATTTGCTGATACACGTAAGTGGCGAATGCTTCCAACATCGCAAGGGCTTTTTCGTCGCGCGTCTCGACCGCGGCCTCTATTGCCGCCAAATATTTTTCCATTTTATTCATAACAGCGCTCCTTTCTCCGCCTCCAGCAAGCAGGCGCCTGCATCCGGTTTTCCGGCAATTCATTAAGAACTGGAATTATTATAACAAATTGCCACGGGAAAAACCCTCTAAACATCGTTCAGAAGGTAATAATAAGGGCTCTCGGGCGGAAGATTAATATTAGGCGGACATTTTTATTTGAAAAAACAACCGCATACGATATAATCACCGGTGTTCCTTGAGTATTACGATTTTCATATATGTGATATTTATTTCCGGCTCCGAATTATTACCTTGCGCTGCACTTGTATAGCACTCAGGAGATTTACGAACACCAAGCGGGCAACTACATGATTAAAAACGGAAGCGCTTTTTTCGACTTTAATTACCTTGACATCCTCGCCCGCGGCGACACTATTATTCATCGGGTGGACCCGCGGGCCAAGGTCCTGACGACGGTCCTGTTCATCATTGCGGTAATATCCGTCGGAAAATATGAAATCTCCGCACTGCTTCCTTTTTTCCTTTTTCCGGCGCTGAACATTTCCCTCGGAGGACTTCCCCTGAGTTACATATCGAGGAAGATCCTTCTTCTCTCCCCCTTCATCCTGTTCGTGGGAATCTTCAACCCTTTTTTCGATACGGAGCCGATAATACGCTTCGGCGCCTTCGGCATCTCGGGAGGATGGCTGTCATTCGTTTCAATCCTCATCCGTTTTGCCCTCACAGTTGGTGCAGCATTCATTCTCATAGCCACCACCGGTTTCAACGAAATTTGCACCGCCTGTGAAAAAATGGGGCTGCCGAAGGCATTCGCGGTCCAGCTTCTTTTTCTTTATCGTTATATTTTCGTGCTTGGAGACGAAGTTATCCGGGTATCGAGGGCCAGGGAACTGCGCTCCTTCGGCAAGCGGGGAAAGGGACTGAAAGTTTTTGGCTCGATTGTCGGAAACCTTCTTCTTCGCACATGGGACAGGGCACAGCGCATCCACACGGCCATGCTTTGCAGAGGTTTCCGTGGCGAGTTTCACTTCAGGCGTCCACCAGGCTTCGGCAGCGCGGAAGCCGTTTATACCGTTGCCTGGACCGCGTATTTCCTTCTCTGCCGCATGGTTGATATTCCCGGGTCGGTCGGAGATATTTTTTCCAGGGTCCTTCGATGAGTCATCACATAGTTGAGTTAAACGACGTCAGGCACACTTATCCCGACGGCACCCAGGCTTTAAGGGGAATTTCCTTCAGGATCACCCATGGGGAATCTGTTGCCATCGTAGGCGCCAACGGCGCGGGCAAATCCACGCTTCTCCTGCATCTGAACGGTTATCTTGCGCCTTCCGGCGGGACCGTGCGCATCGGCGACATGCCCCTCACCAGACAGACGCTGCCGGAGGTCCGGAAGACGGTCGGAATGGTATTCCAGGACCCGGACGACCAGTTGTTCATGCCCACGGTTTATGAGGATGTGGCATTCGGGCCTTTCAATCTCGGACTGCCCCGTGAGGAAGTAGATGTCCGCGTAATGCAGTCGCTCCGCACGGTCGGAGTTGACCATCTGAAAAACAAACCTCCGTTCCGTTTGTCTGGCGGGGAAAAAAGGCGCGTTGCCATTGCTTCTGTCCTCTCCATGTCGCCGGACATTCTCGTCATGGACGAACCCACCACCGGTCTCGACCCTTTCGCCCGCCGTCAGCTCATCGGGCTGATGAAGGAATTCCGTCACACCAAGATAATAACCAGCCACGACCTGGACATGGTCCTGGACATTTGCGAAAGGACCATTGTCCTCCACGAAGGCACGGTCCGTGCCGACGGGCCGACTCTCGCAATTTTCAGCAACAATGCACTTCTGAAGGAATGCCGCCTGGAAAAACCGCTGTCGATGCAAGGCTGCCCGCGATGCGGGCGTCCTGAAGGAGGTATTTGATCGTAAATGGCGGTACCCATGCATTACGGCGCAATTGTCGGCGACAGGAGAGATGCCGAAGAATTT
>Ga0335070_10009328_pt1 | contig 11505 bp, 9 predicted proteins | sample Lox_Sample_13_FD_206722 | JGI IMG/M metagenome (GOLD analysis project Ga0335070, IMG submission 206722) | Soil microbial communities from Loxahatchee National Wildlife Refuge, Florida, United States - Lox_Sample_1.3 | ecosystem: Environmental > Terrestrial > Soil > Wetlands | place: USA: Florida... | reverse complement strand
GGGCGGCATGCTGGCAAACTCGCCGGTCAAGATTCCGTCGAAAGCACAGTCTACGGCCGAACATGTTGGTGAATGTCACGCCGCAGCCTGGGCGTTAACCTCAGCGGCCGGCACCGGAACGCGCATCGAACAGCGGGGGACCGGGCTTCAACCCGCGGCGATGGTTTTCGACTTCCTTCTGCAAATCGTCGATGATGTTGGCGTGCCCTGCGGCGATGTCGTAGCGCTCGCCCGGATCCTCATTCAGATTGAAGAGCAGTGGCGGGTTGTGTTCGGTCCTCGCGCCGCCTTCACCGTAAGAGCCGCTGGTGATGAAATGCGCCTTGTATGCGCCTTTCCGCACCGCGCGAAGTTCGTTGTCCCAATAGTAAAAGAGAACGCGGGGCGGGACGGGGCCGGTCCCGGTGAGCGCGGCCCGAAGGTCCACGCCGTCGATTGCGCGATCCTGCGGCACTTCCCCGCCGGCAAGCTTGATCGAAGTCGTGAACAAATCCATCGCCGAGCCGACGTCAGTTACCGTCCCCGGGCGTACGACTCCCGGCCACCGGAATATGGCCGGCGTCCGCACGCCGCCTTCCCAAGTTGTCCCTTTGCCCTGCGCCAGCGGACCCGCGGACCCGCCGTGTGTTCCAAAAACCTGCCACGGCCCGTTGTCGCTAGTGAAGACTACCAGCGTCTTGCTCTCGACACCTGCGGCTTTCAGAGCGTCCAGAACGCGCCCGGTGCTCGCGTCGAGCTCCTCGATCGTATCGCCATAGATTCCCGCCGAGCTGTGCCCCTTAAACTCGTCCGACCGGGCCAGCGGAATATGCGGCAGGTTGTGCGCCAGATACAGGAAGAACGGCCGATCACGGTTGCGCCGGATGAACTGTATCGCTTCCTCGGTGTACCGCTTTGTCAGCGTCCGGTGATCGACCGGCCGCTCGATTACCTCGCCGTTGCGCATGAGCGGCACGTTGAAATACGCCGGCCTGGGATCGTAGAAGGCAGCCGTCTTGTAGCCTTTGTCGCGCGTAAACGTCTGATCCATGTCGTGCGAATATGGCAGGCCGAACCAATAATCGAAGCCCTGACGCATGGGCAGAAATTGTGGCAGGTGCCCCAGATGCCACTTGCCGATAATTCCGGTCGTGTAGCCGCGGGCCTTCAGCGCTTCGGCGATCGTGATTTCCTCCAGCGGCAGACCTTCCGTCGCGTCGTTCTGAAAAACCTTGGGCGCGGCGCCGCTCGCCACTCCGTACATTCCGCTGCGAATGGGCAAGCGTCCGGTAAGCAGTGCAGCACGGCTTGGCGAGCACACGGGCTGCACGTAGAAGTTAGTCCACTTCTGCCCTTCGGCAGCCATGCGATCGAACCGCGGCGTGCGTATGGACGGATTGCCGAATGACCCCAGGTCACCGTAGCCCATATCGTCAGCGAGAATGATCACGATGTTCGGACGGGCAGGAACCTGCGCCGGCAATCGCAGCACGCCGGCGGCGAGCAGGACAACGCACCACGCAAATCGCATCATGACGACAGCCTATCACCGCTCAAGTCTTTCGTCCTAACTTCCGATCAGGGGAAAGACTTAGCGCATGTACCCCGATACCACTCGTCGATGCAGTAAACTTAGCTGAATCCTTCCATGGCGCTTGCCCCCGGGACCAAGCTCGGCCCGTACGAAATTCTCGCGCTCATCGGTGCGGGGGGCATGGGCGAAGTGTACCGCGCCCGCGATCCGCGGCTGAACCGCGATGTCGCCATCAAACTCTCGAAAGAGCAGTTCACGGAGCGCTTCGAGCGCGAGGCCCGCGCTGTGGCCGCGCTCAATCATCCCAACATCTGTCACCTCTACGATATAGGTCCCAATTACCTCGTCATGGAATTGATCGAGGGCGAGGAACTCAACGGCCCGCTGCGTCCCGCCGAGGTTACGCGCATCGCGGAACAAATCGCCAGCGCGCTCGACGCCGCGCACGAAAAGGGCATCGTCCATCGCGACTTGAAACCCGCCAATATCAAGATCACGGAGGCGGGAGTCGTCAAAATTCTCGACTTCGGCCTGGCGAAGGTCGCCCCTGCCGCTGCTTCGGCGAGCGATGAGAACTCCCCGACGTTTACCATGGCCGGGACACAAGCGGGCGTCATTCTCGGTAGCGCAGGATACATGTCTCCCGAGCAGGCTCGCGGCAAGACGGTCGACAAACGCGCGGACATCTGGGCGTTTGGTGTCATACTCTACGAGCTCCTCACCGGCGACCGGATGCACAAGGGCGAAACCGTCTCCGACACGCTGGCCTCGGTCATAAAAGATGAACCGAGCTTCGACAAGGTCGCGCCTGAGTTCCGCACGTTGTTAAAACGCTGCCTCGAAAAAGACGCGAAGAAGCGCCTCCGCGACATCGGCGACGCGATGTCCTTGGTTGGCGTCACCCCCGTATCGCTGCCAGTGCAAAACACCGCCCCCCGATCGCGATTCCCCTGGATCGTCGCGGCTATATTCGCAGCGGCTGCGATCGTCATGGCCGTACTTTACTTCCGCACGCCGCCCCCGCCACCGCCGGCAGTCTCGCGTTTCCAGATCCGGCTCCCGGAAGGAGTTCGCTTTACCAGCACCGGTGAGATGACTCTGTCCCCGGACGGCCGGCATGTCGCTCTGTCCGCCTCGGGTCCGCGCACTCATCCATCGGTCTGGATTCAGGACCTCGATGCTCTTGAAGCACGCGAGATTCCCAGTACCTTCACGGGTGGGCAGGTGCCGCCATTCTTCTGGTCTCCGGACAGCCGCTACGTCGTCTATTCGGAGAACAGCCCCAAGCTCAAGAAGGTTGATATCCAAACCGGCGCTGTGCAAGATATCTGCGATAAGCCTGGACCGCCGATCGGTGGCGACTGGAGTAAGGATGGCCTCATCATTTTCGGAAGCAACTCCACCGGGCTGTGGAAAGTCCCTGCGACCGGGGGAAAGCCGTCGCCGCTCACCGTGCTCGATTCGTCCCGGCACGAGCGTGAACACGAGTTGCCCTCTTTCCTCCCCGACGCGCGCCACTTCCTCTACCTTCGGCTCTCTGTGATGCCCGAGGAGAGCGGAATTTTTGTCGGCTCCGTGGACGATCCACCCGAACGCCAGAGCAAGAAGCGAATTCTCGCAACCGGTTTCGGTGCGTCGTTTGTGCCCGGAACCAGCGGCAGCGCCGGATGGCTCCTCTTCCTGCGAGGCGCCAACCTGATGGCGCAGCGCTTCGACCCAGCCAAGCTGGAATTGAGCGGCGAGCCGTCCGTTCTGATCGAGCGGATCGGGACCGTATTTGAGACCGGCTACTTCTCTGCCGCTTCCAACGCGCTGGTGTATAGAACAACCGCGGGTATTCGCGAATATCAGCTCACCTGGTTCGATCGCCAGGGACAAGCGGTCCGAACCGTGGGCGAACCGGGCGACATCCTGGCGCTCCGCATCTCCCCAGACGGAACACTGGCTGCCTATCGAAAAGACACGTTCGATACAGCCGGTGACGACCTTTGGATCCTGGATCTGAAGAGACAGGCCTCCACGCGCTTTACATTCGGTCCTCGCCAGTCCTCGTTCCCCGTCTTCTCTCCGGATGGCGCCGAAGTAGTTTTCGCGGCAATGCGCGGCGATGTTTGGGATCTGTACCGAAAGCCTACCAATGGAGCACGCGAGGAACAGCCCTTATTGAAGTCCAACGAGCACAAACGGCCCATGACCTGGTCGCGCGACGGCCGCTATTTGATCTATGCCGAAAGCAAGTCGGTGAACTTCTCGGAAGAGGATCTGTGGCTGTTGCCCATGCAAGGCGAGCACAAGCCCCAGCCGTTTCTCACCACGCGCTTCGACGAATCCAGCGCGATATTTTCACCCGACAGCCGCTGGATCGCGTACGACTCCAACGAATCCGGCCACTACGACGTATTCGTCCGAGAGTTCACAGCCGCATCCGGAAATCCGCAAGCAGGCGGCAAGTGGATGGTTTCCAAAGATGGCGGCCATCTGCCCAGCTGGCGCAGCGACGGGAAAGAATTGGTTTACGCGGGTCTGGATTTTCGGCTCAAGTCAGTATCGGTTGAACTTGGCGCAACATTCAAGGCCGGAGTACCTGTCGATCTCTTTGCCATCCCCGCCGGCTCCAGCTACTTTACAGCCGCGTCCGACCTGAGCCGCTTCCTGATTCCCGTTCCCGTCGACCGCAAAGGTCCACAAGCCTTCAACGTCGTGCTCAACTGGACCTCAGCCTTAAGGGGGCGCTAAGGTCGAGCACTTCTGCCGATCCTCGGCACCTATGATCTTCTGGCACTCCGCTGGCGGCCGGTGATTACCGAAGAAGCGTTCCTCAAGTCCACGTCCAATTACGCGAAACCGCAAAGGCCGCGCGCACTGCTATTGCGGCCGCCTGAACAGGCCTCCATAGACCGCTTTCGCCAAGATATGGCCCTGAATCGCTTTGATCACGTTGGCGCGCGTCTCGAAGGCATCAGTCGACGGCGTCACATCCAGTTTGGTATCGAGCGCGTATAGCTCAAACATGTAGTGATGAAATGGCCCATTTGTCCCGGCGCCTGGACCACGATACATGGGGCCGGTGGCACTGACCTGATAGCTTCCGTCCGCCAATTGTGATCCCTTCGGTACGCCTTCAGGCAAGCCGGTGGCTGACGCCGGAATGTTCCAGACCACCCAGTGGACCTGATCGTCGGTCGTACGGTTGCGGGCGAGGTCCATGTCGTGCATGTGAAGCACGAAGCTTTGCGTGCCGGTTGGCACATTGGCCCACTGCATGGCCGGTGACGTGCCCTCGCCGGGTGCGACGCCTGCAGCGGCCTGGCTGAATTTGACGGGAATCTGTCCGCCGTCGGGAAATCCCGGTATGGCCAGCGTCATGGCTGGTGCGGGCTGGCCTCCGCGTTGAGCGAACAATTGCATCGTCACTCCGAGCACAATTGACATGTAGAGAACCAATCGCATGGGTTTATCCTATCGCGGATCGCAGCTTGGGAGCGCCTGCTGCAGATCGGCAATCAGGTCGTCAGCGTTCTCGAGACCAATCGAAGCGCGCAACAGATTCTGGGGTGTTTTGGTTTCTCGACCTTCAATCGATGCACGGTGCTCCATGAGGCTATGCGGTCCACCGAGACTGGTCGCTCGTGTGAACAGACGCACGCGCGCCGCCACCGACATAGCGGCTTCGCGGCCGCCGCGCACCTGGAAGGACAACATGCCGCCCCAACCTGACATCTGCCGCCGGGCAATGCCATGACCGGGATGGTCGCGCAGTCCTGGGTAGTGTACGCGTTCCACCGCCGGATGTCGCTGCAGAAACTCAGCTACAGCCAGCGCGTTCTCGCAATGGGCGCGCATGCGCCAAGGAAGCGTGCTGATGCCGCGCAACGCCAGCCAGCAGTCGAAAGGTGACGGCGCCGCGCCGCCAATCATCAGAGACTTCCTGGCTCGCTCAAAAAGATAATTGTCGTAGCGAGTAACGAGTGCGCCGCCGGTCATGTCACTGTGGCCCCCGATGTACTTTGTGGTCGAGTGCCAAACCATGTCGACGCCACAATCCAGCGGGCGCTGCAGCGCTGGAGTCGTGAACGTGCCGTCGCACACGCTGATGGCGTTGATCTTCCGGGCAATCAGCGCTACCGCAGCAAGGTCAACTATCTTCATCAAGGGGTTCGACGGCGTTTCGATCAATATTAGGCGCGTACTGGGCCGCACCGCTTCCCGTATGGCCCCGAGGTCGGTCATGTCGACATAGGTTGTTTCGAGCGGCCATTTCCCGAATATCCCGCCGATCACTTGGCGCACGGCGTAGTAAATGTCATCGGGCGCGAGGATGTGGTCGCCTGGCTCCAGCCCCTGTATCAGCGCCACTAACACCGCCAGCCCTGACGAAAAGGCTAACGCCTCTTTTCCGCCCTCGAGCGCAGCCAGGCAATCCTCGAGTGAACGCCGTGTCGGGTTTCCTTCCCGCGCGTAGCTGAATCCCAGCGGATATTCTCCGTCCGGCCCGCGCTCGAAAGTCGTCGACAGATGAATCGGCGGGGTCAGCGCACCGGTCGCCGGATCCGTTCGACGTCCGGCATGCACTGCCAGCGTTTCAAACTTCGTGTACTGAGCCCTCGAGGTTGCCATGGTTGCATTATGCCCAGATGGCCTACGATACAGCAGTGCAAGCTCCTCGATTGTAATCAGAGACTACGCCACGACTCCGGCAGGTTCATTCGTCGCATCACCGTGATGAGACCCACCCAGTCAGTTGGACGGCCAGAGAAGTTTGGCTACTGCACCGCCAGTGTGACATCGGGCCGGCTGGTTCCGTTGCCAATTCGCAGCACCACGGGAACGGTGCCCGAGCGGGTGTCTTGTGGAACACGAACATTCACCTGCACGACACCGGCAACCAGACCCGGGGCTGCGCCTGCGTACAAAACTTGCGAAGGTTTTCCATCGATCGTCACCGAAAGAGGTAGCACAAGCTGTGGCAAAGATCCGGCCGTCAACAGCCCATCGATCCCTGCGGGGGAGGTTTGTCCAGCTCCTGTACCGTACAACGTGACAACGGAGCCCTTGGCCGCCGCGTTGCCGGTTGAGTTCAGCGATCCATCCTCGTTGGCGATCAGTGCCCCCCCGCTCCCGCCGCTGCCCGACGTGAACAATGCAGGAGCGCTGTCCACCACTGGAATCGTGAACGCGGCTGATGTTGTTCCACTGTCCTGCACAATCACTCCTATCGTGGAACCGGCCCGAACACCGAACGGCACCATCGCCGTTACCTGCCCGGCGCTCACGGAAATAAGCGGCGCTGCGATGCCATCGAAGAACACCTGAACCTGTCCTAGCGCTGTTGAGACAAAGAAGGTATCTGTGAGTTGAACAGTAATGAGCTGGCCTGGTCCGAAGCCGGAGCCGGAGACGATGATCATCTCGCCCGGCGCGATGGAGCCGGCTAATAAGCTGGCAGCGCTCATAACGGAAGTGATCGTCACATTCCCTCTCGCCGAATGATTGATCAGCGTCTGGACGGTACCGGATCGGCTGTTGGTTACGACAAGGTCGGGTAGTCCATCTCCATTGAGGTCGGCCACCGTAATCCAGGCGGGTGCGGATCCGACCTCGAACACCTGCCGCGGCTTGAAGGTCATATTGCCGTCGGCGCTGGGCACTCCCAGCAGCACCGAGATCGTGTTTGTGCCCGTGTCAGCGACGGCGAGATCGAGTCTGCCGTCCAGATTCAAATCAGCCGATGTGACGAAAGACGGATTGCTTCCAACCTCGAAGCTCAACGGAGACCGGAATGTGGCGTTTCCCAATCCCTGCAGCACAGTGACCGTGCCGGTTGAGTATCCGGTCTGGTTGGCAAATGCCAGGTCGAGGTGACCGTCGTTGTTAAAGTCGCCTACGGTCACGTATGCGGGAAGTGGTCCCGCTGAATACTCAAGGGCCGGGCGAAAGGTTCCATTGCCCAGGCCTCGGAGGATGGAGACACTGTTCGAATCTTGATTCGCTACCGCCAGGTCCAGCTTGCCATCTTCGTCGAAATCGCCAAGGGCCACCGATACCGGACGCCTTCCCGTCGAAAAACGATAAACTGTTTGTTGAAATCGTCCCATGCCAATTCCCAGAAAGATCGCTATCGTGTTCGAGTTAGTTTCCGCAACGGCTAAATCGGGTCGGCCATCGCCATTAAAGTCAGCAACAGCGATCGCGCTCGGCCCTTGCGTGACAAGGTCCGGCTCAGTGCGAAAGGTTCCGGGGCCGGTCGTCACAAACACGGACACTGTGTTGGAAGCGTAATTGGCAACGGCTAGATCCATCCGCCCATCCTGATCGAAATCGCCCGTCACGACAGCGCGCGGGCTGATGCTAGTGGACTGATTAGAAAACGACGTAAAAAAACCATTGCCGAACCCGCGCAGAATCGAGAGCTTTGCCGCTCCCTCGTCGGCGACCACCAGATCCAACTTTCCTCCGATAGTGAAAAAGCCAGTTGCCGTCGAACCTGGAGTCATTCCAACGGAGAGTTGCGACAGGTTAGTAAACACCACGGATTGACCCAGCAAGACGCCGGTCAGCACCAAGCTTCCCAGAGCGTATCTCATCCCCATCTTCGATCCTTCCCCTTATGAGGTGACGGACCCCTCATTGGCGAAGTTTCTGCGGGGAGTGGCGATTCGTACTATGTCTACTAAATACGCTCGCCCAGCCTCGGACTCAGCCTATGTGCGCGGCGAGGCCATCATTGCCACTCACCAGCCTGCACATACCACGATCGTGTACTATCGCGACGCGTCGTCCGGGTTGCCGAAAAATCGTCGGATCGCGTGATTTGTTTTTCCCCCCGCATAGCTTACTCTCAGGATGGGATAGTGAACTCCTGCTCCTGGTACTGCAGACGCTCGGCAAAAGGAGAATGCATTGATGACGGAACAGAAACCACAAAGCGCGGTAGCGGCATCTGCCCTGGAGGCACCCTCCACGCGGCCGCCCGTGCCGCCGTTTACGCGCGAAACCGCAATGCAGAAAGTGCGCATGGCGGAGGATGCCTGGAACTCCCGCGATCCTGAAAAGGTCGCGCTGGCGTACACAATTGACTCGCGCTGGCGAAACCGCTCGGAATTTGCCAACGGAAGGCAAGAAATCGTCGCCTTTCTCAAGCGCAAATGGGCCAAGGAACTGGACTATAGATTGATCAAGGAGCTCTGGGCATACGACGGCAACCGCATCGCGGTGCGCTTTGCCTACGAGTTCCGCGACGACTCGGGAAATTCGTTCCGCTCGTATGGCAACGAAAATTGGGAGTTCGAGCAGAGCGGACTGATGCGGTTGCGATTCGCTTCCATCAATGATCTTCCAATCAAGGAATCAGAACGAAAATATCACTGGCCCCTTGGCCGCCGCCCCGACGGCCATCCGGGACTGAGTGACCTGGGCTTGTAGGCTCCTCCGCCTAATTGAAATTGGCGACGACTCCATCGTCGAGGCGGATGCCAAGGCGAAGGCGCACAGTAAGACATTGGCGCAGGTTTTGGCCCCCGGCAACTTCCGAATCGCCCGCAATCCAGGAGTAATCAGTAACCGGACGGAGTCACATCTCCGACATGGCCACTTACACGGGCAAGTGCACGATTGCCAAACCCCGGCACGGCGTCGCACGCCAGCCACATAGAAGATACTGTTTGGCGCGCGGCCTGAGCCCATGGGAAAGCAGGTTGTCAGCACAGCGACGTAATTGAAACATCACAACACGACGCGATTGCTTGACACGGTTCTACAGTGGCTCTTAGTCTGGAGCAATGGAAGTCAAGCTTACACCCAGTCAGGAGGTCTTAATCCAGCGCGCTATTGAGCAGGGGCGATATCGCTCTGCCGAAGAAGCGGTGCGAGACGCGATGGCTCGGTGGGAGGAGCGCGAGCGCCAGAGGATCGACTTGACGACCGACATCGGCCGCGCCGAGATGGAGCTCAAATCGGGCTCGTATAGCGATTACACAGACGATACACTTCCCCTTTTGGCCGAAGAGTTGAAGCGCGAAGCGCGCGAGATGCGTACGTCCTTGCAGCCTCGATGAACCGATACCGCCTGACCAGGCTCGCGCGACAGGGAATCCTGGAAATCTGGCTGAAGTTGGCTGCCGAAAGCGAGGATTCTGCCGACGCGTATGTGGACCGGCTGGTCCGCCATTTTCGCTTACTCGCGGATTATCCTGGTTCCGGTCGGCGGCGCGAGGAATTGGGCAGTGGGTATCGAAGCGTTTCCGTCGGCGAGTATGTCGTGCTTTTTCGCCTGGTGCGGTCGCAAGTGCTCTTGATGCAGGTGGTTCACAGGGATCGCGACCGCGAATTCAGTGCGCGTTACGGATCGCGGTAGGCGTTACAGGTTCGAGGAGCGGAGGGCCCTCACGCTAGACCACCGCGGACATCGGCCTAAATGTCTGAATTATCAATATCATTGGCCTCGCTCGCCGGAAAGGTGACAAATTCGCGTAACCGACGTGAGCTCGCATGCGTCTCCGGGAGTATCGACAAAGAAAGTTGAAGCTAGCCACGCCTTTGCGGTGTAGTTCTATCCGTCTGATTTGACCTGCTGTACTCCATGAAAATCTTCGCTCGTGCCATAGCTTTATGCGCTTGTTTCCTGGGATTCCACGCCATCGATCTTCTCACTACCAAGATATTGAAGCTGGAGGCCGTGCGGTTCCATATTCCCGCTCCCGCGTTTTCGCTGGACGAAGTGATTCATGCGGCGTCCCGCAAGCATAATGTCCCGGCGGCGCTCATCAAGAGCATCATCGCGGCAGAATCAAATTTTTCGCCGCGCGCAATTTCGCCGAAAGGCGCGATTGGTTTAATGCAATTGATGCCGGCGACCGCGCGCCAACTCGGCGCAGACCCCACCAAACCCGAGCAGAATGTGGACGCCGGCACGAATTACCTGAGCTGGTTGCTGCGCAGGTACGCCCAAAAGAAGAATGGAATGCGTGTTGCGATCGCGGCCTATAATGCCGGACCCGGCACTGTGGAGCGATACCGGGGTCTGCCGCCCTACCGGGAAACTCGCGCGTACGTATCGCGCGTGCTGGGCCTCTACGCCAAGTACCAGCGGCAGGAATCCGGCGTATCGCAGCGCGGTCTCCTTGCGGCCTCATTGATATCACCGAACTCCCAACATTGCACCCCAGACGCGGCCTCCCGCGATCACGCGTGCTAACGAGCTAGACTGACACGCTGCGAGCCTTTTGTCTGCCCATAGCATGAACTGGCACTATCGCACGGAGAGTGAGCACGCGCGCCCGGTTGAAGCCAGTGCTACAAATAGTGGGGAAGCATCTCGCGCCAGTATCTGGCACGATGGGCCTCGCCTGGCCAGATCGCGAGGCGGTGGGGGATTTCTTTTTCGGCAAGGGCGCGGCTCAGCACACGGTTGCTCTCATGAAATGGGTCGTGCTCACCAACAGCGAGTGTGATCTCCATGCGGCGCATGTGGTCAAGCAAGCAAGGATCGTTCAGGTTGGGCAGAAAGTGGTTCGGCGTAATGAAGTAGATGTCCTGATCATAATATCCACTGAACAAATCCTCGAACGGCCCCACGGCGCGGGTCAGGTCGTAGCGCCCGCTGAGTGCCACCACCTTGCAGAACAGCGAAGGATGCCGGAGCGCGAGGTTGATCGCGTGGTACGCACCGATACTGCAACCGTGGGCGATGAGGTACGGAACGCCGTTCTCTGAAAGCATGAACGGGATCACCTCCTGGAGGATGTAGGACTCGTACTGGCGGTGGCGCCTGGCTCGGTCCGGTGGCATCGAGGACCGGCAGTAAAGACTTTCAGAGTCCACGCCATCGACACAGAAGAGGCGAATGTGGCCGCCCTCGATGGACGAATGCAGCGCGTCCACCAGTCCCCAATTCTCGTAGTCGTAAAAACGGCCCGCGCGCCTCAATTTCACAGCGAACCAGGTCGTTGAACCGACGGATGCCGTCGTTGATCGCAAATCGTGCCGGGCTGGGC
>Ga0335070_10009327_pt1 | contig 11506 bp, 8 predicted proteins | sample Lox_Sample_13_FD_206722 | JGI IMG/M metagenome (GOLD analysis project Ga0335070, IMG submission 206722) | Soil microbial communities from Loxahatchee National Wildlife Refuge, Florida, United States - Lox_Sample_1.3 | ecosystem: Environmental > Terrestrial > Soil > Wetlands | place: USA: Florida... | reverse complement strand
GGCTCAGGCGTGCCGCGGCACCCATCCCCAAGCGGCGATCTTGCGATGGCTCTCGCGGATCTGCTCGACCGGCCGCTCGCACACCAGTTCGAGCATCGAGGTTCGCGCATAGCCGATGCCCTGCAATGTGGCTCCAAACCCGGCGAAGTCGCAGCCGCCATCTCCGATCGGATCGTGCCTCCAGGCCTGCCGCCCGGTGTCGGACAAATGCACGATGCCGAGTCTGGACCGCACCAACCGCAAGCCCGCGTTGGTGTCCTCGCCGATGAAGTGCGCGTTGGCGATGTCGTAGCAGATGCCGACCAGCGGGTGGTCGATTCGGTCGGCGAACGAGATCAGCTGGTCGGCACGGGCGTGCACACCCATCGGGATGTTCTCGAGCAGCAGGCGCACCCCACCGCGCTGCGCCGCGGGCAGCAGCCGCTCGAAGGACTCCGCGAACCAGCCCTCCAGATCCTGCCGCGCGGGCGCGATAAGCGGGTTGACCCGCCCGGTCACCACGATGACGCCGCTGGCGCTGATCGTCTCGGCCACCTCGATAAGGCGCTCGAACAGCCGCACCGTGTAATCGCGCATTTGCGGCGTGCCGCTGGCCAGGTTCTGATCCAGGCTCGGGATGTTGATCGTCTCGACTGTCAGCCCAGCGTCGCGCACGAAGCGCGCGAAGGCCAGGGCCTCGCCGCGAGCCATCATCGGATCGAAATGCGGCCGCTGCGCCATCACCTCGAAGCGCCGATAGCCTTCCCGCGCCAGGGTTTCCAGCGCTTCGCGCGCCGAGCTCCGCCACATGAACGACATGGTGTTGACGCCCACCTCGAGCGGTGCGGCGCTCGCGCGCTGAGTCACTTGGGCACTCCTTCTTGTCCGGCTGGGAATGGGATACTGTAGTGGCAATGCACGACCTCCCGCAACGAGAACGAGTGACCAGGGCATGCACCAGGCCTGCGACGTCGTAGTCGTCGGCGGCGGTGGCGCCGGCCTGGCAGCGGCTATCGAGGCGCGCAGCGCCGGCTGCGAAGTGGTGCTGCTCGAAAAGAACGCGAAGCTCGGCGGCTCGACGGCCTGGTCGGTCGGGTCGATCACCGCCACCGGCACGCCGCACCAGTCGCGCGCGGGCATCGCGGACCGACCGCAGGATCACTACGACGACATGCCGCTGTTCGCCGGTGAGCTGGCCAACCGCGACAACGACGAGTTGCGCCGCATCTTGTGCGAAGATGTGCCGGACGCGTTCCGCTGGCTGCTGGGCCTGGGTGTGCGCTTCTACGGCCCGATGCCCGAGCCGCCGCACCGCCTGCCGCGCATGCACAACGTGCTGCCCAACTCGCTCTCCTACATCTACCACCTCGACCGCGCGGCGCGGCGCGCCGGCGTGGACATCCGGCTCGGAGCCCGTGCGACGGAACTGCTGACGCAGAGCGGCGCAGTGACCGGCGTCGCCTGCGAGGGGGGGCTGCGCTTGCGCGCACGTCGCGGTGTGGTGCTGGCCACGGGCGACTTCACTAACGACCCGGAACTCAAGGCACGCTACATGGGGCCGCAGCAGGCCAAGGTGGAGGGCGTCAACCTCACCGCCACCGGCGACGGCCAGAAGCTCGCGCTCCCGCTCGGCGCGCGCATCGTCAACGGCGATCTGGCTCTGGGGCCAGAGATACGTTTCATCCCGCCCGCGCGCGCCACGCTCGTGCGCCGGCTGCCGCCCTGGCCAGCACTCGCCGCGGCGATGGGATGGGCGATGGGCCATGTGCCCGCACGCCTGCTGCGGCCGTTCATCATGAGCTTCCTCACCACTGCCCTGGCGCCCTCGCCCAAGCTATTCGAGCGCGGCGCGATCCTAGTCAACCGCGCCGGCCGCCGCTTCTGCGATGAGCTGCGGACCCCTGCGCTGGCGCTGCCAGATCAGCCCGACAAGGTCGGTTTGATCCTCATCGATGGGCGGCTGGCGCGAGAGTTCTCGGCATGGCCGCACTTCGTGTCGACGGCGCCCGGCGTGGCTTACGCCTACATCCCCGATTACCGGCGCAACCGCCCGGACGTCTATACCGAGGCGTCGTGCATCGCCAAGCTGGCCGCTGACACCGGAATGGATGCCCAAGCATTAGACGAGACGATCCGCACACGTAACGCCGACGCCGCTGCGACGATTGGCGCGCCGCTGGCCGAACCACCCTTCATCGCGCTCGGTCCGGTACGCGCGGTGTTCGTGCACAACGAAGGGGGCCTGGCGGTCGACCGTGAGCACCGCGTCCTCGGGGCCCAAGATCGCCCGATCCCGGGGCTGTATGCAGCCGGCTCCACCGGACAAGGCGGCCTGCTGCTGAAGGGCCACGGGCATCATCTGGCTTGGGCATTCGTGTCGGGGCGGCGGGCGGGGAGGCACGCCGCCCGTTATATGGCGGAAGCCGCCGCCTCGTAAGTTGGTGCAGCGGTTACCAAACGGAGCAGTGCCGATGAAAACCTGGAGTCGCTTTTCGGGGAAGTGCAACTGGACATGCGGCCTGGCTCTGGCGCTGGGGCTGGCGGGCGTGCCGCTGGCCTTCGCGCAACAGCCGCTCAAGATCGGGATCGTCACGTTTCTCTCTGGCCCGGCTTCCGCGCCGTTCGGCGTTCCCGCGCGCAATGCGGCCGAGCTGGTGGTGGAGAACCTCAACGCCGGCAGGCTCCCCGCGCCCTACTCGATGAAGGGCTTCGGCGGAACGCCGGTGGAGCTGGTGATCGTCGACGAGAACGGCGGCACCACCACCCAGGTCGCCGAGTTTCGCAACCTCGTGCAGCGCGTCGACATCGTCATCGGCTACATCTCGAGCGGTTCCTGCCTGGCGGTCGCGCCGGTGGCGGAAGAGCTGAAGAAGCTCACCGTGTTCTTCGATTGCGGCACGCCGCGAATCTTCGAGGATGCCAGCTACAAGTACGTGTTCCGCACGCACGCGCACGCCACCATGGACAGCGTCGGCGCCGCCCGCTACGTCCTGGACCTCGACCCGGACGTCAAGAGCATCGCCGGCTTGAACCAGAACTACGCCTGGGGCCAGGATTCGTGGAACGACTTCGAGGCAGCGATGAAGGCCCTCAAGCCAGACATCGAGGTCAAGACCTCGCAGATGCCCAAGCTGTTCTCCGGACAGTTCGGCCCCGAGATCTCTGCCCTGCTGTCGGCGCGGGCGCAGTTCCTCCATTCCAGTTTCTGGGGTGGCGATCTGGAGGCGTTCGTGCTGCAGGCCGCGCCACGCACCCTGTTCGACGTCAGCAGGGTCATCCTGACTACCGGAGAGACCGCTCTCGCCCGCATGGGCAGTCGCATTCCGGACGGCGTCATTGTCGGGGCGCGCGGTACTCACGGCATGCTCGCGCCGCCGAACGAGCTGAACCGGTGGTTCCGCGCCGCATACCAGGACCGCTACCAGCGCGCGCCGGTGTTTCCGGCGTATCACATGGCGCAAGCGATCCTCGGCACCAAGACCGCTTACGAGAAGGCGCAGAAGGCCGACGGCGGCAAGCCACCGAGTCAGGATCAGATCATCGCGGCCTTCCAGGGCCTGAGCTGGGAGACGCCCAGCGGCACGGTGCGCATGGCGCTCGGCAATGGGCACCAGGCCGTCCAGCCGATCGCTTACGGCACTACCAAGCTGGTCGATGGGCAGGTGACGCTTATCAACGTGAGGCACTACGCAGCCGAGCTGGTAAATCCGCCGGAGGGAGTCAAGAGCGAGACGTGGATCAAGTCCGGGTTCAAGGCGAAATAGGCAGGCGCCAGCGTCGCGCACATCTCAAACGCGCTCGAAGCTTCGGGGGGATGGCATGAAAATACGTTCACTGAGCCGGACGTTGGCGGTGGCGACCACGGCAAGCCTGGCGTTGGCCATGGGGACGGCCGGCCTGTGCGGCCCGCAACACGGGCCCGGCGTGACGGACCAGGAAATCAGGATCGGCCAGACCATGCCTTACAGCGGGCCCCTTTCCGCGCAGGGGGTGATGACTGGGAAGGCGATGCAGGCCTACTTCGACAAGGTCAACGACGAAGGCGGCGTCAACGGCCGCAAGATCAGGCTGATCAGCCTCGACGACGGCTACTCCCCGCCGAAGACCGTGGAGCAGACCCGCAAGCTGGTCGAGCAGGACGAAGTCCTGCTGATCTTCGGGACGCTGGGCACGCCCACCAACCTCGCGATTCGCAAGTACCTCAACGCCAAGAACGTGCCGCAGCTGTTCATCACTACCGGCGTCACGAAATTCGGCGATCAGAAGGGCTTTCCGTGGACCATGGGCTGGATTCCCAACTTCTCGACCGAGGCCAGCGCCTATGCGGCCTATCTCCTGAAGAACCGGCCCAACGCGAGGATCGGCATCCTGTATCAGAACGACGATTACGGAAGAGACCTAGTGACGGGGTTGAAGCAGGCACTTGGCGAGAAGGCGCAGCAGATGATCGTCGCCGAAGCGAGCTACGAAGTGGCCGATCCGACAGTCGATCAGCAGGTGATCGCCCTGCACGGCGCCAACGCTGATACCTTCATGAGCTTCTCGACGCCCAAGGCCGCGGCGCAGGCGATCCGCAAGGTGTACGACATCGGCTGGCGGCCTCTGCACTTCCTGAGCACACCAGCGACGTCCATCGACGTGACGTTGAAGCCCGCCGGACTCGAGAAGTCCATCGGGCTGGTCAGCGCCACGTACACCAAAGACCCGGGCGACCCGCAGTGGGCCGGCGACCCCGGCGTGAAAGCTTATCTGTCCTTCATGAAGAAGTACTTCCCGGAAGCCGAGCCGGGCGAGCGCAACACGATCCTGGGCTACAGCGAAGCGATGACGCTGGTCGCCGTGCTCAAGCAATGCGGCAACGAGCTCACGCGCGAGAACGTCATGCGCCAGGCCACCGCCATCAAGGACCTGGAGCTGCCGATGCTGCTCCCGGGCATCAAGGTCCATACCGGCCCGACCGACTACTACCCGGTCAAACAGCTCCAGCTGATCCGCTTCGACGGCACGCGCTGGGTTCGGTTCGGCGAGGTGGTGGGGCGTTAGCCTTGTCGCGTCGTGGCCGGCCCGCGGCGATGGTCGCGCCTGCGACGTCGCGTTACGATCGGCTCGCGAGCACTTGCCGCCCCACGGCCGCGACCAGCCGGTTCAACTGCGCCGCATCGCGCGCCGCACCGAAGACGTAGCGATCTGGGCGCACGACGACCGCGGCGCAGTCGAGCTGCTGCATCCAGTCGGCGAACAGCGTGTCGGCTTCCGGAAGATACCGGATCTCGTCCCTGGGCGGGCCGTGCACCTGGCCGGCGCTCCCGATCACGACCCGTTCGCCCCCGAGCCGGCACCAGATCTCGAGCGACTCCGGGGTGAGCCATGCCTGAGCCTGCGCCGTGGTCGTCGCGATCAGGAAACGGAAGCCGAGCAGATCGTCCATCAGGACCGTGTCGCTGCGTGCGTCCGCTCCGGGGTAAAGGCGGATCTCAGGCTGCACGAACAGAGTCCCGGCCGCTCGCGCCTGCGGGTCGCTGTCGGTCGCTCCGGCCGCGAGGTCGGGGATGAAGCGCTGGCGGATCGTTTCGGCCTCGCCGCGCTCGAGCTGGCCGCGCAGCATGTCGTCGCGGTTGCGGGCGGCTTCCGGGTCGAGCTGTCCGATGATCTGGCCGAACTCCTTGGCGGTGGCAACCAGCGTGCGCACGTGCGGTTTGCGCTCCGCCTCGTAGGTATCGAGCAACGTATCCGGCGCCCCCTCCCGCAGCACCATCGCTAGCTTCCAAGCGAGGTTCCCCGCGTCTCGTATGCCAGCGCACATGCCCTGGCCGAGGAAAGGCGGGGTCTGATGGCAGGCATCGCCCAGGAGGAACACGCGGCCGTGGCGCCAGCGTTGGGCGAGCAGTGCATGAAAGCGATAGACGGCAGAGCGCCAGATCTGCACACGGGACGGATCGACGAAGCGGGAGATCTGCACCACGACGTTCTCCTCCCGCCCGAAATCCTCCGGTCGCTCTCCGGGCAGGAGCTTGATCTCCCAGCGGCGTAGACTGCCGGGGCCAGGCACGAACGTCGCCGGCCGCGACGGCCAGCAATACTGGATGCAGCGGGGCGGCAGTTCCACTGGCTGCTTGACTCGCACGTCGACGACCATCCACCACTCGTCGAAGCCCAGGTCCTCGAGCGGGATGGCGAGCTGCTTGCGCACGAAGCTGTTGGCGCCATCGCAGCCGAGCAGAATGCGCCCTTGCAGGACGCGCTCCGTGTCTCGCATGACGTCCCGCACGGTCAGCACCACGCCGTCATCGTCCTGCGTGAAGGCGACGGCACGCTGGCCGAGGAGCACGTCCACCGATGCTCTCGCGGCCACTCCCTCGCGCAGCACCCGCTCGACCTCCGGCTGCACGAAGGTGATGGTGGGCGGCCAGGCCAACGGGTACGGCGGGGGCAGCGACTCGACTTTCTTGATGACGCGTCCATCCACGCCCAGATAATGGGTCCCGGGGTGAGGAGCGGTGTACTGCCAGATGCGGTCGGCCAGGCCGCAGGCCTGGAAGATGCGCATCACCTCATGGTCGAAGGTCAGCGCGCGCGGCTTGTCGTAGATGCCCAATGCGGCATCGACCACCGCAACGCGCAGCCCGCGCCGCGCCGCGAGATTGGCCATCGTGGCGCCTACCGGGCCGTAGCCGACGATGAGGGCGTCGTAGATCATCCATCGCTAGCATATCCCACTGGCTGCGATCGCATCGCACGCGTTTGGCGCGGTTGGTAAGGCGGACCGGCCGCGGTATCATCCACTCACGCTGTCGAAACAAAGCACGGGCGCTCGAAGAACTTCCGGAGTGTGGTGCACGGGAGATCGCACGCCCGCGCGAACCGGACCCAGTCGCCGACCTGCACGCGGATGAGTCGCCCTGACTATCAACCCTTCGTTCCTGCGCCTGGGCAATCGCGCATCGCCGGGTCTACCGCGCGCACGCACGCTCAGGCCCGCCTGCAGAGCCCGCGGGCGCAAGCGCTGTTCGGCGGTTGGGCGGAGCTGGCCAAGGCCCCGTTCAGCGGCATCACGACCGACGGCCATGTGATTCCGGGGCTGTTCTCGCTGCAACCGTGCGATGCACCGACCTCGACCATGGTGGCGGCCGCGACCGCTTTGCTGGGAGCGACTTCGGCTGCACAGCGTGCGGCGATGAGCTTCCCAATCGATTCGGATCAGTGGCGCCGCTGGCAGAACACCGAGCTATACGTGGAGGACTATGGGCTGCGCCTCGACGAGGCGTCCGATTCGCTGCGCGAGGCGGTGATGGACGTGTTGCGCGCGAGCTTGAGCCCGAGAGGGTACGAAACGTCGCGCGATGTAATGCGCATGAACCGCTTTCTCGGCGATCTGGTCGGCTCGCCCGCCGTCTTGGGCGAATGGAGTTATACGTTCTGCCTGTACGGCGTGCCGTCGCAGAGCGAGCCCTGGGGCTGGCAGCTGTTCGGACACCATCTTTCCCTGAATTGCTTCGTGCTCGGCCGGCAGATGGTGCTCACTCCTGCCTTCCTCGGGGCGGAGCCGTCGAATGCGGATCAGGGACCGTTTGCCGGCATCAACCTGTTCGAGGATGAGGAGCGCGCCGGGCTGGAACTGATGCGCTCGCTGTCGCTCGGGCAGCAGCGCCAGGCAATCGTGGCACACTCGATGGTCGGCGGCGATCTGCCGCCGGGCCGGCGGCACTTCGCGGACAACCTCCACCTGGCAGGGGCTTATCAGGACAACCGCGTCATCCCGTACGAAGGGCTGCGGGGCTCGGCCTTGTCCGCGGCGCAGCGACGCCAGCTCCTGGACCTGATCGCGCAGTATGTGGCACCGCTGCCGCCGGGTCCGCGTGCAGCGCGCATGGAAGAGGTCGAGCGCCACCTCCACGACACGCATTTCTGCTGGATCGGCGGGCACCAGGATACCAGTCCGTTCTATTACCGGATCCAGAGCCCGGTCGTGCTCATCGAGTTCGACCATCACACCGGTGTGTTCCTCACCAACGAGGCGCCGGCGAAGTTCCACATCCACACGATCGTCAGGACGCCGAACGGGAACGACTACGGGATCGATCTACTGCGTCTGCACTACGCGCACTCGCTTCATCATCGCCACACATGAGCGCGGCAGGCGTCGACTTGACCAACGGCGACCGTGCTGAGCGAAAGGAACGTTACGATGGATCTGGGAATCAAGGGCCGCCTGGCGATCGTCTGCGCTTCCTCGCAGGGGCTGGGGCTGGCGTGCGCCACATCGCTCGCGCGTGAAGGTTGCGTCGTCTTCATCAACGGCCGCGACGAGTCGCGACTGGCGACGGCAGCAGCGCAGATTCAGGCCGCCACCGGCTCACGGGCCACACCCGTGGCCGCCGACATCATTACGGAACCGGGGCGTGCCAAGCTGGTCGCTGCCTGCCCGCAGGCGGATATCCTGGTCAACAACAACGCCGGCCCGCCGCCGGGCGAGCTTGCGGACTGGGATCACGCCGCCTGGCTAGGCGCGCTGGAGGCGAACATGCTGGCGCCGATCCTGCTGATTCGCGCGCTGCTGCCAGGCATGCGCCAGCGCCGCTTCGGCCGCATCGTGAACATCACCTCCGCGATGGTGAAGTCCCCGCGCGCGCATATGGGCCTGTCCACCGCGGCGCGAACCGGTCTCACCGCGCTGTGCAAGTCGCTGGTGCCGGAAGTCGCCAAGGATAACGTGACGATCAACAACCTGCTGCCCGAGCGCATCGACACCGGACGGCAGCGCTTCCTGGCGGAGCGCATGATGAAAATGGAGAACATCACTTACGAGGAGGCACGCGCCCGCATCATCGACACGATCGCGGCGAAGCGCTTTGGCAAGCCCGAGGAGTTCGGCGACGCCTGCGCGTTCCTGTGCAGCGAACAAGCGAGCTTCATCTCCGGGCAGAACCTGCAGCTCGACGGCGGGTCGTACAAAGGACTGATCTGAGCCGCTCGGTCGAGCCCGGCGCCCAACCGGAACGGCGCGAACGCCATCGCGCCGAGGTCAGCCCCGCCCCTGGCGAACGAATCCGTCACGCAACAGGCGATGCTGGATCTTGCCGGTCGCGGTGCGCGGCACGTCCTCCTCGCCCATGAACGAGACGGAGCGCGGCCGTTTGTAGCCCGCGATCTTGTCCTTGCACCAGTCGAGCAGCTCCACCTCGCCGAGCGCGCAGCCGGCGCGCAGGATGACGACCGCGTGCACCGATTCGCCCCACTTCTCGTGCGGGACGCCGATCACGGCGACGTCCTTCACCGCCGGATGGCGGGCGAGCACACCCTCCACTTCCGAGGGATAGACGTTCTCGCCGCCGCTGATGATCATGTTCTTCTTGCGATCGACCAAGTAGTAGAACCCGTCGGCGTCGCGGCGCGCCATATCGCCTACCGTGCAGTAGTCGCCCCTGAAGGCCTCCGCGGTCTTGTCCGGGAGGTTCCAGTAGCCGCTGAAAGTGTAGGGCGTGCGTGAATACAGCTCGCCGACCTCGCCCTCGGGGACGTCGCTGCCCTGGTCGTCGAGCAGCCGCACCCGCCCGGTGCCGGTGAACTCGCGGCCCACCGAACCGAGCTTGGTGAGCTGCTCCTCGGGCCGCAGCAGGGTCACCCAGCCGGCTTCGGTGGAACCGTACAGCTCGTAGAGCCGCGAGTTGCGGAAGTGCTCCATGATCGCGAGCTTGGTCTCGCGGCGCGCAGGCGCCGAGGAGATCAACAGCTTGGTCACGCTGGCGACGTCGTACTTGGCCTTGACGGCATCGGGCAGCCCCAGTGCCATGATGTAATGGGTCGGCACCAGCGAAGTGAAAGTCACGTGCTGGTCGGAAAGCGTCTCGAGCAGGTGCTCCGGATCGAAGCTCTTGCGATCGTAGACAGCGCAGGTCGCGCCGCAGTAGGCAAATGCCGAGAAGAAATTGAGCGAATTGGCATGGCACATCGGCATCACCAGCAGCCCGGCGTCGTCGTGGGTGAAGCCAAAATCCAGCGCGGTTACCAGTGACAGGGTCGCCTGACCTTCGTGATTGCGGATCGCGCCCTTCGGATTGCCGGTGGTGCCGGAGGTGTACATCAGCGCCCAGATATCGTCCGGCCCGATGTCGACAGCGGGGTCGGAGGCGGACGCCCGGGCAATGAGGTCTTCGTAGGAGCCGTAACCGGCCGGCGGCACCGACCGCCCGAAGTGGATGTAGTTCGCCTCGGCAATCTCCAGGTCGGCCCGGATAGACTCGACACGGTCCGCCAGCTCGTCCTGCAGAATAAATGCTCTTACCCCGGCGTCCCGGGCGATGAAGCGGATCTCGGGCCCGAGCAGGCGGAAATTGACCGGCACCGCCACCAGGCCGGCCTTGCCGAGCGCGACATAGATCTCCATCCATTCGACGCAGTTGTAGGCAAGGATCGCGACCCGGTCGCCCTTCCGGAGCCCGGAGCCGAGCAGCGCGTTGGCAAGCCGGTTGGTGCGCTCATGCCACTGCTGAAAAGTCAGCGCGCGCTGCGAGTCGCGCGTGGCATTCTTGTGCGGGTAGAGTTGCGCGTAAGTGGCGAGCGCGTCGACGACGGTCAACAGCGAAGGCATCAACTCTCCTCACGGCGACGGCGCTCGGCCTCGTCCCACGCGGTCAGCGGCTGGTAGTCGGGGACCCAGCCCAGGCCCTTGCCGGCATCCGAGGACAGCGCATGCTGCGTGACCACCACGTCCAGGAGGGACGGCGCGTTCGCGAACGCTTGCTCGAAGGCCGCGGGCAGGCGCGCCGGATCGGTCACCCGCTCGGCGTGCAGATCGAAGGCCCGCGCCATCGCGGCATAGTCGCTCCACGCCAGCGTGGTGCCCACCACGCGTCCGCCGTAGTTCATCTCCTGATCCAGCCGCTCGATGTTCCATGCAGCATTGTTGGCCACGACGAAGACAACCTTGGCGCCGTGCCGCTTCGCCGAGTCGATCTCCATCGCGTTGATGCCGAATGCGCCGTCGCCCGAGATGACCACCACCTGGCGACCCGGGTAGAGCAACGCAGCGGCGATGCCGAACGGTATGCCCACGCCCAGGCAGCCGAAAGCGCCCGCATCGAGATAGGTGCGAGCCTCCAGCCCCATGCGTGCGAAGCTCAGGATGTCGCCGCCGTCGGCGATGGCGATCGCATCGGGGCGCAGCACTTGCTTGAGCGCCGCGAAGATGCGGTTGGGATGCATGTGGCCATCCCTGCCGGCGGGCGCGCCGCCCATCGACTCGGCGTGCTTGCTCGAGCGGCGGACATGCTCCGCCCGAAGTGCGGCTGTCCACTCGCGGTCGAGTGCGGCTGACGGCCCGGGCAAGGCGGCGGCGAGCGCGGTCAGCGTCTGAGCCGGATGCGCGAACAGCTCGACCTCGCCACGCCGGTTCTCGCGCAGTTCCTCCCAGTTGTCGGCGATGCGCAGGAACTTCGCGTTGGGCAGCACGGCCGGCGAGCCGTAGCCAATCTGGTAGTCGAGCTTGCGGCCGACCACGATGACCAGATCGGCCTCTTGCATTGCACGG
>Ga0335070_10009326_pt1 | contig 11506 bp, 12 predicted proteins | sample Lox_Sample_13_FD_206722 | JGI IMG/M metagenome (GOLD analysis project Ga0335070, IMG submission 206722) | Soil microbial communities from Loxahatchee National Wildlife Refuge, Florida, United States - Lox_Sample_1.3 | ecosystem: Environmental > Terrestrial > Soil > Wetlands | place: USA... | reverse complement strand
TACCGCCCGCTCGGCCGTGCAGGAAACGCGGACCTACACGATCCGCAATGTCGACGCCAAAGCCAAGACGCTGGTCATCGAGCAGGCGCAGCGACCCGAATACAAAGTTCTGAACCCGCGGCCATCCGAGACCACCTCTACTGCAAACCGCTTTGAAGTGAAGCTCGGCCCCGACACGACCGAGAAATTCGCGGTCGACGAAGAGCGTCTGTACGACACCACGACGTCGGTTGCGAGCCTCACTCCCGATGCCTTGCTCATTTATGTCCAGAACAAATCCATCTCCGATGCGGGCCGCCGGCAGCTCCAACAGATCCTGGATCTGAAGCGCCAGATTGCCGACCTGGACAACCAGGTCCGCCAGGCCGACACCGACGTTAGAAACCTGACCGAGGACCAGTCGCGCATCCGCCAGAACATCCAGAGCCTGAACCAGGTCAGCGGCCAGCAGGAGCAGGTTCAGAAGTACGCCCGCCAGCTTGCGGATCAGGAGAGCCAGCTTGCCGCGCGCCGCGATCGTGCCAGCGATCTGCGCAAACAGAAAGCCACGCAAGAGTCCGCACTGAACGACCTGATCGGGAAGCTGGAGTTTTAGGTTAGGAAATAATGTCCGTCGCGCTGCATGAGTTCCACGGGCATTCCAAACAGCTCCGTGAGCCGCTCGCTCGTGAGGATCTCGTGCTTGCCGCCGTCGGCGAAAAGCCGACCGTCGCGAAACAGGATCACGCGGTCGATCTCCGGAATCAGGTCCGCCAGGTCGTGCGTGACCAGGACGATGCCGGTGCCTGCGCGCGCCAGCTTGCGAACGATGTCTCTCAGCTCGATTGCAGCGCGAAAATCCAGACTGTTGCTCGGCTCATCGAGGAGCAAAGCGAGTGGATCGTGTACCAGCGCGCGGGCGATCAGAATCCGGCGCGCCTCGCCCGAAGACATCGCGGTCATCTCGCGATCGGCAAGGTAAGCAACCTCCAGCAGATCCAGCACGGCCTGCGCCTTCGCGCGCATCTCCGGCGTCACGTGATGATACGGCTGGATTCCGATGCTGCTGAAGAATCCCGAGAGGATCGACTCGATCCCGGTGATCTCGCGCGTCGAGGCGCTCATCAGATCGTTGGACACGATGCCGAGCATCGGGCGCAGATCAAAAACGTTCCAGCTTTCGCGGCCGAGGATGGTCAGCGACGAACCGTCTGCGACTAGCGGATAGCATTCGCGCGTGATGGTTTTGATCAGAGTCGATTTGCCCGAGCCGTTGGGTCCGAGAATCGCGACATGTTCGCCGGCCTGAATCCGCAGCGTGACATCGTGCAGTGCGATTTTTTCGCCGCGCATCACCGAGACGTGTTGAAAATCGAGCAGCGCGGCCGCGGTCCTTCCCCCTTCGGTTGTCATCGCTTCGTCATTGAGTCTCATCAAATGTTGCCATGAACGGCTATAGTGGTGCTATGCGAAAATTTCTTGGCGCTTTTCTACTTGCCGCGCCAGCTCTCCTCGCTCAACTGGATTCAAATTCTGTCACTGTTACGGCATCGCGCAGCGCGAGTCTCCAGCCTGATCAGGTCGTGTTTTCGCTCCAGGTGCAATCCGGGCTGAGCGCCTCGCTTGACGACGTGGTCGCCGCGTTGCATGGACTCGGCGTTACCGCAACGAACTTCACCGGGATCAACTCGGGGCAGTTCGTTAGCGGCATACAGCAGGCCCCTCCCACGCTTTTGTGGAACTTCCAGTTTTCTGCGCCGCTGAGCAAGATGAAAGACACGATCTCGCAGCTCACCACGTTGAAGCAGACCCTGGCTCAGCAAAACAACGGGCTGACGATGAGTTTCAACGTAGCCGGAACTCAGGTTTCGCAACAGCTGGCGCAATCTCAGCCTTGCGTCATTGCGGACCTGCTCGCCGATGCGCGCGCTCAAGCCCAGAAGCTCGCTTCCGCCGCTGGATTCACTCTGGACGTGATTCAAGCGATGTCGAGCGTGAGTTCGATCCAGACTGCTCAGGGACTCGGCGTCCTGGGTGGTTCCGTGGCGTCGCCGTGTACGGTCACTGTGAAGTTCGCAATCCTCCGGTATCAATGATCATGCGGACGCTTTGCCTCACTCTCCTGCTTGTGGCGTGTCCCTTGTTCGCGCAACTCGAGACCGACACGATCACGATCTCGACGAGCCGCCAGATCGTGCAGCAACCGGACCAAGTGGTATTTTCGGTTCAGGTTGTCGTTCCGCAAACCGCGAGCATCGACGAGGTGCTCGCCAAGCTTCCGGGAACGGGCATCACGGCAGCGAACCTGACCGGCACATCGAACTATTCTTCAGAGCAGGCGGCGTGGAACTTTACGTTGACCGCGCCGTTTTCGAAGATCAGCAGTACCACCGCACTGCTGGTTCAGCTCATGCAGGCGAACCCAGTCAGCTTCTATTTCCAAGGCACACAGGTGTCGCAGCCGAGCCAGTCGTCGTGCTCGCAGGCAGTCCTGATCTCCGACGCTCAAGCGCAGGCGCAGAAACTAGCCGCCGCGGCCGGTTTCAGCGTCGGTCCCGTCCTCGCGGTTTCCGATGGCACTCTGAGCCAGGCTCCCACCGCAGTTCAAACGTTCGCGGTCGCAAGGAATGATCTGGGCTTCATAAGCTCGTGGTATTACGCTCCGCTACCGCCCATAACCTGCTCCGCTACGGTGAAATTCCGACTCAACCGCTACCAATAGAAACTCCTGCGCCGGGCCCCCCGGCAGTCTACACTGGAGTTTTACCCAAACGGAGGATTCAACTACGGATGCCTGAAGAAACTTCGAAACCCGAACCGCAGCGCAGCTCGGACGAGGTGGCATTGGAGATGATGAAGTTTATCGCCGTGACCACCGGCTATGGAAAGGGCTCAGGCGCGGCCGGCTTCACCGGGAAAACGGTCAAAACGCCGGAAGAGTATGCCGAGTCGCTACTGCAACTCTTCGAGCGCTGCCGAGCGGTAATTCGGAAAGATTAAAGGAATTTAGTCGAGAGCCGGGCTGGCGCGCATGGCCGGCGCCGCCCGGGATTTGCAGAGCTATTTCTTCTTCTTGGCCTTCTTGCCCTTTTTCGCAGGAGCCGCCTTCTTGGCTTTCTTCGGAGCGGCCTTCTTTGCAGCAGCCTTCGCCTTCTTCGGAGCCGCCTTCTTCACAGCAGCTTTCTTCACCGCAGCTTTCTTGGCGGGCGCTTTCTTCGCCGCCTTCTTTGCTGGGGCGGCTTTGGCCGCCGTCTTGACGGGCGCTGCTTTCGCCGCAGCTGGCTTCTTGGCCTTCACGACCGGCTTCTTCTGGGGCGGTTCAACGGCGGCCGCTGGTGGAATCATCGCCGCCGGAGCCGGCTCAGGAACCGGTTTAATGAGTTCGTCCTCGTCTTCGTCCTCGGGGCCGTATTCGCCGACTTCAGCTGTCACGTCTACAGTTTCTTCCTCATATCCGAAGTCATCCAGATCGTCGTCCCCGGCGAAGCGGTAGCTGTCACGCATTAATCATGCCTCCTGTAGGGCTTAACCACACCCTAGAATACCTCGTTTTCTTTGGAAGGCAAGAGGAATTGCGCACTTTTTCAGTGCGCTGCGAGCTGCTAGTCGGTGGTCGCGGAACGCTTCGTAGCGATGCTTGCTGTTCGAACCGGCGCGCTCTTGGCCGCAGTATTCTTATGTCCGGGAAGCGCCGGCGCAGACGCCCGGCGAACTGGAGTTGCAGCGGTCTTCTTGGATGCTGTGGTGTTCGCGGCCGATCGTCGTATGGGCGCGTGAACGCCCGGCTTCGCGGCGCGAGCGGACGGCCTAGGGGCCGAGTAGTTCACCGGAATAATCAGCGTGTCGCCAGCATCGAGCAGATCAACCGGAAGCCGATTGGCGGCCGTGATCGACGCCGCCGGCGTATTAAACCGGCGGGCGATTTCGGCCAGTGTCTCGTCCTGCGTCACTCGATGAATCCGCCACGTCGCGCGATGCTCGGCAGGCACCTCCGCGAGCGCCATCCGCACCAGGTCCATGCTACCCTTCGGCACCCGCAGCTGGTAGCCGGCAGGAGCGATCGGCTTGAGCAGCGATGGGTTCAGGTCTTGAATATCCGGAATCGGGCGGTCGGTGGCGTCGGCGATCAAGGCCAGGTTCGTGGCAGCCTCGATGTCGATCGTGTCGTACTCCACGGGCTGATCCAGGTCAAGGTTCAGGAGATCGTAGTCCTTGGGATTCTTGGCCATGATGGTCAGGGCCAGGATGGCGGGCACGTAGTTGTTCGTATCGCGGGGAAGTACGTTCCGCCGCACCAGTTCCCAATAATCGGCGTAGCCGGTCCGCTGAACGGCTCGATCCACGCAGCCCGGCCCGCAATTGTAGGCGGCCATGGCCAGATACCAGTCGCCGAACATCGCATAGAGATCGTGCAGATGCCTTGCTGCAGCCCGCGTTGCCTTCTCCGGGTCCATCCGATCGTCGCTGGAGGGCGTCTGATTTAGCCCGTACTCGCGCCCGCGAAATTGGATGAACTGCCACATGCCGACGGCCGCCTTGTTGGATCGGGCCCTCGGCGAAAAGCCGGACTCGATCTGCGCCAGGTAAATCAGCTCCTGCGGTACGCCTTCCTCATCCAGAATGCGCTGGATCAGCGGGCGGTAACGTCCAGCCCGGCGAAGGCCCGCCGTGAGAATCTTGTGTCCACGATCAGTCGAAAAATAATGAATAAATCCGAGGACCGCGTCGTTTTCTTCGAGAGGAAGCTGGGAGACCGTCGCTTCCAGTTCTTCCTTTACCTTCGGCCTGAGATTCGGATCAGTCGGGAAGGTGAGATCGAGGATACTATCCTTGGGCGCGTTGTCGTATACCACTTCCTGCTGAGGGACGCCGGCGCCGAGGCCGTCCAGGTCATACTTGTAGATCGCCTCCACCATCTGATCCAGCTTGTGCTCCAGCCGCTGCCGTTCCGGCAAGTTTTCCGGCGCCGAAAGCAGCAGGTCGATGGCCCGATCGAATTCCTGGCGCGCCGAGGCCGTGTCACCGACCTGGTAAAGACGCTTTCCAGTCTCAAAGTGCTCTTGCGCCCGGACCATGCGGGATTCCACCTCAGGCGGTCGAACCGGGGTGGTGATCGTGCGCTCCACCAGGTTGGGGCTCGCGTTCGTGAAATAGTGCCGTTCGATCGGAGGCGGCTCCATCAGGACAGCGTCAACCGAAAGCGGGGTCGAGGGGAAGAAGGATAACTTGAAGGCCTGCGGCTTGGTTGACATGCAGCCGCTAAGCAGCAAGGTCAGCGAGCCGAGTGCGGCGATGAGAACCGATGAGCGATGATGCAAAGTCATCAGGCTTTTGTAGGACGCTTCTTCAGACTAAAACTCTAAGACTCTATAATAGCCCGCGCGTCGGGGTCAAGTGGCACCCTACCGATGGTTATAGTAAGTCATATTACTCTTCTGGCTCGGCTGCCATACCGTACTATCGTCCACGCAGTCCTAAAACTGCAGCCGTTATGTAGAATCGTGGGCAGCGTGCGCTACGATTCTCTTGATGGCCTTCCTCACGGTTTCCGGGGAGCCGGGCTGCCGGCACGAGGAACTGGCGCGGGTCATGGCCCAAAGGCTCGGCTGGCAACTGATTACAGACCTCGGGCTTAGCGACACGATATCGGCCGAATTTGGGGCGGCCGAAGGCATCGCGGAACAGGCTTGGCGGCACGTGGCAACATCGATCCTGGCCAAACTGGGCCTGGAACATCATCTGGTTGTAGCGAGCGCGGGTTCCGAGGCTCTCTTTCGCAACATCGCCGGGGTGCTGCGTGTTCACGTGATCGGTCCGGAATCGCAGCGGATCGGCATCGTGATGGTGGACTGCCACATGGATCGCACTCAAGCCAAGGAACGGCTGCGGCAGATGGAAATCGATGCGGCGCTCCTCCGCAAAGCCCGCTTCGGCACCGCAGGCAGCCGCTTGCAAGCGTTCGACCTGGTGCTGAACGGCGAAGCCATGACCACGGAACAGATGGCCGAAGTGGTCGATTCCGCTGTGCGCGCCAGGGCATTGACCGACATCGGGCTTTTGGCGCCGGATGTGGAGGCGCAAGTCCAGTTTCAGGTCCGCCTGAAGCTTGCCCGCTTCGGAATTGTGCCGCCCGACCGGGTCCAGGTGCGGCGCAAGGAGTTCGGGCATCCGAGCGAAGAAGTTTTTGCGAATCTTCTGGATTTCTACCGCATCTCATGGGATTACGAGCCTCGCAGCTTCCCGCTGCAGTGGGATAAGGACGGCAAGGTCCAGGAAGCCTTTACGCCCGACTTCTACTTGCCCGAGTTCGATTTGTATGTCGAACTCACCACCATGAAACAGGCTCATGTGACCAAGAAGAACCGCAAGATCCGGCTGCTGCGCGCCATTTATCCGCACGTGAACATTCAGGTGTTCTATCAAAAGGATGTTCAGGACCTCGTGATCAAATACGGATTGCCGGAGCGGCTGGCCCAGTGACCCGACCAGAGACCGAAGACCAATGAGCGAGCCGGTCATCGAGCGTATCCTCTTCACAGCCGAGCAGATCGATCAACGGATTCGCGAGGTTGCCGCGGAGATGTCGGCCAAGTACGAAGGCCGCGAAATAAAGCTGCTCGGCGTGCTTAAGGGCTCCGTTTTCTTCTTGACCGCGCTGGCGCGCGAGCTCAGCGTGCCGGTGAAGGTGGATTTTCTTGCGGTCTCCAGCTTCGCCAATCAGCGCGGTGCGCCGGGAATGGTGCGGCTCGCCAAGGACTTGGATGAGAGCATCGAGGGTGAGGATGTTGTCCTGGTGGAAGACATCGTGGACACGGGTTTCACGACGCGGTATCTGATGCAGCACTTGGCGGCGAGAGAGCCAAACTCGCTAGCGATTTGCACGCTGCTGGACAGGACGCCGCGCCGAATCGTGCAGGTGCCGATCGACTTCCGGTGTTTCGAGATCCCGGACCGCTTTGTGGTCGGCTTCGGTTTGGACTACAAGCAGTTGTACCGGAATCTGAAGTACGTGGCGGCCCTCAATCTGGAGCCTCCCGGCCCGAACAGTTACGCGGACGAGGACGCGAAGACTCGATTGCCGTCCAGGTAGGTTTCGACCACGAAGATCGCGCGCGTCGCTTCGTCGAAGCGGAAGCGGACCAGGTCGGCGCGCTCGCCGGGGGTGAGGCCGCGCTGGCGGCCCGGGATACGGCCAATGCGGGCGGGATTGCGGGTGGCCATCGCGACCGCGTCTCGCAGGCTGACCGCCGCCTCGCGGATCACTGTTTGGATGGCGCAGTCCATGCGCAGCGCCGAACCCGCAAGGCGAGTGCCGCCCAAAAGTCGAACGCTGCCATCGCGGTGCAACTCCACATCGACTTGGCCCAATCGGTATCGTCCGGGCTCGCAGGCGGCGGGCATCACGGCATCTGTTATGAGGATCGATCGCTCGAGACCTTTGGCGCGCAGCGCGACATTCAAGAACGACCGGCTTAGGTGGATGCCATCCACGATGAAGCTGGCAGCGAGACGGTCCTCGGCCAACTGGTCCCAGATGTAGTTCCAGCGCGGCAGAATGGGGTGGGCAGCGTTGCCGAGATGGGTCGACAGTGTGACGCCGGCGCTGACGGCGTCTGCGATCTCGCCGGTCGTCGCCCGAGTGTGTCCGATGCTGACAACAACACCCTGATTGACGATCGACTCGATGAACTGCGGCGCTTGCGGCCACTCCGGCGATAGCGTCACCAGGCGGATGTTTCCTTCCGCGGCGTCCTGGAAGCGTCGAAATTCTTCGAGGTCAGGCGGCCGGACCCACCGTGCCGGATGCGCGCCGCGCGGTCCGCCCTCGGGCGAGATGTAAGGGCCTTCCAAGTGGAACGCCTCCATGGCTGCGCCTTCCGGAATTTGCCGTTTGGCCCGCGCCAGGTTGCCAAGCGCCGCCATCATCTGTTCGGGCGCGCCGGTGATGACGGTTGGGAAGAAACGCGTCACGCCAGTCCGGAACATTTCTCGAACGGAATGTGCGATCTGTTCGGCGGACGAATCCGGCGAATTGTAGTCGACGCCAGCGAAGCCGTTCACTTGCAGATCAATCCAGCCGGGCGACACGCAGACATCGGAGGACGAGGCCGCGAGTAAAGGCTCAACGCTGGCAATCAGTTGCTCAAAAGAAATTTCGACTTGTTCGGCGGTTGCGAGATTGATGCCGTGACATTTCATTCGAGTGTCGATTTATTCACAAGTTTCCCACAGCCTGTGGAAGCTAAGTCTAAGAATGCGCACTGCGCGAAAAGCCCTGCTAAAACAGAATGCATGATCCCCTGCGAGTGCGGTTCTGGCGGTTAATCTCGGGGGAGGTGATCGTCGGGATCGCACTTGCGGATCGTCCTTCCGCAACGTCCAATTGATGTTGGGTTCGCAGAACCCCTGACCCGTGGCCTTATACGGTCACGGGTTCATTTTTTGCGACGGGAGTCAGCCAGCCGAAGCGATCGGCGGTCTTGCCATCCACGATGTCGAAGAAAGCCTTCTGCAGTTTTTCGGCGACCGGGCCGCGCGCGCCCTTGCCTACGACGATGCGATCGACCGAGCGAATCGGCGTGATCTCGGCAGCGGTGCCGGTGAAGAACACTTCGTCGGCGATGTAGAGCATCTCGCGCGGAATCAGCGTTTCCACAACGGGCAGGCTGAGCGACTCGGCAAGCTGGATGATCGTGTCGCGCGTGATGCCAGGAAGGACCGAGGCTCCCAGCGGCGGCGTGAGAATCTTGCCATCGCGCACGACGAAGATATTTTCCCCGGAGCCCTCGCTGACGTAGCCTGCGGCGTCCAGCGCGATACCTTCGGCGTACCCGTTCTGATGCGCTTCCATGCGGATGAGCTGGGAGTTCATGTAGTTTGCGCCTGCCTTCGCGAGAGCGGGCAGAGTGTTCGGAGCGATGCGAGTCCAACTGGACACGCAGACGTCGACGCCTTTGGCGAGCGCTTCTTCCCCAAGATACTTTCCCCACTCCCAGCAGGCGATGTAGGTCTCGGTAGGATTCTGCGCCGGGAGCACGCCCACGTCGCCATAGCCGCGCAGCACCAGCGGGCGGAAGTAGCACGAATCCAGATGGTTCAGGCGCACCAGCTCAGCCATCGCGTCGGCCATCTCTTCGATGGAATGCTTCAGTTCGATACGATAGATCTTGGCGGAGTCGTGAAGCCGGCGGAGATGTTCGCGCACCCTGAAAATCGCGGGTCCGGAAGGCGTGGAATAGCATCGAATGCCTTCGAATACCGAGCTGCCATAGCTGGTGACGTGAGAGAGAACGTGAATCTTGGCATCGTCCCAGGCGATGAAGCGGCCGTTGTGCCAGATTTTTTCCGTGGGCTTCAGCATACCGCAATTATAACGTTGTGATGCATCGCGCTAATAGAGGACAGAAATGCGCGCGGGCCGCAGGTACAGCGGTTCTGGCGATTCTCATCGCCGGCCAGGCGATGGCCGCCGTGAAGCAGCTGCGGCCCGGGTTCAATCTGTTCACGCCGCAGCAGGATGTGCAGCTCGGCAAGGAAGCGGCGCTCGAGATCGAGCACGAAATGAGCGTGGTGCGCAATCCACAGCTGGATCGATATCTGAATCGGCTGCTCGGCAAACTGGAGCAGTCGCGCAATGCTCGAACGCTGGAGGCGGACGGATCGCGCGCGGAAATATTTCCGTTCCAGATTCATGCGGTCGCCAATAAGAACATCAACGCGTTTTCGCTGCCGGGTGGGCCGATCTTCGTCAATACGGGCGCTATCGCTACAGCCGAGAATGAGGCCCAGCTCGCAGGGGTGATCGCTCACGAGATGTCGCACATCGTTTTGCGGCATCCGACGAACCAGGCGTCCAAGCGAAACCTGGTCGCGCTGCCGGTGCTGCTGGCGGGTGCGCTCGCGGGAAACAGTCTGCTGGGGCAATTAGCGCAGATCGGGATCGGGTTCACCGCGAATTCGGCGCTGTTGAAGTTCTCGAGAACCGATGAGGCCGAGGCCGACTACAACGGCGTTCAGATCATGGCGGATGCGGGATACGATCCGCGAGAGCTGGGCCGTTTTTTCGAGCACCTGGAAGCAAAGACCGGGCGCGGCGATGCGCTCACGCAATTCCTATCCGACCATCCGAATCCGGGGCACCGGGCGGCGGCCATCGAGGAGGAGATGCGCGAACTGCCGCGCCGCGCGTATGCGACCGATGAAACCGGACAGTTCGCGCGCATCCACGACTTGGTGGGAACGATGGCGGTTCATGCCCCTCGCCAGAGTGAAGATGCCGAATCTCGTGTTAACCCGCTTGGCGGCGGGTTTCGGTCGTACACTGGGCGCTCGTTTGCGCTGGCCTATCCCGAGAACTGGGAAGTGCGGGAGAACTCGCGAGGCGAAGGCGTGACCATTACGCCGCGAGATGGGCGCGCGGAGCAGGGCGGGAAGACGTTTATCGGCTTCGGATTGGAAGTAGGCTACTACGTTTCCGATGGCCGCGACGCCGAGCTGAAGCGGGATACCGAGTCGCTGATCCGCCAGTTCCAGCAAGCGAACGCCGACATGCGGGTTGCGCGTGCAGCACGAAGTATACAGGTCGACGGCCGGCCGGCACTGCTTTCTACGTTTTCGTCGCAATCGCCGCTTGGAAATGAACGCGAGACGGACGTGCTGGTCACCGTTGCCCGGCCGAGGGGGCTGTTCTACATCGTCTTTATCGCGCCAGAGAGGCAGTTCGATTCGGTCCAGCACACTTTTGAAGAAGTCTTGAAGTCGGTGCGATTTGAGTAGCGTGCTGCCCAACTTCTTCATCGTGGGCGCGCCCAAGGCTGGCACGACCTCGCTGTACCACGAAGCGAATCATTTCGCCTCCGAGATCCGCAAGCCGCTCAGCGGTTCTTGGGTCCAGCTCGTCAGTGATTCAGCGGCCGATTCGAACCGGCGAACATAACCAGACCGCGTTCAGCCTGGGAATGATGCTGGACTACTCGCGCACGTGCCGCCGGCCGGAGTTTGAGGCGTTGCTTACGGCCACGATCCGGCGATTCTATCTTGCGGACCGCAATGCGCCGCTCGACTACGAACCTTCCGGCGAGGATTTTCTCTCGCCTTGCTTAGGCCAGGCCGACGTCGTGCGGAGAGTCCTTTCTCCGGCAGATTTTGCCCCATGGCTCGCGGGCATTCTGCCCGGCATTCCCGAGGATGGTTCGGCTTGGCTGCTTCCCGTCGAGACCGCGGCCCGCGCCGACGCGAAACTCGGACATTGGGATGGTCTGAACCTGAGCCGAGCCTGGATGCTCCGCGGCGTCGCTTCGTCGCTTCCGGCCGGCGACAATCGCATCGCTGCATTGGGAAGCGCGGCCGACGAGCACGCTCGGGCTGGTCTCGCCGCAATTTCTGACGATCATTATGAGGGTGCGCATTGGCTAGGCACGTTCGCAACATACCTGCTGACCGGAGCCTGGGAAGCGGCTTGAAGCGAGCCATGCGAAGATGGTAGTGACGTGGCAGTAAAGGCTAAGGTCCCCAAGAAGGCTTCCGC
>Ga0335070_10009325_pt1 | contig 11508 bp, 7 predicted proteins | sample Lox_Sample_13_FD_206722 | JGI IMG/M metagenome (GOLD analysis project Ga0335070, IMG submission 206722) | Soil microbial communities from Loxahatchee National Wildlife Refuge, Florida, United States - Lox_Sample_1.3 | ecosystem: Environmental > Terrestrial > Soil > Wetlands | place: USA: Florida... | reverse complement strand
AGAGGGATCAGCGGCCACGGCGATGCCGAGGAGATGTACCCGGGACACCGGTGGCACTTCCCCATGAGCCGGATGGCCATGGCGGCCAAGGCTGCCGGCCTGGAAGCGATCGATGCGCCTTATGGGGATTTCAGGGATCAGGTTGGTCTGGAGAAATCTTGCCAGATGGCGGTGGCCCTCGGTTACGATGGGAAGTGGGCCATCCATCCGGCCCAGCTCGAGACCATCAACCGGGCCTTCACCCCGAGCGCTGAGGATGTGAGCCGCTCGGTACGGGTCCTTCGGGCCTACCAGGAGGCCAAGGCCAGAGGCGCGGGGGCCACGGCTCTCGACGGCAAGATGGTGGACGGCGCCTCGATCCGTGTCGCCCGCATTACGTATGAACACGCGCGGCGGCTGGGTCTCGTCCAGGAGCAGGATCAGCTCTGAGGCGATACCCGGCAGTGCATCATTCTGCCTGGGGCTTTCGAGGCAAGGTCACACAGCCGGGAACCGATGTGTGAAACAGCTCGCTCTCCTCGCTCGTAGGCGAATTCTGACTTCATCCTGACTCTCGCACACATCAGTCGGTTCTGGCTCTCTTGGAGCCACGAAGATATGACGTGATAACCAGCCCCTGAAAGGGCCGTGGGGGCGGCCTCTTGCTCGGGGGCGCAACAGGTCAGGAGTGGGCTATGAAGGAGAAAGACGAGGTGTACAAGCCGAAACACACGGTCCGGGTGGTCACTGCAACATCCCTTTTCGACGGCCACGACGCGTCCATCAACATCATGCGCCGCATCATCCAGGGAACCGGGGCGGAGGTCATCCACCTGGGTCATAACCGGTCCGTCGAGGAGATCGTGGACGCGGCCATCGAAGAGGACGCCCAGGGAATCGCGGTCTCCTCCTACCAGGGCGGCCACATCGAGTACTTCAAGTACATGGTCGATCTCCTCAAGAAGAGGGGCGCCTCGCACATCCAGGTCTTTGGCGGCGGCGGCGGGTGCATCGTGCCGGACGAGATCAGGGAGCTCGAGGCCTACGGGGTGGCGCGAATATATTCGCCGGAGGATGGAGCCACTCTGGGCTTACAGGGGATCATCAACGACCTAGTCAGCCGAAGCGACTTCTCCACCGTGGAGAAGATCGGCGAGGTGACCATGGAGCAGCTGACGCCTGACAACAAGCCGCTCCTTGCCCGGCTCATCACCGCGGTCGAGCTGGCGAAGGCCAAAGAGGATGGGCACCTCGCGGCTCTCAGGGCTCAGATCAAGAAGCGTCTCGAGGGTCTCAGGGTGCCGGTCGTAGGGATCACCGGGACCGGCGGCGCCGGGAAGTCCTCCCTCACCGACGAAATCGTCCTGCGCCTGCTCCATGACTTCAAGGATCTCCAGATTGCCATCCTCACCGTGGATCCGTCGCGGCGGAAGACAGGCGGGGCGCTCTTGGGCGATCGCATCCGGATGAACTCCATCGACAGCCCCCGGGTGTACATGCGCTCCCTTGCCACCCGCAAGTCGCGGACGGAGCTCTCCGAGGCGATGACGGAGGCGATCGAGGTGGTCAAGGCCGCCGGTTTCGACCTCATCATCGTGGAAACGGCAGGGATCGGCCAGAAGGATACGGCCGTAGTGGACCTAGTCGACGTCTCCATCTATGTAATGACCCCTGAGTTCGGCGCTGCCTCGCAGCTCGAGAAGATCAACATGCTCGATTTCGCCGACATGATCGCGGTCAACAAGTATGAGAAGCGGGGCGGCGACGATGCGGTGCGGGACGTGCGGAAGCAGGTGCAGCGAAATCGCGGCGCCTGGGGTAAGAATCCTGAGGATATGCCGGTCTACGGCACCATTGCCTCAAAGTTCAACGACGACGGGGTGACCTCACTCTACCACGACCTCCTCGATGTGATCGGCGAGAGGACCGGCGTGCGGCTCGCCTCCACACTGCCCCGGCCTAAGACCCGCAGCTCCACCTCCAAGACCATCATCGTTCCGCCGGAGCGAGTTCGATACCTCTCCGAGATCGCCGATACCATTCGCTCCTACCATCGTCGGACCAAACAGCAGGCGGACGCGGTGAGGCATCTCTGGCACTTCCGGGAGGCGAAGGCCGCTCTCGAGGAGGCCAAAGAGACCAAGGATACGAAAGAGGCTCTGGCCCGGCTCAAAAGGGAGATCGGCAAGGCGGAGCGGGCCCTTGACGACGAGACGGTGAAGCTCCTCGAAGAGTGGCCCGAGATGGAAAGGCAGTACAAGGCCGATGATTTCATCTACCGGGTGCGAGACAAGGAATTCCGGGTACCCCTCTACCACGAGTCCCTGTCCCGACAGAAGATTCCCAAGGTGGCGCTCCCCGGGTTCAAGGATCCGGGGGAGGTCTACCGCTGGCTCCGCGAGGAGAACGTCCCGGGGAGATTCCCCTACACGGCCGGTGTGTTCCCCCTGAAGCGCGCCGATGAAGACCCGACCAGGATGTTTGCCGGCGAAGGTGACCCGGCGAGGACTAACCGCCGGTTCAAGATGCTCTCGGCCCACTCGGAGGCGAAGCGGCTCTCCACCGCCTTCGATTCGGTGACCCTCTACGGGTGTGATCCCGAGGAGCGTGATGACATCTACGGCAAGGTGGGAACCTCGGGAGTGAGTGTCTGCACTCTGGACGATATCAAGGTGCTCTATGGTGGGTTCGATCTTTGCTCGCCCTTGACCTCGGTCTCCATGACGATCAACGGCCCGGCGCCGATCATCCTCGCCATGTTCTTCAATGCCGCGATCGATCAGGTAGTGGACAAGTTCCGGGCGGCCCAGGGGCGGGAACCGAGCGAGGCCGAGTATCAGAAGATCAAGGCCGACGTCATGAGCAACGCCCGCGGCACGGTCCAGGCGGACATTCTCAAGGAGGACCAGGGCCAGAACTCCTGCATCTTTTCAATCGAGTTCGCTCTCAAGATGATGGGCGACATCCAGGAGTACTTCATCACCCACAATGTGCGGAACTTCTACTCCGTATCCATATCTGGGTACCACATCGCGGAGGCGGGGGCGAACCCAATCAGCCAGCTTGCCTTCACTGTGGCGAACGGTTTCACCTACGTGGAGTACTACCTCTCCCGGGGTATGCAGATCGATAGCTTCGCCCCCAACCTCTCCTTCTTCTTCTCGAGCGGGTTGGAACCGGAGTACACGGTGATCGGCCGGGTGGCCCGCCGAATTTGGGCGATCGCCTTGCGGGAGAAGTATGGGGCCTCCGCGCGGTCGCAGATGCTGAAATACCACATCCAGACCTCCGGCCGCTCTCTCCACCTGCAGGAGATCCAGTTCAACGATATCCGGACCACGCTCCAGGCCCTCTGCGCCATCTATGACAACTGCAACAGCCTCCACACCAACTCCTATGACGAGGCGATCACCACTCCGACCGCTGATTCGGTGCGGCGCGCTCTCGCGATCCAGCTCATCATCAACCGCGAGTGGGGCCTCACCAAGAACGAGAACCCGTACCAGGGCGCCTTCATTGTCGAGGAGCTAACCCGACTCGTGGAGGAGGCGGTGCTTGTGGAATACGATTCTCTCTCCGAGCGCGGCGGGGTTCTTGGGGCTATGGAGACGGGCTACCAGCGGAGTAAGATCCAGGAAGAGTCCATCTATTACGAGATGCGTAAGAACGACGGCCGCTACCCCATCATCGGTGTGAACACCTTCCGCAATCCTAACCCTGAAGCGGAGAAGGCGATCTGCGACCTAGAGCTCTCTCGGGCAACGGAAGAGGAGAAACGGTCTCAGCTTGAGCGCCTGCGGGCCTTCAAAATGCGCAACGAGGCCGAGGCGCCGGCAGCCCTTGAGCGCCTCCAGAAGGTGGCGCTGGGGGGCGGCAATATCTTCGGGGAGTTGATAGACACGGTCAGGTACTGTAGCCTGGGCGATATCTGCAAGGCCCTCTATGCGGTGGGCGGCAAGTATCGCCGTGGGATGTAGCGTACCTGGAGTGCAGAGGGCGAAGCCTCGTGGGGCTCGCCCTCTCTTCCTTAACTACGACCGGCCGGACCCTTGAGGTCGGCGGGAGCGGAGGAACTGACGGCGGGACCCTCGGGAACCTCTTTTCAGACGGGAGGCAGCGATGCTATTCGAACTCACCGATGAGGAAAAGATGATTCAGGAGACGGCTGCGAAGTTCGCCAAACGGGAGCTGGAGCCGGTTGCAGCGAAATTGGATAAGACGAAAGACCGAAGCATCCTCCTTGGGAACCTGAAGAAGCTGGCGGAGCTCGGGTTCATGGGGCTCAACGTGAGTCCGGAGTACGGCGGCGCCGGCACCAACACCGTAGCCTTCAGCTTGGCCATGACCGAGCTCGGCCGGGCCTGCGCGGCTACCACGGTCACCGCCTCGGTGAACAACATGGTGTGCGAGGTGATCCAGGTGGTGGGAACCGAGGAGCAGAAGCGCCAGTACATCCCCAAGATCTGCAGCGGCGAGTATCCCGCCGGCGGCTTCGGTCTCACCGAGACCATGGCCGGCTCCGATCCATCGGGCATGCAGACGAGCGCCGTTCTCGACGGTAATCACTGGGTTCTGAACGGGAGAAAGATCTTCATCACGAGCGGCGAGTATGCCGGTGTTTTTGTGGTCTGGGCGGTGACCGACAAGTCGGCGCCGAAGGGCAGGGGGATAAGCGCCTTCCTCGTGGAGCCGACTTTCCCGGGGTTCAGTGTGGGGAAGGATGAGGAGAAGATGGGCCAGATCGGCTCGTCCACCAACGAGCTCATCTTCGAGGACTGCCGCGTGCCCAAAGAGAATATGCTCGGCAAGCTTAATGAAGGCTTCCGGACCGCCCTGGCGGAGCTCGCCGGCGGCCGGATCGGTATCGGCTCCATGACTCTCGGGATCGGTCTCGCAGCCATGGACTACGCCAAGGGCTACGCCAAAGAGCGGGTCCAGTTTGGCCAGCCCATCGCTAACTTCCAGGCCATCCAGTGGATGCTGACAAACCGTTACACCGAGCTGGAGGGGGCGAGGCTCCTCCTACTCCAGGCGGCCAATCTGAAGGATCAGCGGAAGCCGTATTCCAAAGAGGCATCTATGGCCAAGCTCTTCGCGACGGAGTCGGCCAACCGGGCCTGCTACGACGCGATTCAAATTCTCGGCGGCTACGGCTACACGCGCGATTATCCGGTGGAGCGATTTGCCAGGGATGCGAGGGTCTGCACCATTTACGAGGGCACGAGTGAGATCCAGCGCTTGATCATCGCCCGGGAGCTCCTCCGTTAGGAACGGCAAGAGATGAGTTGTCCAGCCCTCTCCCTCCCGGGAGAGGGATTTGTTTTGAAGCGCCCATCGATGATTCCGGGAATTGGTGAACGGGATTGATGCCTCTTGGGAACCTCGCATCGCGCGGGTGGTCGCTCGCCGCCGGGTAAGGAAAGCCCTCCATGACAGCTGAGGAGAGGAAGTGTACGCTGTGTAATCGCGAGAAGCCCTTCACCATCTGCACAGGATGCGGCGTGCCGGTATGTGAGGGCTGTAGCCGGTTCGAGGTGATCGGATCGGGCTGCGGCTGCGTGTGGCCCGCATACTACTGCCTGAAGTGCATCGACGATCCCATGACCAATCCCAATGCGGCCTTGAGAGAACCGCTCAAGTAATCCGGCCGGGCGAGCGTCCGGACGCAGGACCGCTGGAACGTCTGGTCCCGCCCGGAGAGGCCCGGGCAAAGAAAGGACTGCTATGAAAGCGCTTGATGGAATCAAGGTGGTTGAGATGGCGGGTCTCGCTCCATCGCCTTACTGCGGCATGCTTCTGGCCGATTTTGGAGCCGATGTGGTCGTGGTGGACCGGCCGTCAAAGGGAATGCCGGAGATACCGAACATCATGGCAAAAAACCCCTTCGACCGGGGCAAGAGATCCCTGCGGGTCAACCTGAAGACGAAGGAAGGGGTGGGTATTCTTCGGAGACTCATCCAAAGGTTTGACGTGCTCATAGAGCCGTACCGGCCCGGAGTGATGGAGGGGTTGGGGCTTGGACCTCAGGAGGTCCTCTCGCTCAATCCGAGGCTGATCTATGCCCGGCTCACCGGGTGGGGCCAGGAGGGGCCGTACGCCCGCCTGGCAGGGCACGACATCAACTACATCGCCCTCTCCGGGGCCTTGTCCCTCTTCAGACGCAAGGGCGAGAGGCCGCTTCCCCCCTGTAACATTCTCGGCGATTTTGCCGGTGGCGGCATGCTTTGCGCCTTTGGGATTCTCCTCGCCCTCATCGAGCGGGCAAGATCCGGCAAAGGGCAGGTCGTCGATGCGGCCATGGTGGATGGGGCTGCGAACCTCCTCACCTATTTTTTCGGCCTCCTCGCTCACGGCCTCATGAGCCTCGATATCGGCACCAACATGCTGGACGGTGGTGCGCCTTACTACCAAACCTACGAGACGAGGGACGGGAAGTTCATGGCGGTTGGGGCCATCGAGGGCCGCTTCTATGAGCTTCTGCTTCAAGGCCTCGGTCTCGATCCCCCCACCCTTCCACCACAAAACGACGAGGCGCGCTGGCCGGAACTCGCGGCGCGTTTTGCCGAGGTCTTTCGGACAAAGACTCGAGACGAGTGGACCGCGATCTTCGAGGGCAAGGATGCCTGTGTCGCCCCGGTCCTGGACCTCCACGAGGTGGGCCTCCACGCTCACAACAGCGCGAGAGGACTTATCACCGCCCTGGACGGGGTCGACCAGCCTACCCCGGCCCCGAGGCTGTCGAGGACGCCTGGCGAGGCGACTAAGGGCGGAACTCCGAGGGGAGCGGAGACCCGGGAGGTCCTGGAGCAGCTCGGGTATGGTCGAGACGAACTGCAGCAATTCTTGGGGAAGAGCATCGTCGAGTAGCTGGTGAGGGGCGGTGCCCTGAGTGTGTCAAGGAAGTCATCGGGCGTATTGCCGGAGGTGCCGCCTCGGGCGCCTGTGCCCCTGTCAGCGTGGCTGACCGTGCAGCCTGCGCCCCCGCCTCTGGCGCTCGACTACCCATGTTTGCTGCCCTCAAAAAATAACCTTTTTGACCCCGCAGTAAGGCCCGATGACTTCTTCTAACTCTTTGGTTTACTTCTCTATAGCAGCATACAAGAAATCACGAGTTCTCCCCGACTTCGATTGAACAGATCGCAGAATTGTGCTATACGACGCACCGACATGGAAGAAGGAGCACCGTGCCATGAGGCTCATTCCCAGAGAGGAAAAATTCTACGACCTCTTCGAGGAGTTGGCGACGAAGATCGAGGAGGGCGGCAAGCTGTTCATAGACATCCTTAACAATTACAAATACTCGGAACCGAAGGTCGCGAAGCTCAAAGAGATCGAGCACGAGGCGGACAGCATCACGCACAAGACTTACGAGAAGATGCATCTCACCTTTCTCACGCCTCTCGACCGAGAAGACATCTGTGCTCTCGTCAACAAGATGGACAGCGTCTTGGATATGATCGAGGCCACGGTAGCCAGGATGTATCTCTACAGGGTTAAAGAACCCAGAGAGGAGCTTCACGTTCTCGCGAAAATCCTCGTTCATGCCATCGGGAAGATCAAGGAGATAATTTACGCCCTGCGGGACAAGAAGAAATCCCAGATCATCATTGCGGGCTGCGTCGATATCAATACGCTGGAGAACGAAGGCGATTACGTCATGCGAACAGCGGTGGCACGGCTCTTCGAGGGGGAAAAGGATGCCATCGAGCTGATCAAGTGGAAGGAGATCCTGGAGCGAATCGAAGACGCCATTGATCTTTGCGAGGATATCTCGAACATCGTTGAAGGAATCGTCCTGAAGCATGGTTAGCAGCTCTCTCGTTCTCGTCGTATTGATTGTCCTCATCGCCCTTGCCTTTGATTTTATCAACGGCTTTCACGACGCCGCCAACTCCATTGCCACCGTCGTCTCCACCCGCGTGCTCTCGCCCCGATCCGCCGTGATCATGGCTGCCTTCTTCAATTGTGTCGCCGTCTTTTTCATCGGGGTCCACGTGGCGAAGACGGTCGGCACCGGCATTGTCAATCCCGAAGTTATCGGGAATCGACTTATCCTCGCCGCCCTTGGGGCGGCCATCATCTGGAACCTCATCACCTGGTGGTTCGGCCTTCCGAGCAGCTCTTCCCACGCTCTGATCGGTGGTCTCATCGGTGCCGGCCTGGTGAAGGGAGGAACCGAGGTGCTCGTCTGGGGGGGAATCATCAAGACCTCCAGCTTCATCGTCCTCTCTCCGACCATTGGCTTGCTGCTCGGGCTTGCGCTCATGGCGGCTGTGCTGAACATCTGTCGCAACTCCACGGTGGCAAAGGCAGACTGGGCATTCAGACGGCTCCAGCTTTTCTCGGCGGCAATCTATAGCCTCAGCCACGGCATGAACGATGCCCAGAAGACCATGGGTGTTATTGCCGTCGTGCTCTTTCGGGGTGGATACCTCGGCCCCTCTTTTTACATCCCCTGGTGGGTTGAGCTCCTCTGTTACCTTGTCATCGGTCTCGGAACCATGGCAGGAGGCTGGAGGATCGTGAAGACCGTGGGCACCAAGATTACCAAGCTCGAGCCCATAGGTGGGTTCTGCGCTGAAACCGCAGCAGCCATGGCCATCATCGGGGCTTCCATGGCCGGCATCCCGGTGAGCACCACCCACACCATTACGGGGGCAATCGTCGGGGTGGGAGCAACGAAGCGCCTGACAGCCGTTCGATGGGGTGTGGCCGGAAGCATCGTCTGGGCGTGGCTTCTCACCATTCCCATCTCCGCCCTGATTTCCGCGGCCCTTTATGAGGGGCTGATTTTCGTCATCAGAACCTGACGGACAGCAATAGCGCCAGACGTCTCGAAGACCGATCGTTCCCTCCAGAATCAGCGCCTCAGAAGCCTCTGGCTTCCAGCTCTAGCCAACGCCGGGATTTATCCACCGTAGCTCGCGAACTGCACTGTCTGCGCCATGGCGGTCGGCTCGGTCACGACGTTGATGAGGGCAGGCCTGCCCTTCTCCACCTCGCTCAGGCCTCGCTCCAGGGCCGGGCGGATGGCGCGAGGATCTTCGACGAATTCGCCGTAAGCGCCGAACCCCTGGGCGATCAGGTCATACCGCGCGTGGCCAAGCTCCCGACCGGGGAGGCGGAGGTCCCCCTTGGGCCTCGCGGTCCAGCCGGCGTTATTGCTCACCACCACGAGGACCGGCAACCCGTGGCGCACGGCGGTGTCGAGCTCCATGAGGTTCAACCCCAGGGAGCCGTCTCCGTTCAGGACGACCACCGTTCTTTCGGGCGCGGCCGCCTTCGCACCGAGGCCGAAGGGGAGGCCGACGCCCATGCAGCCGTTGGGGCCGGGGTTGAGCCTTGCCCCGGGAGTGAAGGAAGGGATCGCCTGGCGCGACATGTTCATGATCTCGTGGCCGTCCACGGCAAGGATAGCGTTGCGGGGAATGAAGTCCCGGATCTCTCGACAGAGGCGGAAGGGATGGACCGGAACCTGGTCGGAATTGAGGAGCGGTGCTGTCTTGTCGCGGCTCTGCCGGTCTTTTACCGTGAGTTCGTGGACCCACGGCGAGTCATTGCCAAACCATACCCGGCCGTCAGCGGCGACGCTGAGTTGCTCGAGTACCGCCTTGGCGTCCCCGACGATGCCGAGCTCTACACTCCTGACGCGTCCGATCTCCTCGCCATCCACATCTACCTGGATAAACTTGGCATCGGCAGAGAAGCGCGGCGGCCGCCCTTGACCGATGATGAAGTTGAAGCGCGTGCCTACCATCAGGACGACGTCAGCCTCGCGAAAGGCGTGGGAACGGGCCCCGAGTAAGCAGAGCGGATGATCGTCGGGCACCATCCCCCGTCCCTGGGGGCTGGTAAAAAAGGGAATCCCCGTGGTCTCGACAAACCGGCGCATCTCCTCCCCGGCGCCGGACCAGAAAATGCCGCTTCCGGTGAGGAGGATCGGTTTTCGGGCGGTCCGGAGCAGCTCGATGGCTCGGTCGATGGAGCGACTGTCCGGGCTGGGGATGGACATCTCCTTCAAGGAGGGTCGCGGCACCACCCGGGACTCGTCAACCTTCTCATAGAGCATGTTGCCGGGCATGTCCAGGTACACGGGGCCGGGCTTCCCGTGTCGCGCTCGGACCATGGCGAAGTGGACATACTCCTTGGCTCTCTGCGCCTCGTAAATTCTTGCGGTCCACTTGCACACGGGCTTGAATATGGCGACCTGATCCAGCTCCTGGAAGTCACCGAGCTCATACAGGTTGAAGGAAGAGGCGCCTCCTAGGGCGAGGATGGGGGAGGCGTCCAGGTGAGCGTTTGCGATCCCCGTAAGCAGATTGAGCGTCCCGGGGCCCCCGGCCCCCATGCAGACTCCCGTCCTTTGAGTGACGCGGGAGTAGGCGTGGGCCATCATGGCGGCGGCCTGTTCATGGCGGACGTCGATCAGACGGATGCCGAGGCGATCGGCGTGAATCGATAAGTCAAAGTTGGGTCCGCCCATGATATAGAATATGGTATCGACACCTTCCTCCTTGAGACCCTCGGCAACGAGCCGGCTGCCATCAACCTGCGCCATACCTCTCTCCTTGTGCTATGAGGTCCGTGGCTGGGGGAGTTCTGTCTATCTCTTGGCGGCCTCATCTTAAAAGCTCGGAACTTCCTTGGCAACGGTTCCGTGAAGTGCCCGGGCCATGGCTAACGGGCGGCTAGATCATGGTGCCCGGGTATATCCTCCGCTGAATTGAGGGATACTGACGCGCGGGGTAGACTAACGATCCGCTCTTCGCGAGCGGCGATTCATCGCCTCGGGCAGCAGCCTGAAGATGCCTGACATTTGGGTTTCCCCCAGGGGTTCTTTTTGCCGGTCACATCTGCTATGCTTGCCCCTCACACGTGAGTTACTCTCTCTCTCCTTGTCCTCATACTGCGGCGAGCGAAGGAGGTCCTGCATGTCAACCTATGATCTCATCATCGTCGGCGGTGGCCCCGGGGGCCTCACCGCCGGAATCTATGCCATGAGAGCGGCCTTGAAGACGATCCTCATCGAAAAGGGGGTTGCCGGCGGCCAGGTGGCCATGTCGGACAGCGTCGAGAACTACCCTGGAATCGAAACCACCACAGGGTTCGACCTCTCCCAGCGATTTCTCAAGCACGCCCAGTCCTACGGGCTCGAGATAGATCAGGATGAGGTGGTATCTGTCGAACCAGGGCTGGAATTCCACACGGTGAGGCTCGCCAGCGGCACTGTCTTGCAGGGGTATGCGGTGGTGCTCGGTATGGGGGGGAGCCCTCGCAAGCTCAATATCACTGGAGAAAAGGAGTACTACGGGAAGGGGGTCTCCTACTGCGCTGTGTGCGACGGCTTTTTCTTCAGAGACAAGACGGTGGTGGTCGTGGGCGGCGGCGACACGGCGACTGAGGAGGGCCTCTATCTCGCCAAGCTCGCCAAGAAGGTGTACCTGGTCCATCGCCGCGATGCCCTCCGCGCGAGCATGATCTTGCAGCAACGAGTCAAGGGGGAGTGCAAGATCGAGATCCTCTGGAACA
>Ga0335070_10009324_pt1 | contig 11509 bp, 10 predicted proteins | sample Lox_Sample_13_FD_206722 | JGI IMG/M metagenome (GOLD analysis project Ga0335070, IMG submission 206722) | Soil microbial communities from Loxahatchee National Wildlife Refuge, Florida, United States - Lox_Sample_1.3 | ecosystem: Environmental > Terrestrial > Soil > Wetlands | place: USA... | reverse complement strand
CCTGGCGCCGGGGTTCCGCGCGAACAAAGGCGTGAGCCCCCGCAGCCGGCTGGCCGCGCTCCTGTTCTGCGTCTTCCTCGGCTGCCTCGGCGTGCATCGGTTCTACGTGGGCAAGGTAGGAACGGGCATCGCGATGCTCTTTACGCTCGGGGGACTCGGGATCTGGGTGCTCATTGATTTCATCATGATCGTCGTTGGCGGGTTCACGGACATCGACGGGAAATACGTTCTGGACTGGCAAGTGTAGCCCTGGATATGGATGTCGAGCCGCGCCGAGTACAGGGATGTACGAAAGGCCGGCTGGAAGGGCTGCAGATTTGACATGCCGGCAGGCGGCGCGTACAGTCGCTCCATGATACGCATTGGAATCATCGGAACCGGCAGCATGGCGGCGACGCACGCAAGGAGCTTCGCCGCCATGCGCGGCGTTTCCCTGTCAGCGTGCTGCGACATCGACGGCGAAAAGGCGAAGTCCTTTGCCCGCCGCTGGAACATCCCCCGGTGGTACGCGGACGCCGCGGAGATGCTGGAATCAGAGACGCTGGACGGCGTGGCCATCGTCACGACCGACGTGATGCACGCGCCGCTGTCCCTGGCTGCAATCGCCCGGGGAATTGCCGTGCTCTGTGAGAAGCCGCTGGCAACCACGCTTGCCGACGCCCGGCGCATGCGGGACGCCGCGGCGAAGCACAACGTTCCTGCCATGGTCAATTTCAGCTACCGCAACTCGGCAGGCGCGCAGGCAGCAGCGGTCCTCGTGCGGGGAGGCGGAATCGGCAGGATCATGCACGTGGAAGCGAGCTACCTGCAGAGCTGGCTTGCGCAGGCTGCCTGGGGTGACTGGCGTACTGACCCGAGGTTCACCTGGAGGCTGTCCACGGCGCACGGTTCGGCCGGGACACTCGGCGATATCGGCTGTCACATCTACGACCTTGTCAGCCTCATCTGCGGGGACATCGCTTCCATCACGTGCCGGCTTTCCACTTTTTCCAAGGGTATTGCGGGAGACCGGATCGGTCCCTACGTCCTCGATGCCAACGACAGCTTCGTTTCCACCATCCAGCTCGCCGGCGGCGGCATCGGGACCGTGCACGCCACGCGCTGGGCAACCGGGCACCACAACAGCATCCGCGTGCGCGTGTACGGAGACGAGGGAGCGGTAGACGTGGACCTGGATCGTGATCCAAAGAGCTACCGCGTCGTGAAGGGACGCGCTGCAGTTCGAAAGCCGCAATGGCGTGATGTTCCCTGCAAACCGGTGCCGACGCAGTACGAACGCTTCGTGAAGAGCATCCGAACCCGCACAAACGATCCCAGTGACTTCGCAAACGGCACGCGGATCCAGGCCTACCTCGATGCGAGCGTGAGATCCGACAAGGAAAGGAGGCCGCTCCGAATCAGGCCGTGACCACGCGGCCGCGCGCCATCACGAGCCGTACCCTGATGTCGTCATCGAACAGGATGATGTCTGCGTCCTTGCCCGGCGCAAGGCTTCCCTTGCGTGCCTGCACTCCCATGACCCGGGCCGGCGTCAGGGTCATCATGCGCACGGCCTCAGGCAGCGGCACCCCGGCCGCCTCTTTCATCGTGCGGACCAGCCGATCCGCCGTTGCCACGCTCCCGGCAAAGTACGACCGGTCAGGAAGCCAGGCCACGCCGTTCTCCACGAGGACGGGGCGTCCGTTGGCGCCGCTGCCCAGGATGCTCTTCCGCACGTCCTGACCAGCCGCCCTCATGGAGTCTGTGACCAGGCAGATGCGGTCCGGTCCCTTCACCTTGTACACGAGTGAAAGGAGGCTCGGCGGCAGGTGCATCCCGTCCGCGATCACCTCCACGTCCAGCTCATCCATGAGCAGGGCGCTCTCAACGACGCCGGGGTACATGATCGCGTGTCTCCGGACAACGCGGGACATCCCGTTGTACAGGTGCGTGACGAGCCGGAAACCGGCGCGCACGGCCTCGACCACCTGCTCGTACACGGCATCAGAATGCCCGATGGACGCAACGACTCCGCGGCGCGCAAGCTCGCGGCCCATCTCCAGCGCGCCGGGCAGCTCGGGCGCCGCGGTCCAGCGGATAATGCTGGGGTGCTCGTCGAGGATCCGCGTGTATTCCGCGGGATCAGGATTCCTCAGAAACCGGGGATCCTGCGCCCCTTTCTGCTCAGGAGAGAAGTATGGTCCTTCAACATGAACGCCGAGGATCTCGGGAAGCGCCGGAGCCGCGCCGGCCCCGCCGGGCGGCCGTAACTCGTCGCGAACCTGCTCGATCAGGCGAAGCACGGAAATCATCTCTTCGAACGTGCTCGTCAGAGTTGTCGGAACGACGGACGTTGTCCCGTGGGACAGATGCGTCAGGCAGCCGGTTCGCACGGCGTCAGCCGTGCCGTCCATGAAGTCGGCTCCACCCCCGCCGTGCGTGTGGATATCGACAAACCCCGGACCCAGGAACAGACCACGCGCATCGATGACCTGCTCCCCGCGGGGCGCCGGGCGTCCTTCTCCTTCCCTCACAGCGGCAATCCGGTTTCCCTCGACCTCGACGGAGCCGGCCACCACGCGGTCCGGCAGAACGAGACGCGCGTTCGTAAAGATCATCGTTGAAGACGATATTTCAGAGTCAGGAGAAAGGCAAAGGGGGGCGCGACCGGCACAGAATTCTTGACAGGAACAGTAAAGCATGATTTGATGAATTCTCCAATCTCTCTGATACAATATGTCGCGAAATTACTTTCCGAGGTGGACCTCATGGTGCTTGAGCCGGCGCTCCGCAATGACCTCGTCGAGCTCATCGCGGCAAACTTCAGGACGGACGAGGTGAACGAGCTTGGAACGCTCCTGCTCGGAAGCTTCGACTCGAACGCGGTCCTGGGAACGAAGAACCACATCTCTCTCTCGTCGCGAAAAAGCGCGAAGACTCTCGTGGACCTCTGCGAGCAGAGCGCCCAGATCCCGTCCCTGCTCAAGCTGGTTGTGGAGGTCGACGATACGGTCGTCCACGGCAGGTCGGTGAAAGTGGACGGCCTGGAAGGATTCCTCGGCAAGCTCCTGCGGGCAGGAATCCGCTACGACTTCAGGACCCGGCGCGTCATCACCGCGTGCAAAGAGCCGGGAGAGCTGGCGAACTGGGGCTGCCTCCGGGACGGACGGGACTACGACGTTTCGATCATGTCACTGGACATCGAGGGGAACTCCGCGCTGGTCCGCCGGCACGGCATCAAGCGCATGGAGAAAGTCTACTACCACCTGTGGGGTTTCCTGCGGGAGAAGCTCGCCGTGGTGGACGGCCGCATCTGGTCCTGGGCCGGCGACGGCGGGCTCATCGCATTTGCGATGAAGAACCACGCGCGCCGGGCCGCCCGGTTCGCCGTGGAGGTGCAGAGCACGATGCCCCTTTTCAACCTCACCGTGGAGGGCTCCCCGACGGACATCGCACTGCGCATCGGGTGCGCCGCCGGCAAGGTGAAGTTCAAGTCCGACACGGGCAAGATCGTGTCCGACGTGATCAACTACGCCGCCCACCTCGAAAAGAAGGGCACGCGCCCGGGATGCGTCTCCATCTCCCGGAGCGTCTACCATGCGCTGCCGTCACGCCTTGGATCACTGTTCCACTACGGCGGGATGTTCGAGGAGCAGGACTACTACACCACCCTGCGCCGGCTCGACGGCCTTCTGCTGGATGACGCTTCGGAGAGTGAGGAGCGCTTCGCCTGACATGCGGCGTTCCGAGCGTGAAGTGACCTCCGCGGAGAGGATCTCCCTCATCATGGCGCGCGCCGGGGTGCTGTACCTCGCGCTCCACAACGATCCCGCCCCGTACGTCGTTCCCGTGTATTTCGGCTTCGAGCCGGGCCGGTTGTACGTGCACGGAGCCCGTGAGGGGACGCGCCTTTCACTTCTGCGCGCCCGGCCGGACGTCGGCTTCTGCGCCGTGGCGGAGGCCCAGGTCGTGGAGGGCGCTTCGGCGTGCGACTTTACCGCCCGGGCGGAGAGCGTGATGGGAACCGGCACGGGCCGTGTCGTGACTGATGAGGCCGAGCGGGTCCACGGCCTGGACCTCATCATGGCCCATGCCGTGAGAAGCGCGCCGACGGGCGGGTTCTCCTACCGGCCCGGCTCCCTTGAGCGCACCAGCGTGCTCGCCATCGACATCACGTCCATCACGGGAAAGAGAATCGGCTGAGCGGCGGCCGTCGCAGGCCGCCCGGATCCGGCCCTACCCCGGCCCCCACGTGGGATGCAGGTCATTCACGTCTTTCGTGGCGTCGTCGATCCGCGTCATGACTTCCGGGGTGAGCTTCGGCAGAAGGTCCAGCGCCTTCATGTTTTCCTTCACCTGCTCGGGCCTCGAGGCGCCGGTGATCACGGTGCTCACGTTGGGATTGCGCGCGCACCAGGCCAGGGCCAGCTGCGCCACCGTGCCTCCCAGCTCACGTGCAATTCCCTCCAGCTTCTTCACCGCCTCCACCCGGGCCGGCGTCACCACGCGCCGCAGCCAGTCGTAGCCGGGAAGCGCAAGCCGGGAGTCCTTGGGGATCCCCGCGTTGTACTTGCCGGTGAGAACGCCGGAGGCCAGGGGGCTCCAGGTCGTCAGGCCCAGCCCCATGCCGGAATACAGGCGCGCGTAGTTCTGCTCCACCTTGTGCCGCACGAACAGGTTGTACTGCGGCTGCTCCATCTGCGGCTTGTGCAGGTGGTGCTTCTCCGCAACCGCCCATGCCTCCCGCAGCTCCTCTCCGCTCCATTCCGAAGTGCCCCAGTACAGCGCCTTTCCGCTTTCAACCATCATGTGCATGGACCAGACGGTTTCCTCGATCGGCGTGTTCGGGTCGGGACGATGGCAGAACACGAGGTCGATATAATCCAGCCCGAAACGTTTGAGCGCGCCGTCAATGCCTTCTCGAAGCTTCTTGCGGTTGAGCGTCTGCCGCTCGTTCACGCCGTCGTGCATGCCGAAGAAGATCTTCGTGGAGACGACGTAGCTCGCGCGGCGCCAGCCCAGCTTCTTCAGGGCAGCGCCCATGATCTCCTCCGACTTGCCCGCCTCGTAGGCCTCCGCGTTGTCGAAGAAGTTCACGCCCGAGTCCCACGCGGCCTTCATGAGAGCTTCCGCGCTCGTGACGTCGATCTGCTTTCCGTACGTGACCCAGGACCCGAGGGACAGGAGACTGAGCTTGAGCCCGGCGCTCCCCAGACGACGATATTCCATGGCACCTCCTCCGTGCACTGATGTGTTGCAAGTGAGGTTAAGATACTGATTCGACGCCCGCCTGGCGATGCAGAGACGCCGCGCGGCGCAGGCCTGTCAGGCGATGGAGGGAGCCGGCGCCCTCGTCTTGAGTGAGTCTCCGCGGGAGTGATCGATGGTCCTGCCGATGGAGGCAGCGAGGCCCTCCATGCAGAAGCCGCACGCGCCGGTGGGCTCCCTGATGCAGCGCTTGCCGGGATAGATCTCGTACTTCCTCTTGTACTCAAGCGGAGTGAAGTTGGGCATGAGCACGTTCGCGCCTGCCTTTAAACCGTCGATGCGGTAGTCCCGGCCCACGCTTCCCAGGGCCGTGGTGGCGGGCACGTGGCTGTTTCTCGTGACGACCCTCGTGAGGGCAACGGTCTTCAGCGTCAGGGAGACCTCTCCGCCGGGCTGCCCGGCAAACCGGGTTGCCGGGTGCGGGATGAACGGCCCGATGCCGATCATGTCGAAATCGTTCTTCCCGAAGTACAAAATGTCGCGCGCGATGTGGGCCAGCGTCTGGCCCGGCAGCCCCACCATGATCCCGCTTCCCACCTGGTAGCCGAGGTCGAAGAGATCCTGCACGCAGCGAAGTCGGCTCTCCAGCGTGCGCCGCGCGTGCAGGGACCGGTAGAGATCGCTGTCAGAGGATTCTATTTTCAGCAGGTAGCGGTCAGCCCCAGCGTCGCGCCACAGCGCGTAGTCTTCCCGCGGGCGCTCGCCCGCGGAGAGGGTCACGGCCATGTCGTGCTTCTTCTTGATGTCCCGAACAATCCCGGCCAGCCATTGCGGGTCCAGACCGTCATCCTCCCCAGACTGCAGCACAACGGTCCTGATGTTCTGGGAGGCGATGGCGCTCACGCTCTTCAGGATCTCGGGGGCGCTCATGCGGTAGCGCTCGATCCGCGAGTTTCCCGCGTGCAGGCCGCAGTAGAAGCAGGTGTTCGAGCAGAAGCTGGAGAACTCAACGATCCCGCGCAGGAGGATGCCGTCACCCGTGAAGCGACGCCGGGTCTCATCCGCCGCGTCGAATATCTGCTGAATGTCGGCGGGGTCCTCCACGGCAAGAAGTGACACCAGGTCGTCAGCTCTGGGCTCGACGCCCACCCTGTCCAGGAGATCACGGACTCTCATCTCAGGCTCCTGCCACGGCCACGGGCGTCCGGGCGCGGATGCGCTCGCGCTCACGACGGAAAGCATCCAGAGCAGCAGGGAACGGCGACAGGGTGCGCTCGATCACTCCCTGCAGAACCGAGATAGCCACGCCGTAGTTCGTGATGGCAACGCCGGCGCGCCGCGCCTCTTCGATCCGGGTGAGCATTTCCCGGCGCGTCAGCATGCAGCCTCCGCAGTGGATGACCAGCCGGTAGCGGGACAGATCCTCGGGATAGTCCCGGCCGGCGCACGTGTCAATGGGCACGTCCGCGCCCACGTACTGCCGGATCCATCGGGGGATCTTCACCCGGCCGATGTCGTCCTCTATGGCGTGGTGGCTGCATGCCTCTGCGATGAGAATGCGGTCTTCGGGGCCGATATCGGTGAGCACGGCCGCGCCGCGGGCCATCTCCACCAGGTCTCCCTTGGACCGGGCAAAGAGAATAGAGAACGTGGTGCAGGGCACCTCCCGCGGCGTGTCCCCGACCATCTTCAGCACAACCTGGGAGTCGCACACGGCGATGTCCGGCGGCGTGCCCAGGCGCTGGAGGAACGCCGCGTATTCCCTTTCCTTCACGACGGCCACCGAGGCATCGCAGTCCAGGCAGTCGCGGATGGCCTGCACCTGCGGCAGGATGAGACGGCCCCGGGGCGCCTGAAGGTCGATGGGCACCACGAGCACGGCGAGCCCGATGCCTTTGCCGGATGACAGGAGATCCCCGATCAGCGGAGGCGGGCTCAGGAACTCTTCGGGACACACGTCCAGCACGTACTGCTTGAAACGGGCGAGAGTCTGCTCCCGGCGTCCGGCGTCGATGCTCGAGCAGGTGATGACTCTCGGCGATTTCGCCGCGAGCAGAGAAAGGAAGTCCTCAGCCGGCTCGCCAAGGTCTGTCTTGTTGACCACGAGGATCACCGGTGTTTCCCTGTTGCCGGCCTCCTCCATGATCCGCTGCTCGAACCCCGTCCAGCTCCCCGGTTCAAGGATGATGACAATGACGTCGGAGCGGTCGAAAACTTTGCGCGTCTTTCCCAGGCGCAGCTTGGCGAGCTCCGAGGTGTCGTCGACTCCCGCGGTGTCAAGGAACACGACGGGGCCGATGGGGAGAAGCTCCATGGGCTTCTCCACAACGTCCGTCGTCGTTCCCGGCACGCGGGAAACGATTGCCACGTCCTGGCCTGCGATCAGGTTCAGGAAGCTGGATTTGCCCACGTTCGTGCGGCCAAAAAGGCCGATGTGCAGCCGGAGGGATTTGGGCGTACGCGTCATACCGCACCATCCTTGTAACCGAGGGAGACGAGCTTCCGGGGGGAGAGCGCTTCCTCCACGACACGGCGCCCGAGTTTTTCGCTGAGGAACTCGACGATGCTCTGCCGGCCGGAGGCGAAGTACTCCGACACGAGCGCCGTGGCGCGCTCGTAGCCGATCTGCGGCAGGAGCGCGGTCACGATCATGGGACTCGCCTGGACGTAGGAGCGGCAGCGCTCCTCATCGGCAGTGATCCCCCGCACGTGGTCGGCCAGCTTCGTGTCCACTCTCGTGAGCAGATCAAGCGATTCGTGAAGACTGTGGCTTACTAAAGGAAGAAACTCGTTGATCTGGAGGCTGCCCCGGGAGCAAGCCTCCGAAATCAGAGAGTCGTTTGCCATGACTTTCATGCCGGCCTGGATCCCCGCTTCCAGGAGAACCGGGTTGACCTTTCCCGGCATGATGGAGGAGCCGGCCTGCAGGCCGGGCAGCCTGATCTCTCCCAGCATGCTGAGCAGGCGAAGGTCGTTGCAGATCTTTGCGAGGCTGGCCGCGTGCGCCTTGAGGATGCCGGAAATCTCGACGAACGTGTCGGCGTTCGCCGTCTGGTCAACGAGGTTCTCCCCGCGCGCCAGGCCCAGGCCGGTGACGTCCCGCAGGCGCTCCGCGACAAGAAAGATGTAGCTGCGCGGCGCGCTGAGACCGGTCCCGACAGCCGTGCCGCCGAGGTTCACAACGCGCAGGCGCTCTTCACACTTGAACGTGCGCCACCGGTCCCGGCTCATGGCCTCCGAAAAGCCGGAAAACTCCGCGCCCAGGGTCAGGGGAACGGCCTCCTGCAGCTCGGTGCGGCCGAGCGTCACGATGCCGGCAAACTGCTTCTCGCGGTCCTGGAACGCGCCCTGCAGGCCGGCAATCGCCTGGCTGAGGGCCCGCAGGCCCGCGATGGCGCTCACGCGAAGAGCCGTGGGATACGTGTCGTTGGTGGACTGGTTGAGGTTCACCTGCTCGATGGGATGGATCATGGAGTACTGCCCGCGCGCTCCGCCCAGGAGTTCGATGGCCCGGTTGGCAATCACCTCGTTCACGTTCATGTTCGTGGAGGTGCCGGCGCCGCCCTGCAGCGCATCCACGGGAAACTGGTCCTGCCAGCGACCCTCGGCAACTTCATCGCATGCCTTCGATATCGCGGCCGCCTTTGCCGCATCCAGCAGGCCGAGCTCCGCGTTGGCCATGCAGCAGGCCTTCTTCACCTGCGCGAAGGCGCGGATCATCCCCGGGGCAACGCGGTATCCGGTCAGCGGGAAGTTCTCCAGCGCCCGTTGTGTATGCGCCCCCCAGTAGGCGTCCGCGGGAACGCGGACCGGGCCAAGGAGGTCGTCTTCGGTTCGATACTCCATCCCAGGCTCCGTCAAAAGCAGAGATCGCGTTCCCCGGCCTTGATCCGGCCGTGGTACTGCTCCAGCGTCCGCACGATCTTCGGCGTGAAATCCCGCGGAGCGCGCCGCCGGACCTCCTCCATTTCCCGGGCGATGATGGCTTCGCCGACGCGCCGGGTCTCCGGGGAAGCGAAGTCCTCCAGCCATTCCTGGAACGTGAGCACGGCGTTGAGCTTGCAGAAACATCCCTCGCGACCGGTCCGGAGAAGCGTCATGATGTTCTTTCCGGTCCTCCCGCACCGGTAACCTGCGGTGCAGAAGGAGGTGATGTATCCCAGGGAGGCGAGCTCCCGGATCACCTCGTCCAGGGACCGGGTGTCCCCCAGCATGAACTGCTGCTTCCTCTCCTGCTGGTCGTCGGACTGCTCGGCGTAGGCGCCGATGCCGATGCGGCTGGATGCATCACGCTGTGTGCACATCGGGATCACCTGCCTGAGCAGCTCGGGGCTCTCCCGGCAGGTCACGATGAGGCCGGCGTACGGAATGGACAGGCGCAGGACCGCGATGATCTTTCTGAAGTCCTCGTCGCTGACGCGATGCTGAAGCCAGCCGAAGCTCGTGTTCACCGCGGGCTCGATCCGCGGGACGGACATCGTGTGAGGCCCGATGCCGAACCTGCGCTCCAGGTCCCGCGCGTGGAACAGCATGCCCATGACCTCGAAGCGCCAGTCGTAGAGTCCGAACAGCGCGCCGATTGCGACATCGTCGATGCCCGCCTCCATGGCTCTATGAAGTGCATACAGGCGCCAGCCGTAATCACCCTTCACGGTCCCGGCTGGATGAACGTCGGCGTACGTCTGATGGTGGTAGGTCTCCTGGAAAACCTGGAACGTTCCGATGCCGGCTTCCTGGATCTTCCGCAGATCCTCAATCGACAGGGGAGCGGCGTTCACGTTGACCCGGCGGATCTCCCCAGTTCCCTTGCGGACCGGCACCTTCACCCCGTAGATCCGGCGGATGCTTTCCGCGATGTAGTCCGCGCCGGTAGACGGGTGCTCTCCGTACACGGCAACGATCCGTTTATGTCCGATCTCTCCCGCAAGGACGCGCGCCTCCCGTTCGATCTCGTCGAAAGAGAGCACCCGGCGCTGCACGGCGCCGTTGTCGGCACGGAACCCGCAGTAGACGCAGCGGTTGACGCACCGGTTTGAGCAGTACAGCGGCGCAAACGTGACGACCCGGTTGTCGTACACGGTTGTCTTGATCTTCGCGGCAGCATCGAAGATCTCCTCCCACAGCCCGGGATCCTGCACGTTCAGGAGGGCCGCCGTGTCTTCCGGCAGGAGCGTTTCGATTGCCCGGGCCTTGTCGATGATGGCGCGCACGCGCGCCGGCTCGGGGTCCGCGCAGGAGGCAAGAAGGCTCTCGATGAGCTGGTCGTCGATGAAGTCCCCGCCGTCATAGAAGTACCGCTCGATCTCCTCACGCCTGATGACGGTGTCCTTCCAGCCCTTTTCCAGCGTTGTCATAACCGGCATGGCGTCCTCCCTCAGACCTTGGCCAGGGTCGACTTGACCGTGACCTCGGGTATCATCCCGAGCTTCCCCGTGAGCGCCCCGATCTGATCGGTCGTGGCGTCCACGATCAGCGTGATGATGTTCAGCTCCCGCGCATGGTAGGGCAGCCCCATCCTTCCCAGGATGATGTCGCCGTACTCGGTCAGCACCTCGTTCACCTCGGGCGCGCCCGAAGTCCTCTTCTTGACGATGATTGCCACCACCCCCACCGCACGTTCCATGAGTTTCTCCTTCGATCGGGTAGTCTGAGGCGGGCAGGGTCGGGGAAGGGTTTCGAAAAAAAACCCATCCTCGGTCAAGGATGGGTTTCATGCGCTCGAATCAGCGACCCTTGGCTTCAGAGAAGCTCCTCAACCTCAGTGTCAAATCGAGAATGCACTCACGATTGAAAAATGTCAAGGGGGTGAAAGAGGCCAGTCGACCCCCGACTTGGTTATTTTCATACGGGTGATATGATTGTATCCAGGAGGATAGTCATGAAGCGTTTCCTCGTGATCGCAGTTGTTCTTTTGATGATCGCAGCTACCGGCGCGTTTGCGCAGTCGTACAACTTCAACCAGTTCCAGACAGCTTTCCAGGACTTTGCCGGCGGCATGGCAGGCGCGCTTCCGCTGGACTCGTCGGTCGGATTGAACTGGTCCGACGCATACATCGGGAACTTCCCTCACTTCGGCATCGGACTCACCGTCGGGGCGGCCACCATTCCGTTCGGACCAATCGACAAGGCCCTGACGGCATTCAACAAGAGCGTTCCTTCCAACTTGAGCTTTCTTTCCAGCATCGGCATCCCGATTCCGGCATACACCGTCGACGCCAGGATCGGTGGATTCATCCTTCCGTTCGACATCGGACTGAAGTTCGGCTACCTGCCCCAGGACGCCCTGAAATCTTTCGGGATCACGAAGTTCAAGCTGGACTAC
>Ga0335070_10009322_pt1 | contig 11509 bp, 11 predicted proteins | sample Lox_Sample_13_FD_206722 | JGI IMG/M metagenome (GOLD analysis project Ga0335070, IMG submission 206722) | Soil microbial communities from Loxahatchee National Wildlife Refuge, Florida, United States - Lox_Sample_1.3 | ecosystem: Environmental > Terrestrial > Soil > Wetlands | place: USA... | reverse complement strand
CGGTTTTCATGGCGGTCCCTTACTCCTTCTTCGAGGTGTACTTGGCGGTTCACCCGAAGACCTACCACCCGGCAGGACTCAGGTGAGGGACCGCCACCTCAAATCCCACGAAAACCGGGACAACCTCCTCCGGCGACATACCAGAGTTACCTCCTTTCCTCAGCACCTGCGCTCTTTGGATAAAGGACGCGTCCTTCGGATACGGGTGCAGTAGGGGCGACTGTGCGCATAGCTGCGATGCCTCCGTGTGCACGACTTAGAGGAAGTGTCCCAGCGATGGAAACCTCTTTTTACCCTGATTTTTGTTTGCTCCGAGTCGAGACGAGGCGCTTCAGCCTATGACCGACGTTTTGGCTCCAACCCCTCCGGCACCGCCCGCTCGCACGCAATCCGACGATTCCTACGACGACGTGGTCGAAATGTTCGTGGTGCTGCACCAGATGCCAGCGGAGTCGCATGAGTACAGCCGGCAACGGGAACGCATTGTGGCCCGATGCCTGCCGCTGGCCGACCATGTGGCCAGCCACTTCGCGCGCCGGGGAGAAAGTCTCGACGACTTGATTCAGGTGGCGCGTCTTGGGCTGATGAACGCCGTCAACCGATTCGATCCCGCCAAGGGGCCGAGCTTCATAGGGTTCGCCGTGCCCACCATGATGGGCGAGGTCCGGCGCTACTTCCGTGACTACAGCTGGGGCATGCGCCTACCGCGACGTTTGCGCGAGTTGCACGTCCAGATCAGCCGGACGACAGCGGATCTAGCCCAGCAACTCGGCCGCGCACCCACCGCCGGCGAGCTGTCGCAGGTGCTGGAAGTGCCGCGCGAAGAGATCGTCGAATGCCTCGTCGCAGGCGATGCCTATCGGCTCGATTCCCTGGACGCGCCAGTGGGTTCCGACGGTTTGGGTTCGCCCCGATTGGTCGCCGACTCCGTTGGCGCCATCGATCCGCAAATAGAGCACATCACCAACCGCGAAGCGCTGCGTGTTCTGGTAGCCGCGCTCCCCCGGCGCGAACGTCAGGTGTTGCAGATGCGGTTCTTCGAATCGATGACTCAAAGCCAGATCGCGGAGCGGATCGGGGTATCGCAAATGCAGGTCTCGCGCATCCTGGCCAGCACTTTGCGCTGTCTGCGCGACCAACTGGAGTAGCCCTTCATCGCCTTCAGGACCTTCGGCGAGGCATCCGCGTCATGGCGCGATGTACTGTGCGATTCGGAAACGAACCCGGCTGTCTCGCCAGAAGGTGCCTGGAAGGAGCTCGACGCGATGAGGATCTCACGGACGGTGGTGGTAGGGGCCGCGGCGGCGACAACGCTGGTGGTGTCGGTTGCGGGCTGCGGCGGAAAGCCGACGTCATCAACGTCGACATCCTCCTCAGCCACCTCGAGCACCAGTGCCCGAAGCTCAGCACCGACTTCTTCTTCGTCGACGCCGGCACCGCCGAACGATTACGCCGGGCTGTTGATCAAGGCAAGCGACATCCAGGCGCCGGTATCGTTTACGGCCAGCCCGCCGACCAGCAATCCCAATGGCCAGCCCGGCGTCGCCACCACGTTCAAAGACGATGACGGCAGCCATGTCATTAAAGACACCATCCAAGTGCTCGCAGACCCAGCCGCTGCCACCAATGCGCTCAACGCAGCGAAGGGGCAGCAAGGCGACGTCATCAAAGATCCGACGGCGCAACCGTCCAATGTCGGCACCGGCGGGACCTTGTTGTTGGGAAACTCACCGGACCGCAGCAAGGGTGTGACCATCCTGCTGTTCACCGAGGGCAGGGCTTTTGTCACCCTGCAATTTGATGGGCCACCCGACACGCTTGCGCCGCCGGACTTCGTCAACGACGTCGGCCAGAAACAAGACGCGGCCATCAAGACCGGGCTCGGCGGCTGACTACGCCTTGGCGCTGACCAGCAGAGGAGTTTCATGACGATCGTCAACGGGATGCCGGCTCACGCCTTGCTGCTGCACTTCGTGGTAGTGCTCGTGCCGCTGACCGCCCTCTTGGAAATTGTGTGCGGTCTGTGGCCGGCGGCCCGGCGGGGCCAGCTGTTATGGCTCACGCTGATATTGGCCGCCGCCACAATGGTATTGACGCCCCTCACTATCAACGCCGGGGAATGGCTCTACGACCTGAAGACCAATCCCAGCCCCATCTTGAACGAACACGCCGAGCGGGGCAGCCTGATGATTTACTTCTCCGCCGGGCTGCTGGTTGTTGCGATCGTGCTCGTGTTGCTGCGGCTGCTCGAACGCCGATCGGACAAGGGCCGCGCGGTCGCCCATGTTCTTGTAGCGATACTGGTGCTGGCCGTCGGCGTCTCGTCCATGGTGCAGATTTATCGCGTCGGCGATGCCGGCTCCCACTCGGTCTGGGGCGGCGAGATAGCGCGCCTGAAGAAAGCTCACCCCGGTTAGTTGGTCGGCGTCAGCAGAAAAAGCCGGAATTGCCGCCGGTCGGCCCGATCCTGGGCGAGTTGATAGTTCGGCCAATGGGCCACGGCCGTGGCCCATCCTTGGTCGTGTTCTTCGCCGGTGAGCAACCGCACCTTTGCGACGAAGCGATGACCGCGTTCGCGGACGGTGACCCGTTGCGTCGCTCTGAGATTCGCCGACCACGAAGGGTGGCGTTCCCGGCCCCAGTTGGAGCCAACTACCAGCAACCCATTCTCGACGGGTACGTACTGCACTGTCGCGGTGCGGGCAAGACCTGTCTTGCAGCCTGCAGTAGTGATTCGCACATTGGGCACGCCGATCAGATCCAGCACACCAAGGCGCCCACTCGTTGCAAACCGCAGTAGCGACTCGAGAGCTTCCGCGAGCGGTCGCCCGTTCTGCAGCAGCCACCGATAGGCCGTCGGATTGCGAGCCACCGACTTCAGCGGGTTCATACGGTGACTGTATTCCCGGGCTGTCTGGCTTGCGAGTGGGACCGATGAAATCCCATTGACGACTAAAGGTTTCACCGAGCAGCGGCCTAGACGGTTGCACCCGACGCCACAGCCGTTAAATAAATCGCTTGATTTAACGAGGGGTGCGGTGTTCACTGCGGCGATGACCGCCGAGCGGATCGTTCGCTCCGACCGGTCGACAGGCACCCGGGAGGCGATCTTGTCGGCCGCAGAAGTGTTGTTCGCCGAACGCGGCATTTATGCCGTGTCGAACCGGCAGATCAGTGAAGCAGCCGGACAGGGTAACAACGCCGCGGCGTGTTACCACTTCGGCACGCGGACCGACCTGCTCCGAGCGATCGAAAGCCGGCACCGCGCGCCGATCGAAGAGCTGCGCGCGCAGATGCTGGCCGCCATAGGCGATTCCAACGAGCTGCGAGACTGGGTCGGCGCGTTGGTACGCCCGCTCACCGATCACCTGGCCGCGGTCGGCACCCCAAGCTGGTATGCACGGCTTGCCGCCCAGGCGATGGCTGATCCCACGTATCGCCATGTGGTCACGAAAGATGCCCTATCGTCTCCGCTGCTCGTGCAGACGATCGACGGCATCAATCGCCGCCTTCCCGATTTGCCCAGGCAAGTACGTTCCGAACGGATGGCGATGGTGCGCAACCTGCTCATGCATACCTGCGCCGAGCACGAAGGCGCACTGGCGGTTGACGGGCCACGTTCGCGTTCAGCTTGGCTAGCCGGAGAGGGTCTCATCGACGCCATCGTCGGCCTGTGGAACGCGCCGGTCCACGTGGGCGGTACGTCAGGGTAACCGGGCAGAACAAAAGCTGGAGCGCGATGACTGAGATCTCGACCGTAACCGACATCCCGGAGTTCCCGATGATGCGAGCGCCCGGCTGCCCATTTGCCCCACCCCCGAAGGTCTTGGAGCTCAACACCGACAAGCAACTCAGTAGGGTCCGGATATGGGACAACAGCACACCATGGCCGGTCCACGGCTACGAGGCGATACGCGTCTTATTCATTGACTCTCGCACCAGCGTCGATGACCGGCTGCCTGGGTACCCGCACTGGAACGAAGGAATCTTGGCGACGGTGCATTCCCGACCACGTTCAGTCTTCACCTCCGACGCTGAAGAGCACACCCGCTTTTCGCCGGATGTCGTCAAAGCCCTTCACCTTCAAGCGGGTCGAAGCGCTGCGCCCAGCGGTACACAAGATCACCGACGACCATATCGACGACCTGCTGTCCGGGCCTCAGCCGGGCGACATCGTCAGCAAACTGGCGCTTCCCGTCCCCTCGCTGGTCATCAGTCAACTGCTCGGCGTGCCCTATGAGGATGCCGATTTCTTTCGAGAACAAGCCCACCGGGGCATGGACCGCTACGCCACCGCGGAGGACACCGCCCAGGGCGCCGCCTCGTTGGCGAAGTATTTGGCCAACCTGGTAAGTACCAAAATGCGCAGTCCATCAGAGGATTTGGTGTCGGATCTGGCTGAGCGCGTAAACGCCGACGAGCTCAGTGTGCGCGAGGCCGCACAATTGGCCACCGGCGTGCTGATCGCCGGCCATGAGACCACCGCGAACATGATCAGTCTGAGCGTTGCGGCACTGCTTGAGTACCCCGATCAAATGGTCTTGCTGCGCGACGCCGAGCACCCGAAGGTCATTGCCACCGCGGTCGAGGAACTGATGCGGTATCTGAGCATCATTCAGACCGGTCAGCGCCGCATCGCCATCGAGGACATCGAGGTCGGCGGTGAAACGATCCGCGCCGGTCAGGGCATCATCCTCGATGTCGCGCTAGCGAATTGGGATACCCGCCAATTTTGCCGTCCGGACCGGCTGGACCTGCGCCGCGAAGATGGCCCGCACGTCGGATTCGGTTACGGCCGCCACCAATGCGTCGGTCAGCAACTGGCCCGCATGGAATTACAGATCGTGTTGCCCACCCTGCTGCGTCGCATTCCGACCCTGCGGATTGCGGTGCCGCTCGAGGAGCTTCCCTTCAAGCACGATGCCTTGGCCTATGGCCTCTACGAGCTTCCCGTGACATGGTGAAAGCCGATCTGTGCGCCGCGACTGACGTCAGGAGGTGGTGAGCACGACCGGCTCATTGACTGCTCGCGGTTCGGTCATCGAGATTCCCGACGAGCCGGACTGGGCACGCATGCGTGCTGAAATCGGCGCGCGGCTCCGGATGGTGATGGCTGAGCATGGCGTCGACGCGCTGATTCTGTTGATGAACGGTCATGTCGGGTATGCGACGGGTGCCAGCTGGCCGTTGCTCGACGCCGGCCTCTCACACGCGGAGCGTCCGGTGGCAGTCGTGTTGACCGACGATGAGCACCCACACCTGTTCATGCCGTTTCGCGGCGGAGCTTTTACCCAAGCGCCGGTGCCTGACGATCACTTACACGGACCTGTATATCTCGAATTCGACACTGGCGTAAACGAATTCGCTCGCATACTGGTGGAGCTGATTCCGCCGGGCGCGACCCTCGCCGTGGACGAGCTGACCGGCGCGATGCGGCGGTCAGCGGCCACGCTGTTCGGTTCGGATGCGCCGTTGGATGCGACGATCGCGGTCGGCTCGGCGCAGCTGGTCAAGACGCGCGACGAATTGTCCTGCCTGCGCCGAGCATGCCGTATCACCGAACAGGCCATGGCGGAGGTGCAACAGGCATTGGCGCCCGGCGTGCGGCAGATCGATCTCTCCGCCAAGCTGGTACGCCGCGCATTCGAGCTCGGCGCCACCACCAACATGCTCGAGGCCATCTGGCAGGTAATGCCGAGGTCACGCGAAACCGGTGTATGGACGACCCATGGTGATCTTGCGCTGCCGTTGCTGCCCACCGAACGTGAACTCGTTGCCGGCGACGTGTTGTGGACCGACATCAGCATCAGCTACCACGGCTATTGCTCGGATTTCGGGCGAACATGGCTGGTTGGCGAGCCGCCCTCGGCGCGGCAGCAGGACCAATTCCGGCACTGGAAGGCAATCCTGGACGCGACCCTCGCTGTGACGAAAGCCGGTGCCACGTCGGGCGATCTGGCGCGGGCGGCGATCGCCGCCAACGGTGGCCAGAAACCGTGGTTGCCGCACTTCTACCTGGGCCACGGCATTGGCACGTACCCGGCCGAGTCTCCGATGATCGGAACGGATCTCGGCGAGGAATTCGACGACAACTTCGTTTTCCCGCCTGGCATGGTCCTCGTCTTGGAACCGGTGGTATGGGAGGACGGCACCGGCGGCTATCGCAGTGAGGAGATCATCGTGATCACCGGAGACGGCTATACACCGATCACCGACTACCCCTACTCCCCTTATGGCGACTGAAGTTTCGCCCGACCCCATGGCATTGCGGACCGGACGCCGGGAACGGGCGCTGGCCCAAATGGAAGAACATGACCTTGACATCTTGGTGCTCGGCCGGCAAGCCAATATCCGTTACGTCACCGGGGCCCCGCAGTTGTGGATAGCCGGTACACGCCCGTTCGGGCCGATGTGCGTTGTCGTCCGCGCCACCGGGGAGATCTATCTCAACAGCACCGACGACGAGGGCGTCCCCGACGAGATCGGGCATGATCACCTCTATGGGCTGGCCTGGAACCCGCTCACCCTCATCGATGTGCTGAAAAAGATCGATGGGGCGGCGACGGCGCGCCAGGTCGGAACCGATGCCATCACGCCGACTTTCGCCGCCTTGTTGCCTGAGGCATTTCCCAATGCCAAACTCGTCGACGGCGAGCTGGCGATGCGTGCCGCGCGCCGAATCAAGACCGCCGATGAACTCGCCGCGATGTCTGCGGCCGTTCGTATCGCCGAGAACGGGCTCGCGGCCGCTGTCGCCGAATTGCGGCCCGGCTCTTCCGAACAGACCTTGACCGGTGCGATGCTCGAGGCCATGGCCGCGGGCGGGGTGAGTACGCCTGCCACCCAGGACGGCGCCTGGGTGACCTCACCGGTGCGTCCGTGGCGACGCGCGGATGGCGCAGGCGAGGTACGGTCGGGTGACCTCGTTGCATTCGCTGCCGGTGCCCTGGCCGAGGGCTACGTTGTTGAGGTGGGCCGCACGTTGCCGGTGGGTGATCCGACTGACGAATCGACCCGCAAGCTGTTCGGACGCTCGGATGCATTGCACAACAAGCTGATCGCTGCCTGCCGCCCCGGTGGGCCGGCCACCGGGCTGCTCGCCGCGTACGAAGCGGCCGCCGAGCCGTTACCGCCCATGCCCGTCGCGCACGGGCTCGGTTTGGGTTTCGATCCGCCCGTCGTCTCCGAAAAGCTCTGTGCCGCAGGTGAGAATGATCGCCTTGACGGCGGGATGGTGCTCGCGGTCACCGGCTACGTATGGGAGCAGGGCGTGGGGGCGGTTTTCCGCCGCGACACCGTCCATATCACCGACGGTGGAGTTGATGTGTTGACCATCAGTCCGTCCTGGTCCGGTTGTTGAAATAACTTGCGTCACTTTGGCTTCAGCCGTCACAAGGCGAGGTTTTTTGTCGGTGGGCTCCGATAGTTTCGCGGTGTGAGTGTTGATCGGGAAGCATTGTCGGCGGCTTTCGACACCATCAACGCTGCCTTCGACGAGCTGATCGGTTATGACTGCGACGCATTGGCCACTCCCGAGCAATTAGCGTTGCTGGAGCGCTGCGAGACGGTGCGCCGCCGGCTGCCGGCCATCGAGCATCCCCTGATCAACAATCTGGCCCGGCAAGCCACCGCCGAAGAGCTCGGCGGCAAGCTGTCGCACGCGATCGCCGAATGGACGTTGACCAGCCGCGCGGAAGCCGCCCGGCGCATTCGCGAGGCCGTGGATTTGGGGCCGCGGCGGGGCCTGACCGGGGAACCGCTGGCACCGGTGTTGGCGGCCACCGCCGCCGAACAGCGTAAAGGCACTTTGGGGCCCGGGCAGGTGACGGTAATCCGCAAGTTCTACCATCAGCTGCCTGGCTGGGTCGATGCCGCCACCCGCGAGCAAGCAGAAGCCAAGCTGGCCAAAGAAGGCACCCGGTTTCGGCCGGAGCAACTCGCCGAGCTGGCCGCCACGCTGGCCGACTGCCTCAACCCCGATGGCACCTATACCGACGAGGACCGGGCCCGTCGCCGTGGCATCTCTCTGGGCAACCAACAAGCCGATGGGATGTCGGAGTTGCGAGGCTGGCTGACCCCTGAGGCCCGCGCCACCGTAGAAGCCGTGTGGGCCAAGCTGGCCGCCCCCGGGATGTGCAATCCCGACGACGAAACCCGTTGCGTGGAAGGGAGTCCCACGGAGCAGGCCATCGAGCGGGATTCCCGCACCACCGGCCAACGCCAGCACGATGCGTTGAACGCGGCGCTAAGAAAACTGCTTGCGTCGGGCAGGCTCGGTAAGCACAATGGGCTGCCGGCTTCCATCGTCGTCACCACGACTCTGGCTGAGCTGGAAGCTGCGGCGGGTAGGGGGCTGACCGGCGGGGGCACCATTCTGCCGATGAGCGATGTGATCCGCCTGGCCCGCCACGCCCGTCACTATTTGGCGATCTTCGACAAAGGCAAGGCCCTGGCGCTGTATCACACCAAGCGCCTGGCCTCACCGGCTCAGCGAATTGTCTTGTACGCCAAGGACCGCGGCTGTTCGCATCCGGGCTGCACCGTGCCCGGCTACTACTCCGAAGTGCACCACGTCACCGACTGGACGAAGTGTGGTACCACCGACGTCAATGACCTCACCTTCGCCTGCGGCGCTCAACACAGGATGCTGAAATCTGGCGGTTGGACCACCCGCAAGAACGCCAAGGGCGACACCGAGTGGATCCCACCGCCACACCTGGACCGTGGCCAACCGCGCACCAACACCTACTGGCATCCAGAGAAGCTTTTGCGCGAGGACCGTGATGACGACGGGCCTTAACACGCGAAAGGCGTCACCATGTCTGTTCGGCCGCACGGACCAACATGTGGTTCACCGCCACCCGTCGGTCGCGCGTCACCATGAACAGCACCGCGTCGGCGATGTCTTCTGGGCGCAACATGACCATGCCGGCGGTCTGGCGTTCGAACGCCTCGCGTGACGGCGCGGCCAGGTGACCGAAGATCTCGGTATCGACGGTCCCGGGTCCCACCACCCCGACGCGGACCCGCTTGCCCAGCACCTCTTGGCGGAGGCCCTCACCGAACGCGTTCACGCCGAATTTGGTCAGGGAATACACCGCGGTGTCAGGCCGAGCCACCCAGCCGGCGGTGGAGCTGATGGTGACCAAGTCGGCCACACCGCGAGGCGAGTCGGCGGCGGCATCGACCAGGTGTGGCAGCGCCGTTCGGGTGACGTAGAGGACGCCTTGCACGTTGACCGCCACCATGTCATCCCAGTCCTGCAGAGACGCCTCGGCCGCGGGCGCCGATTGCATCAATCCGGCGTTGCTCACCACGATGTCGAGCCGCCCCAATTCCGCGACTGTGCGTTGCACAGCCGCCGATACCTGCTCGGCTTGCGTGACATCGGCCGCCACGACCAGCGCTGTGCCGCCGGCGGACTCGATGTCGGCCTTCAGTTCGGCCAGCCGGTCGGCGCGACGCGCGAACACAGCCACCGCGCACGCTGCGCGGCGAGTGCTTTCGCCGTTGCCGCACCAATGCCACTGCTGGCACCCGTCACCAGGGCCACGGTGTCCGTCAGTATCGACGTCATCTTCCGCCTCCCGCAGGCGATTCGGTGCCCAAGACCTCGCGCAACACGTACTCGGTATCTTCGCCCAAGTCTGGTGCACCACGAGCGATCCGGGCCGGGGAGCGGGCCATCCACCATGACGGACCCACTATCGGGCGCTGCCCTTCGCGGTGATCGGTGACGAAGCGATACAGCTCGCGGTCCCACAGTCGTTGGTCGGCGATCACATCGATTGCGGTGGCGCTGTTGTTCGCCGGCACTCCCGCCGCTCGCAGCCGGTGCGCCAGCCGCTCGGCATCGTGGCCTCGGGTGAGTCGAGCGAGTTCGGCATCGAGTGCTACGGCGTGGCGCTGCCGGCGGTCCAGCGTGGCGTACCGCGGATAGCGAGCCAGTGCGCCCGCGTCGAGCACGTCGCACAACCGCCGCCATTCCGCGTCGTTGGCGACCGCCACCGCAACCCAGGCACCGTCTGAGCAGGGATAGCAGCCGTGCGGGCACATGTCCGGGTGGTTGTTACCGCCCCGCCCGAGGGGTTGCCCGGTCAGGGCTTGCTCGAGCAGGCAGTCGCCGATCATCGACGAGAGGGCTTCCACCGCCGATACGTCGACGAATTGCCCGGCACCGGTGAGTTCGCGATGCAGCAACGCCACCACGGCGGCGTACGCGGCTGCCGCGCCGACCGTGGAGTCGCCGTAGCGCATGCTCGTTCCCAGCGGCGGACCCCCGGGATAGCCGACCAGCGACGCCAGCCCGGCCAGCGCGGCGAAGCTCGGCGCATAGCCGGTCTGGTGCCCCAGCGGCCCGTCATTCCCCCACATTTTGATCGACACGGAGATGATGTCCGGCTTGATCTCCTTGAGCTGCTCATAACCCAAGCCCTGCCGTTCCATCGCGCCCGGGCGCAGATTGTTGAGGACGACGTCGCTATGGGCGATCAAATCACGCAACCGAGCCATGCCCTGAGGCGACTTGATATCGAGGTCCACGCTCAGGATCTCGGTGTTGATGCTCAAAAAGTAAGGCGCGTGGTTGATATCTGTGCCCCCGTAGGCGCGCATCTCTTCGGGGCTGTCGGCGGTTTCCACTTTTATGACTTCGGCGCCCAGCATCGCCAGCAGTTTGCCCGCGTAGGGGCCGGCCCACACTTTGGTGAGCTCGACGACGCGTACCCCGGACAACGGACCGCCGCGAGGATCCTTCGGTGACTTCAGTTGTGCCGCTTTGGCCCTCGGCGGCGGATGGGGGTTATCGAGCCGCTTCAAAACGTCAGCAGTATGCTGGCCGAGAGTGGGTGCAGCACAGGTGATGTGAGCCGGCGTCGCACTGAATACGTAGGGCACACCGGGATATGCCGCATCGCCGAGCACCGGGTGTCGAATGTGCTGAAAAAAACCGCGGTGGCGGTATTGCGGCGAATCACGCAGATCTGCAGCGCCGTTGACCGGTACCAGCGGCACGCCCAGGCGCTGGGCTCGGTCTGACACGTCCTCTTTGGCCAGCCTCCTGACCCATTCCGCGAACCCCCGCTGGAACGCGGCGACTTTCTCGGCGGTGACGGAGAACTCCAGCCAGTCGTCCTCGAATACATCAAGCCATTCCGGATGGCCTATGAGCTTTTTCAGCCCGAGCCAGTGAGCGCCGCTGGTCATGTACAGGTAGACAAAGCCGTCAGCGCAGGCGAAAAACGCTGCCGGGCCGGCTTGGTCGTAGTCGCCGCGGTCACCGTAAGCCGTCACCTCCCCCGTGATGAATCGACCCAGGATGCAATCAGCGCGCGAGACCAACACGGCTTGCTGTGAGATATCGATCAATTCGCCCTGGCCGTCATGGAGGCGTTTGAAGAGCGACGACACGACGCATAGCGCCGCTTCCAAACCCGCTTCGTAGTCGGCGAGAAATCGGCCAGGCCCCTGCAGCGGCGGCTTGGCCGGGTCGGCATGGCTGGGCGTGTGA
>Ga0335070_10009321_pt1 | contig 11510 bp, 10 predicted proteins | sample Lox_Sample_13_FD_206722 | JGI IMG/M metagenome (GOLD analysis project Ga0335070, IMG submission 206722) | Soil microbial communities from Loxahatchee National Wildlife Refuge, Florida, United States - Lox_Sample_1.3 | ecosystem: Environmental > Terrestrial > Soil > Wetlands | place: USA... | reverse complement strand
GCCTACGAAGTTTCGCACCGTCGGCACCGCCGTGAGTCAGGGAGACCAGATTGCGGATGTGGGCTGCGTCGGAAACAGCCTGACCGGTCACATTCACTTCATGGTAAGACCGGGCGCAAGCGCCAGCTCGACCCTCGCGGTCAGCTTCACCGATGTGAGCGATGACAACGGTATCCCGCGCACGTTTGGCTCTTACACTTCGGGGAATCGAAGAGTGCCCTGAAATAGAATTTAGATCACCACGGCTTCTTTGTACTCCCCAAAGACGCGCCGCATGGCATCGGCAATTTCTCCGACGGTCGCGTTGGCCTCGACTGCCGTGAGAATTCTCGGCATCAGGTTAGCGCCGGAGCGCGCGGCTTCTTCTACTCCAGCAATAGCTGTCTTCCACACGGCCGCATCCCGCTTGGCGCGCAAGGCCCGCACACGCTCAATCTGTTTCGGTTCGAGCGCGGGATCGATCCTCTGGATCGGGATCGCCTTTTCTTCTTCCACCTCGAACCGGTTCACTCCGACCACGATCGCGTGCTCGTGATCGACGGCCTGCTGATACTCATACGCGGCGTTCTGAATCTCCTGCTGCACGAAACCGCGCTCGATCGCCTTGAGCATGCCGCCTAACACTTCGATCTTCCCCAGATACTCCGCCGCCCGTTTCTCGATTTCGTTGGTCAGGCTCTCAACATAATACGAACCTGCGAGCGGATCGATCGTCTGTGGCGCACCGGACTCATACGCGATGACCTGCTGCGTGCGCAATGCGATGCGCGCAGCCTGCTCCGTCGGCAGCGCCAGCGCTTCGTCGAAGGAATTCGTGTGCAGCGACTGTGTTCCGCCCATTACCGCGGCGAGGGCCTGAATCGCCGTGCGGACAATATTGTTTTCCGGCTGCTGCGCGGTCAGGGTCGAGCCGGCCGTTTGGGTATGAAAGCGCAACATCCAGGAACGCGGGTTCTTTGCCTTGAAGTGTTCGCGCATGATGCGCGCCCACATGCGCCGCGCCGCCCGGAATTTCGCAACCTCTTCCAGAAAGTTGCTGTGTGCGTTGAAGAAGAACGACAGCCGCGGGGCGAACTTGTCGACATCCAACCCGGCCTTGAGTGCCGCTTCCACATACGCCATCCCGTTGCCCAGCGTGAACGCGACCTCCTGCACTGCCGTTGATCCGGCTTCACGCATGTGATATCCGGAGATCGAAATCGTATTCCAGTCGGGCACGTTGTCATTGGCCCAGGCAAACATGTCGGTGATCACATGCATGGCTTGCTGCGGCGGATAAATATACGTCCCGCGCGCGATATATTCCTTCAAGACATCGTTCTGCACTGTGCCGGAGAGTTTGCGGATATCTGCGCCTTGCCGCCGCGCAACCGCTACATACAACGCCAGCAGGATCGACGCCGTGGCATTGATGGTCATCGAGGTCGAGATCTTCGTCAGCTCAATGCCGTCGAATAATCGCTGCATGTCTTCGATGGAATCGATAGCGACGCCGACTTTGCCGACTTCGCCCCCGGCGAGCGGATGATCCGAGTCCAGTCCAATCTGCGTGGGCAAGTCAAACGCCACAGACAATCCAGTGGTCCCATTGGCCAGCAGATACTTGTAGCGCTTGTTCGACTCTTCGGCGTCGCCCATACCGGCGTACTGACGCATCGTCCAGAGCCGGCCTCGATACATGGTGGCTTGTACCCCGCGCGTGAACGGGTATTCGCCGGGATATCCGACTTCGCTTTCATAATCCGAGCCTTTGAGGTCGGCTGGCGTATAGAGCGGATGAACTGGGATATGAGAGGAGGTTTCGATCTCTCGCGCAACTTCCGGGTGGGACTTCAGCTTATCTGACATCGGGTTTCCCCCGAATAACTGATTATGAGAACACAAAACGGTCAGGGGCGCTGGCTCTTTCTGTGTACTCTCCAGAACGAACTCACGCCGAACCACGCGAAGGCCAGCGTGAAACTTGCAGCAATCGCCAGGCGTCCGGCGGTCGTGTGTCCAGCGGTGTATTTCGTGTATTCGCGGAAGACAGCGATTCCCCCCGCCAAGGCAATGAAAAGGAACAGCGCCCCTGTAACTTCAAGCCACAAAAGGTGCATGGCGTGGCCAAAGGATCGGAGTGTGGTGGTCACGCCGCTTACGATGGCGTTCAGCGTGCGGTTACGCCCGGCCTGTTGGCGAGCAATACGCCCAGCCGCCCCGAACTTTTGTAATAAGGAAACTTTACTCACTCCTCTCGATTTTAACAGCCGGAGAGCGCTACAATGACGCCACAGTGAACCGTTTCGCCTGCCTAGGCATCTAACGGTTGTAGGCCACTGATTCAGGGGGATTTCGTGGATCCACAACTCAAGCAGTTGATGAAAGAGCTCGGCGACGCGATCAATGAATCCCTGTCGGACTCGGAGCAAATTTCCGAAGTCGTGTCGCGCATCAAGGAAGGTGGCTACGACATTTTCCTGGTGTTGGAGGCGACCATCGGCGTGAGCAAGCAGGGCGAAAAGTCCTCCGACAAGACGTCGCTGGTGACCACTCTCTCCACCAACCCCGAATTCAAAGTCAGCGATCAGGATTTGAAGTTCCTGAAATCGCTCCGCATCAAGATCGACGAAGAAAAGTCAGACGAGCAGAAGTAAGCTTCCCGTCAGTCCGTCAAAACCTCATTCAGTAATTGCTCTACCGCCCGGTCCGCCTCAATGATCGACGATTTGTGATCGGGCATTCCCGACAGATCAGTGTTCGCAAACGCGATTCGTCCAAAAGGCGCGGCCCGCAAGACCTCTCCGGGCGCGGGCTTGCCGTCTTTGCCGAAGTAGAATCCCGGCGCCGGACTGGCGTATGCATGCCCCCACCGATTCAAGATGATGCCCGCAATGTCCCTGTCAACGTTGAATCCGGTTCGCGCAAACATGTCGTGGAGCTGCCGGCGAATTTGCCGCTCGTACTCGCGGAACGGCGTTGCAATCATTTCCGCGCGCCCTACGTGGCCCTGCTGCTCGGCTGACTTCCCCGGCGACGGATACAGAACTTTGATCGTGAGCACGACAGGAGAATCCGGCCCGATCGTGGGGGACTCAGCTCCACAGAGTGCCGTTTTCCGCACCAGCGTATAGCTGCCAATACCCTCAAACCATTGGCATCCGGAGATTCCCAGCTTGTACAGGAAGCGCCAGTTGCGGACGGCAACATTCGCCACCATGCAAGGGGACCGGTAGAACTGGTCATAAGCTTCTCTGCGATCTTGAGCCAGATCGCGGACAACGCGCTTCGTCGTCCAACTTCCTCCCGCCATCACCACCGATCGCGCACGCACTCGATACGTCTTTCCGGCGCGCGTGTAGGCGATGGTGACAAACTGTGACTTCGCCGGTTCTGCGTTGTGCTTGACCCACACCGCCGTCGAATCGAGTCGAATGCGAACTGCGGCTCCGGCGCGGTCGAGCGCGCTGAAATTCACGTTTTTGCGACAGATATCTTCGAGAGAATTGCCCCCTGCAATCGCTTCCGGAATCAGCGTTTTCACCATCAGGCGCGCGATGCCGCTGTTGCCGTCCGGAAACATCTGCGTACCATCTTCTGGAATTGGGCCGAGTTCGTTGAACGCGTAGCCGGTATAACCAGAGAGCGCGTCGGGGCCTAAGCCGAAACCGCCGCCTTCATCGGCAAGCAGCGTTCGCACCGTTTCCCGGCTGACGGAATACTTCTCCATCAAATGATCTTCGAGTGTCATGGTGTCGAGACGCCGGGAGATCGCGTCTCCGCGGTACTCCGGCTTCTTCGCATTCGACGGTTCTTGCGTCCGCAGCCATTCCTCGCGCGTCTTCGCCGAAAGCGGAGCTCCCTCCAATCTTTTCCCCCACGGATCGCTGAGCCACACTCCTTCCGGCTGGCCAAATTTCGCTCCGAAAAACAGTCCGTACGGTGCGGACCCGAGATATGGCGTCTTTTCCAGAGCGATCTCCGGCTCTGCACTTCCCCATTTCTGATATTCCAAACGCGGTGTCTTCAGGCCGATCGATTCATAGAAACGCGCGATAAAACTGTGCGGATACGGAGGCCAGAACAGCGCCGACCCCTGGTGTCCCAAGAGTCGATGGCCGTTCACAAGAAATTCGTTCCTCTTTGCTTCGCCGCCAAAGATCGGATGATTGTCGAGTACAAGGCACGTCTTGCCGGCCCCTGCCTTGCGTTGAAAGCTTAGCGCCGCAGCCAGGCCGCTGATCCCGCCGCCGACGATCGCGCAGTCGTAGGTTTCGCCCGTGTCGATCGCATTCGCGGGATAGGCATCGAAGACTCCATCACGGATCTGGTGTCCAGCCTCGAGCACGGCGGTGGTATTGCCATTCGAGTTGGCATAGTCACCGACGCCGCCGTAGCCGGTCCAGTCGTCGTTCGCCGCCGGTTCACTCGTCGCGCGCGCCAGCAACTGAGCAGGTGATACCGGATTCAGCAGCGCCGCTCCGGAAGCCAGAAGCGAAGTATTCAGGAAGTCTCGCCGCGTAATGTCGCTCCCCATTCCGAGCGCTTGGTCGGCGTGAGACGTCTCACGGTCGGCACGAGTGTTTTTTCTGTCTTGAGTCATAGTGATCGCCATGGGGCAGGGCGGCATTATACGATGCACGCGTTGGCCATGACGCTAGCAACACTCCGCCCTGTGCTAACATCTACTGTTTTCTTTTCGCTTCTGCCGAGCGAAACCAGATTCCGATTCGAGATGCCAGGAAGCGGAGTCCGAGGGGCAGTGAATGAAAGACACGCTGGGGGTTCTGTTGGCAGGGGGCGCCGGAGAGCGTCTCTACCCTCTCACTCGCGATCGCGCCAAGCCGGCAGTCACGTTCGGCGGTATCTACCGCATCATCGACATCACCCTCTCGAACTGCCTCAACTCCGATCTTCGCCGCATCTACATCCTCACCCAATACAAAGCTCTGTCGCTCAACCGGCACCTGCGCGAAGGCTGGAATATTTTCGGCCGCGCCGTCGGCGAATTCATTGAAGTGCTGCCTCCCATGAAGCGCGTGAGCGATCAGTGGTATCAGGGAACGGCCGACGCCGTTTACCAGAACATTTACTCCATCGGCTCTGAGCAGCCGAAGCATGTGCTGATTCTCTCCGGCGATCACATTTACAAAATGGATTACGGAAAGATGGCGAGGCAGCACAATGACTCAGGCGCCGACATTACCCTGGCGACGATTCAAGTCGATCCCGCGGAGAGTTATCACTTTGGCATAGTCGACGTCGACAAAGACGGGCGCATCAATGGCTTTGAAGAAAAGCCGAAGACTACGCACCTGCGCTCGCCGTGGAATCCCGAAAAAATCGCGGCTTCGATGGGAGTCTACCTCTTCAATGCCGACGTCCTGATCCCGGTATTGCTGAAAGATGCGGAGAATCCGCAATCCTCCCACGACTTCGGGAAAGATATCCTTCCCAAGATGGTTGACGACTACCGCGTGTACGCCTACGACTTCGTCGACGAGAACAAGAAAGAGGCTCTCTACTGGCGCGACGTTGGGACGCTGGAGGCCTACTACGAAGCCAACATGGATGTGGTTTCGGTCTCGCCCATCTTCAATTTGTATGACGAAGCATGGCCGATTCGCACCCACCAGCGGCAGTACCCGCCGGCAAAATTTGTTTTCGCAGAGTCCGGACGCACCGGGACCGCTCTCGATTCCCTGGTCTCGAACGGTTGTATTGTATCCGGTGGCGCGGTGAAGAATTCTGTTCTCTCGCCCGACGTGCGTGTGAACTCCTACTCGGAAGTGGATGCGAGCATTCTGTTTTCTCATGTCAGCGTGGGCCGCCGCTGCCGCATCCGCCGGGCCATTCTCGATCGCGATGTGCACATTCCCGAAGGCACATCCATTGGCTACGACGCCGAGGCCGATCGTCAGCGTTATTTCGTCACCGATAGCGGCATCACCGTGGTGACACGCGACTATTCGTTGTTCGAGAATCCCGTAACGGTGGACTATTTCACTCCTGAGTAGGCCGAGCATCTCCTTGCATTTTCTTCGCAAATCGGGCTAGCATTGCCCCATCCGCTGGAGTTCTATGCCGCTCCGCCGGTATCCCCCGACGTGATTCGTTCCTCCGGGTTTTGATCCGACCGCAGCCTGGAACCGGCATTTCGTCTTGGTGCGCCTTTGAATTGCCTTGTGAAAGTCGCTTTTAAGCTGGCACTTTTGCTGCCGCTGATTTCTCTTGCCTTCGCGCAGGAGACGCAACAGCAATCGAGCGCAGCTATTTCAGGGACGGTCGTCGACTCGGTCACTGGGCAAGGACTGAAGGGCGTAGAAGTTCGCGCACACAACTTTTCTGGCGGACAAGCTAAGCCGGGAGCGGGTTCCGCCACGACGGATGCCGAGGGACACTTCACGCTGGAACAATTGGCGCCGGGCCGCTACTTCGTTTCGGCCATGCGTCCAGGCTACGTCGGGCAACATGTATCCGGCGGCGGCACGAATGGGCGCGGGGTGAATGTCGTCCCCGATCAACGCATCGATGTTGTCGTTCAACTAACGCCGGGCTCGAGTATTTCCGGCCACATTAAGAACGCAGACGGCCAGCCCCTTAAGGGCGTTTCCGTCGAAGTTGTGAAGTACTCGGTTGCCGGTACTGAAAAATCTGCTTCCAGTGTGAACGGCCCGGTATGGACGAACGAATCGGGCGACTATCACATCACGGGACTCTCATCCGGACGCTATTACTTGCGAGCGATTCCGCCCTCGAACGCGGCGGACAAAGCGGATCCGCCAGCGAAGTCTCCCAACCCTCCCACAGCGAAGAATCCGAAACCGGCGTCCGCACAACTGACTTACGTCCCGACCTACTATCCAAACAGTAATGTCATCGCGGACGCCTCCCCACTGACGCTTCGCGCTGGGGAAGATCTCCCTTCGGTCGACATCACCCTGACCGCGGTCCATGCATTGACCGTCAGTGGCAAGATTTGGATTGCGGGCAGTTCGGCTCCCGCGGCGGACGCGTCGCTCACTCTGATCAACAACGACACCAGTACGTTTCAGCGCGACGCCGCAACGGACGCTAAGGGCGCATTTGAATTCAAACAAGTGCCACCGGGCGAGTATGTCCTGGTAGCCCGCATCGAGCCGGAAGCACAGGGCGGCAAAATACTGTGGGGTCAGCGAGCCCTTCGAGTTGCCGATGCGAACGTCCGCAACCTGGAATGCGCGATTGGCGAAGGCGGACAGGTAACGGGCCGCGTTCGCCTCGACGACAAAGCTGCCATCGATCTGGCCTCGATCAATGTGGCGCTGCAACCCGAGGGAAATCCTTCCGTCACCGCTCTGATGCCAGACGTAAACGGCATCCCGTTGCAAGCGGATGGAACGTTCACGTTCGTTCACGTTCCTGAGGGATCGTACGCGATCGAGTTTACGAACGTGCCGCAGGGATATTTTCTGAAGTCGGCCAGCGGTGGCGATGTGCTGGAAACAGGCTTTACCATCTCGCGCACCCAGTCTGCTCCCGCGATCGATCTGACACTGAGCGCGAGCTCCGCCCAGCTTTCGGGAACGGTTTCCAACGACCAGATGCCGATTGCCGGAGCTTCAGTAGTGCTGCTGCCGCTGAACAGTCACATTCTGCGTTCACCTTTTCTGCGGCGCTCTTTCACCGACCAGTCCGGACGCTTTTCTATCAAGGGAATCGTGCCCGGCGATTACAACGTGATTGCGCTGGTGGGCGCCGAACGAAGTGCGCTGATGGATCCAGATTTCGTCGAGCAATATTTGGCCCAGGCCAAGTCAGTGAACCTGCAAGAAGGCGGCACGATGACGGTAACCCTCGACGCGGTCGCGGTGGACTCCCAGTAATGCATCGTGTGCAACAGCGTTTACGTTCGACGCATCCTAACTTCGGTTTTGATTGCGAAGACTGGAGGGAAAATGGCTGCGAAGAAAGAATCGCGCTCGCGTAAATCTGGTTAAAGAAGATACGGCAAGGCCGCCGGAAAAACGGTAGCGAGTGCCATGCGCCGCAAGAAGAAAGGAACCCTCCGTTCCGGCCGCGGCGGAAAGGGCGGCAAGGTAACCAGCCGCAAGCAGGCCATCGCGATCGGACTCTCCGAGGCCTGGAAGAAAGGCGCAAAAGTTCCGCGGAAAGCGGTATAGCGCCACGCAAACCCTGGGCATCGTCATTTCCCGGCGACCGATGGTCGCGGCCGCGCAGGCCCGGCCTCTAGATTTCGGCATCATTCGGACGCCGATTCGTCATCTTACAAGGGTGCCGCGCGCGCCCATTGCCAAGATCGATGACTACGGCGTCATCGGTGACTCCCGCTCTGCGGCTTTGGTCTCAGAGTTCGGGTCGATCGATTGGCTGTGCTGGCCCCGCTTCGACAGTCCATCCATTTTCGCGGCCATCCTCGACTCTGAAAAAGGCGGGCTCTGGGCCATCCGCCCGTCGAATGATTATCGAACCCGGCGCGCGTATCTGCCTGACTCGAACGTCCTCGAAACTCGATTCACCACGGCATCGGGCGAGCTTTCACTGATCGATCTCATGCCCGTTTGCGAAGAGGCATTCAAGCGCAAGCACCTCTTTCCAGACCATCATCTCCTCCGAGAATTGCGTTGTGAGAGCGGTGAGGTCGAAGTTGAATTCGATTTCTATCCGCGGCCGGACTACGGCGCTCGCAGTACTGCGATCCGGATGATCAGCAAGATGGGAGTGCGGATCGACGACCGCGCCGGCGCTTACTGGCTGCGCAGCACAGTTCCCCTTCGCATCGATAGGGACCGCGTGCGGGCTTCCATCTGCCTGAAGCGCGGAGACGTCGCACAATTTTCGCTCTCCTATGCAGAAGAATCTCCCTCAGTAATTCCGGCTCTAGGGGAGCACGCGCGTGAATCGATTGAGCGCTCCGTTCAATGGTGGAGAGAGTGGGCTTCGCAGTGCCGCTATCAAGGTCCGTATCGCGCTGCGGTGATACGGAGTGCACTCGCGCTGAAGTTGCTAGCCTACGCTCCGTCAGGCGCAGTAATCGCGGCAGCTACGACTTCGCTCCCGGAGCGGCTCGGCGACGCCCTCAACTGGGACTACCGGTATTGCTGGCTGCGCGACGCATCTCTGACCATTCGCGCGCTTCTGGGCCTCGGATATCTGACAGAAGCCGAGAGCTTTCTCACCTGGCTCTTGCACGCCACGCGTCTGACGCAGCCCGAGCTTCGCATCATGTATTCGGTGTTCGGCCGCATTGCACCGCGCGAGATGACGCTCGACCACCTCAAGGGATATTGCGACTCGCGCCCGGTGCGGATCGGCAATGGCGCGCGTAACCAGCTTCAACTCGATGTCTACGGGCAGGTCGTGGAAGCGACCGCGCAATACGCCGAATATTTCGACGGCTTCGACCGCATGACGCAAAAGGTGTTGATCGGCTTCGGCAAATATGTGGCCGCAAATTGGGACCAGCCCGACGAAGGCATTTGGGAACCCAGGTCCGGCCGTCGCAATCATACGCACTCGCGCCTGATGTGCTGGACGGCCTTGGATCGTCTGCTTGCACTGCACGAGAAGGGCTTGATTCCCGCGGCCCCGAAAGATCTGTTCATCCGCGAGCGTGACCGTATTCGGCAGCAGATCGAAGCGCGCGCCTGGAACCAACAACTGCAGAGTTATGTCGACACTCTCGACGGGGACGATTTCGACGCAACCCTCTTGCGCCTCTCCTGGTATGGATTCGAGCACGCCGACTCCTACCGCATGCAAAGGACGTATCAGCACGTCCTTAAAAAACTCAGTCCCGCGAAAGGCCTCTTCTATCGGTATGCTCGAAATCCGCGCGAGGGAGCCTTCGGCATTTGCGGATTCTGGGCCGTCGAGCATTTGGCGCTCGGCGGAGGCACTCTCGATCAGGCGCATCAGGCCTTCAAGGACCTGCTTCACTACCAGAACGATCTTGGTTTGTTTGCGGAGGAGATGGATCCGCAGACCGGAGAGGCGCTCGGTAACTTTCCTCAAGCTTTCACACACGTGGGACTCATCAGCGCCGCTCTCACCCTGTCTGAGCAGGAACGCGGCAAATCGCAACCGGCTGCGAAAGTCGGGTCCGATGTCAAAACATCTCCCGCCGGAGCGAAAGCATGAACTGGCACGGCTGGTTGCTCTGGGGATTCATGGCCAACATCGCCCTCACCACGATCAACGCCATGCTGCAAGGACTCGGCCTGACGCGCATGAACCTGCCATACATGCTCGGAACCATCTTTACTCCCGATCGCGACCGCGCGAAGCTGTATGGCTTTCTCGCCCATCTGGTGATGGGCCTGGGGTTTTCCATGATCTACGTTCTGATCTTTCACTCGATGGGCGTAGCAGGATGGTGGCGCGGCGCGCTCATCGGTGTGGTGCACGCCCTATTCGTGTTAACCGTCCTGATGTCGCTGATGCCGGGACTGCATCCCCGCATGGCCAGCGAGCAGCACGGACCCGAGGCACACAATATGCTCGAGCCTCCCGGATTCCTGGGCCTGCATTACGGCACGCGAACGCCGCTTGCCGTCTTGCTCTCTCACGTTATTTTTGGAGCGATGCTGGGGGCGTTTTACCACTTCAAGTAAGTATGTGAAAAAAAGTTATGGAAGGAAATGGGAACAGAAGGACCAGATTCCGTTTGAATCTGGTGGCGGCGGTAGGACTCGAACTTGAGCCGTTTGGCGCGCGTGAGCGAAGTGGGAGTGCGCCAGCGAAATCCTGAGCAGAGCGAAGGACCTCTTTTATGAATGGTGGCGGCGGTAGGACTCGAACCTACGACCTACGGATTATGAGACCGTCGCTCTAACCACCTGAGCTACACCGCCACATGCAAGCAAATCGGAGAGAATCTGCGAAAGGACTTTCGCGCCGCCGGAACCACTTCTTTAGCGACCCGCGCAGCAATCCTGCCCGATCGCGACGGCTGCTTATCAATTTTAGAGTCGGTGATGGAATTGGTCAAACTACGCAGCTTCCAATAAGACTATACTGCGCCACATGATTATCGGTACCCACTTCCTTCTCTACAGCAAGGATGCGGAGGCTGATCGCGCCTTCTTCCGCGATGTTCTCGAGTTCCCCTGCATCGACGTTGGCGAAGGATGGCTCATCTTCGGCATGTCTCCGGCGGAGGCGGGCATTCACCCGTTGGAGGGCGACTTTGCTCGCGATCATGCGGGACACAGTTTGCTCGGCGCCGTTCTTTACCTGATGTGCGATGACCTCTCAGCCACGATTGCCGCGCTGCAGACAAGGAATGTGCAGTGCACCGAGGTGGAACAGGCGCCTTGGGGCAGTAAGACTACGATTCCACTGCCCAGCGGCGGCGAGATCGGTCTGTACCAACCGCGACATCCCACCGCGCTCGGCCTTACGTCAAAATAGACGTACATGAAAGCAATCGCCGTCATCCCTGCCCGACTCGCCTCGACTCGTCTACCCAGGAAGATGCTTCGCGAGATCGCAGGCAGACCGCTGATCGGCGTGGTGTATGAAGCCGTACG
>Ga0335070_10009320_pt1 | contig 11510 bp, 12 predicted proteins | sample Lox_Sample_13_FD_206722 | JGI IMG/M metagenome (GOLD analysis project Ga0335070, IMG submission 206722) | Soil microbial communities from Loxahatchee National Wildlife Refuge, Florida, United States - Lox_Sample_1.3 | ecosystem: Environmental > Terrestrial > Soil > Wetlands | place: USA... | reverse complement strand
AAGAGCGAGCCGGAGATTTTTCCGGGATCGAAGATCGCGCGGCACGGGACCAACTCGGTCAACCAACTGAAGATCGGCGATCCGGCTGCGGCCTTGCAGGGGCTGCAGATGTGCATCAATCACATGAAGGAAGCGCTATCGATCTCGCCGCAGAAGGCTGGCAAGCCGGTAGGCGATCGAGCCACGGCACGCGAGGTGCAGTCAGTCGAGCAAGGCGCGGAAATCCGCCCGATGCACTTCATTTCCGGGTTGGCGGACGCGCTCAAGTCCTTCCTGTACATGCAACACGCGATGAACCTGCGGGAGAAGAAACTCGACTACGAGTTCTACAACCCGGAGATGGATGCGCCGGACTGGATGCGCATCAAGAACGAGAACCTGCCGAAGAAAGCGCATTTCGATGTCGTGGGCGCCCGCGGTGTTCTGGGAGAGGCCGAGCGTTCGCAACGCCTGGGCATCGTCGTAGCCTTCGCCGAGAAGGTCCCGCAGATGGCGGCGTCTCTGAATCACACCGAGATTCTGCTGCAGATGCTGGCGGACGCCGGCATGAAGAATCCGGAGCGGTTCCTCATGCAGCAAGGTGATATACCGGCGCACGTGCAAGCCCAGATGAAGGCCATGCAGCAGGGCATTGAGCAGCTCCAGCAGGCCCTCAAGGAATCGGAAGAGGGCAATGCTGTGGATCTCAAGAAAGCCGTCCTGCAGTTCATCGCCAAGATTTACGCCAAGGACAAGGAATACAAGCTCGGAGTCGGGCAGATCGCGGCCAACTCCCACGAAGGGCAGTCCGGCCGAGCAATCGATCTGATGAAGCATCTCACGACGCTCAATGAACCAGTACCTGAAAACGCTGCGTCTTGATCCGCAGTTCAAGGATGTCGTAAGCCAACTGAAGTCCATGCGCCCGCACATCGTGAAGTACAACGCCACTACGGACAACGTGCGTGAGGTTGTGCAGTCGATGATGCGAGCCGAGGGCTTCGATCTGTGTATCACTTTGCTGGAATCCAAATAGAGGCCGAAATGGCTGAAGCCACCACTACCGAAACCACAACCCAACCCGCCGAAGTAACCCTCGATGATGTCTATCGGGAGTTCAATGTTGCGCCCGAGGCTGAGAAGCCGACTACTGCGACATCGGAGCCGCTAAAGGCTCCTGCTGCACCCTCCGTCGATCTGCCCGACTTCTACGATGTCGAGAAGGTCAAGGCGTGGGCCGCGCAGCAGCAGAATCAGGTGTCCGTTCTGCAATCGCAAGTACAGCAATTTACTGGCGTCGTTACGCAGGCTCAGCGAGCCGCGCAGCAGGCCACGCTGGAACGCGACATCTCTCACGCCGTCGAGACCATCAACGAAACGGTGCAACTGCCGGACAACCAGAAGAAGCTCATCGAGTACGCGCTGGAAGACAAAGCCAGATCGGACCCGAGGTTCAAGCAGCTCTGGGACAACCGGGGAAAGAACCCGATCGCATGGAGCAAGGCACTGACTGCCGTTCGCCGAGACATCGCGGAAACCTTCGCGGTGAAGGCGGACCCGCAGATCGCGGCCAATCGACGCGCCTTGAGAGACTCTCAAGCATCGAGCGCTACTACGCAGACCGGCGGCGAGGAGCCGTCGTGGATGTCGCAGCCGTCCGATTCTGCCGAGTTTCAGAAGGGCTGGAATAGGATGCTCAGCGGCACATAAAGCTCTGCGTAGCGGCTAGAAGGAGGTAGCGATGGCCGCTACGATCACCACCCAAGCTACATTCGTCCCGGCACCAGTCAATTACGTGCTGATGAAGGGGCTGCTTTCCGCAGCACGCAAGAAACTCCCGTACTTCAACGGCACGCTTCCCGGCACTCTCGAAAAGAATGCCGGCAGCGCATCGGTGAAGTGGGAGCGCATCAACAACCTCTCGGCCGTCACTACGGCCCTGGGGGAAGTGGTTGGCACCGCAGCCGCATTTCTGGGCCGCAATGCCGTCACGCCGACCGTTTCCGTCGTCACGCAGGCGATTGCCAAGTACGGCAACGCCATGATCCTGACGGAGGAAATCGACCTCATCAACGTCAACACTCGCGCCGTCAAGTTCCTGGATACTCTGGGAGCGAATGCCGGTGAGTCGCTCAACACGCTCGCGTTCAACGAGTATGCGAATGCGACCAACATCCGGTATTGCATCAACGCGGTGGGCGGCGGTTCGACCACGTCCTCGGTCAAGTATTCGATCGGGGTCGGGGATATCAAGGCCGCAGTCAACTTCCTGAACGGGCAATCCGCGCGCACGTTCACGCCGATCGGCTACGGTTCCCAGAACGTCGGGACCTCGCCGATTCGCTCGAGCTACTATGGCATCTGCCATGTGGACGTGGAAGAAGACATCCGCAGCCTGACGGGCTTCGTTCCGGTCGAGCAGTACGCCGGGTACACGGAGACCATGCCGTTCGAGTTTGGGGCGGTGGGCGGTGTGCGCTGGGCCAGCACGCAAGTCTCGACGATTGCATCGGGCGCGGGCAAGAAGACCGCAACCGGCTTCCGTGGGTCGAGCACCACCAGCAACGACGTGTATTCGTCCTTCGTCTACGGGCAGGAAGCGATCGGCACTGTGGGGTTGGGCAATATGCACGCCAGCAATGCGTACGAAATGTACAACCCGAAGAATCCGCCGGCCGTCGAAGTGATCTACAAGGGTCTGGGGTCCGGAGGTACCTTCGATATGTACAACGAAATTGCGACCCTCGCCTGGAAGTCCTGGTTCGCCATCAAGGTGCTAAACCAGAACTGGGTGTACAAGGTGAAGTCTCTCGCAAGCAAGCTGTAAGCCGCTGGCCTCTTGGCCGCTTTCGCGGAGGGTGGGGTAACCTGCCCTCCGTTTTTCTATGGATGCCTTTCAGCAAGCCGAGCAGAAATACCTGAAGGACGTGGAACGCCGCGCGCGAGCGCAGCGGATGAGCGTCGAGCAGTATCTGGAAACGAAGACAACTCTCCTCGATGACAAAAAGCACGATGTGCCCGCTCCTGCTGTCCATCGAGCGCCGAGCCTCAACGTTCTCGAGGACCGCGCCCGAGAAGCCCATCGCGCGATCGAGCTCAAGGCCGAGCCTCCGCTACCAGTGGAGGATGCCATCCTGGACGTGGTCGTCCGAGAGCCAAAAGGTGTGTTCCGACTTCGCATTGAAATACCCAAAGTCGGCGAGATTCTATTGAACGGCCTGCGCAACGAGCGCGGGTACAAGGACAAGTTGCTGGAGGGATTGGCTTACGCCCTCTACGGCATCATCAAGGAGTGACAAATGCTTGTTCATGAACTTTTCTCAGAGGTAAAAGACCTCTTTCCAAACGCCACAGAATTGGAATTGTTCGGCGCTTCCATCAACCTCCGAACTGGAGATGTAACGGTTGGCGGCATTACTAAGCGCTGGCCCGAAACCATTGAACAAATCAAGGAAATGCCGTGCAATTCGTTGACGTAGTGAACCGAATCCTCCGCAAGGATGGAGTGATCCGCGGTGACACCGATCCGTTGACGAACTTCAACTCGCTGCAGCATGGGGCGACGATGAACCTCGCGATCATTGCGGTTCAGGATGCGCTCAACGATTTCTTCGCCGATCAATCACTGCCGGTCGAGCGCCAGCAGGGAACGATCACGCTGGCATTGAATACGCGCACCTATTCCTTGGCCGCGCAGTTCGACAAGTTCTGGAACGACGTGGCGAACTTCTACGACGCCACGCAGAACACGCTGATCCTCGAGTACGCGGGTGGTGAGCAGCAACTCCAACTCGATATCCAGGACTACAAGACGCAGGGCGGTTATCCGAACTGGTGGTACTGGGTCGATGCGTCGGTCGCCACCATCGGCTTCTATCAGGTGCCGGATGCCACGGTTGTCGGAAGAGTCCTGACCTACGACTACTTCCTCAACTCGATGGTGCAGAGCTACAACGACACGATGCCATTCCAGCAGGACAAGCAGGTTTATGCCTTCACGGAAATGGCGCTCATGCGGTTTCAGGCCATGAAGGCCGGCAAGGAAATAGCGGACATGAAGCGCCAGCCTGCGTATGTCTCGGCCATGACCAAGACGCTGAACCTCATCAATCCGAAACGCCAGTCACGCCGGTACGGCTGCCGGTATGCGCTGACCAACCCATCGACCGAGAACAACTACTGACGTGTATCGTGAGCCTGCTCTCAAGATCACCTTTCAGGGCGGTCTGGATGAGAACGAGACACCGCACATAACTGAGGCTGCAACCGGGTCCTACAACTTCGAGCTCGCCACCCATCAGGACGTGCTGATCCCGCGCCCAGCCTTCGATCTGAAGGGTACGGCCACCAACGGCTCGAAGATCACCGGCTTCGCGCAACTCGTGAAGACTGATGGCACGCAGACCACGCTCGTGGTGGCCGGGACGGTGGTCTACAAGTGGGACGGCACGACCTTTACCAGCAAGGGCTCGGTCACGGCGGACGCCACGCTGCGCGACGTGTTCTGGCCGCTCGGCAACTATATCCTGCTGACCGATGTGTCGCTGAACAACGTGGTCAAGCAGTGGGATGGGACATCCCTCACCAATCAGACCACGGGCCTGATGGTGCCGCTGTGCGCGAAGTACGGGATCGTTTTCAACGGCCGAGTGTGGCTGTTCAACCTGAAAGTCAACGGCACAGCGTATCCGCACCAGTTACTCGCGTGCGCATTCGAAGACCCGACGACCTTCAGTATCAGTCAGCGCGCGATCACCGGGACCTTCACGACCGGCCTGGAAGCGTTCTACATGTTCACGCCGGACCTACGCCCGATCAACGGCGTGGTGCTGTTCCAGGACGTTCTGGTGATCTCGACGGTCGGCGGTCGGCTGTTCGTGCTCGGCGGGACGGATGCCAAGTCCTACAACTGGACCGACTTCTACGACGGCTCGGCCGCGGTCGGTGACGAGGGCATCGTCAACGTCGGGAACGACGTGCTGTACACGCGGCAGGGTGGAAATATCACAGCCCTCTCGGCCGTGCAGGCGTTCGGCGATGCGAAAGCGGAAGACCTGTCGCGCTGGATACCGAAGAGCGTCAAGAACCTGGCGACCTCGATCGTCTGCTACGACCAGACGAATCAAAAGGTGTTCTTCTTCACCAACACCGGTTTCGTCCTCGTGTTCTACAAGGACATGGTGTACCAGATTCCGGGCGAGAGCGCGGTCAACGTGGTCAGACTCTCGCCCTGGAGCAAGTACATTACGCAGCATCCGAACAATTTCACTACAGCCGCGGTAAAGTACATGTACCAGCCGGGGACCACCGACTACTCGGTGTTCTTCGGTGATTCCAGCGGAAACATCTTCGATCTCAACGGCACGGGCAACGGGGACGCGGGTACCTATCCGATCCCGGTACTGCGCAACAGCCGGCTGATCGATGAGATGGTGCTGAATCCCTGGCCGTTCCTGGACGCGATCATCGAAGGCGAGGTGCAGTATCGCCGCATCGCGCCGCCGTTCGATTTGTCCATTGCCTTCACCTGGTTCGATGAATACAACACGTCGATTTCGGTCATCCCGATCAAAGGCCCGCCGGCCGGCACCGCCGGTGCTTATTGGGGTGGCGCTATTTATTGGGGCGGCGCTGTATATTGGGGTGAAGGATTTAGCTTCGCTAACGTGGTCTCTCATCAGACCTTCTCGCCGACCGGAAAAGGTCCGGGCTTCACGATGGCGATCTCGTGCTCGGCCTCCGGCCAGTTCGAAATCGACAACATCAACCTGTTCAAATGAGAAATGAGCAACAGTCACTCGCTCGAAAACGGCTGTTCAAAAGCGGGAAACCCAGACTCCGGCTCATCGAGCGCTCAGACCTGTGGATACTCTGGGCTGGCTACGACCTGGGCGCCTTTGAGGTGCTGCCGCGAGGACTGTCGAAACAAGACTTCGCCGAGCAGATCAACAAGCTGCTTCTGGTCTTCCACTCCACCTGGTTAATCGAGGATGACACAAAATGGTTCAAGTCTGGTCGCGGCCCGATCGGGCTTATGACGATTTCTACGAATTCTTGGCGCGTCGATCCGCTGTTTCAGTTCTTCCGCTGGGCTACGCCGAAGTCTATTCTCAAGGCGTACGTCATGGTCATGCAGAAGATCCGGCACGACAAATCGGTTGGCATCTGCGAGGTGCGGGTGCCGGAAAAGTACAAGCACATCCCGCGGCACATGCGGACCTACGGACCGCTGATGTATGTCGGGAAGATACCCGGAGGGCTGCCTGATGGCGACATCTGGCTCCATTGCCTTCGGGGTGCAAGAACCCATAGCGCACCTGTTCGTGGGGAAGTGGTACTTTCGGCTGATGCGATTGGAGCCGGGGCATGAAGTCCAGACGCACGCGCACGACTACGATCACTTCACCTTCGTCCTCGAGGGTCGTGGGTGGTTCTGGACCGGGGAGCACCGGCAATCCTACGTGGCTGGATCAAGCCTTCTCGTTCGGGCCGGCGTCCGTCACAAGCTCGAAGCCCTCGAATACACCGAGGTCCAATGCGCCCACGAGAACCGGGAAGAGATCGCGGACCTGAACGATGTGGCAGTAAGTCTGAGTCGCGTGGTCGGTAGCGTTTGAAGCTCTTCACCAAGGTCAAGGATGTCAACGTCGCCCCGCTGGTGTATCAACTCGAGGCGCATCCCGAACTGTGGAATCAGTTTGGCTTCCGCAAGGGCCAGGACGCGCACAAGGAGATGTCCGACATCTGGGTGCGCTACAACCGCCCGGAATTGATCGGCAAGCCCGAGTTCAACGACCAGCACATTCCGGTCTGGTATCCGGCCTGGGATGTCCTGACCGAGCTGCGCCCGATCATCTTTGGGCTGATGGCGGACGTGCAGGGAGAAATGCTGGGAGGCGTCCTGATTACTCGCATCCCGCCCGGCAGGGGCATCGGCCCGCACGTCGACAAGTCCTGGCACGTTGACTACTACCGCAAATACTACGTCTCGCTGAAGAGCGCGGAGGGCGCGACCTTCAGTTCGAAGACCGCTGACGGCGGATTGGAAGTGCTGAATCCCAAGCCCGGTGAAATCTGGGAGTTCGACAACCACTACCTGCACTGGGTGGACAACCGAAGTCATGAAGATCGCATCACCTTGATCGTCTGCATTAGGAGCTGAACATGCCGTGGTCTGTTGCCGCTGTTGCCATTCCGGCCGCGATAGGAGTGGGCAGCAGTTTGCTGTCGAATAACCAGAGCCAACACGCGGCAGCCAACATCTCGAATGTCCCGCAGAACTGGGCGACCAGTTACGGCTCGACCAACATCGGCGGCGTCACCAGCCTCGACCCGTCGATCCGCAACAATCAAAACCAGCTCCTCGCGCAGTATCAGCAGTTGTTCCCGCTGGCCGGGCAGTATTCGCAGACGGCGCAGGGGCTGTACGGCAATCTGCTGGGGCAGGCGGGCTCGAATCAGGGCGGCTTCGTGCAATCCTCGATTGCGCCGACGCAGCAACTCATCGACCAGTCGTACGGCGCGCTGGTGCAGGACCAGCAGAACCGGGGTATTCGGGGTTCGAGTCTCGCCAACGACAGCATCAGCAACTTCGACTTCCAGGCCGGCAATGCCTTGCAGGGCGCGACCTCGCAGGCGTTGCAGCAATCGCTCGGGTTGCAATCAGGGCTGGTGGGAAATCAGTTCAACGCCGGCCTTGCCGGACTGAGCGCGCAGCAGGGGATTCTCGGATCGGAAAACACGATCAACCAGCAGAATCTCGCACAGGAACTGGCCTCGCTCGGCATGGACTCGACGCAGACGCAGATCCTGCTCAACCAGATGCAGATGGCGAACCAGGCTCGAGCAGGCGGTCAGGCGGGCATCGGGTCCGGCCTGATGGGCCTCTCCGGTCTCGACTGGGGCAGCCTGCTGTCGTCATTCGGTGGAAGCAGCGGCAGCGCCGCTTCGATGTTCGCATGAGGTAGACATGGCAGACATTGACTGGGGCGGGCTCATCAGTTCTTCCCTGCGAAGCTTGGGGCAGGGCTACATGTACGGCGCCGCCTCGTACAACCCATCGCTCCTGCCGACCATCATCGCCAATGACCCGAACGTCCAGCAACCGGCGATCGACAACGCACGCAAGAATCAGATCGGGCAGATGATCATCCAGGGCGTGCAGGCCGGGAACATCGATTGGAACGTAGCTCAACCCGCCCTCCAGAAGCTCGGCTTCCCGGTCAAGGGCATGAATCTGGGCGGGAACAATCAGGCGGATGCTCTGCAGCAGTATTACCAGGGCCTGCAGGGCACGATGGCAGGCGGCCCTCCCGGCCTCCAGGGGAGTATCATGCGCGGCGGGGTGTCGCTGCCGCAGGAAGCCGCGGCGGTCGCTCCCGGTGGTCTGGTGATGCCGCCCGGGCCCATTCAATCGCCGATGCCGGGCGACATCTCGGCCGCTCCGGGTGCCGCACAGCCCGCTCCCGGCGATCTGGTCACCGCTCCCGCACCGCAGCAGGACTTGCCGCCCGGCGCACCGATGGATCGGGACGTGCCGGACATCGTGCTCAAGCGCGAACGCGATCCGCAGACCGGGCTTATCATCCAGACCAACAAGGACCCGCAGACCGGCAACGTCTACCAGACCAGAGTTGACCCGAATACCGGCCGCACGGTCGAAGCGCAATCCACCGTCCCGACCACGATTCCAGGTGCTTCACCCGAAGACACGGCGGCGATCAACCAGGCGCAGGCCACCCTTGCTCAACCGCCGGTCACCTACGCGCAGCTCTACCAGAACCTCGCGCGCACTGGGGTCCGGTTGACGCCGAAGAACAAGCAGGCGGTGGAGTCGCACTTCAAGGACTTGGTGAAAGAGGACCAGGAGAAGCGCGCGGCTGCGCTCGAGCAGATCAAGACTCGCACTGAACTCGCGAAGATGCGGGCGAACGATCCGAAGAAGCAGGACCGCTCAGTCGCCGTCTCGATCAACGCCAAGGGCGAGACCTTGTACCAGGATCAGACCTGGAACCGCGAGAAGGGCGTGTTCGAGGACGTCGGGATTCCGCATCCGAAGGGTGCGGGCGTGGCAGTCAACCTCAGTCCGGGCGAGAAGAAAGGCCAGGAGCTGAGCGCGAAGCAGGTGTACGAAAAGGACATGCCGGCCCTGGAAGGCGATGCGGCGCTGGATTCGCAGATCGAGACCATGAAGTTGCTGAACAAGGACATGATCGGCGGGTCCTTCGCGCAGGAGCGGATGGCGATCAACACACTGGCCTCCGGTCTGGGCATCCTGACCAAGGAGCAGGAAGAAACGCTCTCCAACTCGCGCCAGTACGGAAAGCTGCTCAACCAACTAGTGATCTCCTACATCAACGAGAAGCTATTTCCGCAGCGGGTCACCAACGTGGACTTGCAGTTCCTCGCCAAGACCACGCCGGAGCAGGGCTACAGCCAGGAAGCGCGGGCAGCGATTCTCGACATGCTGCAGTACTACAACAACTATCACTCCAAGGTTTTGCAAGGCCGTATCGACTGGTACAACGAACACGGCGATATCTCCGGCTACAAGCCGCCGAAGATGGAGCCGTTCTTCAAGGCTGGTCCAAGAGAGGCCGCGCAGGTTCCCGCGGCTCCGAAAACGATGAATTGGGAAGACATCAACAAGTGAAACGCTGATGGCGAATCCGACACTAGGCTACACCCCGGCCGAGCAGGAGTACGACCGGCGCTACGAAGCCGGACGAAAGGACAAGAATCTGCAGGAAATCGACGCCGAGATCGCGCGCACGAAGGACCCGAAAGCCAGAGCCGTATTGCAGCAGGAGCGAAACAGGATCATGGGCACTCGATCGGTGAAGATGGATGACGGGACCGTTATTCAGGGCGTGCCGGAAGGCGTCTCAGACAAGGAAGCGAAGGAAAAGTACAGCCGGATCAAGACGCCGGTCGCGGTAGACGAGGAGACGGCGCAGAAGATCGGCTACGACATCCACGCCGCACGCAAGCTCGGGCTGGACGAGGACACGATCAAGGATTTCATGTCCACGCACCCACGCTACCGCACTGAGCAGGCGGCCAAGCTTGCCGCGCAGGGACTGAACGAGCCGACCAAGGCTCTGCTCGGCATGGGGGCTGGTGTGGAGGGCACGATCAGAGGGATCAAGCAGATCGGCGTGGAAGCCCTTGGGACGCCGGAAGAGCGGGCGAAGCTGCGGGACGAGGAAGAGGAAGACCGCGCGATGCAGAAAGCGCTTGGTCCTGCGGGAACAGTTGGGGAAATGATGGAAAAGGGCGCGGAGACCGTTCTTCCCGGCGGCTCTATGGTAATGGCCGGTCGTCTTGCGAAAGCGCCTGGACTGTTGCGCGCAGGCGAGATTCTAGTCGCACCTGGCTCAGCTACCAAGGATCTAAAAGCGATCGACAAGGCGCTGTCCGTTGCGACCGATCCGAAAGAAATTGCAAGGTTGCTTGAGGCGCGCAGTCGAAATCCTATTCCTGCTGGCGAAGCTTACGCAGGCGCCGCGGGACAGGGGTTTGTCGAGGGCCTGACACAGCCGGTCGGAGACAAGGAAAACAAGGGTATCCAGGCGTTCGAGGGCGGCGGCATCGGTATGGCCGCGCAGGGCGTGGCTGGTGCGGCTGGCAAGGTGCTGCGTCCGGGCATCAGTCGCCTCAACGAATCCGCGACCGACTTGAAGAACCTCGCGATCAAGCGCTATGGCTTCGAGCTTCCTGCGGCAGCGCAGCAGGGCGGGACCGCGCTCTCCTGGGCACAGCGGGGCGCGGAGACCGTGCCGCTCGGCAATCTCAACCTCACGCGCATGGCGAACAAGAACCAGAAGCGGCTGAACGAGCTGGCGCTGTCGGCGGCTGGGGGTGGCGGAAACGAGGTCAACCCGACGACGCTGGGGGACGCGCAACTCATCGTTGACGGCAAGTTCGACAAGATCAAGGCGCAGCGCGTGCGTTTGGGCGCGGATTACGTCGCCAATGTCTCGAAAGCCGTGGCCGAGTATTCGAAGCTCGCCAAGCCCTCGAAAGAGGCGATGGATACCCTGCAGACGTTCCTGGACATCAGCAGCCTGCCGCAAGCCAAGATCATCATGCGCGGGCCGCAACAGCAGGGCGTCCTGATTCCGGGCGACGTGATCCTGAAGAACCGCAGCGCCCTGGCGCGCGATGCTCACGCCGCGTACGTCTCGGGCAACTGGCAGCTCGGGCAGGCGAACGAGGCGATTGTCGATGCGCTGGACGACGCCGTGGAAGCATCGCTGCCCAAGCAGCAAGCCGGGCTGTATGCGGACGCACGCAAGCAGTGGAAGAACCTGATGATCGTGGATCGCGCATACGATCCGAAGACGCCGGGTGACTTGAGCCCGGCCCGCCTCTCGGCCTCCGTGCGGCAGGCGTACAAGGACAACTACTCGCGCATCCCGAACGGTGCGGACGAGCTGGTGGATGCGGCTCGCATCGGCGAGGCGTTCAAGTTCAAGGTGCCGGACTCCGGTACGGCCGGCCGGCTGGAAGCAGCCAAGTTTCTGCGCATG
>Ga0335070_10009319_pt1 | contig 11511 bp, 8 predicted proteins | sample Lox_Sample_13_FD_206722 | JGI IMG/M metagenome (GOLD analysis project Ga0335070, IMG submission 206722) | Soil microbial communities from Loxahatchee National Wildlife Refuge, Florida, United States - Lox_Sample_1.3 | ecosystem: Environmental > Terrestrial > Soil > Wetlands | place: USA: Florida... | reverse complement strand
ACCGCGTGACCCACCTGAACCTGGACAAGACCGGCACCCTGACCGAGGGCCGGCCGCGGGTGCGCGCCGCGCGCTGCCGGCCGGAGCACCTGGCGCAGGTGGCCCGGCTGGCCGGCTCGGCCGAGCTGCCCTCGGAGCATCCGCTGGGCCGCGCGGTGGTGGCCTGGGCCCGGGAGCAGGGCGCGGAGCCGGCCCGCCCGGCGCGCTTCCGGGCCCACCCGGGAGGCGGCGTGGAGGCCGAGGTGGGGGGAGTCACGGTGCGGGTGGGCTCGCCCGGGTTCGCCGCCCGCGGTGCGCTGCTGAGCCTGGAGGCGCTGCCGGGCCAGCCGGCCCCCGGCGCGACCGAGCTGCACGTTTCGGTGAATGGGCGGCTGGCGGCCGCACTGGACCTGGAGGACGCCATGCGGCCGCAGTCCCCCGGGGTGGTGGCGGCGCTGCGGGCGCGGGGGGTGGAGCTGCGGATCCTCTCCGGCGACCGCCCGGCCGCGGTGGACCGGGCGGCGGAGCAGCTGGGAGGCGTGCCGCACGAGGGGGGCCTCTCGCCCCTGGACAAGTCCCGCCGGGTGCGCGAGCAGAAGGCGCCCGGGCGGGTGGTGGCGATGGTGGGCGACGGGGTGAACGACGCCCCCGCGCTGAGCGAGGCCGATCTGGGCCTGGCGTTCGCTTCGGCCGACATCGCCGCCGCGGCGGCGGACGTGACGCTGCTGGGCGGGGACGCCCGGCAGATCCTCCGGGTGATGGAGCTGTCGCGGGCCACGCTGGCGGTGATCCGCCAGAACCTGGCGTGGGCCTTCGGCTACAACCTGGTGGGAATCCCGCTGGCCATGGCCGGCCGGCTCTCGCCGGTGTGGGCCTCGGCGTTCATGGCGCTGTCCTCGGTGCTGGTGGTGGGGAACTCGCTGCGCCTCGGCCGGCTGCAATTGGCCGGCGAGGGCGGCCCAGCCGCGCCGCCTGCTCCGCCAGCCGGCTGAGGCGGGCGCTGCCCCGGACCTGGGCCGCCAGATCCAGCGACTCGTTCACCACCAGCCCGCGGTAGTCGCGCTCCACCAGCGTTTCGGCCACCGAGCGCCAGTCCACCGATCCCTCCCCCACCGCCCGGTGCTGGTCGCCCCAGCCTGAGTTGTCGTGCACGTGCACGTGCCACAGCTTCCCGCCCAGCGCCTCGAACAGCAGCCGCGCGGGGAGGCCCGCGGTGTGGGCGTGGCCCACGTCCGCGGCGCAGCCCAGCCACCGGGAGCCCACCGCCGCGGCCACCCCCAGCTGCCAGCTGGCGGTGCGGGCGGCCCGGAACGCCGGCATGTTCTCGACCGCCACCCGCATCCCGAGCCGCGCGGCCCGCCGCGCCAGGCGGGCGAAGGCGTCGGCCTCGCGGCGGCGCAGGGCCCGCCGGGCGGCCCCGCCGAGGGCCGCCCAGCCGGCCAGGCTCACCATCGCCGGGTGCATCACCACCACCTCCGCCTCGACTGCGCCGGCCGCCTCCAGCGCAGCCGCGTACAGCCGCTCGGTCCGGGCCTGCAGCTCCGGGTCGGCGGAGGCGATGTCCAGCTCCCGGAACGGCGCGTGCACCGAGTACGCCAGGCCGCGGCGGGCCTTGAGGCGCGCCAGGGCGCGCAATTCCGATGGGCTGCCGGGCAGCCGCGGCCCGGGGCTGGCCAGCTCGAACGCCGCGAACCGGCCCAGCCCGGCGCGCACCGCCGCCAGCCAGTCTTCGCGCAACACGGTGGAAGCGGCGAGCCTCACGCCGACGTGCTCCCGGGGGAGTTCGGCGGCGCCGGGGAGGCGGCCCCAGGTGCGGGGTCGCCGGCGGCCCGCGCCGGCGGCGCGGTGGTGGCGCCCGGGGCGAGCAGGAGGCAACTGGCCCACCGGCCCGGGCGGATTTCGGTCAGCTCCGGCACCTCGCGGCGGCAGCGCTCCACGGCCGCGGGGCAGCGCGGGTGGAACGGGCAGCCCGGCGGCGGGTCGGCCGGATTGGGCGGCTCGCCGCCCAGTGGAGCGCGGCGGGCGGGGCGCTCCGGGTCGGGCACCGGCACCGCGGCCAGCAGCGCCTGGGTGTACGGGTGCAGCGGGGCCCGGTAGAGCTCGGCGCTGGGAGCCACCTCGACCAGCCGGCCCAGGTACATCACCGCCACCCGGTCGCTGACGTGGCGGACCACTCCCAGGTCGTGGGCCACGAAGATGTAGGTCAGGCCCAGCCGGGCCTGGAGGTCCTGCAGCAGGTTCAGGATCTGCGCCTGGATGGACACGTCGAGGGCCGACACCGGCTCGTCGCACAGGATCAGCTCCGGGCCCACCGCGAGCGCCCGGGCCACCCCGATGCGCTGGCGCTGGCCCCCGGAGAACTCGTGCGGGTAGCGCCGCGCGTGGTCCGGCGAGAGGCCCACCAGCGCCAGCAGCTCCGCGATGCGCTCGCGCGCGGCGCGCCCGGAGGCCAGGTGGTGGATGGCCAGCGCCTCGCCCAGGGCCGCCCCCACGGTCATGCGCGGGTTGAGCGAGCCGTACGGGTCCTGGAAGATGATCTGCATGCGGCGCCGCAGCCGGCGCAGCGGGCCCGGCGCCAGGCGCAGCACGTCCACGCCGTCGAACCACACCTCCCCGGCGGTGGCCGGCAGCAGCCGCAGGATGAGCCGTCCGGTGGTGGTCTTGCCGCAGCCCGACTCCCCCACCAGCCCCAGCGTCTCGCCGCGGCGCACCTCGAAGCTCACCCCGTCCACCGCCCGGACCCAGCCCGCGGTGCGCCCCATCAGCCCGCGCCGCACCGGGAACAGCTTGCGCAGGCCGCGCACCGAGAGCAGCGGGGCCACCTCCGGGGGCCGGCTCACGCGTCCTCCGCGGAAGCCGCCATGCGGCGCAGCAGTTCGACGCGCTGCTCCGAGGCGGCCACCTGGTCCGCGTGCCAGCAGCGCACCCAATGCCCTCCGGCGGGCCCCTCGAGCGGCGGTTCGGCGGTGCGGCAGCGCTCGGTGGCGAAGGCGCAGCGGGGGTGGAAGCGGCACCCGGAGGGGAAGCGCGCGGGATCGGGCACGCTGCCCGGGATGGCCTGCAGCCGCTGGCGCGGGCGGTGCACGTCCGGGAGGCAGCCGAGCAGGCCCAGGGTGTACGGGTGCCGCGGGTCGCGGAACGCGTCGGCGGTGGCGCACCGCTCCACCACCTGCCCGGCATACATCACGGCCACCTCGCGGGCCACCTCGGCCACCACCCCCAGGTCGTGGGTGATGATGAGCACCGCCATGCCCAGCTCGCGTTGCAGCCGGGCCAGGAGCTCCAGGATCTGCGCCTGGATGGTGACATCGAGCGCGGTCGTGGGCTCGTCGGCGATGAGCAGCGCCGGACGGCAGGCCAGCGCCATGGCGAGCATGACCCGCTGCCGCAGGCCGCCCGAGAGCTGGTGCGGGTACTCATCCACCCGGTGCTCGGGAGCCGGGATGCCCACCAGCCGGAACAGCTCCACCGCGCGGGCGCGGGCCTCGCGGCGGCCGGCGCGCCGGTGGACCCGCAGAACCTCGGCCACCTGCTCGCCGCACGACAGCACCGGGTTGAGCGAGGTCATGGGCTCCTGGAACACCATCGCGATCTGCTCGCCGCGCACCCGGCGCAGCTCCGAGCCGGACAGCGCCAGCAGGTCGCGCCCGCGAAACAGGATCCGGCCCCCCTCGATGCGCCCGGGGGGCGAGGCCACCAGGCGCAGGATGGACAGCGCGGTCACGCTCTTGCCGCAGCCGGACTCGCCCACCAGGCCCAGCGTGGCCCCTTCCTCCAGCTCCAGCGACACCCCGTCCACCGCGCGCACCACCCCCTCCTCGGTGTGGAACCAGGTGCGCAGGTCCTGGATCGCCAGCAGCGGGCCGGGCGGCCCCGCGGGAGTCCGGGCGGCGCTCACCGGCGGGCCTCCGCGACGCGGCGGGGGTCCAGCGCGTCGCGCAGCCCGTCGCCCAGGAAATTGAAGGCCATCACCGCCACGAAGATCGCCACCCCCGGCGCCAGCACCCACGGGTAGCTCTGCAGGTACGAGACGTTCTGCGCCTGGCGCAGCATGTTGCCCCACGAGGCGTACGGCTCCTGGATGCCCACCCCCAGGTAGGACAGCGCCACCTCGCCCAGGATGTAGCCGGGCACCGAGACCGTGGCCGCCACCACCAGGAAGGAGAAGGTGTTGGGCAGCACGTGCCGGGCCAGGATCCGCAGCGGCCCGGCCCCCACCGCGCGGGCCGCCAGCACGTACTCCCGGGTGCGCAGCGAGAGCACCATGCCCCGCACCACCCGCGCCAGGCTGGCCCAGTAGACGCACGCCAGGATCACCACCGTGAGCAGGTACACCTGGGGCGAGGGCAGGGTGATGGGGAACACCGCGCGCAGCGCCAGGATCAGGTACAGCGCCGGCACCGACATGATGACCTCCGTGGAGCGCATGGCCAGGGTGTCCACCCAGCCGCCGAAGTAGCCGGCCGCCCCGCCCACCAGCATCCCCAGGAGGAAGCTGATGAGCACCCCCACCAGCCCCACCGACAGCGACACCCGGGCCCCGAAGACCAGGCGGCTGAACTGGTCCCGCCCGAACTGGTCGGTGCCCAGCAGGTACACCCGTCCGGGCGGCTCCGCGCCGAACAGGTGCAGCCGCGAGGGCACGCACCCCAGCCAGCGGTAGGGCTCGCCCCGCACCAGCAGCCGCACCGGGCAGCGGCCCGCCGGGCGCGGGCGGTACTCCAGGCGGCCCCCGGAGAGCCGGCCGGTGTCGGTGGCGTACACGAACGGCCCGCGCAGGCGGCCGGCGGCGTCGCGCAGGTGGATCGGCGTGGGCGGGTGGAACGGGTGGTCCGCGTCCAGGGCGTCGTACGGGTAGGGCGCCAGGAAGTCGGCCCCGGCCGCGCCCAGGTACAGCACCGCCAGCACCCCGGCGCACACCCGGGCCACCAGGCTCAGGCGCAGGCCGCGCCCGGCCGCCCGCTCCCCTCCCGGCGCGCTCACGCGGACTCCGCGCGGATCCGCGGGTCGGCCAGCACCAGCAGCAGGTCCGCCGCCAGGTTCCCGAGCACCAGCACCCCGGAGGTCAGCAGCACCGAGCCCATCACCACGTACAGGTCGCGCTGCAGCAGCGCCGTCAACGTGAGGCGCCCCAGCCCCGGCCAGCCCATCACCACCTCCACCAGGAACGAGCCGGTGAGCAGGAACCCCAGGCTGTAGCCGAACAGGGTGATGAGCGGGTTGAGGGCGTTGCGCACCGCGTGGCGCAGCACCACCGCGGACTCCGGGAGGCCCTTGGCGCGGGCGGTGGTGACGTACTCCGCGTGCAGCACGTCCAGCAGGTTGGCGCGCATCTGGCGCATCCGGGAGGCCATCGGGGCCAGCCCCACTGCCAGCGCCGGGAGCACCAGGTGGTGCAGCAGGTCTAGCGCGCGGCGGCCCCAGCCCAGGCTGTCGGAGTCCAGGCTGCGCATGCCGCCGATGGGAAACCACCCGGTGCGCGCCGCGAACAGCAGCAGCAGCAGCGCCAGGAACACCTCCGGCACGGAGAGACCCACGAACGCCACGAAGGAGCAGGCCCGGTCCACCCAGGTGTTGTGGCGCACCGCGGACAGGATCCCCAAGGGAATGCTCAGCCCCCAGGCCACGCACGAGCCGGCCAGCGCCAGCACGAAGGTGTTGAGCAGCCCCTGGGCCAGCACCTCGAACACCGGGCGGTGGTAGGCGAAGGAGTAGCCGAAATCCAGGCGCAGGAACACGTTCTTGAGGTAGCTCAGGTACTGCAGCGGCAGCGGCTGGTCCAGGCCGAAGCGGGTGCGCATGGCCTCGATCGCCTCGGGGCTCACCGCCGGGTCGGCGCGCATGGTGTCCAGGTAGTCCCCCGGGGCTGCGTGCATCACCAGGAAGGTGAGCAGGGAGACGCCCAGCAGCAGGGGCACCAGGTGCAGCAGACGCTTCAGGATGACGGTGCGCATGCGCGGTGCCCGCCGGCGCCTACTTGAGGTAGATCTGCGGGGAGTTCCACAGCACCCGGTGCGGGATGAGCGTGGGCCGCAGGTTGCCCAGCTTCCGGCTGGCCACCACGTAGGCCTTCTCGGAGGGCAGGTAGATGACCACCGCCTGGTCGGTCACGATCTCCTGAACCCGGTCCCACAGCCGCTTGCGCCGCGGGTAGTCGTCGTCCCGGGACAGCTCCTCCATCAGCGAGTCCACCTCGGCCTCCCACGGGGTGGCCGGCCGGGGCTGGTCGATGTACCAGAAGTGCTGCTTGCCGCGGCTCATCCACACGTTCTGGCTCAGCGACGGGTCGGGCGGCACCCCCCCGCCCAGGCCCAGCAGCGCGGCGTCGTAGTCGCGCGACTCGCGGATGCGGCTGATCAGCTGGTTGAACTCCACCGGGGCCACGGTCAGGTCCATCCCCAGCTCCTTGAGGTCGCTGCGCAGCAGGTTGCACAGGGACACCCGGGTGTTGTTGTCGGCGTTGGTGATGATGCTGAACTGCACCTTGTTGCCGGCGGGGTCCTCCAGCCAGCCGTCGCGATTGCGGTCGGCGAACCCCTCGCGCCGCAGCAGCTCGCGGGCGCGGGCCAGGTCGTGGGTGTACTCCTTGACCTCCGGGTCGTACCAGCGGCGGTTGCCGCGGGTGCTGGGGCCCCAGTTGGGCGCGGCCTGGCCCTGGTAGGCCAGCCGGATCATCCGGCCGCGGTCCACCGCCAGCGCCACCGCCCGGCGGAAGTTGAGGTCGCTGAACCAGCGGTACTTCACCGGGTCCACGTACGGCGTCCGCTGGTCGGCCCTGAGGTTCAGGTTGAACCAGAAGAAGGTGGTGCGCAGGTCCACCCCCAGGTCGAACACTTTGTAGCCGGAAGCGGCCTCCCCCGCCTTGAGCCGGGGGTAGTCGGCCGAGCGCGGCATGTCCATGGCGTCCGTCTCCCCGTGCTCGAACCTGAGCAGCTCGGTGTTCTGGTCGGGCTCCACCAGCCACACCAGCTCGTCCAGGTAGGGCAGGCGGCGGCCGCGGGGGTCCACCTCGTACCAGTACGGGTTGCGCTCCAGGACCACCCGCTCGCCCGGCACGAACTGCTTGAGGCGCCACGGCCCGCTGCCCACCAGGTCCTCGGGGCGGGTGTTGAGGCCGTAGCTGCTCTCGAAGCGCCCCTCGTGCAGGGCGGCCTCCAGCCGCGCCCGGGGCACGATGTTCACCGCCCCGATCACCTCCAGGAAGATCCCGTAGCTCTCGGGCAGCCGGACCACCACCGTGGAGTCGTCGGGCGCGCTCAGCTGGAAGCGCTGGCCGTGCACCTTGACCAGCTCGGCGGTGGCCGGGTGCACCTTCGGGTCGTACACCACCTCGAAGGTGAACAGCACGTCGGCCGAGGTGATGGGGGTGCCGTCCGAGAAGAACGCGTGCCGCAGGTGGAAGGTCCAGGTGCGGCCATCGGGGGAGCGTTCCCAGGATCGTGCCAGCCCCGGCTCGGTGCGCTGGGTCTGGTTGTCGAAGTACACCAGCTGGTCGAACAGGCGGTTGGTGACGTCGGTGCTGGAGGTCTCGTTGGCGGTGATCCCGTTGAAGGTCTTGGGCGCGTTGCGCGTGCCCAGCACCAGCCGGCCGCCATAGCGGCCCGCAGTGCACTCGACGCGCTTGGGATCCGGAGGCCCCGAGGTCCGGGGCTGTCCCGAAGCCGGCCGGCCCAGGGCGGCCAGCACCAGCGCCGTCGCGCCCAGCGCCGCGGCCAGCCCGCCCGCCACGTGACGCCACTCGACTGTGCCCCTGCCTTGCTTCACGCCAGGCTCTCCCCTCCCGGAGTCGGCCGCCGGTCCGCCGGCGCCGCCCCGGCCAGTATAGGAACGCCCCTGGCAGGTGTCAAAAAGCCCGTCCCGGGCGGCGGGGGCGGCCCGGCGATGCCGCCAACCCGGAGGCGATCGGCAAGGCGGGCGAGGCGCGCGGGCAGCCCGGGGCCACCGCCCGCGACGGGCGCGCGAGGCTCGGCTGGCAGAGGGTATCGGTTGGGATCCAGTGAGGCGGGCTTGGGCTAGGCGGCCATCCGGGTCGGGCCGGCCAGCTCCAGCCGCACCCGGCCCTCGGGCTCGGACCGCGCGTTGACGCGGAGCGCCTCGGGGCCCATCCCCGGCGCGGCGGCCAGGGTGCAGATGCCCCAGCGGGCCAGCTGGCCCACGCCGGGCAGGTTCTGGGCCGGCGAGTCCCACACCACCACGTCGGCCCGCAGGCAGATGGCCAGCTGGGCGAACTGCTCCGGGGTGATCGGGCTGCCTGGGAGGTACTGCAGCGGCAGGTCCAGGTTGAACAGGCGGGCCACCGGCTCGGCGCTGCCCCAGGCCACGGTCAGGCCCCGCTCGCACGCCACCCGGGCGGCCACCGCCAGGAACAGCGACTTGCCCGCGGCCCGCGGCCCGCCGACCTCGACCTGGGGCGTGGACAGCAGCGTCGGCCAGTCGACGCCCTGCGGGAGGTCCACCCGATCCGGCTCGGGCGCGGCGGTGTGCAGCGAGCGCACCATCAGGAACGCCCCGGAGACGTCCTCGCCGTACACCACTCGGAAGGGGGTGCCCGCCGGCGAGCGCGGCAGCGCGCTCTGCCCGCTCACCAGCACCGCGCCGGGCGGCGACAGCAGGCGCAGCAGCTCGTCGAACTGGGCCTCGCCCAGCGCCTCCGCTCCCAGCCGCACCCAGCCCGAGGCCTGCCGCACCAGCGACGGGCGCCCCGGCCGCAGCAGCATCTCCGCGCCGGGCACCGAGCCCAGCCGCTCCAGCAGCGCGGTGGCCTGCTCCTGGCGGCTGCCCCCCGCGCCGTGCCGGGCCTCGTGCGCGATGCGCGCGAAGGCCTGCCGCAGGGCGTCGTGCGACTTGAGCTTCTCCACCCGGGAGTCCGCGGCGGAGTCCCCCGCGCCGGCCTCGTCCTGCTCGCGCGCCACGTCCAGGAGGAAGCTCTGGGTGGACTCCTCGATCACCCGGTTGGCGGAGATGGGGCCGGACTGGAACTGGAAGTTCGCCTCGAGCCACCGGAACAGGCCCCGCACCGCGCGCTCGCCCTCCCGCTGGCGCTCGTCCAGGCCGTTGATGATGCGCCCGTTCTCGAAGTGGATGTAGCCGCGGCCCAGCGGGCCCTCCAGGCGCAGCGTGCCGGTGACCGAGTTCATGCTGAGGGTCTGGCACAGATCGAACAGGCTCAACAGGCCCAGGTCGCCGCTCAGTTCGTGGCCCGCGGGACGGGTGGACATGTCAGGCCGCCTTCCGCAGCGCAGCGGCGGGCGCGGCGGCGCCCGCGCCGGCGAGCCCGGCGGCGTGCTCCACCGCCTCGCGGCTGCTGGCGAAGGCCAGCGCGTCCTCCAGCGCCACCACCCGCTCGCGCACCAGGGCGCCCAGCGCGTCGTCCAGCAGCTGCATGCCCTCGCGCTTGCTGGTCTGCATCACCGACGGGATCTGGAAGGTCTTGCGGTCGCGGATGTGCGAGGCGATGGCCGGGGTGCAGATCAAAATCTCCAGCGCCGCCACCCGGCCGCGCCCGTCGGCGCGCTTGACCAGCCGCTGCGCCACCACTCCCTGGAGCGAGTCCCCCAGCATGGAGCGGATCTGCTGCTGCTGCTCCACCGGGAAGGAGTCGATGATGCGGTCCACGGTCTGCGCCGCGCTGGGGGTGTGCAGCGTGCCGAACACCAGCGTGCCGGTCTGGGCCGCGGTCACCGCCAGCTCCATGGTCTCCAGGTCGCGCATCTCCCCCACCAGGATCACGTTGGGGTCCTCGCGCAGCGCGGCCCGCAAGGCCGACGCGAAGCTGGGGGTGTGCCGCCCCACCTCGCGCTGGTTCACCAGGCAGGCCTTGTTGCGGTGCACGAACTCGATGGGGTCCTCCACGGTGATGATGTGGTGGTGCCGGGTGGCGTTGATGTGGTCGATCATGGCCGCCAGGGTGGTGCTCTTGCCGGTGCCCGGGGGCCCGGTCACCACCACCAGCCCCTTGGTGCGCTCGGTGAGCTGCAGCACCTGCGGGGGCAGCCCCAGCTGCTCCACGGTGAGGATCTGCGTGGGCAGCATCCGGAAGGCCGCCGCCAGGCCGTCGCGGTGGCGGTAGATGTTGGCCCGCATCCGCACCACGCCGGGGACCTCGTACGAGAAGTCCACCGAGTTCTCGCGCTGGAACTCCGCGCGCACCTCCTCGCGCATGATCTCCAGCAGCAGGTCCTCCACCAGGTCCGCGGTCAACGGCTCCGGCTCCACCGGCTGCAGCTCGCCGTTGAGGCGGATCATGGGCGGGGCGCCGGCCGCCACGTGCAGGTCGGACGCGCCTTGCTCCTTGATCAGCTTGAAGATCTCATCGATGCGGGGCATCTGGCTCCCCGGCCGCCCGGAATTGGACGGGCAGCGCCTAATTGCCGGGATGCATGGCAGGCGTGCCGCTACGCCCGGTCATCCCTGTATCGGCGCGGGGGAGACGGAAGGTTAGCCGCGGGCAGTCTCCGGGGGGGCCGGCCCGGCCCAGCGCAACACCAGTTCGCGGGCGGCGCGGCCCTCGTCCAGCCGCCCCACCGGGGTGGTGTAGGGGGCGCCGTGCACCGTGTCCGGGGAGCGCTCCACCTCCGCGGCGATCTGCTCCATGGCCGCGATGAAGTGGTCCAGGGTGCGCTTCTCCTCGGTCTCGGTGGGCTCGATCATGATCGCCTCTTCGACGATCAGCGGGAAGTACACGGTCGGCGCGTGGACCCCGAAGTCGAGCAGGCGCTTGGCGATGTCCAGCACGCGCACCCCCTTCTTCTTCTGCTCCACCCCGCTGAGCACGAACTCGTGGGTGCAGGGGAAGGGGTACGCCAGCCGGTAGGTGCGCTGCAGGTGCGCGCGCAGGTAGTTGGCGTTGAGGATGGCCCGCCGGGACATGGCCGCCAGGCCCTCGCGGCCCAGCATCCGCATGTAGGCGTAGGCCCGCACGAACACCCCGAACTGGCCGAACGCCCCGTGGATGCGGCCGATGGACCGGGGCGCGTCCGCCGCGCCCACCACCTGGTAGCGGTCGCCCTGCTGGGCCACCCAGGGCACCGGCAGGAACGGCTCCAGCATTGCCCGCACCGCGATCGGGCCGGCGCCCGGCCCGCCTCCGCCGTGGGGCTGGGTGAAGGTCTTGTGGAGGTTGATGTGGCAGATGTCGAAGCCCAGGTCCCCGGGGCGGGCCAGCCCCACCAGGGCGTTCAGGTTGGCGCCGTCCATGTACAGCAGCGCGCCGGCCCGGTGGACCAGCTCGGCCACCTCCCGGATCTGCCGCTCGAACAGGCCCAGGGTGTTGGGGTTGGTGATCATGAGCGCGGCCACGTCCTCGTCCAGCGCGGCCTTCAGCGCTTCCAGGTCCACCTCGCCGCGGGCGCACGACTTGAGTTCCACCACCTCGTAGCCCACCAGCGCCACGCTGGCCGGGTTGGTCCCGTGGGCCGAGTCCGGCACCAGCACCTTGCGGCGTGGCCGGCCCTTGGACTCGTGGTAGGCGCGGGTCAGCAGCAGGCCCAGCAGCTCGCCGTGGGCGCCGGCGGCCGGCTGCAGCGACACGGC
>Ga0335070_10009318_pt1 | contig 11511 bp, 7 predicted proteins | sample Lox_Sample_13_FD_206722 | JGI IMG/M metagenome (GOLD analysis project Ga0335070, IMG submission 206722) | Soil microbial communities from Loxahatchee National Wildlife Refuge, Florida, United States - Lox_Sample_1.3 | ecosystem: Environmental > Terrestrial > Soil > Wetlands | place: USA: Florida... | reverse complement strand
CTCGCTGCGCGCGCGGCTCGACGCCGAGACGCGGCTCCCGGTCGCGGAGTCGCTCAAGATCGCGCGGCAGGTGGTGGGCGCGCTCGACTACGCGCACCGCCGCGGCCTGGTGCACCGCGACATCAAGCCCGAGAACATCATGTTGTACGAGGAGGCGGCGCTGGTGACCGACTTCGGCATCGCGCTGGCGCTGCGCTCCGGGCACGAGGGGCGGCTCACCGAGGCGGGGATCATCATCGGCACGCCGGTCTACATGAGCCCCGAGCAGGCGATGGGCGACCCGGTGGACGCCCGCAGCGACCTCTACTCGGTGGGGTGCGTGCTGTACGAGATGCTCGCCGGCGCGCCGCCCTACGACGGCGAGCTGCCGATGGCCATCACCGCGCAGAAGCTGGTGGACCCGGTGCCGCCGCTGCGCGCCAGGCGCGAGGAGGTGTCCGCGGCGGTGGAGGCGGCGCTGGTGAAGGCCCTGGCCTGCAAGGCCGACGACCGCTTTCCCACCGCGGCGGCCTTCGGCGCCGCGCTCGATGCCGCCGCCGGGGAGACGCCCTCCCGCCGCCGCTCGGCCACCCGCGAGGGGGCGGGCGCCTCCATCGCCGTGCTCCCGTTCGCGAACCTCAGCGCCGACCCCGAGAGCGAGTTCTTCAGCGACGGCATCACCGAGGAGCTGACCGGCGCGCTGTCGCGGCTCGAGGGGCTGCACGTGGTGGCGCGCGCCTCCGCGTTCGCCTTCAAGGGGCGCACCGAGGACGTGCGGGAGATCGGCCGGCAGCTCGGCGTGGGGACGGTGCTCGAGGGGAGCGTCCGCCGCTCGGGGAAGCGGGTGCGGGTCGCCGCGGAGCTGGTCAGCGTCGCCGACGGCTACCGCCTCTGGTCGGAGACGTTCGACCGCCAGGTGGACGACGTCTTCGCCATCCAGGACGAGATCGCCGGCGCCATCGCCGACGTGCTGGAGGCGAAGCTGCTGCGCGCGCCCAGGGCGTACGCGCAGGAGCCGGTGCGCAAGGGCGACCCGAAGGCGTACGAGCACTTCCTCCGCGGCCGCCACCACTGGAACCGTCGCACCGCCGCCGCGCTGCAGGAGAGCATCGAGGAGTTCGAGCGCGCCATCGCGGTGGACCCGCAGCACGCGCCCTCGTACGCCGGCATCGCCGACTCCTACGTCATCCTCGGCGTCTACAGCCACCGCCCCCCCGACGAAGTGATGCCGAAGGCCAAGGCCGCCGCCGAGTCGGCGCTCGCCATCGACGCCTCGCTGGCGGAGGCGCACACCTCCCTGGCGTGCGTGCGGGCGCTGTACGACTGGGACTGGGCCGCGGCCGACGCCGGCTTCCGCCGCGCCATCGCCCACAACCCCCAGTACGCCACGGCACACCAGTGGTACGCCAGCAACTGCCTGGTGCCGCAGGGGCGGTTCGACGCGGCGCGGCCCGAGCTCGAGAAGGCGCTGGCCCTGGACCCCCTCTCGCCGGCCGTGAACGTCAGCGTGGGGCTGTGCTCCTTCTACGAGCGGGAGCTGGCCTCGGCGGAGCGGGCGCTGCGGAAGACCCTCGAGCTGGTCCGCGACTTCGGCACCGCCTATTACTTCCTCGGCCACATCCGGATCGCGATGGGCCGCTACGACGAGGCCGTCCCGGAGCTGGAGCGGGCGGTGGACCTGCAGGGGGGGAGCGCCGAGACGACCGCGGCGCTGGCCACCGCCCACGCGCTCGCCTACCACCGCGAGACCGCCGCAGCGTTCCTGGGCCAGCTGCAGGATCGCGCCAAGCGGACCTACGTCTCTCCCGCCCTGCTGGCGCAGGTCCACCTCGGCCTCGGCGAGCCGGAGACGGCGCTGGCCCGGCTGGAGGAAGCCGCCGCCCTCCGCACCGCCGACCTGGTCTGGCTGAAGGTCCATCCCATCTACGACTGCGTCCGGGGCCATCCCCGCTTCCGTGCCCTGCTGGACCTGATGCACCTGCGCTAGGCCGGCCCCCTCCCGGCCGCCCGGGGGGATTTGCGCCCCCGGCCCCCGTGGCGCATGATGGTGTCATCCTCTTGACGCCGGCTTGACGCGCCTTGCTCACGATGGGCGCGCACCGGAGCCTCGCGCGACCGGTGGGCCGCGGTCCGGGCATCCCGGTGCCGCCCGACGGAGCCTCTCCAGCAACGGAGGAAGCCATGCGCCTCATCCATCGCCTCGTGCCCCTCGCCGCGCTCGCGGTCCTGGCCGCCTGCGCGGACCAGCGGAGTCCCACCGCTCCGCAGACCGACCTCTCCGCGAACCTCCGCGGCCGCTTCGACCGCGAAATCACCGTGATGACGCGGAACATGTACATCGGCACCGACGTGGACGCCGCGATGGCGGCGATAGCGGCCGGCGGGGACCCGACCCCCGGGCTCCTGGTGGCGCTCGGCACCCTCCAGCACACCGACTTCGCCACCCGCGTGAAGGCCATCGCGGCCGAGATCCGCCGCAACCACCCGGACGTGGTGGGGCTGCAGGAGGTCTACGACCTGTCGGTGATCCCGGCGGGCCTCGGCCTCCCGGGCGATCCGATCCAGATCAGCTTCCTCCCTGCGCTCCAGGCCGCGCTACGCGCGAACGGCCTCCACTACGAGGTGGCCGCGAAGAACACCACCACCGATGCCGCCATCGCCGGCGGGGCCATCCACATCGTGGACCACGACGTGATCCTCGTGGATCCGCGGAGCGTGCGGCTCGAGGGTCGCCCGATCGCCGCGGTCTACCAGGCCGTCATCGGGCCGGTGCCCGGCGTGGACGGGCTGAGCCTCCTGCGCGGCTACACGGCCCGGCGCGCGAACATCGACGGCGTGCAGGTGCTGCTGGTGAACACGCACCTCGAGTCCGGCGACGACCCGCAGATCGCAGGGCTGCGGATGTACCAGGCGATGGAGCTGGCGGGCTTCATCGGCAAGACGCCCCGCGTGATCCTGACCGGGGACTTCAACGACGTGGCCGGCAGCCCGATGTACGGCGTGCTGGCGGGCGCCTCGCTCACCGACACCTGGGCGGCGCTGCGGCCGAGCGACCCTGGCCTCTCGTGCTGCCAAGCGGCCGACCTCTCCAACACGACCTCGCAGCTCTACCAGCGCATCGACATCATCTGGACCCGCGGCTTCGCCGACCGCCGCGGCCAGGTGGACGGGGAGATCAAGCTCGTCTCCGCCGATCCCTCGGCGATGGTGCAGGGCGCCTTCGGGCTCATCTGGCCGTCGGACCACGCCGGCGTCGCGGCGGAGATCGACGTGCCGCTGCCGTCCATCCACCACTGAGCCGCCGCCGTCGCGGCGCGGGAAGGGAGCGGGAAGGCCGGGGCGACCCCCCGGCCTTCTCGTTCCTGCGCGGCCTCGCGACCGCGCGGGGGGCCCCGCGGCCCGGGGCCTCGCCGGACGCCCCTCGCCGGCCCCGTCCCCGGCGTCCCACGGGGCTGGGCGGACTGATTCCCACTCCCGAGTGACGCCGATGAGACGCCCGGTCCCACATCATGCGTCCGGTGCGTACGGGGGAGCGGGGGAAGGACATGGACCTGCAGGAGCGGTTCCGGGGCGGCCTGCTGGGGCTCGCCGTCGGCGACGCGCTGGGCGCCGCCGCGCAGGGGCGGCCGCGCGGCAGCTTCGAGCCGCTGAGCGGGATGCGGGGTGGCGGCCCCCACCGCCTGGCGCCGGGCGAGTGGACCGACGACACGGCGATGGCGTGGTGCCTGGCGGAGAGCCTCACCGAGCGGGAGGGGTTCTCGGTCGAGGACCAGATGGCGCGCTTCGTCCGCTGGTGGCGCGAGGGCTACCACAGCGCGACGGGGACGTGCCTGGGGATCGGGAGCCGGACCCGGGAGTCGCTGGAGCGCTACCTCGAGACGGGGGACCCGCTCTCGACCCCGGCGGGGCCGCGGCGGGTGGGCAACCGCTGCCTGGCTCGCCTCGCGCCGGTCCCGCTGTTCTACGCCGCGGCCAGCCGCGAGCAGGCGGTCTTGTTCTCGGGTCTCTCGGCGCGGACCACGCACGGGAGCCGGGACTGCATCGACGCCTGCCGGCTGCTGGGCGACGTGCTGTGGCAGGTGGTGTCCGGGGCATCGAAGCACGACGCGCTGCTGACGCACTCGCGCAAGCTGGTGAAGGAGCCGGCGGTGCGCGCCGTGGGACGCGGCGACTGGCGCGGGAAGGGGGAGGAGCTGATCCGCGCCGGGGACCACGTGGTGGACTCGCTCGAGGCGGCGCTGTGGAGCTTCGGGACGACCGGGAGCTTCGCGGACGCCGTGCTGCGGGCGGCGAACCTGGGCGAGGACGCCGCCACCACGGCCGCGGTGTGCGGGCAGGTGGCCGGCGCGTTCTACGGGGCGGCGGCGATCCCGCCGTCGTGGCTGCGGGTGCTCGCGAAGCGTGCCGAGCTGCGCCGCGCCGCCGACCGGCTCCTCGCCGCCTCACTCGAGCTGCCGCGACGCGCGCCGCGCCGCGCCCTGGAAGCCGAGGCCGCGTAGCGCCGCGGGCGATCCCCTACCCGGCCGCGACCTCGGGCCGGCGCGCGCTCACCCTCCGGACCCGACGTTCCGCGCGGTCACGTAGAAGTCGTCGTCCACTTCCAGCTCCGCCGCGCGCGGTCCGGGCACGGTGAGGGTCTGCCACGCCTCGGTGGGCCGGAGCGTCCGCGTCCCGAGCCCGGGCACCTGCACGCGCACCGGCATGTCGAACCCCGGCACGACGTTCGCCCAGCGATAGGAGAGGGTCGTCCCCTCGACCTTGTATTGGAACTCGGGGACGCGCGTGGTGGTGAGGTACTGCTGGAAGACCCGCCTGAGGTCGATGCCCGCCTGCTGCGAGATGTAGGCCTGCACCTCGGCGCCGGTGACGGTGCGGTGCCAGAAGGTGCGGTTGAGGCCGCGCAGGATGTCGCGCCACTTCGCGTCGTCATCGATCACCTGCCGGATGGCGTGCAGCATGTTCCCGCCCTTCGGGTACATGTCGCCCGAGCCCTCCGCGTTGACGCCGTAGGCGGGGACGATGGGCCGGTCGTTCCGGATGCCGATGCGTGTGCCGATGACGTAGGCGGCGCCCGCCGACCGGCTCTGCCGGCACTCGGTGTAGATCGATTCCGCGTAGTTCGCGAACGACTCGTGGACCCACATGTCGGCCTGGTCCTGCATCGTGAGGTTGTTCCCCCACCACTCGTGCGCGCTCTCGTGCACGATGATGAAGTCCCACTCCAGGCCGAGCCCGGTGCCGGAGAGGTCGCGGCCGAGGTAGCCGTTGCGGTAGTGGTTGCCGTAGGCGACGGCGCTCTGGTGCTCCATCCCGAGGTGCGGCGCCTCGACGAGCTTGTACCCGTCGGCGTACCAGGGGTAGGGGCCGAACCAGTGCTCGAAGCACTGCAGCATCGGCACGGCCTGAGGGAACTGCCGCCTGGCCGCGTCGCGGTGGTAGGCAAGGGGCCAGAAGTCCATCGTGAGCGGCCCCGCCTCGCCCGCGAGGGTGTCGGTCCAGTGGGCGTACGTGCCCGCGTTCACCGCGACGTCGTAGTTGTTGATCGGGTCGGCGACGAACCACTCGAAGGTGGTGGTGCCGTCGGCGTTGTGGACGGTGGCGCGCAGCCGGCCGTTCGAGACGTCCACCATCGGGTCCGGGACGGTGATGGCGATGCGCTGGCTGTCGGGCTCGTCGGCGAGGTAGTCCTTGTTCGGCCACCACGCGCTCGCGCCCAGCCCCTCGTTGGCGGTGGCGACCCAGCGGTTGCCGAGGGAGTCGCGGGCCCAGATGAAGCCGCCGTCCCACGGCGGGCGGCGGGCGGCGACCGGCTTGCCGTGGTACCACACGGTGAGGGTGCGCGCCTCGCCCGCGCGCTGGCGCGCGGCGAGGGTGACGAAGAAGGCGTTGCCGTCGCGGCGGTACGCCAGCCTGCGGTGGTCCTGGACGATGCTGTCCACCTCGAGGGGGACCTGGAGGTCGATCTGCATCTCCTGCGCGGGTTGCAGCACGCGATAGGTGATGCCGTTGGAGCCGCGGATGCTGCTGTCGGCGGGGTCCACGCGGACGCGCAGGTCGTAGAACGCCACGTCCCACCAGGCGCGCGCGGCGCCGTTGGAGCCGCGGAGCGTGTCGGCGCGGGTGTAACGGGTGGTGTCCTGGGCGGCGCCGCGGGCCGCGGGCGCGAGAGCGAGGGCGACGAGGGCGGCGGTCTGGGCGAAGCGTCGCATGGGGGGTCCCGGTGGGTGGACCTCTCACGTTCACCGGAAGGCGTGCGGGAGGCAAGGAGAGACGTCGGACGTCGGGCGTCAGCCCTCAGGGGGCGCGGCGCCTCCCGCACGGCCGGTCGCGCCCCCCGTGCCGCGGTGCTCCACGGCACGGGAGAGCGCCCCGCCCGTTCAGTACTTGAGGCCCGAGGGCCGGCTGCCGCCGCGCTCGGCGTACTCCTGGAGGCACGCCAGCGCGCGGGCGCGGTGCCGCGGCGTCACGGCGATGCGCTCGCCGCGGGCGGTGGTGCACTCCCAGTTCCCCCGCATGAAGCTCAGCGCGGCGCCGATGTTCAGCGTGCGCAGCGAGCCGTGGGTCGTCGACGTGCCGCCGCCCAGCGCGGTGTGCGTGAGCTTGGACACCGAGCCGGTGGTGAAGCTCGCGTACGGCGTGAGGGCGAACACGCGGGCGAACCGCAGGTCGTAGCCCACGCCCACCAGGAAGCCGGGCCCGCCGGAGCCCCTGGTGTTCCCCAGCGAGTCCTCGAAGTCGGGCTTCAGGTACGACGCCGCGCCGCGGACGAACAGGTTCCCCGCGAGGTAAACGGCCGCGCCCACCGAGCCGGCGAAGGCGTTCGACGACTCGAGCACGTTGTTGAGGTACTGGCCGGTCAGCTCGATGCGGACCCGCGGGCTGACGTGGAAGCCGATGGCGAGCAGCCCGCCGCCGGAGCCGAGCTGCCGCCCCAGGCACAGGCTGTCGCAGCTGAGCTTGATGTTCCCCCCGCCGTAGCCGATGGCCCAGTACCCCGCGGTGCGGGGGCGCCAGCGGAGATCCTGCGCGGACGCCGGCCGGGTGACGAACCCGGCGCCCGCCAGGGCGAGCAGCACCAACGCGCTCCTCTTCATCAGACGCTCCTCCCGATGGTGATGCGGCGCGCGCCCTGCGGCGCCGCCGATGGTCGTGAGGCGAGCCCCGTTCACAGCCGGACCAGCACCGCGACGAACGCCGCGGGCTCCTCGTGGCCCTCCCCGTCGAATGCCCAGGCCGAATCGTCGGCGCTGAGCGCCAGCGTGTCGCCGGAGCGGCGGAACCACAGCGCCTCCGCCTCCTCCGTGCCGTGCGGCCGCAGGGTGATCCGGTCCCGTTCCAGGGCGACCGCGCCCGCCAGGCTCCGGCTCCCGTGGCCCAGGTCCCAGGTGAGCACGTAGGTCCCCTCGCTCAGGCTCAGCGTCACCGAGCCCCCGAGATCGCACACCACGTCCACCTGCCGCTGCGGGGGCTCGCGGCGGGTGTACTGCCACCGCGTCGCGGCCCAGCTGCCGAACGGCGATCCGTCCAGAGCGGCGCCGCCGGTGGGCGGTGCGCGGTGCGCGCCCGCCGCGGCCCGGGACGCCGAACCGAGTGGCGTTCTCAGACGCACGGGAACCTCTCGTGAGCGAGAGTGGGTGCCGCCGCCGGCCGTGCCGCGCCGGGGCCGCGCTGGCGCAGGACGGGCCGGGGCACCCGCCTTCGGACGCCCTCGGCCCGGTCCCCGATCCGCCGCGCGCGCTAGGCGCTCACGGGCACGGCGCGACGCCGGCCCACGTGCCGCTGTCGGTGCCCGCCGTCCAGGTGCCGCCCATCGAAGTGGCGGTGAGCAGGGTCCCCGACGCGGTCCCGCCCGAGAAGGTGATGCTGATCGCACTGCCGCTGACGGTCCCGTTGAGCTGGGCCGAGCCGCCGCCGTCGTCCGCGTACGCGCCCACGAGCGTGTTCCCGGCCTTCGCCAGGTTCCACACCCCCTGGCTGTCGCCGTCGTAGCCGCCGCAGAACAGCACGACGTCGCTGCTCGTGTCGCCGTGGCGGCTGCCGAACTTCCCCGACTGCCCGCCCGGGCCGCTGTAGTTCCCGTCGATCGCGCCGTTGGAGAGGGTGCCGCTGAGGGAATGGCCGCCGCCGGAGACGCTCACCGCCCCGCTCCCCGAGGTGTACGTGCCGGTCAGCGAGACGCCGGAGCCGCCCATGGGCGTGAGCGTCCCCGTGACAGAGCCCCCCGTCGCGATGATGATGATCACCGTGCCCCCGACGCTGGCGCTGCCGTTGGACGCGCCGTACACGCCGTAATAGCTCCCGACCGCCGAACCGTTGTTGTTGCTGCCCGGGCCGGTGCTGTCCTTGGAGCAGGCCACGGCGCCGGCCAGCACCGCCACGGCCGCCAACCTCGAGACCACGCGCATCATCGGACACCTCCTCATCGGGTGGATCGGACTGCGAGCGGGCCGCGGCGCCTTGTCCCGGACCGCCCGGGGTGGTAATTCTCGGCCCACGTTATCAAGAGGGACTTAGTCGGCTTTCCAGCCGGCCCTTACTGGGCAGGTAAGGGCCGCAAGTGATTGGCGGGGCGGATGATTCGCTTGAGCACGCTGGGCGCGACGGACCTGCGTGACCGCTTCGGGAGACCGGTGCGGGACGTGCTGGCGCAGCCCAAGCGGGTCGCCCTGCTGGTCTACCTCGCGGTCGAGGGGCGCAGGTCGGCCGTCACGCGCGACCGGCTACTGGCGATGTTCTGGCCGGAGTCGGACGCGTCCCGCGCGCGGAACACCCTTTCCCAGGCGCTCCACCATTTGCGCCAGGCGCTCGGTCCCGGCGTGCTGGAGAGCGAGGGCCTCCACGCCATCGGCGTCGCGGCCGACCGGCTGTGGTGCGACGCCGTCCAGTTCGCCGAAGCGGTGGAGCGCGGCGACGCGGAGCTGGCGCTGGACCTCTACCGCGGGGAGTTCTGCCCCACGCTGTTCGTGAGCGGGGCGCCCGACGTGGAAGAGTGGCTGGACGCGCAGCGCCGGCGGCTGCGGGGCCTGGCGCAGGCGACGGCGCGGACGCTCGCGGAGCGGCTGCTGTGCGCCGGCGACGCCGAGGGCGCGGCGCGCGCGGCGCGGCGCGGCCTCGCCCTGCGGCCGGACGAGGAAGGGGAGGTCCGCGCACTCCTCACGCTGCTCGAGCGGGCCGGGGACGGCGCGGGCGCGCTGCACGCCTACAAGGAGTACGAGCGGCACCTCGCCGCCGAGCTGGAGACGGAGCCCGCGCCCGAGACGCGGCAGGTGGCGGAGGCGATCCGGCGGCGGCGCGAGCAGCCCTCCGGCGCTGCGTCGCTCCCCGCCGCCGCGCCGACCGGACCCGGCAGCGCAACGGCGGTCGCGGCCCCCGCCGCCGGGGGGGCGACCGCCCGCACCGCGTCGCTCCCGTCGGTGCGTGTGCGGCGTGGCGCGCGCTGGCGCGTGGGTGCGATCGCGACGCTGGCCGTCGCCGCGGCGGCGGTCCTCGTCGCGACCGCCGTGCGTCCGGCGCGCACCCCGGCCCCGGCCAGCGCGATGGCCGTGTTCCCCTTCAACGTGCGCGGCGGTGCCGGGCTGGCGTACCTGCGCGAGGGGATGGTGGACCTCCTCAGCGCCAAGCTCGACGGTGCCGCGGGCATCCGCGCCATCGACCCGCACGCCGCCATCGCGGCCACCCGCGGCGGGGACGTGGCGGGCGACCCGAAGGGAGCCGCCCGGGCGGCGCGCGCGCTGGGTGCCAAGTGGTACGTCACGGGCGACGTGGTCGAGTCCGCCGGCCGCCTCCAGATCGTCGGCTCCCTCGCGGACGCCGGCGGGAACGCGCCGGCGATCGCCATCGCGAGCGTCGTCGGCGATACCTCGGCGCTGTTCCAGCTCGTGGACGACCTCACCGGACGCCTGCTCGCCGGGATGACGCACGGCCGGGACACCACGCTGACCGCGCTCGCCGCCGTGACGACGAACTCGCTCCCGGCGCTCAAGGCGTTCCTCGCCGGCGAGCAGGCGCTGCGCCTGGGCCGCGATGCGCAGGCCGGCGCATCGTTCCGCGAGGCCGCGCTCCTCGACACCACCTTCGCCCTGGCGCAGTACCGTCTCGCGATCACGGCGAGCTGGGTCACCGTGCCGGACGTCGCCGACCCGACGCTCTGGGCCGAGAAGGCCGCCCGCCATGCCGAGCGGCTCCCGCCGCTGGCCCGCGACCTCGTCCTGGCCAACCAGGCCTACCGCGAGGCGCGGGCCGACGAGTCGGAGCGCCGCTACCGCGAGATCGTCGAAGGGCACCCCGAGAACGTCGAGGCGTGGCTGATGCTCGGCGAGGTGTACTTCCACTACAACACGTGGCGCGGCCGCGCGCCGATGGAGGCCTGGCCGGCATTCCAGCGCGCGCTGGAGCTCGACTCGATCAACGCCCACGCCATGGTCCACCTGGCCCGGCTGGCGGCGTCGGAAGGGCGCGCCCGTACGCTCGATTCCCTGGTGCGCCGCTTCCTCGCACGGTTCGGCGACGCGGAACGCACGCTCGAGATGCGGGCGCTCCAGGCGTACATGCACGGCGACGCGTCGTCCCGGGCCGCCCTCGCAGCCGAGGTCGGCCGGTCGAACCCCTACGTGGCGTTCGGGGTGATCCAGGCCTCCCTGCTGTTCGCGCAGCGGCTCGAGGCCGCGGCGGACCTCGCAGCGCCGATCGCCGCGGTCGCGGACTCCTCCACCCTCATCTCGCGGCGGATGCTCTCCGAGGCGGGCCTGGGTGGCGGACGTTGGGGCGACGGGCCGGCACGGCGGCTGCTCGGCGCGGCGGCCGAGGTTGACTGGCTCCTCGAGGCGGAGGTCCTGCTGGCGTCGGACCCCTTCTTCCCCGTCCCTCGCGAGACCCTCGTGGCGCTGCGGGACAGTCTCGAGGCGCGGCACGCCTATGCGATGCTCGGGATACCGCTCCCCCGCTCCGGCCCAGGATGGGGCGGAGACATCCGCACCTACCTCCTGGGCCTGCTCGCCGTCCGCCTCGGCGACGTGAGAGACGCCGCCCGGAAGGCGGACGCGCTCGCCGCCGTCCACGACCCGCGCCGGGAAGCGGCGGTGCGGGGCCTGGCGCGGGCGCTCCGCGCGGAGATCCTGCGCTCCCGCGGGGATCCCCAGCGTGCCTTGGCGGAGCTCGAGGGGTTCGACTTCGGCCCGATCATCGGCACCGTCCGGGACTTCGCGCACTGGGGGATCCGCGAGCGCTTCCTCAAGGCGGAGCTGCTGCACGCGCTCGGCAGGGACCGCGAGGCGCTGCCGTGGTACGACTCGTACCTCAACGCCTTCGACCTGCCCTGGGTCGCGGCGGCGCACCTGCGGCGCGCGGAGATCTACGAGCGCCTGGGGAACCGCGACCAGGCCCGGTTCCACTATGCGCGCTTCGTGACGATGTGGAAGGACTGCGACCCGGCGTTCCGGCCGATGGTGGAGCGCGCGCTGGCCGCCCTGGCGCGACTCGGCGGGACACCCGGCTAGCACCGGGGAGGCGATGGCGGGCCGCTGCCGCCCGGGC
>Ga0335070_10009317_pt1 | contig 11511 bp, 15 predicted proteins | sample Lox_Sample_13_FD_206722 | JGI IMG/M metagenome (GOLD analysis project Ga0335070, IMG submission 206722) | Soil microbial communities from Loxahatchee National Wildlife Refuge, Florida, United States - Lox_Sample_1.3 | ecosystem: Environmental > Terrestrial > Soil > Wetlands | place: USA... | reverse complement strand
GGTGACGAATTCCGGGCAGACTGTGACGATTTCCGGGCAAATTGTCAACGCACAAATGCCTCTCAGCCCTGCCTCTCGCAGGCGAAAGAGCAGCACGCGAGCGTGCCGACCGAAGAATTGTGGTGGGGACCTAGGGCTTGGAAGCGACCCTACCTGTGGGCGGATCGCTGCTCGCGATTCGCGCTGCTACTTCTTCTGCTCCATGTCCTGCCCGCAGCACTTCAGCGTGCCGTTGCCGCCTTTGGTGACGATGACTTGCGAACCGCATTTCCCACACAGGTACATCTTTCCGAGTTGATTGGCCATGATCCGCTATCCTTCCCCTCGTTCTCCCTCGTGAGTGTCCTATTCGCCGCGAAACACGGGCGTACGTTTCTCCACGAACGCCCTGATGCCCTCGCGACGATCACGTGTCGTCTGCAGCAGGACGTAAAGGTCCTCCTCGAGGCGGATGCCCTGGTCGAGCGACAGGTCGCTCCCCTTCACCACTGCCTCCTTCGCGAAACGCAGCGCGATCGGCCCCTTGTCTTTCAACTGATTCGCCAGGACAGCGAGCGCCCGCTCAAAGTCCTTGGGTGGAACCACCTGCGCAACGAGCCCCATGGTTGCCGCTTCGGCCGCGTCGATCGTGCGCCCGGTGAGCAGCAGGTCCAAGGCGCGCATGCGGCCGATGATCCGCGGCAGGCGCTGCGTCCCGCCGTGCATGGGTAGATGTCCCATGGAGAGCTGCGGCAGGGCGAAATGGGCGCGGTCGGACACGAGCCGCAGGTCGCACGCGAGTGCCAGTTCGCATCCCTCGGCGAGCGCGTCGCCTTGGATGGCCGCGATGACCGGGCGGGTCAGCCTGGCAATGGCATCGACCCAGTCGGCCTTCATCTCCCAGGGGCCGTGCTCCTCGACGCCGAGGCAGAAATCGTTACCGGCGGCGGCGAGTACGACCACGGCGACCGTATCATCCGCTTCGATCTCGGCCGCGGCATCGCACAATGCCTGTGCCAGATCGAGCGTGATGCGGTTTCCGGCGTGTGGGCGTTCGAGGCGCAGCCATGCGACACCGTCGCCGGTGGTGGTTCTGAGGGCGCGCGGGCGCAAGCGCTTGGCAATGCGTGCGGCGGTGCTGCGGCTCACGCGGTGCCTCCGGATAGCTGCGCGCGGAGATCTTTCTTGAGCACCTTGCCCATTTGATTCTTGGGCAACGCGTCGGCGAACTGGATCACCTCAGGCTTCTTGAAACTGGCCAGCCGTTGCCGGCAGAACTCGATGACCTCGTCAGCCGTCAAGGTGGCACCGGGACGCGGCACGATGATCGCTGCGACGCGCTGTCCCCATTCCACGTCGGGAATGCCAATGACCGCAGCTTCGTCGACGCCCGGATGGGAGTAGATCACCGCCTCGACCTCGGCCGGCGCGATGTTCTCGCCGCCGCGGATGATCATGTCGTCCTTGCGGCCGGCGAGGAAGATGTAGCCGTCCTCGTCGAGCCAGCCCATGTCACGCGTCGGCAGCCAGCCGTCTTGCAGAGGCGAGGTCGTGCCGCTGCTGCTGCCATAGCCCTTCATGACGCGTGGTGTGCGTACCCACAGCTCACCGATCTGTCCCGTGGGCAATTCCTTGCCGTCGTCGTCGACCACCTTCAGTTCGACATCCGGCAGCGGCCGGCCGATCGACTTCAGGCGTTTGAGCCGCAGCTCGACCTCGTGTGGCGTGCCGTCGAGACGGTGATCGTCGGGCCCGAGCACCGTCAACGTCGAGGTGGTCTCCGTCTGCCCGAACGCGTTCACGAAACCCACCGTCTGCGGAAACATCTCGATGGCGCGGCGGATCACCGGGAACGGCATGGCGGCGCCGCCGTATGACAGGTTCTGCAGGCTGGACAGGTCGTGCTTCGCAAAGTCGGGGTGATCGATGAGTTGCTTGACCATGGTCGGGACGAGGAAGGCGTGGGTAACCTGTTCCTTCTCGACCGTGCGCAGCCACTCGCTGGCCTCGAACTGGCGGAGCAGCACGAGCTTGCGGCCGGCGAACATGTTGGTCATCACGTTGGTGGCGCCGGCGATGTGGTAGAGCGGCACACAGAGCAACGACGTGCCGCGCGGGGTGCCGTCGGCCAGCTCGACGTTGGCGGTCACATACGCGGTGAAGTCGTTGTAGGTGAGCAGCACCGCCTTGGGCAGCGCCGTGGTGCCGCTGGTGTACATGAGGATGGTCGTGTCGTCGTCATCGACCTCCGGCGGATCGAGTTCGGGTGAGGCATCACTGATGATGCGGTCGAGATGCAGCATGTCGTCGCGTGGTGTCTCCATGGCCACGTACGTCTGCACACAGCTCAGTTTCGGACGCAGGGTCGCCACGGCGTCTTGGTAGCGGTCTCCGACGAGCAGCACCTTCACGTTGGCGGTGGAGATCATGTACTCGAGTTCAGGCAACTTGGCGCGGTAGTTAAGGGGCAGGAAGACCGCGCCGATGGCCGCCGCGGCGTAGTACGCTTCGACGTAGCGATGCGAGTTCACCTGCAAGACCGCGACGCAGCCGCCGCGCCCGACGCCCAGTTGGCGCAGGGCGTTGGCAAGACGCTGGATGTTCTGCCACAGCTGGCCGTACGTCAGGCGGTGTTGGTCGAAGACCAGGATCTCCTGGTCTTCGAACATGCTTGCCGGGATGCTGACGAAGTTCGACGTGTTCACTGCTCGCTCCGCTGTTTCAATTGATTCACGGGCTCATTGGGTCATCGGTTCATCGCCCGCCAACGGCTCAGTGAGCCGATGAGTCAATGATTCAATTCGGCCAATCGTTTCTCCAGCGTCAACCCCTCGGCCAACGAAAGGTCGAGCCCTTCGTTGACTGCCCGTTTCGTTTGCGCCAGCAGCGCGGGCGGCAATTTGCACAGTTGGCGCGCCAGGTCAACCGCTGCAGCGCGCAGGTCGTCGGCCGGGGCCACGATGCGGGCGACAATCCCGAGCTGCAGCGCTTCTGCGGCGCTGAGCCAGCGGCCAGTGAGCACCAGGTCAAGGGCGCGGCCGATGCCGAGCAGGCGGGTTGTCGTCTGCGTTCCGGCGACGCCAGGAATCATCGCCAACCCGGTTTCGGGGTAGCAGAAGCGTGCGTCCGCGGCGGCGATGCACAGATCACAGAGCAGCGCCATCTCGAGGCCGCCGCCGACGGTATACCCATGCACCGCAGCGATGGCCGGTTTCGGCAACGTGCGCAGAACTCCCCACACATCACGCCGCCAGCGCACGTCACGCGCCGCCAGCGGCGATGGCGCAGTGCCGAACTCGCTGACGTCGCCGCCGCTGCTGAACGCCGGGCCGTTGCCGCGCAGGACCATCGCGCCGACATCCGGGTCGTCGCGCACCGCTTGCAAGGTCTCGAACAGCGCGTCGCGCATCGCCACATTGTAGGCATTCAGCACCTCAGGCCGATTGAGCGATACGACCGCGACGGAGCCGGCCTTCTCGTAGAGGACGGCGGGCGGGAGACGCCGCGCTTGAGCGGGCTTCGCCACTCAGTCGCTCGACGGCAGGGGTTTGGCCTCTTTCAGCTTCATCTCCTGCCCGCAGCACTCGACGACCCCGGGGCCGGGCTTGTTGCACAGCACCTCGGTGCCACAGGTGTCGCACAGGTAGCGCTTGCCAAGTTGGTTCGCCATATCTTTCCTCCTTCACGATGATTGGTGTGTGTAGAACGGAACCGCGACGACACGCGCTCTGCTGGTGGCCGCCGCAACCGCCAACTGCATCTCCGTCCCAAGGTCCCAGGATTCACGTCTCACGTAGCCGAGCGCGATCACGGCATTGCGTGCCGGTGACCACACGGCGCTGGTGATCCATCCGGCGTCCTTGCCGGCGCGCAACAGCGTGCTGTCGGGCGGCGGGATCTGCTCGCCGTCGCAGATGAGGCCCACGAGCTTGCGATGCACCTGGCCGCGGGCCGCGACGCGCTCGACCACTTCTTGCCCGAGATAGCAGCCCTTCGTGTAGCTGATCGCCGCCTCGAGACCGACTTCGCTGATGAGCGAGGTGTCGTCGAAGTCGCGGCCATACCACGGGATGCCGGCTTCGATGCGCAAGACGTCGAGGGCGTCCATGCCCACCGGCTCGGCCCCCGCAGCGCAGCAGCGCTTCCAGAGGTTGGGGGCTGCGGCTGGATCACCGAACAGCAGGTAACCGCGTTCCGCTGTGTGCGTGACTGCGGCCGCTCGCACACGAACGCCGTCGAAGGTCACGCCGCGATGCGCAAACGGTGCAAGGTCGGCCGTTGCCTCGCCCGTCACCGCCAGCAGCACGCGATCCGCCAGTGGGCCTTCAATGACGACCAGTGGCGCCACGCCGTCGTCCGCGGCGCACTCGACGTCGTCGGCGATGATGTAGCGCTCGAGGTTCTCGCGCACCGCGGCGGCGCGCGCTGCCGGCACGTCGAGCCACAACTCGTCGGGCAAGACGTAGACCCGCAGGTCGGCCACCACCTTTCCCTGCTGCGTCAGCAGCGCCGCGTACGCGCCTGCACCGCTCTGCAGCCGGGCCACGTCGTTGGACAGCATGCCCTGGAGAAAGCTGACCCGGTCGCTACCGGTGAGGCGCAGCAAGCCGCGGAAGCCCGCATCGAGGACACCGCACCGTCGGCGGACGGCGGCCCATTCGTCGAGCACGGTGGTGAAGCGAGCCGGCAGCGTCCGATCGATGAACGGCGCAAACACCGCGCCGCTGGCCTTCTGCAACGCTTCCAGCTGTGCATTCATGGTCAAGCCCGGAACGATTTCGTGAGTAACAGAATCGACCGGCCGTGAAAAGGACGCGCTCAGCGGTGCTGCGTCTGCCACTCCTCGGGCGTCAGTGTGCGGAGCGCCAGCGCGTGGATGGTTGATCTCATGGCATCGCCAAGCGCGGCGTAGACCGCGCGCTGCCTTGCGACCGGCGATTGGCCGCGGAAGCGCTCCGACACAATGAGCACGCGGAAATGTCCGCCGCCCGATGCCGCACCGGCGTGCCCGGCGTGGCGCGCGCTCTCGTCCTCGACGACCAGATGACTGGGTGCAAATGCCTGGTGCAGCGTGGTCTCTATCCAGCCGGCGCGATCCGTCGAGTTCATCACTTCTTCATAGCACGGGTTGTCGTACCCGCTGTAGCCTGCTTCCACGACCGGCGTTTCCCACGTAGGATCACAGCGTATCGTCCGGAGGAGGTGCAGCATGCCCAGAGCAATCTGGAACGGCGCCGTTCTCGCCGAGAGCGACCGCTGTGAAGTCGTGGAAGGCAACCAGTACTTTCCGCCCGATGCGGTCAACCGGGCCTACTTCAAGGCATCGGACACGCATACGGTGTGCCCGTGGAAAGGCACCGCAAGCTACTACGACGTTGTGGTCAATGGGCGGACAAACAAGGACGCGGCGTGGTACTACCCGGAGCCGAAGGATGCGGCGCGGCACATCAAAGGATACGTTGCCTTCTGGCGCGGCGTGGAAGTCGAATTGTGAATGGTGAATGCTGAATGGTGAATGAGGAAGGTGCGATGTTGTTCCAGGATGTTCTCTACGAAAAGAAGGATGGAGTGGCGTGGATCACCATCAACCGGCCGGAGGTGCGCAACGCGTTTCGGGTGCAGACGGTCGATGAGATGGTGGCGGCATTTCACGACGCCTGGGCCGACTCTGACGTCGGCGTCGTGGTCCTCACCGGCGCCGGCGACAAGGCCTTCTGCTCGGGCGGCGACCAGAAGGATCGGGGGGCCGCCGGTTACGGCGGGGGCAAGTCAGGCATCGGCCTTGACGTGGCGTCACTGCACGCCGTGATCCGCAACATCCCGAAGCCGGTCATCGCGATGGTGAACGGCTTCGCGATCGGCGGCGGCCACGTGCTGCACGTCCTCTGCGACCTGTCGATCGCTGCGGACACGGCGATCTTCGGCCAAACCGGACCGCGCGTCGGCAGCGTCGACCCGGGTTTTGGAACCGCGTACCTGGCCCGCGTCGTCGGCGAGAAGAAGGCGCGCGAGATCTGGTACCTCTGCCGGCAGTACACGGCGCCGGAAGCGCTGCAGATGGGACTGGTCAACAAGGTGGTTCCTGCAGCACAGCTGCGGGCCGAGGTCGAGCAATGGTGCCGGGAGTTATTGGAGAAGAGCCCGACAGCGCTGAAGCTGGCGAAGTACTCCTTCAACGCCGACACCGACCACATCCACGGCATCACCGAGATGGGCTTCAGCGCGCTGGAGCTGTACTACCAAACGGCGGAAGCGCAGGAAGGCCGCAACGCGTTCATCGAGAAGCGCAAGCCGGAGTTTCGGAAGAAGCGCTGACTGCCGGTCGTACGCATGGAAGCTCTTCCCGCCATGCTTGAGTCGATGCCTTCGTCATTGGTTGTCATCACGGCGCTGGTTGCCCTCGGCTTCTTCGTGACCACACTGATGCTCCATCTGCAAGGCCGAATGCTGCGCGACGTCTCGAAGCAAGTCGCTGATAGCAAGGCGGCTCGCGCGCGCGCTCGTCGGAAGGCCTAGCTGGCTTTCAGTGAGACGTGCATGGGTCGGCGGCGACCGCGCTGGCGTTGGTGGCACCTACTGAGTCTCGCGAAAGATGGTGGCAGGGGCGCAAGCACCGTTCGCCCCGAGACCTCGACCCGCGCGGCGCGGATTTGTCGAGCCAATGAACAAATCCGTTCGGCCTGAGTAGCGCCCGTTTTTCCAGGGGGCGTATCGAAGGCCCGCCTGTGGAACGCGAGCTTGTTCATTGGGAGCCGGGCACCCACCGGTGCCCCCGAGGCATAGCGCGGCGAGAGAAGATCTGAGACACCCATACTCTAGAAGAAGAGTAAGGGGGCGGGCGTACGCAGCGGCAATACGTTCACTGGCGGCAATCGCCCAGTAGCCCGCGGTTAGACGGCCAAGCGCGACGGACCGGAGTGGGGGGCAGGGCCGCGCAGACCCGCCGTGCGACACGACGGCGGCGGTGGCGCTTGGCTTCGCTACACAACCGGCGAGTGGTTGCGGGCACCCACCGGTGCCCCCGAGATGTTGCCCGTTACGCAGCCGTGGGAAATGCCTGCGCCGCCCAGGCGCGCCCCTTGGCATGGTCGCGATCGGTTCGGGCGCAGTACACGTCGATCGAGTCAACGGCACCCACCATCGCAAAGAACCGGCGCGCATAGTGGCGGATGCACTCGAGCCAGTGCTCCCCGGCAATGCCGAGCTCTGCGAGCCGCCGCCGGCTCGTGTCCGCCAGGCGGGCCGTCGGCTCACCGCGCAGCACGGCGCCCGTGGCCGCCAGCAGCTCGATGTACGCCGATCGCTCCATCGGCAGCGGGTCGGCTCCGGCACGCGGCTCGTCGGCGAACGGCCACAACGCCGGCAGGTGTACCGTGGCGGGGCGAGGCGGCTCACCAGCAGCCGCCGGCCGCTGCCCGGCATCCTGTTCCGGGTCGGGTTGAGTCGCTCGTGGCGGATCGCCCGCAGTCGCGGCCACCGCTGCGGGGGCGGGGGCGCGTCCCGCTCCCGCGAGCCGCTGCTGAATCGAGGTGAAGTCGCTGCCGTCGAGACCCGTCGCCAAACCGGCACGGATCGGGTTCAGGTCCACGTACGCCATGCAGGTTAGCAGCCCAGCTTCGTCCAGCAGCGCCTGGCTGCGAAAGCGTCCTTCCCAGAACCGGCCGGTGCACTGGTCCTCAGCATTGGCGCGGCGGGCAATCGCCTCGTTCAGGCAGCGCATGAACCAGCTGAGGTCGTACAGCCGCGCGCGCCAGCGGCGGATCCATTCGGCCCGCTGTGCCGGCGGCTGCGCCAGCCGGGCCGCGACGGTGGGCGGAAACAGCCGGGCGTACCGCTCCACTACTTCGTCGGCGCTCCAAGCCCGGGCGCGGTCGCCATCGAGCCGCACCACGAGGTGATAATGGTTGCTCAACACGGCGTAGGCGCACAGGTCGATGGCGAAGACGCTGGTGAGGTCGGCGAGCAGCTCGACGAGCCAGCCCTTGCGGTGATCGAAGGACTGGCCGGTGAGGTGATCGGTGCCACACAGAAAGGTGCGGCGCACGCAGCGGCTGATGCAGTGGTAGAAGGGCGTGGCATCGATGTCGATCTGGGTGGAGCGCGGCTGTGGCATGAGCAGGTGTCAATATGATCATATATACATGAGCAATTATTGTCAACTACCTATCCACACGCCGTGCATGATGTTGACGTTCCCAGCCCACCCCCCGGCCTCCTATTGTCCGAACTGGCGGGGGCTCGGACCACACAGCTTGCGCGAGGGAGGACATGGGTGTCTCGAAGCTTCCCTGCTGCTCTGGTGCGCGTGCACAACGACCACGGTACATTCGAGGTGCGCGTGCGCTTTGCCGCCGCCGTCGCCCCCGGCGAAGCCATTCTCTACCACGCCTGGGAGCCGTCGCCGTTCCCCCGGCTGGCGCGGCAACATGGAAGTGGTCGCCTCGCCGTACAAGCCGGTGCACTTGGTCGGTGACTACGGCCACCTGCGTTACCGCGCCTTCAGCAGCGGCCCGGAGCATGTGCCGCGTGGCGTACCGGTGGAGATTGAACCGGCGGAGAAGGCCGAATAAGTGGTGAATTGTGAATGGCAAATGTTTGTACTCGGGACGCCGCTCAGCGGGTTGAGATCGGAGCAGCGGCCGCTGCCTCCCCAAGTGATTGTCCTATCGCCAGACCAGGTCATTGCGAGGCGGGCAGCTCGAAGGTCCCCAGGGCTTTGGCGGCGGTCGTCATGTGGCGATCGAAGGTGATCAACACACGCGCTCCCGCAAGCGCAGCCAGGGCAAGGTGCAGCGCGTCGGCGGCTCGTAGAGGTACCCGACGTCCCACCCCCATCAGGAGGCGTTCTGCTTCTCTGTGAGCCGCCGCCGTCAGTTCCGTCCGGTGAAACTCGCCAGCGTTCACATCCTGCAGAATGCGTCGGTAGACCCGCTCCGCATGACTTGCGGCGAGCTGCTCATCGCAGACACGGCGCGCGATCGCCGAGGTCAACTCCGTAACCGCAAGGTCCGACACCACCAAGTCCCGTCGTCCGACCAGCGCGGATTCGAGCGCGTCACTGTCCGGTTCCGAGATGTAGATCTTGGCCACCGCGCTAGCGTCGAGATAGATCGGGCTAGAGGCGATCTTCACGCTGGTCGGCCAACGTTTCTGACAAACGTGGTCCTTTCAGTCGGATACCCGCGCGGAACCGCCGGTGGCTGGAGAAGGCGCGCGCCGAGTCACGCTTCGGAGGAACAATCCGAGCCACCGGGCGGCCACGGTCAGTGATCACCACCTCGCGGCCTTTGCGCACTTCGTCGAGAATCAGCGACAGATTCTGCCGCGCTTCTCGGATTCCTGCCCATTTCATACGATCCACAGTGCTACAAGTAGCACATGGACGTCAAGTGGGGCAGAACGACTCCTGTTCCGCAGCGTTGATTGGTGGATCGCATTTTGTGACGTGGATACTTGCTGAATGGAAAACACGCCGCGGTCCGTCCCGGCGTAGAGCGTGGTCGGAGTCGTGGGGTCTATGGCCAGTGTGCTGGTGCCGAGGGCACTGGGCATCGTCGTCGCCAGCAGGCTGTGCATATTGAACTCGTTGGTGCACGCCGCTTCGACGGCGGCGATCACGACAGGGAGATACTCCGGTTTGCAACCGGCCGTCACGGCGTTGATCGCAGCTTCTCGACGGTGTGTTCGACCAAATCTGGAGGCACGACGGCGACGACTTCTTCGGGCCGGCGCGTGGCCATTCCCTCGGGGAAACTCGGATCATCCTGCGAGAAGACCGTCAGGTCGGCCTGCCAAGCCATTTCCTCCAGCACGGGAGCAACGACAACGCACGTCGGACAGTCCCTCCCTTTTCGAGCGCGTGGACGCTACGAGCGCACCCGCTCATTCGCCGCGCCGCTCCGGTTTGCGCGCGTTTCAGACCAGCATTGTCGCCCGGGACGTAGACCCTACGCCGTCGCCGCGTCCGCGAACGTGAAGGCCACTTTCACGCAGCCCGTCGTCTTTGTGATCGCGGTCTGGAAGGCCGCTTTCCAGTCATCCAGCCGATAGCGATGCGTGACGAGGAACGACAGGTCGACCTCGCCGGAGGCGCAGAGGTCGAGATAATGCTGCATCGCGTGCTTGCGCACGCCGCGGAACTCCTCGACGCCGAAGGCGTTCGATCCGACCATGCGCAGCTCCTTGAAATAGATCGGTGTCCACTCGAAGCGCTTCGGGGCTTCGACACCGATGATGGACAGGATGCCGCGTGGCCGCACAATGCGGACGCCGATCTCGATCGTCTCGGGTGAGCAGATCGAGTCGTAGACGGCGTCGACCCCGCCCGCGAGCATCGGCAGCCCGTGCCAGCGCGATCCCCACGGGCGCGCTCCGGTGAGCTTGGCAACGGCGGCGATGAGCTCTTTGCCCTTACGCGAGGTGAGGACCTCGCTGGCGCCAAGACGCTTTGCGGCCGCGATTTGCTGCGGGTAGCGCGCGATGACGATGATGCGGGCTCTCGGCTTCACCACCTTCACGGCAGCCACAGCCGCCAGGCCGATCGTGCCGGCGCCATACACGAGCACCGTGGGCTCCTCGCCGTCGGGCGGATCCTTCACGACCGCGTGGAACGACACCGCGAACGGATCGGCGAGCACGGCCTGCTCGTACGTGACGTTCGGTGGCAGTGGAAACACCTGGCTGGCGTGCAACGCCACCCGTGAGGCATACGCACCAGGAGCGTCGGCACAGTTGCCGAGGTGCAGTCCCGCGCGTAGCCCGCCGGAGTCGAAGTTGTGGCAGAGCGACAGATTGCCCGCGGCACAGGCTGTACACACCGGAGAGATGCCGCGCGGCGCGCAGGAGAGCCACGGGTTGATCACCACGCGATCGCCCGGCCGCACGTGCGTCACCGCCTTCCCGACCTCGGCGACGGCGCCTGTGGATTCGTGGCCCAGAACGTGCGGGAACGAGATGACGCCGGAAATCGGGTTGTCGAAATGACCCTTCAGTTGCACCTGCTTCTGGTCGCTGCCACAGATGCCCGTGAGCATCGGCCGGACGACGACCCACTGGTCGCCCCGCAGCCGGGCATCCGGTATCTCCTCCAGCGCCACGGGCGCAAACCCACTCGTGTACGCCGTCTTGGAAAACACGCCGAGGGCGCGTGTGAGCAGGAGCTTGGGTATGTTCATGTGGAACTGCAAGGCCTTCATGGGTACCACCTCCTCCAGACGTGCAGCGTGGAGACATGAGTCATGCGTCCCTTCATTCTCGTCGGTCGCGGAGAAATCAAGCCCAGGACGTCAGCATTGTTGGCACGGGCGCCGGTGGCCGGACCGGCCGTTGCCTTTTCCCTCATGTTTCATGCACAAATCGTAGCCACCGATGGGTGCTACTGACCCACGTGAGGTGGCGTTGATTGCCGGTGCCACGCTCGCCAACGCGAGCCTCGCGGCTGCACTGCTCCTGTTGGCCGGATCGGACAGCGCCGCAACCGAGCTGGCGTTGCGCACGACCGCGCGTGTGTCGTTCGTCTGGTTCATGCTGGCT
>Ga0335070_10009316_pt1 | contig 11511 bp, 8 predicted proteins | sample Lox_Sample_13_FD_206722 | JGI IMG/M metagenome (GOLD analysis project Ga0335070, IMG submission 206722) | Soil microbial communities from Loxahatchee National Wildlife Refuge, Florida, United States - Lox_Sample_1.3 | ecosystem: Environmental > Terrestrial > Soil > Wetlands | place: USA: Florida... | reverse complement strand
GCCCCGACGGCTGCTGGTTCACTTTAGAACCGGACATATCGTGTGCTACAAAAACCGGACATTTTAACTTGCTACCGACAGCGGGGTTGACTCCAATCGCTCCTAATCTCCGGAGTTAAAAGAGGAAAACGGCGCCGACACGATTTCAGCGTACTCGCAGATGGTCAGACAAACGGCGTTACTGAAATCGACGCTTCTCATCGGGAATCCCAGACACGCCGAAGATCCAGCGGCATATTACATCGCGCCATTTGATTGCTTCGCCCGCTTGAAACTCGAATCGCGCAAGGATGTCCCGATAGCGCTCGGGATCGACATGGCTCTCAAGAGTTTTCCATTCCGCGATGAAATCATGCGCCTCTTGCGCGCCTGCATAATGCGAGTCATAGACATGCTGGATCACGGTGTTGCCCGAGTGCAGAACATAGGTATATGGCACGTGATGAAAGAAGAGCAGCAGGTTATCCGGGCAGGCGGGCAGCGCTTCATAGAGTTTCTGCGCCTCGGGCGGATATTGCCCGATGAATCGTGTTCCGGTCGCGACCGTCCGGTCCATTCCAATGCCGTTGTGGTCTGCGCGATGCCACTGACCCCAACCGTTGTTCTCTGAAGAATCCGGGCCCGGATCGTAGTGATTGCCCACAATGTTCGTAAGCGTTCCCGCACCCAGGGGGCCCGTGTAGCTTTCATAGACGTGCCATGAACGCAGTTGCAGGTCCGTAATAGTCTTGACTACCAGCGGATCATTCCCAAATGTCAGGCGTGTCCACTCGTCGACGATGGCCTCGCTGCTCAGATCCGGATTCCACGCCAGGCGCCCGAAGCCATACAGGTTTGCCATTGCCAATGGACTCCCGAGCCAGTTCGCATCCATACCGACGTTGGCAACGCCCGCAAAGCCTCCGATGGGACGATGAAAAACGCGCCCGTCCACCAAGTCTTTCACCGGCGTGGATCCGCCATCCACTCGCATGTCAAAGTCCAGAACCTCTTTCCACATGGGCACCAGAAAGCAGAGGTGTTTCTGCTGTCCGGTGTATTCCTGCGTGATCTGCAGTTCGATAGTTTCGTTGGTCTTCCGCAATCCTGCGAACAAGGGCGATACCGGCTCGCGCACTTGAAAGTCGATGGGACCGTTCTTGATCTGCACGATGGCGTTGTCATCGAACATGCCATCGAGGGAATGAAAGTTGTCGTAGGCCGCCTTCGCGCGATCGTTTTTCGGATCGTGCCAGTCGAGGTGGTGGTTGTAAACGAAAGCCCGATAAAAGACGACACCGCCGTGGGGCTTGAGCGCCCGCGCAATAACGTTGGCGGCGTCGGCATGACTGCGGCCGTAGGCGGAAGGCCCTGAGCGTCCCTCGGAATCGGCCTTTACCACGAATCCGCCGAAGTCCGGAATCTGGCGGTAAATCTCGTCTACTTTCTTCCGCCACCACTCAGCTACCTGGGGATCCAGCGGATCAAACGTGTCCAGACCGCCAACAAGTTTTGGACTGCTGAGATCCACCGACATCGAAAGCTGCACTCCCCACGGCCGGAACACATCCGCGATTCTCTTTACCTGAGCAATGAAAGCGTCCTGCAAGACGCCGGGAGCTGCATTCACATTATTGATGGTGCATCCATTGATTCCAATGGAAGCCAGAAGACGCGCATACTGGCCCGCGCGCGTCATGTTGTCGCGCACGTTACCGTTCGCGAAGAAGATTGACGGGCCCCCATATCCTCTCTCGATGCGGCCATCGAGGTTGTCCCACTGATTCACCCAGCGAATGGGAGCATACGGGTTCTGTAACTCATTGATCGCGGCGATGGGCTCGCCGCGCGCGATCTTGCTCAGTAATGCAAACACGCCGTAGAGAACGCCACGATCGTTGGCTCCCGCCACAACCAGGCATTCCGAGCCGCCGATCTTCGCGTGTGTCAGCCAGAAACCATCGATCTCGAGGGACTGAGGCGGCGGTTGCAGCGATAGAGAGATCGCCCGAAGATCTCTCATTGTCCCCAGCACAATGGCGCTGCCTTTCAACGCCTCGGCCGGCATTAGAACGCGTCCGAGAGTCTTTTCGATGCCGTCGGTGATTTCGTGCTGTGCGGTCTGCAGAATTTGAGAGTTGCCCAGAACCACCAGCTGATTAGGCAAGTCCTGGTAGCTCCTCGCCTCGTTGGGAGGCAATTTTGCATACTGCAACCATGCGTCGGTATCGTGAGCAGCGGCGGCCTGTGCAAACGAGGATGCCGTGAACACTACGAAAGAGATAAGTGCGGTTGGAAGAGTGCGGGCTATTTTCATGCGGAACACACGATGATCAAGCCGCCAGGCAGAAAGCAATGATGGTCTCCCCGCGCCGTCCCGTGCGTCTCTCAACCTCGCGAGTCAGCCGCGGTTCAAGATTTTGCGGGTCCGGAATGATTTCGCAGTCGGCGATTTCCTGCTCCGATGCACCTTGATAGCAGAGTTCGCAAACACCAAGCCCGCCTCCTTCCACACGTACCGGAGGGCCAAAGACGCGGCAAGTCATCGGACGTGATTCATACAGATCGCACGTGCCTTCGATGGGATCGAGGGCCGGACACGATTCTTCGTTGCCGAACTCCTCAAAGCGCTGTTGTTCTTTCCTGCTCTTTCCGAGCAATCCAGTACGCGGATCGCCGGGAAACTCAGGCGCGAGCCGCTCGACGGACTCGCGAGCACGCCGCCGGACTGCTTCCGCTCGCTCCGGATGAGTCGATCGCAGTTCTGCCAGACCGTGCTGCAATCGTGCAGCGTCGAGTTGATTAATCGCGAATACGCCGATGCAGCAAGGCGTACAGCCCTTCCGACATACGAGCCCACCCTTGCTCTTGCGCGTCGTGTCTTCGAGGGCGGCATCCAGGATTTGAATCAGGTTGCGGTCACCGGAAGGCAGGTGATACTTCATCCGTGGAGCATACTCATGAAGCAAACAATCGCGCAACTGCGGGGTCGATGCTGAACATAGAATTTTTGTATTGGACACAGCGCCGCTCTTGCATCAGAGTGTTGGAAGCTGTTCTGCAACGTCGCAGAGCCTTTAGACCTCCCGTTCGGTCTCCCCGTGAAGGGATTCCAAGACCCAGTTGTTCATCACTTTAGAGAGTGCAGCCGCGGGTGTTATCACGCGGAATGCAGCACCATGCTGGGGGGAAGATGTCACCGGAAAAGAAAGCTGTCGATCTGAAGACTGTCGCCGCGCGGGTGGGCCTGGCGCCGTGTTCCGTCTCTGCAATTCTAAACAACACGAACGCGGCGCGGGCCATCCCGCAAACTACGAAGGACCGCGTCCATCGAGCGGCTGCGGAATTGAATTACCGTCCGAATCTGTGGGCCCGCTCGCTCCGCACCAGGCGGACTCGGATGGTGGCCGCACTTGCTCCGGGCTTAGGTCAGTCAGGCGTTGCCCGCGTCGTTGCGGCAGCCCAACGGCGGCTTGATCGTGAAGGCTACCTGCTGGTGCTGATCGCCTCGGCATTCCACGACGGAGCCCGTCTCTGCGAGGGCTTGCACCAGAGAGGAATCGAGGGCGTCATCGCGATCGGTGCTGACGTGCCCCGGGAACTGAAGCTGCCTGTCACGAACGTGAGTCTCGATCCCCTGCACCCGGCGGGCATGGGCGAGGAGTTGCAGTCCTGGACCTCGGAACTTGGAGCCTCCGCAGCCGAGACGATCATGCTGCAAATCGAGCGGGGAGGCTCGCAGAGATTCACGATCGAGAGCAAGACGCCTGGCTATTTCGGGATACCGGCAGCCAGCATGCGATTTACTGCGGCTGCCGAACCAGCATGAAGTCAGGCAGCCTTGCCTCGTAATGCTTTGGCCTGCTCGAGGATCCGAAACAGCAACAGCCAGCGCTTCACGTTCGTGGTCATCAGGAAATTCTCTTTGACGTGTTCGCGCCCGCTCATTCCAATGCTGCGCGCGTACTCCGGATGCGTAAGCAGATATCGAATCTGGTAGGCACATCCCTCGACTGAATGCACGAGCACTCCTGTGAGCTTGTGGATGATCTGGTTGGGGATTCCTCCGACGGCGCCCGCGATGGTCGGTTTTCCCTTCCATAAAGCTTCCGTCACAGTCAGGCCGAAGCCTTCCTTCAACGACTTTTGAATAATGATCGTGGAAGCGCGCTGGATCGCATTGATCTGAACCGCGCACCACGGGGGCAGATCGAGAATGATGATGTCCGGGTCATTGCCCGCGGCTTCTTTCACTTCCTGCAAAACGACCGCGCCCTCGGGATCGTCGGTTGCTCCCCCGCCCGCGAGAACGAGCTGGCAGTCGACGTATTTCTTGGCGAGCTTATAGGCCTGGACCACACCGACGGGATCTTTCAGCCGGTCGAAGCGAGAAACCTGCGTCACGATGGGTCTTGAGCGGTCAATGCCGAAATCATCACAGATCTGCTGGATCTGCGACTCAGGAAGCTCCTTGTTCTTTTCCGAAAGCGGATCAATGCAGGGATAAAACAGATACTGGGGAATCGCGAGTTGCCGGGCGAAAGACTGGGAGGAGAAGATGGCTGCATCGTACTGTTCGATGAATGGCCTGAGGAACTCCCAAACGCCCGGATTGGGATTCGACAAGTCGATGTGACAGCGCCAGACCCAATGCGCCGGCCACTGCGGTCGCGAAAGGATTAACGCGGCGGGCTGCGGATCGTGTATGACGACCATCTGCTCGCTGAACTGCATGCGGGTCCGGTTTTGCTCGTTGTACATCAGGAAGATGTCTTTGGCCGCCTTAGTCAATTCGTAGGGCGTGCCGTGGAGCGCGTTGTGAAAGGCCTTCGTGATCTCGAAGAAATCGTTGCCACCGGTGATCACATCCCAGTGCGTAGGGACGTCCAGCTCTGAGAGCAGGGGCACGAGGCGATTCAACATTTCCGCCACTCCTCCGCCGACGGCGGTGGAGTTAACCATCTTGATCGTTTTTCCCTTCAACTCCTTCGCGAGAAAGCGCAGTGTATCGAGCTGGCTCTGACCGACGATTACGCCGTAGTCGTCGAGATGCGGAGGTGGGGGCGGCGATGGGGGCGTGAGCACGCTGGGCGGCAACGGCTTCCTGCGATCGGCGGTACGGCGTTCCTGACGCCGCACCGGCGGAGTAGCGTGGGTATTCGCCGCTTCGCTGGGTGCTTGCCTCTCAACAGTGGAACTGGCAGAAATGGCGCGCGAATCGTCTGAACTCATCTCTCCTCGGTCCTAATAAATGGCTTCGGAGACGATGCGGGCGATTTGCCGCCGCACCCCCTCCATGGTGTTGGCGTAAATATCAATTTTTTCGATGGCGTCGGCTACGTCGTTCAGACCCACTTCCTCTTCCAGCCATTGCGAGAAATCATTGGACATGCGTTGTATGCGCAATCGGGCTTCGATGAAGTGATGATGGATCGAGTGCACACTCACCTGATTTATCCCGTTTAAGAAACCAGGAAGGGTATCAGGGCAGAATGCGGTTGGTAACACAACAATGTCAGCCGCACAAAAATAGAAGGGCTCGTGCGCGGTACGGGAGCCGCTCATGTTGTGGTTTTGCAGGAACTCGTCGAGGATATCCACCATTCGGCGCCTTAGCCCCTCAATGGCGGTGAACTCGCGAACGTCGACGCTTGCCAATTGTTCGGCCAAGGCCGGTTCGTTACACGCGAAAAGACTCCAGTGCGCGAAATCGTTGGAGAATCCTTGCCGGATGAAATGGTGCTCCTGCAGGGTTCGGAAGGTGTGTTGAAAGATCGAATCGTCGGGACACGTCTGCAGCGCGGCCAGCAACTCGCAGAGGTTGTTCGCCTTCTGCCTGCCAATGCGGAGCAGATGCTCCGAGGTATTGAAGTAAAACGGCTTCTGCGGTTTGCGAAGAGCCGGCTTCTCGGCTGTCTTTTCGGCTGTCTCCATATATTCCTTAGTAGTAGCAGTCTGGTGCGGGAGGGTTGTCTTAGCAACCACGGTAGTTTTTCTTATACGACGGATGCGCCCGCGCGGAAGCGACTGCCCCCTCCCGTGTCGAGACGCACATCGCAGACTTCGCCGATCAAGTTCGCGGCCCAGCGATAGACGTTATGCTCTCGTATCGTCTTCCGCATGCGCTGCATGCGGGCTTGCTTCTCTTCAGCGTTCATCTCCAGAGCTGTGCGGATCGCCTCGGTAGTCTGGTCGATGTCATACGGATTCACCTGCAGCGCATCGCGTAGCTCTCGGGCTGCTCCTGTGAAGCAGCTCAGGATCAGCACTCCGCGCTCATCCGCCCGGGCGGCTACAAATTCCTTTGCGACCAAGTTCATGCCATCATGCAGCGACGTTACCAGGCATAGATCGGCTGCGCAGTAATAGGGCTCAATTTCTTTGTGGCTGTGCTGGCGCTCCAGAAGTACGATCGGCTTCCACTGGTCGGAGCGGAACCGCCAATTGATACGTTCCGCCTCGGCCTGCACTTCAGCCTGCAGATCGTGGTAGCGCTTGATGTGGGTCCGGCTTGGCGCCCCAATTTGTACGAAGGTAAAGACTCCCTGATAGCGGGGATACTTTTCCAGAAAGCGCTCGATGGCCAGAAATCGTTCCAGTATCCCCTTGGTGTAGTCGAGCCGATCCACTCCCACGCCCATCAGGGCGGCTCGAACACCGAGGCTTTTGAGCAGGAGCCCTTTTTCCTCATAGGCCGACTCGTGGGGAAGCCTGAGTTGGAGTTCCTGCGAATTCACGCTGATCGGGAACGGGTGCACCGTGGTGTTGTGATTCAGACGCTGCACGGTCGAGTGCTCCCAGTCGATTCGTGATTCCATCACGCGGTCGACGGTTTGCAGAAAATTGGTACAGTGCGCCTGAATGTGGAAACCGATCAGATCTGCGCCCAGAAGACCGTCGACCAATTCGCGCTGCCAGGGGCAAATTCCAAAGGCCTCGGGATTGGGCCAGGGAATGTGCCAGAAGATTGCCAGCCGCGCGTCAGGCCTCTGCTCCTTGATCATTCTGGGTAAGAGTGCGAAGTGGTAGTCCTGCACGAGCACGACAGGATTGCTCACGCCCTCCATTTCCTCGAGCAAGGCCTTGGCGAATTTCCGGTTTACCTCCTGGTAGTACTTCCAATCGCTGTCGCGGAAGAGAGGGCGAGTGTGTGCAATGTGACACAGAGGCCACAGACCTTCGTTGGCGAAGCCGTAGTAGTATCCTTCCTCTTCCTCTTTCGACAGCCAGACTCTGCGAAGGGTGTAATGTGGGTCGTCGGGCGGAACAAAGAGCCGGCTGTTCTCGTCCGTGGTCTCGATATCGGCGTCGCCTGACCCGTGAGCGACCCAAGTTCCGCCGCAGGCGCAGAGGACAGGCTCCAGAGCGGTGACCAGTCCGCTCGCAGGCACGTTGATCTCGATCGACCTTCCTTTATGCACGTGCGTGTAGGGCTCGCGGTTCGAAACGACGAACAACCGGCCATTCTCAAGGCGGGAACGTACGTGTACAGCGAGCCGCTCCGCCGTCCAGATCGCTTCCCCAGTCTCTCGTAACCGCGCCTCGCGCTCGGCGGCAGTGCGGGCGGTATTGAGACTTTCGGCCATGGTGGCAACTTCTCGTGCTAATGGGCGGAACAGCTCCATATCCACAGGCTTGATGCGCGGCGCGACTACCCGCCCTGTGCGCAGTGCTTTAATCCAGCTGGCTGTGCGCGCGATGGGTCCCGCGATGCTCCAGCGCACGATGAGGAGGGTGATAAGGACAATCAGGACAACATGGATCAGCGCACTCAGGAACGTCTCGCGCCAGATTCTCAGGCTCTCGGCATGGATGTAGCCGGAGTCGTGGACGATTGCGAGACTTCCGACCAGTTGATCCCCATTGTGAAGAGGCAGTGCATAAATGTGGATGGAAGCAATTCCCATGCGAAGGAAAGCACTGGTAACGTGATTTTCCTTCAGCGATTGCAGGACGATGGGGGGCGCACTTTCCATTAAAGGCTGCAGATTGGTAGTGACGGCGATCGGGTGCCCCTCGGGGTCATAGACGGCGAGTCCAGCGAGATGCTCGCGATTGGCAAACTGCTGGACTGTTCGCTGCAGCGTATGCTGAGCATCGCGCTGCAGGTCGCGTTCGACGTTCCTTGCCAAGCTTTCACCGAGGACCTCCGCCCTGCGGTCCAGGTCCTTTCGCATGCTGCGGCTCTGCACAAGGACTTGATAGTAGGAAGTACATAACGAGACGAGCGTTATGCCGATGATGAGGGAGATGATGAGTCTGGCGCTGAGTAGTCTCATCGGTAGTCCGAAGCGAAAGCCGCGAGCATACCCGCGCCGAACTGCACGGCAGCGAATCTTGCAGGGCGAAGCGGCTTGAGTTTCTACCCCTCCTGCACGATTGCCAAGGCCGCGCCAGTAGACGAGGCGCGCAGACGAGTGGTCCTGAATGGTTCTACAAACCTATTTGGTATGCAAACCTATGCGTAACATCGCGCTAAGGCGACGTAAGTCTGAGGACAGTACTGCGGAAAAGGTTGCAACGAGCTTGCCAAATCGCAAGCTCTTGGAATTGAGAGGATTGAAGTACGCAGGCAGCAAAACGACAATGTAACTTCTGCGCTACTCTGTACGACTTGAAGTCCCGATATCAAAGCCAGAACAAGGTGGTGACTGAATCTCCGGCCAAAGCGACATCGGCCACTGACTGCGCCATCCTCAGGGTAATCTTTGTGGCCGGACCCTTGTTACTTAATATCAGCACCTTTTGGCCGTCCGGATTTTCGAAAGCTACATGTTCCAAGCCCTCGACGTTTCCGGTAGACTCGAACCGCTTCGCACCGCGCCGGATGCTGCGCGAAAAATGCGAAAACGCCCAGTATTGGCCGCTCTGAGTAATTCCCCGGGTTTGGGAATGGATCGTCACCATTCCTCCACACGAGAAGGGCCCAATATTCGGACGCCCTTTCTCATCCAGTGCCAGGTTCCATCCCGTGATCGATTGTGCCCAGTTTCTCAAGACTTGGGTAAACGTCTGTGCCCAGTTCACCCAATCGGTAGCGTAATCCGGAGCGGTATAGTCTGGGCCGCCCTCGGTCCAGTAAATCTGTGCTTGCGGATACGCCTCGTGAAACTTGGTCATCTGATCTGGCGTCCCCACGTATCCGTGAAAGGCGGCAGCATTGCAGTATTTATGTACGGCCGGATCGTCTAGCTCAGCTACGGCTCTGCCCCAGAGGTTGTAGTTGTGATCGAGAATCCAGATCTTAGCCGTGATCCCGTTCTTCTCGAAGGCAGGCCCGAGGTGATTTTTCACAAAGCCCATCTCGTATTCTTGTGGCCACGCACATGCGGGCATCCTCCCGTCCTGGTCGGTGTCGACTTCGTTTTGCACCGTAACGGCTTGCACCGGGACGCCATCCGCCTCATAGGCCTTCAGGAATTTCACGAAGTATTGCGCGTACGGCGCAAAGTATTTCTGCCGCATCGACCCGCCGAGCATCGATCCACCGGCCTTCATCCATCCCGGAGGGCTCCAGGGCGACGAAAACAGAAACAGGTCCGGATTCTGTTTCCTTGCTTCACGCAGGATCGGCAGGACATAAGCCTGATCATGCGCAACGGAGAACCGCTGCATCTCCGGATCAGGCTCTCCCTCGTCGTAGCTGAACATCTCGGTTGAATAGTCACTCGAGCCGATGCAGGTGCGGCAAACGTTGAGGCCCATCGCCGCCGGATGAAAAAGTTCGTGAAGCAGTTTCTCGCGCTCCGCTGGCTCCAGCCGGTTCATGGTGTAGCAAGCTGCATCGGTGAAGGCTGCGCCGAAACCGAGAATCTCCTGGTACTTCTTCCGGGGATTCAGTTCGATGACCGCACCTGCGGGATTAGCAGCGCTCTTCCAGGAAATCGAGGGCTCGGGGTGGCATCGCAGTTGTCCTCCGGTGACAATGACACCGATTTGACCAGTAACTGACTCAGGAACTGCGCTGGAAATGTTCACCGTACCGGCAGCCATCACGCTGCAGGCTGATATTTTCAGGAATTCACGTCTGCTTCGGTTTTTCGTCATGTATCAGGCCTCGCTGACAATGAATGAACCTGCGAGTATAGTGCGAACGATCGCGCGTTTCATGTGATCTTCGTCTTTGTCGGCCCACGGAGACCCTTTATGGGAAACACTTCCTGCAGAATTTGGCTCTCTTTCTTTTGTCTGATTTCAGCGGTTGCCTTCGCACAAGCTCCGCAATCCTCGAGCGCCAGATGGACGTTAACGTGGAGTGATGAGTTTGATGGCCCGGACGGGACGCCCGCCGACTCATCCAGGTGGGTGTCAGAAACCGGCGGCAACGGATGGGGCAATCAGGAACTCGAGTACTACACTGCTCGCCCGCAGAACGCCTTTCAGCAGGGTGGGAATCTAGTCATTAAAGTGCTGAAGGAAAAGTACACCGGTGCTGACGGCGTCGCCCGCGATTACACCTCCGCCCGTCTTAAAACGCAGGGTAAGTTCTCTCAAAAGTACGGACGCTTCGAGGCCCGGATCAAAATTCCTCGGACGCAGGGAATCTGGCCCGCATTCTGGATGCTGGGCGATGATATCGACAAGGTCGGCTGGCCGAAGTGCGGCGAGATCGACGTCATGGAGAACATCGGCAAGGAGCCGGGGCTAGTCCATGGCACGATACACGGCCCAGGATACAGCGGCGACAAAGGTATCGGATCTCCGTTCGCCCTGCCCAACAACGCCCCGTTCGCCGATGAATTCCATATTTACGCGGTCGAATGGGAACCGAACGCGATCCGGTTTTATGTCGACGATCATCTTTATGCCACGCGCACTCCCGCCGAACTTCCTCCAGGAACGAAGTGGGTCTACGGCCATCCATTCTTTATGCTGCTCAATGTCGCGGTTGGCGGAGGGTGGCCCGGGAATCCGGACGCAACCACCGAATTTCCCCAAACCATGCTGGTGGATTATGTGCGCGTGTACAGGCGCTCCGAAAAGTGAACGCACGGATCGCGCTAAGTTCGCAGTAAAAGCTTTAACCGCCAAGTTCGCTAAGAACTGCCGCGAAGGTCGCGAAGAGAGCTGCAATCAGCAGTTCACACAAAATAAAGGACTTACAGCCTGGCCGAAAAGCTTGGCAACGTTTGTACGCTCGATGGTATTCTTATGCCAGTCAGTTCCCCGTACGTATCCTTTTGACTGGGTGAAATAACTATGACTTGGACGGCTCCCGTTTTTGAAGAAGTTTCGCTCTGCTGTGAGATCAACACCTACGCGAGCGCAAAGCTGTAATCCCTACTGAATGCGGCTCAAGATCCTCGGCTCCGCTGCCGGAGGAGGATTTCCGCAGTGGAACTGCGCCTGCGCAAATTGCAGCGCCGTGCGCAGCGGTCGGTTTGCGGGCAAGGCCCGCCTTCAGACCCAACTCGCTGTAAGCTCCAACGACAACTCCTGGTTCCTGCTTGGCGCCTCGCCCGATCTGCGTCAACAGATTGAGTCGAACCCCGAGCTGCACCCTTCCGGCGGCATTCGTAGTTCTCCTGTCGC
>Ga0335070_10009315_pt1 | contig 11512 bp, 11 predicted proteins | sample Lox_Sample_13_FD_206722 | JGI IMG/M metagenome (GOLD analysis project Ga0335070, IMG submission 206722) | Soil microbial communities from Loxahatchee National Wildlife Refuge, Florida, United States - Lox_Sample_1.3 | ecosystem: Environmental > Terrestrial > Soil > Wetlands | place: USA... | reverse complement strand
TCTCCTAAGCCCTTGATTTCGTTAAATTCATTTTTTCAAACTGTCGAAGATGAGTCAGGGTCTTATATTTGTTTTAGGGCTTTCGATTCGGCCATACTTGGAGGGAATATGAAAAGACAAATCGTGATTGCCGCTCTTCTCTTCTCTTTTTTCACTTCTGTGACTGTTTACGAGAATTGCCTCGCCGCAGACTACTTCGACAGGAAGTCCATCAGGGTTATCGTCGGGGACGAAGTCGGGACAGGATATGACCCCCTGACCAGGCTGCTGGCGAAGCAATTGCCGAACCATATTCCTGGCAAGCCCAACATCCTTGTGGAAAACATGCCCGGTGCCCAGACCATAATCTCTGCCAACTATCTGTTTCACACAGCAAAACCAAATGGATTGACGATAGGAGCGCTCAATCGCGGCATTCCGTTCGCCCAACTCATGAAATCGAAGGGCGTCAGATTTGATGTGAGAAAATTCTCGTGGTTAGGCTCAGTGGCCTCCGAAACAACGATCCTAGCCCTCAGCTCCGACTTCCCTTACAACAACCCCGATGGCTTGAAGGGATTTCAAGAGCCTCTCAATCTCGCAGTGGTTGGAACCAGCGCTTCCGCCACACAGTTCGCTCTGCTCCTCAAAGAGTTTGCAGGATTCAATCTGAAGATTACCACTTACCCTTCCAGTGAAGCCAGCATGCTCGCAATTGAGCGCGGAGAGGCTGATGGGAGTGTGGATTCTTATGCTTCGATCAAGGCTTATATCGAACGCGGCCTGATGCGACCCGTGGTTCGGTCCCGTGTCATCGACCCGGAGATCGAGAATGTTCCGGTCAATGAGGGCCTGACCACAAGCGTACTCGGCAAGAGGCTCATGGCCATGTTGGCTGCAGCCGATCAGATCAGTCGGCCTTATGTCGCGCCCCCTGGAACCCCCATGGCACTGATGACCTTCTTGAGGGAGGCTTTTGCCAAAATGGCGAAAGATCCCAAGGTAAAGGAGGAAGCGAAGAATATCATGGTGACCGTGGATTATACATCGCCAGACGAGGCTGTGAAGACGATGAGCTACCTTCTAAGTCAACCCCAAGATGTTGTGATGGAATTCGGGAAATACGTTAAGTTCTACACAGATTCGCATAACTAAAGGTACATATCTATTGATACGGCACCGAAAGAAGACTGATTCATAATATTCTTTTTTCCGGTGGGCATTTCCCTTCCCTAACACATTCCCATCTTGCAACAACAGCCTGAATTACCACATATAGGTTGACAAAAAAAGATAGCTGTCATATATAGGTTCTATGGGAGAGAAAGACGAGCCATTACAGGAAACGGGCCAAGAGGAAGAGAAGAAGCGGGAGATCGACCTCAACGCCCTATTTCCAGAAAAGGAGTATGATTTAAATCGTCTTTTCCCTGACGAAAGTACCAAGAGACTCCTTTATGAACTGAGACGAAACAAACGGGATATAGACCGTTTTATAAAAAGCCTTCATGTGGAGGAGGGTGAATGAAGTGCCCGCGTTGTGGTGAGGCATTGCCTTTTGTTCTTTGTCCGGAGTGCGGAGGAGAGACCCTTGAGGGAAGCCTCTTCTGTAACCAGTGTGGAAAGCCGGTAAAGACGGAAAAGGTAGAAATTGACTTATCCGAACGAATCCCTTGCAGCGATGGAAATTGCATTGGCACGATCAACGAAAAGGGAGTCTGCAATCTTTGTGGAAAACCTTATAGCGGGGACCGGTAGGATGGTCTTTGCTCTCCGGGGAACGACCACAATGGGGGGTCTTCGAAGAAAAAGCTATTTGGACCAATAAGAGATAGACTGCATTGACAGTCTGGATAATAGTGGTTATCTTAAATTGAAACTTAAACTGTGAATTCCATAGGAGGATAAAATGATATTTCTGCCAAGGGGGGGCGCCGATCGAGACGAAAAGTCAAAAGATGATAAGGTGGTCGTTCCCGACGAGCTACCCGTACTTCCTTTGAGGGGAACAGTACTTTACCCGGACTTAATATTACCCATCATGGTCGGAAGGAAGAGGTCTGTCAAGCTGATCGATGATGCAATGGATTCAGATCGCATTATCGGAGTCATCACTCAAAAGAGATCTGAGATTGAGGATCCCAAAGAAACCGATCTTTACTCGGTAGGAGTTGCAGCCCTGATTCTAAGGATGATTCGGGAGCTGGACGGGAGCCAACGAGTCATCGTTCAAGGGGTCTCCAGAATGAAGGTCAGGGAATACATTCAGCGAGAACCCTATTTCAAGGCAAGGAGTGAAGTGATCGATGAGGGTTTGGTTCAGGGAGTCGAGATCGATGCTTTGATGATGAATTTGAAAAATCTCTTTTCAAGAGCCGTCGAGCTGGCTCCTTACCTGACGAGCGAGTTAGGGACCATGGTCTCCAATATTAAATCGCCTGCTATCCTCGCCGATTTGATTGCCTCGAACCTCAATATTTCTACTACTGAAAAGCAGGGGATTCTTGAAACCTTCGATGTCCGAGAACGCCTGACCAAGGTTCATCTCTTTCTCAACAAAGAAGTCCAGGTACTGGAGTTGGGTAACAAAATTCAATCTCAAGTTAAAGAGGATATGGATCGGACCCAAAGGGAATATTATCTTCGCGAACAATTAAAGGCGATCAAGAAAGAGCTGGGAGAGTTGGACGAACATTCGAGCGAGATCAAGGAACTGAAAGAAAAGATTAAGAAGGCCAAAATGCCACCCGACGCCCTGGCGGCTGCAGAAAAGGAGTTGGATCGATTGGCCAAAATTCCTCCTGCTTCGGCGGAATATACGGTTGCCAGAACCTATTTAGACTGGCTGGCAGAACTTCCCTGGTCTGAAACCACAGCGGATAATCTGGATATCGATAACGCCCAAAAGACCTTAGATGAAGACCATTACGATTTGGAAAAGGTCAAGAAAAGAATTCTGGAATATCTCGCGGTCAGAAAATTGAAGGCGGACATGAAAGGGCCGATCCTTTGCTTCGTAGGCCCTCCAGGGGTTGGTAAGACCTCGCTCGGAAAGTCCATTGCTCGAACGATGGGACGCAAATTCATACGAATCTCCTTAGGCGGGGTTCGGGATGAAGCCGAAATCCGGGGGCATCGCCGGACCTATGTCGGGGCTCTGCCCGGTCGGATCATCCAAGGAGTCAAAAAAGCAGGATCGAATAATCCCGTCTTCATGTTGGACGAGGTGGATAAAATCGGAATGGACTTTCGTGGAGACCCCTCCTCGGCACTTCTGGAGGTGCTGGACCCGGAACAGAATTTTTCATTCTCCGATCACTACATCGACGTCCCCTTTGATCTCCAGAAGGTCATGTTCATCACTACTGCGAATGTTCTCGATACGATCCCTCCTGCCCTGAGGGATCGGATGGAGACCCTTGAGCTTCCGGGCTATAGCGAAGATCAAAAGATGATGATCGCTAAGCAATTTTTAATTCCCAAGCAGATCAGCGAGCACGGGTTAAGTTCGGAGTATATCGAATTTCTGGATACAGCGCTTCAGGCCATCATCACCTCATACACCCGTGAGGCAGGGGTCAGAAATCTGGAGAGAGAGATAGCGACGATCTGCCGAGGGGTGGCCAAGGATGTGGCACGTGGGATCAAAGAGAAAGTAATGATCAGTCCGGACAATTTGCATAAGTATTTAGGACCGGTCAAGTTCTTTCCGGAAGTGGCGGAACGTACCTCTGAACCCGGCGTCGCGACCGGTTTGGCTTGGACGCCTACCGGAGGGGACATCATCTTTGTGGAAGCGACGAAGATGAGGGGAGAGAAAGGATTGACTTTAACGGGGCAATTGGGCGATGTGATGAAGGAGTCGGCCCAGGCGGCCCTGGCCTATGTTCGATCCAAAGCCAAAGAACTGGGTATCGAAGAAGACTTCTTTGGAAAGAATGATATCCACATTCACGTTCCGGCAGGAGCCATTCCAAAGGATGGGCCTTCGGCCGGAATCACTATGTTCATAGCACTCACCTCCCTGTTGACCAACAAACCTGTCAGAAATGATGTCGCCATGACTGGAGAGATCACCCTGAGAGGCTTGGTCCTGCCTGTTGGAGGGATCAAGGAAAAGGTCCTGGCAGGAATGCGGGCAGGGATCCGAACGATCATCCTTCCGAAGAAGAACGAAAAAGACCTGGAAGAGATTCCCGAGCATATTCGGAAGCAGATGAATTTCAAATTCATTCAAAGGATGGATGAGGCCATCGAACTGGCGCTGAAACAAACAGAGCCACGAAGCGCTGAACGAGAAGCCGTCAGCCCTCCGGTTAGTTAAGACTCCAAAAATTTACCCCGTTAGAAATGGTGCCTTGTAGCGGAGTTAGATTTTAGAATAATTCCGTCCGGCCTTAATGCGCCGTGCGGTTTCGAGGGGCAACGGCTGAAATTTCTAAGGGGGCTTACTTTCTCCTTCTATCGCTTGTCCCACTTGCTGTTTCGAAGGGGCCGGCCTGGTGGACTATCCTAAACTAAGAGAAGTTAATATCTTTCCGGTTCAAGGTTCAGGGCAAAGCCTGCTCTGTCTTCAGGACCCGCAGAACGTCAGCGAAAAGGCGATTTTCTTGTCGCCGCCTCTTTATTTCATCGTCTCCCTTTTTGATGGCCGACATTCGATCTTGGATATTCAGGCCGAGTATATGAGGAGGTTTGGAGAATTCCTTTATACAGAAAAGTTGCATGAGATCGTCAACCAATTGGACGAAGCTCTCTATCTCGAAGGAGAACGATTTCAGGATGCCCTCAGGCAGAAGGAGGAGAATTTTAGGGAGGCTTCGTTCCGGGAAGCCCTTTTTGCGGGAAAGAGTTACCAGGGAGAGCCGGATGGATTAAGGGCTCAGGTGAAAGGATACTTTGAGGGAACGAACGGTCCGGGATCTCCTGGGGAGAGAAGGAGTAAGAATGGATTAAGGGGAGTGATTGCGCCTCACATTGATTTTCAGAGGGGTGGATTCTGCTATGCCTTTGCCCATCGTGAAATAGCAGAGAACAATTCTTCCCGTTGCTTTATCATTTTAGGAATCGCTCACGCCCCGATGAAAAAATTTTTTTGCCTCACCCGGAAGGATTTCCTAACGCCGCTGGGCACTTTGAGCGTCGATCAGGGATTGGTGGATGCTATCCAATCCCGTTATCCCGAGGATCTCTTTAGAGAGGAAGGGATTCAACGAAGCGAACATTCGATAGAATTTCAGTCAGTCTTTCTCCGATACCTTTACCCGGAACCTTTCCCTCTGAAGATCGTGCCCATCCTCAGCGGATCATTTCATGAGGCGATTGAGAAGAGAATCTCACCGATGGACGTCAAACCCATCCGGCAGTTTGTCGAGGCGCTTCAAGAAGCTGTCTCATCCCTCGGGAGAGAGGTTTGTTACATCGCCAGTGCCGATCTGGCTCATATGGGCCTACAATTCGGAGATCGGGAAGGGATGAATGAATACGGACTCAGGATCTTGTCTCAACAAGACCAAGAGATGTTAGAATGCGTGGAGAAGATGGATGGAGAGGGACTCTTCTCACTGATCGCGGCCGAGAGAGATCGGAGGAGAATCTGTGGTTTCCCGGCGATCTATTCAATGCTCAAGCTCCTGGGGGCCAAGGAAGGCAAACTTCTAAAATACGGCCAGGCCTTTACGCCAGAGACCCAGTCCGTGGTCAGCTTTGCCAGCCTTGCCTTCTACTGATGGAGGAGCGTCCTGAAGGCAGGACTTGAGGATCGGCCTTCGGCCTGAGGCACTAGGCAGAAACTTTTTGCCTCAAGCGAAGCGCTCCTTAAGCAGAGCGGTCCTCAAGCAAAGCGTTCTGTGATCTATGAGGGTTTTTGTTTGATTTTGTCGATGGAGGGGTAAAGTTCGGAAAGTTTTTTCTCTACATCCTGCGGAAGGTCAACTTGAAGGTTGAGGATCTTTTCACGGAGAAGGGCTAAGGCCCCTAATTTTTCACTTATCTCTTTTGGCGTCACTCGGCTTAATCTTTTCGAAACTTCTCTGACTTCCTCATTCAGAAATTCAACCAGCTTCAGAATCTCCGAAATCCTCTTCTGGGACATCTGAACTCTCCTCCCTACGGTTCCTCAACATACCTGATTCAGGGCAAGATTTCAAGGATTATTCGTCTAAGATCTCCTCTTTCTCGAAGTCGGAGAGACTGCGGCCCTCGGCTTCTTCAAACGCTTTTATCCAATCGTTCACACGATCCGCACCGTAAGCCTCCTTCCAGGCTTCAACGATATGATCCACAGGAATATCAGGGTAAATCCCGCGAAAGGCCACATATTCCATGAACTTTTGATTTTGCAAATTATAGGGTTGGAAGAGGGAATCTTCGCGGCCATTGAATTCAAGAGGCGGTACATGATGTTTCTCACAAAGTTCCTTGTTGAAAGCCGGCGTGGCTTTTACCCATTTCCCTTCCAGATGGAGCTCTGCAAAACCGTGACAAACAAAAAGGTCGGTTCCCATGAAATCGATCAGTTGCTTTGTGGTAAGATGATTGCGTACATCTGCTAAACCAACGCGCGAGGGAATACCGCAAGCCCTTGCAAGGGCCGAGAGAAGCGATGCCTTCGGCACACAGAAACTTCTGCCTCGCTTCAGCACATAACTGGCACGGTAATGATCGGGAAGGTAAAAAGGCGAATAAGGGTCATAACGAATACCGTCCCGAACAGCCAGATAGAGCTTTGTGGCAATCTCAACGGGACCTGTCAACCCGTCAGAAATCGTTGCCGCATATTCCCTAATACGTTTATGGTCGCTGTCAATAATCGCTGTCGGAGTTAAATAAAGATTATTTTCTCGTTCCATCTCTTCATCCCATTCTTAATGTTTTCGGTAATACAAACATAACCCAACTTGGTTTAAAATTCTATCCTCCACTGTTCAGATGCCGATTCGTCATTCCCGTGAGACTTGTCCTCGAGAACGATCGGGGAACGGGAATCCGGGCCGAGGACACTGGATTCCCCCGTGTCAGCACCCCGTGTCGAGCACGGGGCAAGCTAAGGTAGGCTTGGTAAAGCCTGGATGACAAAGCAGACCCCCCCCTACAGACGGCCCGGGATCACAACACCGAGGTGTAGGCCTACTCGGGTATATAGCAATAGGGCGAAAATCACCGTAAGAAACGCAAGTACGATATAATCGATTACCCGCATACGGGGTTCATAGTAAAAGGTTCGTTTTGATTCAGGACTAAATCCTTTCGATTCCAAGGCCATCGCCAAAAGATTGGTATGGCGAATGGCGTAAATGAAGAGGGGCACGGCCTGGGGAATGAACTTGCTAGCGCGGCTAAAGATGTTTCCTGTTTCCAGATCCAATCCGCGTGACACTTGAGCCTGGATGATAATAGCTCCTGCTCCTGCAAAAGTAGGCACAAGCCGTAACGCCGTAGATAGGGCAAAGGCTATTGAGTAAGGACATCCCATCCGGATTAGACCGTTCGTCAACTCCTCATTTCTCGTTGTTGAGAGGAAGATCATGCCGGTGCCCACGAAAGTCGCCAGGCGTAGTCCCATGGCGACGCCATAGAGAAGAGACTCCTGACTCACCTGAAGTGATCCTAACGACCACAAAGGAGTTGGCCCTTTCGCGAAGAAGGGCCACGTCACTGTGCTGAAAGCGATGAGGAGGAAAAGGATGAAGCGGAACCGCCAGAAATTTAGCAATGCCTTAGCCGAGATCGCGATCAGCAGGATGCCCAGGCTGATCGCTGCCATGTAAAGGGGATGGTTAAAGAATAGGCAGATACAAAAAATCATCACCAGGCCAATCATCTTCGTGCGCGGATCAAGGCGGTGTATCCAGGTATCTTTATCGAGATAAAGGAAGATGTCCATATAAATTAAATTCCAATATCCAAATCCCAAATTCCAAATAATAACCAATCACCAAATTCCAATAACTGAGCTTTTGTGTTTTGGTCATTGGAACTTATTTGGTTATTGGTGCCTGCCGGTAGGCAGGGGATTTGGAATTTCACGTAACTCCCGTACCATCTGTTCAACCGTGAGGGCCTCGGTGCCCAGCCAGTTGCTCAATCGCACAAGCGAAGGGGGGCATAATGAAGCTTCGGCCAACCTCGCTTCATCACCGAAGACTGCGCGGGTAGGTCCATCGGAAAGGATGCCGCCATCTTTCATGACGATCGTCCGACCCGCATATTCAGCTGCCACCCACATCGAATGGGTGATGATCATGATGGTATGCCCGATTTGATTTAAGCGCCTTAGCATCTCCATCATGTTTCGTTGGTGACGATAATCAAGGCCGGTTGTCGGCTCGTCGAGGATGATCACCCGGGGTTGAGCTGCCAGCACAGAGGCTACAGCCACACGTTGTCGTTCACCCTTTGTTATAGCGAAAGGAACTTTCTGTTCATATCCCTGTAAACCGACCACCTCCAATACCTCCGCCACGCGCTTTCCAATCATTTTGGGAGTTTCCCCTTGCATCCTGAGCCCAAAACTCACTTCATCCGCAACGGTTCTCGCAAAGATCTGGTGATCGGGATTTTGAAATACATATCCCACCAACCGTGCTAATTCCCGGTGTGTATACTCGGTGCTCGATTTCTTCTGCACTATGATGCGGCCAGAGGTGGGTTTGAGCAGGCCGTTAAAGTGCTTGGCCAATGTGGTTTTGCCAGAGCCGTTCTGACCTAAAATGGCGATGAATTCACCTTCGTAAATGTTCAGATCAACTCCTCGCAGTGCCTCAACCCTGTGAGTTGGATAGATGTACCTTAATTCCTCTGCCTTGAGGAAAGGAAATCCTCGGAGATGTCCCGAAGGGGCTGTCTTGACTTTGGACTCAACGCGCTGAGCTAAGTGGTGGTTTTCAATAATTTCAATGGCTGCCTCAACCGTGAGAGGAGCGCCTGGCCAGTTCAATGAATGAAATAGCTCCGTCGTTGGCAGGGTTCTGATCCCACACGATTCCATTGCAGCTACATCTGCGAGGATTTCCGAAGGCGCTCCCTTTGAGACTAATCGACCATCTCTGATCAACCATACTTGATCTGCAGTGACGGCTGTTTCCGGCTCGTGGTCCACAATGAGAAGTACCCGGCCTTCTTCCTGAATACTCTTACTAACAGAAAGAACCTCTTGTCGGCCAAGAGGGTCAAGGTCAGTCGTTGCTTCATCCATCACAAGGACTTTTGGCTCCAGTGCAAGGACTGAGCCGATTGCCAGGCGTTGCTTCTGCCCGCCGGAAAGACTGGATGGTTCACGGTTGCGAAGGTCTTCTAATCCTGTGAACCTGAGATATCGCTCAATGCGACGCCCGATCTCTTCGCGAGGGAGGCTGTGGTTTTCTGGACCAAAAGCCATTTCCAACTCGACATTGGTAGAGAAGAGTTGTGCCTCAAAGTCCTGAAGCACCAATCCGACGTGTCGTGACATCTCAGCGACTCGATGTCGGGCGACCTCCTCTCCCTTTATCAGAACACGGCCCTGATATTCACCGCGGAAGAATCTGGGCACGAGGGAATTAAGACTGCAGCAGAGCGTGGATTTACCCGCCCCTCCATGCCCCATCACTGCGACAAAGGTTCCATCTTCGATTTGGCCCTGGATATTTTGAAGAGCGGCTCGTTGAGCTCCCTGATATGTGAAAGTCAGGTCTTCGATGGAAATGGCAAGGCTCATAAAATTTCGTCTATAGAAAATCGGTTAACGGTGGCGATGCTCGTATCGAGGTAAGAAGCTTGAAAATAGAAACTCGAGCATCCAGTGTCCGAAACAAGCTTTGACACGAGACTCGACAACGACAACTGGTTTTTCTCCCCTACTCGCATCGTTCTTGCTAGAGGAGGAGGCTGCCGATGACAATGGCAATGGCGCAGGCCCAGCCAATGATGGCTGCCGGGAAATCGGTGATCATTCCTCCGAGAAGGCCGAATACCGAAGCTAAAGTAACCACCCATGCGCCAATGGTGCCAGCTAAGGGGGTGCTGATGTCTCTCTCTTCCATGACATCGACCCAGAAGAGGTTGAGTTGCTGTTTGGTAATACCGTAGACGGAAATAAATAGGAGAATTCCAATACAACTGGCAAGGGTATCGTTAAAGGTGATAATCTTGGTCAAAATACCGTAGGGCACGATGCCGAGAGCGTCCACGGCCACGCTAATGATTACCGCGCATGCTGCACTGGAGATAAAGGCGATAAAAAAAAAAATTTATCCAATTGCGCCAGCTTTCTGCGTTCCATTCGTGAGATTTATTAGCAAAGGGAACAAACGTGGCCCACATGGTATAGGGAAGATAGCCAAGTAGAAAGTTGCCCACAAAGCCGGCAAGGGATGTAGGTCCCACTGTGCCACCGAAGGTGTCCCCAATAAGATTTCCGATTCCGGAACCCCAGGCGCCTGCCGGACCGAATAACATTCCGAACACCATCGGAAAGATATTGGCGACGCGCACCTCAGTGATTCCCGGGATGATGGGGATGGCGGTCTTAAAAGCAATGAGCGCGGCTCCATAGATAGCGGCACAGACGGCGACTAAAATGATCATTCTGGTGTTCTTCCACATCCGAAAAGCAGCTTTCATCTTGTTCCCTCAGTCGGATTGGAATTTACTAAATTGAGATAGCAGAGTCAATAGGATTCATCAACCATAATATTTAGATATTATTGAGATTCTCAATTGGATGTGATATGAAGGTGAGTCGTCGATGAAGTCTATGAACAAGTTAAGGATACGAGAAGATTAAGAACATTCGATTTCAAATCTGAGATTTCAAATTTCAAATTGAATTAAGGGTTTTTGATCTGAAATCTGCAATTTGCAATCTGAAATTTAAGTGATCTTGAAGTCCCGATACCCTGATGTCCTGTAGTTTTTAGGAGGGGGTGATGGAAAAGATGACGCAGATGTTTGAGGTGAGGACTTCTACCCAAACAGAGTTTATTGATATTACCCGTTCCGTTCAAGAGGCAGTGAAAAAGACAGGGGTGAAGAATGGGATCTGCATCATTTTTATTCCTCATACGACTGCAGCGGTTACAATTAATGAGAATGCCGACCCCAGTGTCATTCAAGATATTCTCATGGAACTAAACAAGATCGTCCCTTTTAAGGATCAGTATCAGCACATGGAAGGGAATTCTCCGGCTCATGTCAAGTCCAGCTTGGTGGGCTGTTCTGAAATCGTATTTGTAGAATCGGGGAAGGTGGCCCTCGGGACCTGGCAGGGAATCTTCTTTTGTGAATTTGATGGGCCAAGGAATCGAAAAGTCCACGTCAAAGTAATGGAGACCAAGGAATAGATGAACTGGGAGGAACTCCTGGAGAAGACGGAAAGAGTGTTTGAGAAGGAGCGACGGCTGATTCATCTTCCTTCCCGGGGAAAGGTCGTCTTCGTAGGAGACACCCATGGAGACCTGGATGCAAGTCAACAAGTAATCCAGCGATATTTGAAAAAGCCCTATCGCATTGTCTTTTTGGGGGACTACGTGGACCGCGGGGACGATTCAGAGGA
>Ga0335070_10009314_pt1 | contig 11514 bp, 15 predicted proteins | sample Lox_Sample_13_FD_206722 | JGI IMG/M metagenome (GOLD analysis project Ga0335070, IMG submission 206722) | Soil microbial communities from Loxahatchee National Wildlife Refuge, Florida, United States - Lox_Sample_1.3 | ecosystem: Environmental > Terrestrial > Soil > Wetlands | place: USA... | reverse complement strand
CTCGATGAGAAAAACAGGATTACTCGCGTTCTTGGTTTTGCTTCTCTCGATCCCGTCATTTGCCGGACATCGCTACTCCTCGTCCCATCATTCCTACGGGGCTCGGACTACAGGTTCGTGCTGCTCCCGAAGATCCAGTGATGTACACGTTCACGGTTATACGAGAAGGAATGGTACCTACGTCCGCCCGTACTATCGTTCTCATGCGAATGGAACGCAGAAAGACAATTTCTCGACGAAGGGTAACGTTAATCCCTACACGGGACGATACGGAACAAAGACACCTACGCACTAGGCGGGATTGTTGTAAACAGAACGCCACTGAACAAAGAGAATCTATATGCCACTTCCGCTAATCCCATTGATTGCCGCCGCTGTTGCGGGCCGGGCTACTGCACCCAAGAAGAAAGCGGTTTCCAAATACACGACAAAGAAAGGGAAAAAGGTTAAGGCGTACACGCGACGGGCGAAGAGATAGCAGGTACAAGATCGGCGGCCACCAATTACCCTAACAAACTACCACGTGACCTTGGGGATCGCGCCTAAGGACCATTGGCGGAGCCTCGGTGATGGCATCTCCCTGAAGTAGATACAAGTCGCCCACATAACCCGGGCCGCCAGAAACGAAATCAAACTTCGCTCCGTATACGGTGCTTGCAAACTCAAGAGGGTCAATGTCCTCACTAAGTCCCCATGCGTCGCGAACTGCAGGAAGGCTGACAATTTCCTTCCATTCGGCGGCTGTTATTGGTTGAGGATTCCGATTCGGCATAAATAATCGTGCTAGGTTTTAATGGTGCTGCGAACCCTCCTGTACGCGGAGGCGACCTTCATGTTCTTGCAGCCACTCTTGAAGCTTCGAAAGCTCTTCCGTAGATCGTGAGGCATAGGATGACAATTTCACGTCCAGGCCATCAACCCGCCGATCCAAGTCACGAATGTCGTCCTTGGTCGCCACGTCATGAAATCCGCGCACAACCATGGCTGCGCGCATTTCGATACCGCCCTTGGTAGCGTAGTCGCCATTCATTACCTCCAACTCTAACTCATGCCGAACATCTGTCAAGATACAGAAAATTGCTTAGTTGACATGATTTCAGCGACGAGGAATTTAACCCTTTGGCGGCAAGTTCTGTATCTATGATTTTTCCATCCACCCGTTAAGCTTATCTCACGCTTCGGCACGTGGGCCTTGGCCGAAGTGACTCACCGGGAAGGCTCTTTGTCGTTGAAACCATAGAAATGGCAGGACTCGTTTCGTACATAGGCGGGAAAAATCGGCTGGCCAAGCCCATCATTGAGATATTTCCGGAGCACACAACCTACGTGGAACCATTTGCGGGCGGGGCTCAGGTTTTCTTTCACAAGGAGCCGAGTCGAGTAGAGGTTTTGAATGACCTCGACGGAGAGCTCGTAAACCTGTACCGCGTATGCCAGCAGCATCATGAAGAGTTGCTCCGCTACTTCCGCTTCATGCTCGTGAGCCGCGAATGGTTTGACCGCCTGAAGGCGACCGATCCCGCGATGCTCACCGATATCCAACGGGCCGCGAGGTATTTGTATCTGCTCAAGAATTCCTTCGCGAGCTTGGTACGCAACCCCGTCTATCACCGCAACGTCGTGCAGCCACCGAGTTTCAACCTGGAGAGTCTTCCCGAGCTCATTGAAAAAGCCCATGAAAGATTAGAGCGGGTGCAGATTGAGCGTGCGCCGTACGGTGAGATCCTCGACCGGTTCGACCGCCCTACGACGCTTTTCTACTGCGACCCGCCATATTGGGGACGAAAACTCTATCGCTATAACTTCACGGAAGCTGATTTCAGGGAACTTGCGGAGCGGCTTACCAAGATCCGCGGCAAGTTTGTATTGTCTCTGAATGACGTTCCTGAAGTGCGAGCGCTCTTTCGCCGGTTCCGGATTGAAGAGGTCAAGTTGCATTACACGTCGCAGAAAGCCGCCGGACGACGCTACAACGAAGTTCTCATCATGAACTTCACCTCGTAGGCCGCAGTTCGCGTTCGCCCCTCCTATCGCGGCCACGATACCCAGGAGATCAGACGAAGAGCTGACTCCTGGGTTTTCTTCTGTGGGAAAGGATCATCGGCTGAATCGATCCGCCCCTTGCTGGTCCCCGTGGTTCTTTGTGGATGTTACCGAAATCATCGACCCGCCTTGGACAATGGAATCACTATGATTCGCTTTCTCGAAAACATCATCGTAGCGATTTGGAATCGCCTTGTGGCAAGGCGACGCGGAGCACGGTCCGGGGGCGGAAGTCTCGATCTTGGGTATCGGGTCGCGGACGGCCGGCCCACGCGAAGCCGGGTCACCCTCACGAGCCGCGAACGCATGCGGCATCTGGTTGTCCTCGGGAAAACAGGAAGCGGCAAAAGTTATCTCCTCCGCCATATGAGCGAACAGGATATCGAGAAGAACCGCGGGTTCATTTACCTCGATCTGCATGGCGATGCGACACCGTTTCTACTGCGAAGGATCAACGCGCGCGAGCGGCGGGAACACCATCACCTGAGCGACCGCCTAATCCTTGTCGATCCAGCCGATCCCTTCATGTCGGTCGGATTGAATCCTCTTCAGCAAGAGACGCCTGACTTCGTCGCCATTGCCGAAGTTGCGGAGATTCTGAAGCGCCACTGGGGGCTCGATCACTTCGGTGCCCGCACCGATGAACTTTTGCGAAATGCACTCTATGTGCTCTCGGCTAATGGTCTGACCTTGATCGAGCTTACCCCGCTTCTTGCCGATAACTACTTCCGATCCGTGTGCCTGCAGAAGGTCGCGAATGCCGAAGTGCGCGAGTACTTCGACCTTCGCTACGACCAGCAAAGCGAGGCCATGCAAGCCACGATGCGGGAACCGATTCTCAACAAGACCTCGGCCTTTACTGCTGATCCGAAGTTCCGGCACATCGTCGGGCAACAGCAGTCGAGCTTTTCTTTCCGCGAGGCAATGGACCAAGGTCACTGGATCATCGTGAATCTCGCCAAAGGTCGATTGGGCGCTCAGGCACTTACCCTGGGAAGCCTCATCTTCACCATGGTAAAGAACGCGCTTTTCGCGCGAACGACGGACCGGCTCTCAACCATTTACTGCGATGAAGTGCAGAACTTCGTCGCCCAGGCCAACGAGATCGAAACCGTGCTTGCGGAATCCCGCAAGATGAACACGGGATTTGTGGCTGCCCACCAGTTCATGGATCAGTTGCCCGCCGAGATGCGGGCGGCGCTTCTCTCGGTCGGCACCCACGCGTTCTTTCAGCTTTCGAGCCAGGACGCCGTGCATGTGTCGCAGTCTCTAGGCGGTGGCCGATCACTCACCGAACAACTCAAGAACCTGCCGCAGCGGCATGCGATTGTGAAAGCAGGTGGCGAGGACTGGGCGGAAATCCGGGTTCCGACGCTTGAGGACCCGCCGATTGACTACACCGATCTCCTGAACCGGGTTCGCTACACGCGAGGACGCGTGCGGGCGCACATCGAGCGCGACATTGCTCTGCGGCGGAAGACTCGGCGCGATGCAGAGGAGGAACTCGAATGAATGCCCCCGTCAACTCCGGAACGGTTCTTACTGAGCGCGACTTTGTCATCTTTCGAGCACTGCTTGTCACTCGGGTGCTCGATTGCGACGACCTTATGGTTGTCGGCGGATTTAGCTCCGTGCGCCGCGCCAACCGGCGCTTGCTCAAACTCGTGCGTGCCGGGCTCTTACGGCGCTGGTTCGTAGGAACGGAAACGCGAGGGGTGAAAGCCATCTACGGCGTATCGCCCGAAGCTACCCGGTTAATCGGGGAACCCCCGCAAGGCGTTTTGCCTTGGAAACAGGACCGGGTGATCACGAGCAGTCAGTTCTTGGCGCATCAGCAGGCCATCAACCGCGTTTTCATTCAGGCGCGGTTCCAACCTTTACCACGCGAAGCTGCCTGCGTGCGGTGGATGAATTTCCGCGAGCCGCTCTCGACCGCAATCCCCCTGAAACCGGATGCATATCTCGAAATCACTCAAGCCGGCGCGGTACACGCGATGTTCCTTGAAGTTGATCAGGGAACAGAGACCTCAAAGGTATGGAAGCGAAAAGTCGAATGGTATTTGAAGGTCGCTCTCGGTGGAGACTTCGAACGCCTTTTTCAGCAGAAACGATTTCGGGTGCTGGTGGTGCTGCATTCTTCCCGACGGTTGGACGTCATAAAAAAGACCATTGCCGAGAGGACCGACAAACTCTTTTGGCTCTCCACCCAGGATCGGATTCGGAGCGAAGGCCTTACAGCACCAATCTGGATTCGTTCGACGGGCAAGGACGGGATACCTCTTCTATGACATGCGTAGCGGTACATAGTCGGACTTCGGTGAGAAGCGGAAAGGGTTGCAAATACAGCCGAACGGGACGGCGGGCGCTGGCCAATGCTTGCCCAGCCGTCGGCCCAGGCAACGGCTCAGGTGTGAAACGTGAACGCACAAGGCAATTCTCATGAAATTTTGCTACCAGTGCAGCAAGGCATCGGTTGGTGATCCGCCCTTCTGCTCGAAGTGCGGGCGGAGTTATGACATTCGGTTTTGTCCTCGGATGCACCGGAACTCGCGGTACGCGAAGGCCTGCCGGGAATGCGGATCGCGAGAACTCTCGGAAGCGCAACCGCAGGTCTCCCTTTGGTGGAAAGTTCTGGAATTCCTCGCGAAAGTTGCCTTTGGCATCGTGCTTGTCTACGGGTCACTGGCACTGCTCTTAGACATGCTTCGGCACCCGCAGGTGCAGGCTGGCCTCCTTATTATAGGCATCCTTGTCGGCGTCCTTTGGTGGGCCTGGTGCCAGTTGCCGGAGTGGTTCCGCAAATTCGTCTCACGACGCTTGCACCGAAAGGAGCGCGACCGTGAACGGTAAGCAGCAGTCTCCAAACAGCGAGCAGGCACTGATGACCGTTCGAGATCTTGAGTCAAGGCCGAAGCAGACTCTACCACTCGCAGACGATCAACTCGGCCAACCGCTCTCGATCCGCGATGTGGCGCGCATGTTCGGTTGCTCGGAATGGACCGTTCGTCAGCGGCTCATCCGCATCGGGCTTCCCCATTTTCGGCTCGCGCCGAACGGGAAGCTCATGTTCTTTTACAACCAAATCGTCCGCTGGGTGCTCGACCGCCAGCGACAGAAAGGAGGTTACTTCCCATGACGTTATGGAAGCGTGGCAATGTGTTTTGGGCTTACGTCTACGTGCATGGCATCCGCCACGCAAAGTCGACCGGCACCGCGAACCGCCGCCTCGCCGAACAGATCGAACAGCGTTTCAAGGAAGAATTGAACCTAAGGGGCCAGGGCGTGTATCAATTGGCCCCCGAGATGGCGTTCGGCGAGTTGGCTGCCCGCTTTCTCTCCGATGGCGTCCACAAGCCCTATCACCTCGATCGCCTCAAGGTCCTCTTGCCTTATTTCGGCGAGACGCCTATCGGGCAAATCACGAAGAATCTGGCACTCGCCTACCGTCGCCACCGGCACGCGGAAAAGACACTGAGTGAGACCACAGTAAACCGCGACCTCGAAGCCCTGCGAAGAATGCTCTTCTGGGCGGTCGATGAAGGACTTCTCTCGGCCAACCCATTGAGCCGCGTGCGGATGGTGCGGGAGCGGCGGAAGCCTCGATTGATCCTCAGCGTACACGAGGAAGAGAGGCTCCTCCTAACCGCCGCCCCGCACCTCCGCTCCATCATTATTATTGCGCTCGATACGGGCATGCGCCGGGGCGAAATTCTCGCCCAGCGCTGGGAGCATATCGATCTCGAACGGGGGCTCCTGTCAGTCACCCATTCGAAAACCGCCGAAGGCGAAGCCCGAGAGATACCACTCACCGCACGGCTCGCGGAACTCCTCCGGTCTCAACAACAACCCGAAGGGTTGGTCTTTACCTACAAAGGCCAGCCCATCCGCAAGATCAAGACGGCCTGGAAGTCGGCGATCCGCCGGGCAGGCATTCGCTATCACCGCTTTCATGACCTGCGCCATGCGTTTAACTGCCGGTTGATGGAAGCCGGGGTTCTGCAAGAAGTCCGCAAAGCTCTGATGGGCCATTCCTCGGGCGAGGACGTGCACTCGATCTACGTCCACGTGGAGCTTCCCATGAAACGAGAGGCCATCCGCAAGCTCGAAGCCTGGGTCCGAGACCAGCAAGTCCGAACGTTAGAAACCAAAGAACAAGGAGAAACCTGATGTGCCCAATGAAGAAAAGCTGAAGCTCATCCTGCTCTACCACCGCACCGAAAACGAGTATTCCATCCTTGCCCACAACCAAAGCGCAGAAGAAGCGCAGCAGTTTACGGAACGCTGGAATCCCCACCTTGTAGAAGGTTCGTCGCTCATGTCGCTCAACCAATCGAGACGCCATGGCGCGACCGACTCTCAAGACTGCCGCGCCTGCCGTGAGACGGTAGCGCGCACCGCACATCTTGAGCCCCAACCGAAGTACCGAAGGAGAGAAGAAGCATGAAAACCAAAAGTAGCGACGCAGGTGCTGCTCGCTCGCCACAAGCATCCAGCCAATCAAGCACCAGCCCGAGCACAAGGAAAGCTTGGAAGAAGAAAACCCCGGTTGAAGTCGTGCTCGATCAACTGAACAAAGCCAGAGAGGACGTTGCCGAAAAAGAAGAGGCTTACAAAGAGGCCAAGCGCCAATATGAAAAGCTCGAAGCGGCACGCAAGATCCTTGAGGCCACCTAGCTCTTTGTCTAAAGCGTACCTATCACGGTACGCTTTTTTTGCGGGCGGCCATCGCGAAGGAGTTGGCCAGACGCGAGGTTTCGCGAAAAACAAGTGAATGAATGGGAAACGAGTTTGTCAATGCAAGTTTTTGCACACCGAATTGACAGCGACACGCTGCCGGTTGATGATAAAGGTAGGTATTTGAAAACATCGCTGGACGAGTACTAAGTCAAGCGTATAATTCGTGCGTTGATGCGCTCTCCCGCTGATTTCGCCTACCGCTCGTTGTTGTGGGTGTGGCGTCGATTCTCCTGGCGCGAGCTTCTTGGAGTCTTGCTGCTCCTCTTGGCGATTATCCTCGCTATGCAGGGCAAGAACCAAAAGATCGTACTCCCCATCGTCATTGCCTATTGCCTCGTGGCGTTGTGGCGATTCTTCCTCTCAATGCGTGCGAGTGAGTCGCGATACGCGCTTCAAGCGCAAGTCGTGGCCAGTTTGTTCGACTTCATCAATCGGGAACTTTTTTCGCGATCGAGTTTCACTCGATTTACATTGTTCCGCCAGGCTCCGTTCCGTCGTTCCGTTATCATTCCTTGGTATCGGTTCAAGCGGGGCGGCAATGGTCCTATGCGAGACGCAGCCGCGTCACGCGCAAAATACCGCAAAGGAGAAGGTATTACTGGTCGCGCTTGGGAGACTCCTGCAACAAAACTCGCGATCCAAGTCCTGCCTGAGTTCCCGAGTCGCCAGATCCTGGAGGCGTATTACATCGGCGAGCTCGGCGTTTCTCGTGAACACGTCGCAGACATCAGCAGCTACATGGAGAAAGTGCGGGCCATTGTTTCGTATGCTTTTTTGGACCATCGAGATCAGTTCCTGGGCTTGATGAGCCTCGACATACAAAACGCAACAGTCCATCCAGATGAAGCAAGCATTCGCATCGCGCCGATGGATGGCAATTCGGCGTTTACCGTCAATGCGGACGAATTGTTCCGCATCGTGCGAGTCCTCGGCATCGTGTTGGACTCGTTTCAAGTTCTGAGAGGAGGAGAATATGAGCAAGCATAACACGCCAACACAGGCAGATTTTGCCAAGGCCAAAGAACTTGCGAATGAATTGCGTCGATCATTGCCAGCAGAGTTCAAGCTCGCGGCGAGGGTGATGCGGTGAACCAGAATTTCCCGATCTCGTCTTCAAATCCGATCCAAAGATTCCGGGACTCTATTTCGCTGACGTAGACCCCGACTTCATCATGATTCGCAAGTCGCGCAACGGTCATTTTGCCGTCACGCACCCCGAGAAGAAGTAGAAATCCAAATAAAACTACTTCCTGAGGCAACTCTCTGGCCCTTTACTGCTTTTTTCCCCTGCCAGTTGCTTTCGTTGGCTGACACGCCCCGTAGTTCTACGTCTCTGTACCGAACTTAACAGCAGCGAGTGAGTTAGCCCCGCAAGTTGTCGCCCATAATAATCCATTTAACAACATAGCGAGTTCTTCTACTCCAGAGTCTGTCTACCCGGCAGGCTCTTTTTATAGCGGAAAGGAAGCTCTGTTACCGATATTGAATTCGATGGTGAGAAGGTCTTAGTAGCGGCGCAACAGGCTCAGCATATCGAGGCAAGAGGCATGCAGCGTCGAAAAGGAGAATTGAGATGGGATTTGAAGAGAAAATTGCTGAACTCGCACAACAGATGGGGGAGACAAGCGCGAAAATGACGCTCGTGAATGCCGAGGACTATGTCTCCCACGAAAAATGCCGAATCGAGCTCGCGAACCGCAGTTCACTGGTTAGCCTCGAAGCCGAATTCTCTTATCTAGTTCGCGACGAGGAAGAGCTTGAGGAGCGCTTGCGGCGTGCACCTAGATTGGGTGATTTCCGCAATCGCCGTCGAAAAGAAGTCTACAACTGGTTGGTTGCTGCATTGCTCTCCCTGTCCTGCTTTTTCTTTTCTCTATACACTTTCGAGCCGTTTCGCGTCGGCTGGAAGGGACCTCTCTATTGCCTCGGAGCGGCAATCGGCTTCGCCTTTGTGCTCGGCCTCGCGCTTGAAAAATGGGACAAAGAATTCCTGCTGAAGACCATCGCTTCCATTGCCTGCCTCTCGGGCATTGTCGGCCTTGCATTCCTCGCCGTGATCCGCGGAGACCTACTGGCGCAGCAACTCATGAACGCCACACCAGCAATCGTGTTCGGGGACGCAGAACCCGTTCCGCAACCCCATACTGATTTCTATGCGGCGACCGTCGTATTGCTCCGGGCGACCATGATCCTTCTTGCCATTGCGATGGATCTGGGAGCGGGTCTCGCCTTACATGAAGCGTGGCGATTAAGGAGCGTAAGTAGCGATGACCCGGAGGCTTTGCGTAAAGACCTGTCACTGCTGCGAGACCGCAAGATTGAGATTGCGAGAGAAGTCACCGAGCTCCAGAATCAACCGGATAAGTTCGTGCATGCATTTTGGGCTAACTTCTACCGTGCCCTCCTGACTCACACTATGCGAGATGCGATGAGCAAATTATCTATGTTGCTCATGCTCGTTTTATTAGTCGGCAAGGGGGCGAGGGCGCAAACGCATCTCGACTTAGTGATCGCCGCTGACCTCAGCAAGTCGGTTGCGAGCCACGGTCCGGGACAGGCAAGTGAATTTGAACAGAACATCCAAGGCATAAGTCGGTTGCTGACCCAAGTTCCTGCGGGAAGCCGCGTCACAATCATAGGCATTACTGATCAAAGCTTCGCGCATCCGTTGATGCTGCTCTCGGCTTCGCTCGCCGACGATCCGGGATACTTCGGCGAACGACTGGCACTCGGCCGGGCGGCGCTTTTGCGGAAATGGAGGGAATACAGTCAAGGCCTGCGGCCAATCTATCCACAGACGGACATCGTAGGGGGCTTAATGGTTGCAAGCCAGGTATTCGCGGACCAAAGCAAGACCTCGCACAAAGTGCTCGTAATCTTTTCAGACATGAAAAATGACACAGAGGATCTGACTCTTGATTCACTGTTGCGCACACCACGTGCGGCGGCAGGAAATGCTCCTGTTATTGTCGACTTGAAAGGTGTTGAGGTTCAGGTTTTCGGAGCCGACGCTGGCCACTTGTCTACTGCTCAATGGATATGGCTGCAAAATTACTGGAGCGCTTACTTGAAGCACGCTGGGGCTACATTACGGACTTATTCGGCACTTCGACAGTCCGGGTTACCTATTCGCTGAGAGATGGCATTTCTGAATAGGGTGTCGCGGACGAGGGAGCAGCTGTGCTTCTCTTATTTGACGAGCTTGAACATAAATCATATTCCTCGCGATAGAGACGCACGCCGATGACCTTACTCTTCTGTGACCCGCCGGTCAGATGACCAGGAATACTAGAAATGTGTCACTCCGCCCGTGGCAGTCCCAGCATGCACGCTCGTCATAGTGGGTTGCCCCTTCAGGGTATTCTGAATCGCATTCGTATAGTCAGCATCGGGCCCCATTTTCCCGCCTCCATTGGGAGGAGGAGGATTGCAACCTGCGGGACCGGGATCGAATGTTGTAACGTTAAAGGCGTAGTCGATATCGCATTCCCACAGTTCGAGAGATGTTGCTCCGTGTTGGACAGCAAAAGGCATAGTGATAGGCCAGTAATTCACAGAATACAAGGTCCCGCCTAGGTAGGTATTCGGTTGTTCCGAGGTTAGAAACTGAACGGTATTCGCGCTGCAGGGACCACAGGAAACCGGATGACTTCCATTCAGATTTACATCAGGGTTCCCGGTAACAACCACATATTGACCAGCGAACCAGCTACAGTCATTATCGCAATTGACCGTCGCCGTATTGTTGCCGCCAATTACACTCACCGTTATATCGTGAACGGTATATGCCGACCACCAGTAGGTTGTCCCAGGATCAGCTAGTTGCAGGTGGTGAACTGGCACGCCTGGATATTTTTGGAAATTTGCGACCCAATCTTGGGTCGAGGAAGGAAACCCACCTTGAGATGCGGTTACGCCGTCCCATACTTTCAATGATTGCATTCCGAATCCAATTCCGTTTTGGGCGGCCAAAAGTGCTTCAGCTTCGACGTAACCGTCGTTTTTGTTTGACGGCGGGCCAGTATGAGTAGAAACATCCCATGGAAAAGACGCGTTAAGCCCAGATAGAAAAGAATACATAGATGCCACATACCCAGTACCGTCCCCTGTATCCCAAAGGGTAAGATAACCGTTGTCCCTATAAGTTTGTGGCTGCGCGACTTGTCCATTCCGGCCAGGCCAAATAGCACTGCCCTGTAATGGGGTTGGTTTAGCTTGCCCCACATTGTGCCACCTGGTTATGGTTCCGTCTGGAGCGGTGTAACACCCTGCAGTTTGGCACCATGTTGGTGGAACCGTGCCAGTTACGCCGCCGTTATCCGAAACATATTGATAATTCCCGGAATTGTTAGCCGTTGGCTGAATGATGTAACCGCCAAGAAATGTTGTTTGGGTCTTCCAGTTTGGTACCGGAAGCCAATCCCCCATAGTGCATTGCGGATTGTTCTCTCCGCCGGAAGCCATTCCTGCTCGCACATACGCGATGTATGGCGCGATGGCTGCGCCATTTGGCGCGTCGCTTGTCGGAGAATAGTGTCTTGCGAGCTCCGACAGAAAATCCTGATACGCTACCATTATTGGGGGTTCGTAGACCACAGGATAACCAGAAAAATTGTCATAGGGACCCATGCCAAAGTTCGCACAACTGAGATTTGCACCTAACACAAAGCACCGGTCCACATTCCATATACCTGCGTTTGTTTGGCTAAACGGACCGCTGACAGGGCTATTAGA
>Ga0335070_10009313_pt1 | contig 11514 bp, 9 predicted proteins | sample Lox_Sample_13_FD_206722 | JGI IMG/M metagenome (GOLD analysis project Ga0335070, IMG submission 206722) | Soil microbial communities from Loxahatchee National Wildlife Refuge, Florida, United States - Lox_Sample_1.3 | ecosystem: Environmental > Terrestrial > Soil > Wetlands | place: USA: Florida... | reverse complement strand
TGCTGCCGCGTGCCGAAGAATATTCGTCATAGTCTCTTGATATATCCGGAACATTAAAAGGCTGAGCTCCTTCTCATGACTGGGTATTTTCTCGTCGATAGCGGCGGCGCACTGTATGCCCGTCCTTTCCTGAAAGTCGCGCAGGTGCCAGGCTATGGCTGTAGGCAGGCCCAGGTCATCGAGAATTGGTGGCCGCAGCTTCCTGCAAATCTCCCGGACTGAGCGCATCGTGTCGCTGATCTTGGCTTCTATCGCACGGACCTGTCTTCGTCCCTCCTGCTCCGGGGGTAGCTGTTCCCGCAGGCACGCGAGGTCAATGACCACGGCAGAGAGAGCCTGGCCCAGTTGATCATGCACCTCACGGGCAATATCGGCCCTGTCCCTCTCCCGTATCTGCTGGAGATGTTCTGAGAGATTCCGCAGATCCTCTCGTGACTTACGCACTTCTTGCTCAATCTTCTTACGCGCCTCTATTTCCTTCCGCAAACGCTCATTCACCGAGGCAAGATCCGCCGTGCGCTCCCTTACCCTCGTTTCGAGATCGGTCTTGGCGTGCAGAAGGGCGTGCTGAGCCTCTTTCCATGCCGTTGTGTCACGGAGCACGGCAAACAAAAGAGTTTTGCCTCCCAGCGTGATTGTGGTGATCGAAACTTCTACGGGAATTTTCATGCCATCATTGCGTAGCGCAACCCATTCAAACCTGTTGCTGCCCCTCTTCAGCGCGGACTTGAAAAGAGCACGGGCTTGCAGGGAAGAGAGGGTGCTGTCGGGCTGTTTCCTGGGGGAGAGCTTCTCCATTGTGGCGCCGATTATTTTTTTTCTGTCCTCATAGCCAAACATATTCTGGGCCGCACGATTGCAGTTGACCACCCGCTCTCCATCGAAGAGCACGAACGGGTCGGAGGAGTTCTCAAAAAAAGATCGGAATCGTGACTCGCTTTCCCTCAACTGGGCTTCGGCCACCTCGCGACGCGTGACGTCGATCCACAGGTTCACAATGAGATCCTTCCGGAGCACGACGCTCCGGTGCTCAAAGGTTCGGATTGTCCCGTCTGCGCAAATGTAAGGTTGTACCCGCGGTTCACCGCTGCCGGAGCGGACAACGTGTCTCCACGCCCTGTAGGCCTCGCTTCTCGCCTTCCGGTCAGGGATGGCCTTCTTCATCAGCGACTTTGTTGAGGGCGTTTCGGTAAGGGTATAGCCGAGCGTGTCAACTATCTGATTGTTTATGTAGAGGGCGTTGCCGGTGGGGCTCCCGAGTACAGCAACTCCGACCGGTAGTTTATCCAGAATCGACACAAGGTCATCTTTGTCTGCGTGAACCATCCATGATCCACGCTCAGGTCGAGCGCCTGCTTCGGCTCGTTTCTTAGCCTTGTTAGGAGACCTGTGTCTTCCGTTCGGGGGGCTCGATCTACGAACGACGTTATGCGTGTAGGCCATGCTATTCTCCCTTTGTGGCAAATAACTCCCAAAGGTACATTATCGCGTAATCAACCGGGAACAAGCAAGAGTAGTGTCCAGCAGGAACAATGCGCCGGGCTCTCCTTTCGCTGGAGTTGCTGGCATTGTACATTACCCGTGACAAGCGGTACCTTTGTATTACAACCATACGCAGTTTCTGTGAACGGGGATTTCAAATCTCGATGTTATTTGGCACGTATGTTGCTGCGATAAGAGAATGCCGCCTGATTTTATAATATCTTTACTGTACACTATGATCCATGGGGCTCTATCCGTGGGAAGGTGCAAAAGATATACACGAGAGACGTGTCAAACAGGAAATGGTTTCAGGCTGCACAGTTATTGTCAACTCAGGAAGACGCATACCATGCAAGCCTGGCTCGCGGGACTGATGTGTATTGCACTAGCGGGGCTTCCGGGAATGCTTTTTGCCGGTGCTCCACTCGACACGGTGAAGAGAAATGTTGACAGTGTGCTCCAGATACTGCGTGATCCCAAACTCCAGGGCGAATCGGGAAGAAAGGTAAAAGAACAAAAGATCGAGGCCATTGTCGATCAACTGTTTGACTACGTGGAACTTTCGAAAAGGACCCTGGGGCTCAACTGGAATACGTTCACGATCGAGCAGCGCAAGGAATTCGTTCAGCTTTTCAGGTCCGTCCTCAAGGATACGTACATTGATAGGGTTACGACTTACAGCAACGAGCAAATTACTTTCATCAAGGAAGTGCCTCTATCGGATACAGCCTTCGAGGTTCAAGCCGTCGTCACCACGAAAAGCGGTCAGATTCCCGTAAGCTGCCGGGTTATCAGGGAAGGGGCAGAGTGGAAGGTTTATGACGTCGTGATCGAGGGCGTGAGCCTGGTTAACAACTATCGCACCCAGTTCCGGGAGATCCTCGCCAACAATCCGCCGGAAAAGCTGCTCGAAATACTCCGGGAAAAGCCGGGCACGCTCTCGTCGACACTCCCTCGCAGGTCGTAGCAGCATCTCCTGCACATCGCGGTTTGAATTGCTTCTACACGCCGAGATAGCGCGAGCGTATCTCCGGATTCTCTCTCAACTTCTCCGGCTCGGATTCCCAGACAATGGCCCCTCTGCTCATGATGTACACGTAATCGGCTATTTTGAGTGCGAAGGCAGAATCCTGGTCTACCAGGAGCAATGAAAGCTCCTGGGCTTTGATTTCCTTGATAATGCGGTGTACCTCACGAACCAGAAGGGGTGAAAGGCCCTCGGTCGGTTCATCCATGAGGAGTAAATCCGGATTACCCATGAGTGCGCGACCGCACGCAAGCATCTGTTGCTCACCGCCGCTTAACGTTCTTGCCCTTGACGACGATCGCTTCTCAAGGTTGGTGAACGTTGAGAATATTTCATTTATAGACCAGCGCGCGTTGCTTCCGCCTTGAGCCGCGATGTCCAGATTCTCTTTGACCGTAAGGGAAGGGAATGTGCGCCTTCCCTGGGGTACGAGGCCGATTCCCATTCTGACAATACGATAGATGCTCAGCTGAGTGATGTCCTGTCCCTTGAAAATGATGTTGCCCTGGCGAGGCGGTGTGAAACCGATAATCGAGCGCAGTAACGTGGTTTTACCCGCCCCGTTCCTGCCCAGTATGGCTATGACCTTGCCTTTCTCAACGTTTATGCTGACGCCTTGAAGTACGTGCGAGTCTCCGTAATATGTATGTATGTTTCGGACTTCGAGGAGGCTCATCAGTCCACACCCATGTATATTTCCTGCACCTGCGCATTGCCTTTCACTTCTTCAGGCGAACCGAAGGCTACGACCGTGCCGTAATGCAGCACCATTACCTTTTCTGCGATTCCAAAGGTCACGTCCATGTCGTGATCGATGAGCAGTACGGTGAAATCGCGTGAAAAGCTGCGGATGATGGACACGAAGCTTTGCGCCTCGTCCGGTGACAAGCCGCAGGTGGGCTCGTCCAGCAGCAGGAAGGACCGGTTCTGCGAGAGCGTCAGCATGATCTCCAGCTGGCGCTGCTCCCCGTAAGAGAGACTGCGGACAGGCACGTCTCTCCTGTGCGATAAGTTCCATTGATGCAGTATAGCTTCCGCCTGCGTGAGGAGATGCTTATACGAGGAGACAGGACGCACCAGGTTGTACCTCGTCATTCCTCCTGCCTCCAGCGCCAGCAGCACATTGTCCAGCACCGTGAGGTTTAGGAAAAGATTGGTGATCTGGAACGTGCGCCCTATACCCAGCGCGGCTCGCCGGTGAGCGGGCAATTTTGTGATATCCTTGCCGAAAACAAAAATTCTTCCGGCAGTGGGGGTGAGCATTCCGCTGAGCAACTGAAAGAGGGTGGTTTTGCCTGCTCCATTGGGTCCGATGATTGCGAGTCTCTCCCCTGGCGTCACCGTGAAGGAGACGTTGTTTACTGCGCGAACTCCTCCAAAGTCTTTTGTGAGATGTTCAACTACAAGCGCATCCAAGGAAGAGCCTCACTTTTGCGATCGCCTGAACAGCCTGTACACGCCCTGGGGCGCCAGCATTACGGTTGCCATGTAAAGTGCGCCCAGGATAATCATCCAGTGCTCGGTGTAGCCACTCACGAAATTCTTGATCAGTATAATGATACCTGCACCCAGTGCAGGTCCGAACAGGGTGCCCACTCCTCCCAGGATCACCATTATAAGCACCTCTGCAGAGGTGACGAGGTGGAGTTCGGAAGGGCTCACAAAGCCGTTGTAATAGACGAGCATCACTCCCGCGAGGCCGGCAAAAATCCCCGAGACGATAAAGGCGATGTACTTCTGGAGCCAGACATTGTAGCCCAGCGCAGTCATGCGCGTCTCGCTTTCTCGAATGCCCAGCAGGGTGTGGCCGAAAGAGGAACGCACAACGAGATACATCAGTAATGCTGCAATCACAAAGAAGAGGAGGACAAAATAATAGAAATGGGTTGTAGTGTGCAGATTCCAGTGCACGAACGAGAGGTCAGGACGTGCAATGCCCGGGAGCCCGTCATCGCCTCCGGTCAATGAGCGCCATTTGAACGCGATACCCCAAAGCATCATGGATGAAGCCAGGAGGATCATCAAAAGGTAGGTACCCGTGTTTCGCAGGACGATCAGGCCGAAGAGTGCGGCAACGATCCCTGCGGAGAGCACTCCTGCGAAGAGCTCGATGGCGAAGTGGGGGCCATGAAATATCTTGACGTTGATGATAGCGACTATGTACGCGCCCGTGCCAAGGAAGGCAGCATGCCCCAATGAGGCAAGCCCTGTATAACCCTGCAGGATATCGAGACTCATTGCGAAAATCGCATAGATGAGAATCAAGGTGAGAAGCCCCGTGTAGTAGGAAGGGAGGAAAAGGGGCGCCGCGCAGAGCAGGGCAAGCACTATGAGAAGGGTGATGACCGGTCTACCCTTTTTCATTTTGTTCCAAAAAGGCCGCTTGGTTTGATTGCCAGTACCACGACCATCGCAGCAAAGAGCGTGAAGATGGATAGCTCCGGGAGAAGACTCTTACCAAAAGAATCGATCAGTCCTATGAGAAGCGCCCCGACAAGCGCTCCCCGTAAGCTTCCTGTTCCGCCGATCACGACCACGACGATTGCGAGCAATAATATTTCAATATCGAGTCCGACACTCAATCCGACAAAGGGGCCGCCTATAACACCGGCCAGACCTGCCAGCAGTGCGCCCAGGCTGAATACCAGTGTTTTGACGAGTGAGATGTTAATGCCTATGCCCTGGGCCATTTCCGCATCATCCACGCCGGCCCGGACGATCGCGCCATATTTCGTTTTTTCCTGGAACCACCAGAGAAAAATCAGTATGAGCGCGCCGATAATGATCACTGCAAGGCGATAGTAGGGAACCACGATGCTGCCGAGATAGACCGTACCCTGCAGCAGTTCCGGTTTTGGGATTGCGAGAGGGTTTCCACCCCAAACCCAACGACACACATCGCTGATGATAAGGAGCATGCCGAATGTAAGCAACACCTGGGCCAGTGTTTCACTCGCGAATTTCTTTTCGAGCACCGTCTTATAGGAGACTATTCCGAGTATTCCGATGCTGATGAGACCGGCCATGCACGCCAGGAAAAAATTGTGTGTATATTGCGCGACCGTGTAGCCGATGTAACCGCCCAGCAAATAGAAAGATCCATGGGCGAGATTGACGATCCTCATGGTGCCCAGCATGAGAGTGAGCCCTGCTGCCAGCAGAAAAAGCAGCATACCGAAGACGACACCGTTTATGGTCTGGGTCAGGACAAAGGCCATTACTTACTTGTTCCACCAACCCCAGACATCGGCTTGAGCCACTTTGCCCATCTTGTCCAGAACGGCGTTGACCAGCTTTCCATCCCGTTTTTCCGTCTTGAGCACATACATGTTGATCACTCTCTGATGGTACTGGTCGAAGGCAAGCGGACCGGAAGGTGTTTCGATCTTTGCCGAAACTTTCATTATCTCGGCTGCCACTTTCTGAGGATCATCCACGTCGCCCTTGAGAGACTCGGCTGCAGCTCCAATCACCTGCGCTGAGACATATCCGAACTCACTGTAGCGGGATGGATTTTCACCATACTTGGCATTGTAAGCTTTCACGAAGGCTTTGTTCTTTGGCGAATCTATCATGAACGTGTAGTGGCCGCTGGTGATGAGTCCGATCGCGGCATCTCCTATTGAAGGGAGATACGGGTCGTCGACCATCGCCGCATGGCCGTAAAGAGGAAGCCGCTTCTTCAAACCGAATTCCTGGTACTGCTGCACGAACCTGACCGCATCTGTTCCGGCATAGAAACCGAAGACTGCATCCGCGCCTTTCACATCGATTGCGGCGAGGAAAGGAGCAAAATCCATGGTGCCCAATTTGGGATAAACTTCCTTGATCACCTTTCCTCCGGAAGCCTGAAATGCTGCAGTAAAAGCCTCGAGGGTGTGGTGCCCCGCAGCGAAATCAGATCCGGTCACCACTATGTTCCGGTAATTGGTGTTCTTGTACATCCATTTCCCCATGGGGTAGGCGTTCTCATCGGTCGTATCACAGACGCGGAAGATGTTCTGGCTTGCCTTCTGCGGAGACGTCAATTCACGGGTGAATGCAGTGGGGTTGATCTGAATCACCTTTTGCGCGCGCACGTAATCGTGAATAGCAAGGCCCACGGCACTGCTCACCGGACCTATTACAAACTGAACCTTCTGCTGCTCCACAAGGCGACGCACCTTGGTCAGGCCTGTGGTGGGGCTCAACTCGGTATCCTCTTTGACGATCTCAATCGGCCGGCCTCCTGCCTTCCTGCCGATCTCATCAAAGTAAAGCTCTGCGCCGTCCTGGACTCCCTTTGCCTGTAATGGCATGGTTCCAGTATAGGGAAGGAGTAATCCGATCTTAATCGGGCCTTTATCTGCTGCCACTGAAGGCGATCCTGTGATCACCAGTAGAGCGATGATTAAGCTTCCGAGAAACAGAAATGACAAGAGTTTTTTTTGATAATGCATCTGACGCCTCCTTGGTGTACGGGTCTTGATTGTCAGTTCAAGGCGCGAATACAGACGCTTTCGATGACACGGAAAGCTATCTGCCCGGCTTCTGATCCATTCCCGGTTTTGTAGTACCACGCTGCCCGGAAATTTGTCAACTACTTATTCTGCCTTATGCCACGACTTTCAATTGTCTCGCCCGCATCAGCAGACATGGCTGCGCATGCGTGTGAGACCTGTTATTACTTATTCCACCATTTCCACGTATCGACCTGCGATACCTTGCCTAACTTGTCTATGACTGCGTTTACCAGTTTGCCTTCTTTTTTCTCCACCTTCACAATATAGACGTCTATGATCCGCTGATTGTATTGATCGATGGCCAGCGTTCCTGCCGGCGTTTCTATCTTGCCCGAAGAAGACGCCCGCTTTATCTCCTTTGCCAATGGTGATACGTCCTCAACATTTCCTTTGGTTCCTTCAATGCCTGCAATAATCATTTTCGCGGCAGTGTAGCCATATTCGCTGTATCGTGAGGGCGTCTCTCCATATTTTGCCGTATATGCCTTTACAAAGGCCCTGTTCCTGGGTGTATCAAGTGTGGGTGGATAGTGACTTTGAGAAAGTATACCCAGGGCAGCGTCCCCTATCTGGGAAAGGTAAGGGTCATCTACCAGTGCCACCTGGCCGCCAAAAAGAGGCAGCCTTTTCTTGAGCCCGAATTCCTCGTACTGCTGCACAAATCGAATGGCATCGGTGCCCGTTGTCCAGGCCATGACGGCGTCTGCGCCTTTCACGTCGATCGTGCTCAGGAAGGGCGCAAAATCCATAGTGCCCATTTTAGGATAGACGTCTTTGAGGATTTTCCCCCCGGCTTCAGTGAAGCCTGCCTTGAACGCATCAACCGAATCGTGCCCTGCTTTATAGTCCTGACCGGTCACGACCACGTTGCGCCAATTCGTGTTCTTCATTACCCATCTTCCCATCGGGTAATTGCCCTGGTCCGATGTCTCTGTTGTCCGGAACATTTTTTCGTTTGCTTTCTCAGGTGATGTCAATTCGCGTGTGAATGCGCACGGGATAATCCATATGACGTTGCTCTTGAGCACGTAGTCATAAATGGCCAAAGCTTCGGCGCTGCTGACCGGACCCACTATGAAATTGACTTTCTGCTCTTCGATTAACCGGCGCACTTTCGTGAGCGCCACGGTGGGATTGAGTTCCGAATCCTCCTTCAACACCTGTATTGCGCGGCCACCCGCTCTCCGGTGAATTTCATCAAAGGCGAATTCTGCTCCATCGGAAGAACCTTTTGCCTGGAGAGGAGCAATACCCGTGTACGAAAGAAGCAGACCAACTTTAATGGGTGACTTTTCCGCTGCGAGCGAATCTGAAGCGGTCATAGCAAATACGGCTATGAAGACAACCAGACACACAAAAATCCATTTCCCTTTCTTTGATGACATCCCTGACTCCTTTCTCGTGATTCGCGTGTCCGGCGGAGCTACCGTTTGCCAGGTGAGCTGCTGACTGCCAAGCCTTGTGCGGTTTGGTCTCTTGCACCCCCGAACGCTTGAACCCCTTTTACTTCACCCACCATTTCCAAACATCTGTCTGAGCCACCCTGCCGAGCTTGTCGACAACGACATTGACCAGCTTCCCGTCACGTTTTTCCGTCTTCACCACGTACATGTTGACGATCCTCTGGTTATACTGATCAAACGCAAGAGGACCTGAAGGCATTTCCAGTGTATTAGCGGTTTTTTTCATCTCCTTAGCTGTCCGCGCGCTGTCCTCCACATCGCCCTTCAAAGCCTCGATGGTCGCGCCGATCATGCTGGCTGCTGTATAGCCATATTCACTGTAACGGTAAGGAGGATGGCCATACCTGCTTATGTACGATTTAACAAATGCCTTGTTTTTAGGCGTATCTAAATTGACCGGGTAATGGCTGCTGGTGATAAGGCCGATTGCAGCGTCGCCTACGCCGGGCAGATACGGGTCATCGGCTATAGTCACAAAGCCGTACAGGGGAATCCGTTTCTTGATACCAAATTCCTCGTACTGTTGAACAAACCTGACAGCATCCGTCCCGACGTACATGGCGTAGGTGGCATCTATTCCCTTTTCCATCCCGCTCAGGAAAGGAGCAAAATCCATGGTGCCCAATTTTGGGAAAATCTCTTTAACTACCTTGCCTCCGGCTGCCTCGAAGCCGGCTTTGAAAGCTTCAACGTTATGATGTCCGCCAGCAAAATCGGAACCTGTTATCGCCATGTTGCGGTAAGGTGTGTTTTTGATTATCCACGCGCCCATGGGGTAGTTACACTGGTCGGACGTCTCGACAGTACGGAAAACGTTCTCGGCCCATTTGTCTGGCCCTGTCAGCTCTCTCGTATTGGCAACCGGGTTCAGAAGTATGACGTTCTGCTTGCGGACGTAGTCCTGTATGGCCAGTCCTACGGCGCTGTTCACCGGTCCTACTATAAAGTTTACCTTCTGCTGCTCTACCAGCCGGCGTACCTTGGTGAGGCCCGTGGTCGGATTATTCTCGTCATCTTCTTTAATGATCTGAATCGGTCTACCCCCGGCTTTCATGCCAAGCTCGCCGAAATAGAGCTCCACCGAATCATTAACCCCTTTTGTTTGAAAGGGCATGGTGCCGGTATAAGGAAGCAGCAGCCCGATCTTAATGGGCGGCTTGTCTGCTGCCATCGCGCCCGAACCCGCCACTACAGAAAGCCCGATCAGTACAGCCAGACAAATCAAGAACAGTCTGCTCTTTCGATTTGCCATGTTTATGCTCCTTTTACATGGTTTAGCATTTGTAGCATTGAGTACAAAACCGTTCCCGTCTTTAACCTGAAACTCGTAACTCGCAACGTCTTCTCCCCTTCACTTGTTCCACCATTTCCAGGCATCTGTCTGGGCCACTTTGCCGATCTTGTCAATCACAACATTGACCAGCTTGCCATCGCGCTTTTCCACCTTCTCCACATAGACATTCACGATCCTCTGGTTATACTGATCGAAGGCGAGAGGGCCCGACGGCGTCTCGATTTTGGGAGCGACCTTCTTGATGGTCTCAGCTACCTGCGCGGTAGCGTCAAGGTTACCCTTCAAGGCATCCGCTGCTGCAGCGATACACTGGGCAGAGACGTAGCCGAATTCGCTATACCTGGATGGGACCTCACCCCACTTTGTCTGATACGCCTTCACGAAGGCATTGTTCTCGGGGGTGTCTATCGTCCAGGCATAGTGACAGCTCGTGATGATGCCAAGAGCGGCGTCCCCCATACTGGGCAGGTAGGGATCGTCGGCTATCACACCGTATCCATAAAGAGGAAGCCGTTTCTTCAAGCCGAATTCCTGATACTGCTGTACGAAACGGACCGCATCCGTACCCGCGTACCATGCGTACACAGCGTCCGCCCCTTTGATGTCTATCGCGGTGAGGAACGAGGCGAAATCCATGGTGCCCAATTTTGGGTAGACCTCTTTGATGATTTTTCCACCAGCCTCTTCAAATCCGGCTTTGAAGGCTTCTACGCTGTGGTGTCCCGCTGAAAAATCAGAGGCTGTAATGACAATATTGCGATACGGCGTACTCTTGTACATCCACTTGCCCATCGAGTAGTTGGTCTGATCGGTCGTCTCGACCACGCGGAATATATTGGGGCTCCACTTCTGGGGTGAGGTTAATTCCCTGGTAAAGGCAACGGGATTGATTTGAATAACCTTCTGGCCCCGGAGATAGTCATGGATCGCAAGAGCCACAGCACTGCTCACAGGGCCCACGACAAAATCCACCTTATACTGCTCCACGAGCCGCTTGACCTTGGTCAACCCCACCGTTGGGTTATTCTCATCGTCCTCTTTTATCACCTGAATGGGCCGACCACCCGCCTTCTGCCCTATCTGAGCGAAGTAAAGCTCCACACCGTCACTGACACCTTTTGCCTGAAGAGGCATGGTGCCGGTGTAGGGAAGGAGGAGGCCGACTTTGATAGGTGGCCTTTCCGCTGTCTGCGCCACTCCGCCGCACGCCAGAGTAACTGCCAGTACCAATCCCCATATCAATATGCATCTCCCCTTGCTGAACATGTAACGTTCCTCCTTTTTTGAAATATGTAGATGATAGATGTGCGCCTTTGCCACTGTCAACTCTTTTCTGCCGCCCGGAGCCGAGCAGGAGGGAAAGAGTGTTCCGGCATATAGCATCGCTCAAGCATACTTCTGCAGCGTTAATGAGAAGTCGCCTTTGCTGACGTGCACGTAACTGAGCTCTTCCTTTCGCAGCAGTTCCTGGATAATCATCACCAGTGGATTGGCAGACGTAAGGTATTCTCTCGGAGGTCCCGCAGCGCGCATGGCTTGTATCTCCTTTTCCTCCTGGACGATGAACCTGAGTATCAGCTCGTCGTCAGACATGCCAGAGCCGCCAAGTTTCTGCCGCAGTTGGTCTATCGTCGGCTGCGGGGGTACGAAGGTGGCGAGTTCCTTCGCTCGGGTGAGATTCAATATTCTATCCTTAATGTTCGGCTTCACCTCGGAGCTTGCTTCCTGCCCCCAGAACCCGAGGCA
>Ga0335070_10009312_pt1 | contig 11514 bp, 9 predicted proteins | sample Lox_Sample_13_FD_206722 | JGI IMG/M metagenome (GOLD analysis project Ga0335070, IMG submission 206722) | Soil microbial communities from Loxahatchee National Wildlife Refuge, Florida, United States - Lox_Sample_1.3 | ecosystem: Environmental > Terrestrial > Soil > Wetlands | place: USA: Florida... | reverse complement strand
GCCGCGCAGGCCGCCTACTTCCGCGCCCAGGCGATCGACGTCGAGGTCGTTACGTTCGCCTTCGACGCGCCGCGGTGGCACGACGTGCTCGACGGCGTCCCGGCGACCATCGTGCGCAAGCGGCACTGGACCGATCTGCTCACCGCATGGACGCGCGCCGCCAAGGTGAAGCGCCGCGCGCAGCGTGCCGCCCGGGCTTTTGCGGGGTGTGATGTCGTGCTGGCGCACAACTACCCGTGCAGCGCCATGCTGGGCATCGCAAACATTGCCGCACGCAAAGTCTGGCAGTGCAACGAGCCGCCGCGCATGCTGCACCTGCGCGAAGCCAATCCGATGATGACGGCACGGGCCGAGGCCACCGGCGGCACGGGGCTGGAGGCGATGTGCGCCCCCTTCTATCGCCGGTTGCAGGAGGTCGAGCGCAGCGCGAAGCGTCGCGCGTTCGATCGACAGAGCATCGCGCGCCTCGACGAGATCTACGCCATCAGCGAGTTCAGCCGCGACAACGTCCGCCGCATCTACGGCTGCTGCCGGCAGGAGGCCATCCCCCCGATGGTGCGCTTCCCACAAACGGTCTCGCATCGCAGTGGGCTCGACCGCCACGGCCTCAACATCCTGCTGCACTCGCGACTCGAACGGCCGAAGAACATCGATACCGTGCTCCGCGGCTTTGCGATTTTTCACGCGGAAGCTCGCGGCTCGACTGTCCTGCACGTGGTTGGGGACGGCAGCTACCGGCCTCGCCTGGAACACCTGGCGCGCGAGCTGTGCCCGGCCGGCGCAATCCGTTTTCACGGCTACCTCAGCGATGCGCAAGTGCAGCCAGTCTATGCCGCCTGTGATGTGTTCGCGTTGCTTCCGGTAGACGAGCCTTTTGGAATGGTCTTTCCGGAAGCCGCCGCGCACGGCCTACTGCTCGTCGGACCGGACCACGGTGGCCCGCTGGAGATCGTCGACGGCGGCCGCTTGGGTTGGGTATGCGACGCGTTCTCCCCCGACGCACTTGCGCAGGCATTCGCTGAGATCTGGGCGCTCGATGATGCGACGGTCGACCGTCGTCGTGCGGAAGCCGACCGCGCCTGCCGGGCGCGCTATTCGGTTGATGTCGTTGGTCCGCAGTTGCTGCAGCTGCTGCGTGAGCTCTAAGTCGCAAGCCGAAGTCACTGCCCCAGTCGACAGTTTAGAGTCGAGAGTAGCTGTGCCAAGCGTCGGACAGCCAGGCCTCTCGACTCTAAACTGTCGACTGTTGACTGGAAGATGTTCCGATCGATCTAACGGTCCGGCCGCAACAGGATGTAGTTGCGGTGCTCGCCGAGGCGGAAGCCGAGAACGCGGTTCTCGAGGAAGGTCAAGACGCGGTTGCCGAGCTTGTCGTGACGCTGCACGCTGGTCCCGGGCCGCACCTCCCAGTCCTTGGCAGCAATGCGCGCCCGCATCACCGCCGGGTGCGTGCCCGTGAAGCGCGCCCGACCGTGCAAGCGGCCGAAGTCGAACTCGCGGTTGAGGTCCGGATACCAGGCGTCCGCCTGTTGTGCGCCGGCGTGGATGGTATTGAAGGCGTGCGCCTTGCGCGTCATCTGGCGCGGCGGGCGTACCCAGCCGTAGTGGAAGATGCGCGCGCCGGCCAGCGCCACGTGCAGTTTCTGCCCGTCGCGGCGGAATCCCTGGGCGCTCTTCCACGAGCGCACGCCGATGCCGGTGCGCACGATGCGGACCTCCCGCCGGTACCAGCCGTGGGCGATCTGGTAGTGATCGTAGTCCGCGAAGAAGTGCACATAGTCGAACAACAGGCCCTCGATGCGCCGATCGTCGAGGCAACTCCGCATACGCTCGACGATCGGTTGCAAGTCGTCTTCATGCACGACCTCGTCGGCTTGCAGGTAGAAAGCCCAATCGCCGGTGCAGGCATCGAGGGCAATGTTCGTCTGCTGGGCGTTGGTGGCACCGTGCACGAACTGGCTCTGGTCCCAGACGGTCTCGATGATCTTGAACTTGGGATCGTTGATGCTGCGCAGCAACTCCGTGGTCCCGTCGGTGGAGTCCCCCGCCGCCACCACGAACTCGTCGCAGATGGGCAGAATCGAGGTGATCGATTCCACCAGCGGGTAGTAGAGGTCGATGGCGTTGCGCACGAAGGTGAAGCCGCTGATCTTCATCTGCGCGGACTGTAACGAAGGCTTGGATACAGTTCAAAGGTGAAAGTGGGAAGAGGAAAGCCAGATTCTCAACCACGACGCTCGCCAGAGTTTCCCCCTCCGAAGACGCTTCTTCTGGCTTTCCCCTTTGCACTTTTGACTTTCACCTTCCCCTCTTCTATGCCCGCGTCTATGCGCATTCCCGCCGCCGACCTGCGCGCACAGCACGACGCCCTGCACGATGAGTTGCTAGACGCGTTTCAGCGGGTGCTGCAGAGTTCGGCGTTTGTCTTGGGGTCCGAGCTGCACGCATTTGAGCAGGAATTTGCGGCGTACTGTGAGGTGGCGCATGCCCGCGGCGTCGCCAACGGCACGGACGCGTTGGCGTTGGCCTTGCGGGCGTTGGGTGTCGGCGCCGGCGACAGTGTAGCCGTGCCGGCCTTGACCTTTGCCGGCACCGCGGAGGCGGTATGTCACGTTGGGGCGCGGCCGTTGTTCGTCGACATCGAGCCGCGAACCTTGACGCTCGATCCTGCCGGGTTGCGCGACGCTCTCGAAAGACACGGCGCCCCTGTGCGCGCCGTGATCCCGGTTCATCTCTACGGCCAGCCCGCGGCGATGGATGAGATTGCTGCGGTGGCCCACAACGCGGGCGCCGCAATCGTCGAAGACGCTGCGCAAGCGCATGGCGCCCGCTACCGCGGCCGGCGGGTCGGTGGACTCGCAGCGCTCGGCTGCTTCAGCTTCTACCCGAGCAAGAATCTCGGTGCGCTCGGCGATGGCGGCGCGATCACAACCGACGACGGTGAGCTGGCAACACGCGTCGCGCTGTTGCGCGACCACGGGCAACGGCAGAAGTACGTTCACGACATCGTCGGCTTCACCTCGCGCCTCGATGGACTACAGGCTGCCTGGTTGCGAGTGAAGCTCCGCCGTCTGGAGCAGTGGAACGCACGGCGGCGTGCCCTGGCCGGCCTGTACGACCGCGCGCTCCGCGACGCACCGGGCATTCGCTTGCCGGTCACCGCGCCGGAACGTGAACACGTCTACCATCTCTATGTGATTCGCTGCCACGAACGCGACGCGCTCAAGACGCATCTCGAGGCGTGCGGGATCGCCGCTGGCTTGCACTACCCTCGTCCGCTGCACCTGCAACCTGCGTTCGCACACCTCGGCTATCGAGCCGGGGACTTCCCGGCAGCCGAGGCCGCCGCACGCGAGGTGCTGGCGTTGCCGCTGTACCCGGAGATGAGCGATGCTGCCGCCGCCGAGGTCAGCGATGCGGTGCTCGCGTGGTCGCGGCACGCGCCCGGAGCGCGCGCCGCGACCCACGGCAACCGGGCATGACCGCGCGGCACAGACGCGCACGGGCGGCACCGCCACGCCCTCTGCAATGCGACGCGCTCATTCGGCGCTTTGCGCGGGCCCGCCTGCTCGTCGTCGGCGACCTCATGCTCGACCAGTTCATCTGGGGCCGCGTCGAACGCATCTCGCCCGAGGCGCCCGTGCCGGTCGTGCACGTCACGCACGAGAGCTTTCACCTTGGCGGTGCGGCCAACGTGGTGCACAACATCCGGTCACTCGGCGGACAGGCGACAGCGTGCGGCGTGATCGGGCGCGACAGCAGTGGCCAGCGCGTCGTGCACGAGCTGCAGCAGATCGGTGCCGGTACGGCCGGTGTCGTCGTGTCGCGCGGCACCGTCACCGTGCTCAAAACCCGCGTCATCGCCCACAACCAACAGGTGGTGCGCTTCGATCGCGAGTCACCCAACCACGCCAGCAGCGCCGTACGGCACGTGGAACGCTTCTTACGCGAACACGCGGGCGACTTCGACGCCGTCATCGTGTCCGACTACGGCAAGGGCGTCGTGACCGCCGGCTCGTTCGCGGTGCTGAGCGCGGCGCGCAAGCGGCATCGATTCCGGCTGATCGTCGATCCCAAGAAGCCGAACTTTGCCCACTACCGGGGGCTGACGCTGGCCACACCCAACGTCGTCGAGGCCGCCGAAGCCGCCGGCATCGAGATCCGCGATGAGGCCGGCCTGCTTGCTGCCGGCAGCCGCCTGCTCGAACGCTGGGACGCCGAGGCGCTGCTCATCACGCGCGGCGAGCACGGCATGACCTTGTTCACGCACGACGGTCTGGTGCGTCACTTCCCGACCGCTGCGCGGCAAGTGTTCGACGTCACCGGCGCCGGCGACACGGTCGTCGCCACCTGTGCCCTGGCGCTGGCTGCGGGAGCGCACCTTGACGAGGCCGCGTTGCTGGCCAATCACGCTGCCGGCGTCGTCATCGGCAAGCTCGGAACGGCAACGCTCTCCGCAGCAGAGCTGAGAAAAGCAGTGAGCAGTGATCAGTAATCAGTGACCAGTAATCAGTGGTGGGCACGGGGCTTCCGATTCCTCACTGATCACTGGTCACTGACTACTGATCACTTGTCACCGCGCACCCATTACTGATAACTCGATCCCCCATGCGCAGCATGACAGGCTACGGACAGGCGCAGTGGCGGCGCGCCGGCCGCTCGGTGAGCGTCGAGGTGCGGGCGGTCAACCAACGCTTCCTGGAAGTGAAGCTGAACATGCCGCGGGAGTACTTCCCGTGGGAAGCCGAGTTGCGCGCCCTCGTGCAGGAGCACGTGGCACGCGGCAAAGTCGACGTGTCGATCTTCCGCGGCGGCGCCAACGGCGGTCAGATGACGGTCGAAGCCAACGTTGCGTTGGCCAAGGAATACGTCGCCGCCTGGCGCGCGCTGCAGCGCGCCCTGCATGTGCCGGGCGATGTCGAGCTGACCCTGCTGCAGGGACGCAATGAGCTCCTGCGCGTCGTCGAACGCCGCGGCGACGCCGGCGCTGAGATCGATGCCGTGCGCACCACGGTGCGGCGCGCGCTGCTGGCGTTCAACCGCGAGCGCGAGCGCGAGGGCCGTGTGCTGGTGCGCGACATGACCGCGCGCGTGCGCCGGCTGCAGCAACTGCAGGAGGGGATCGCACGCCGCGCCGCCGTCCTGACGCCGCAGCTCGCAGCCCGGCTGCAGCAGCGGCTCGCCGCGCTGCTCGAGGGCAAGGACATCAAGGAAGAACGCATCCTGCAGGAAGCCGCCCTGCTGGCCGAGCGCAGCGATGTGACCGAAGAGTTGGTCCGCCTGCACAGCCACCTCACCGCACTGGCGGACCTGCTGCGCAGCGACGAGCCCGCCGGCAAGAAGCTCGACTTCCTGCTGCAGGAAGTGCATCGCGAGTTCAACACGATCGCCTCGAAGAGCGCCGACCTGGAGGTCACCAACTGCACCCTCGAGGCGCGCAGTGAGATCGAAAAGCTGCGCGAGCAGGTGCAGAACGTCGAATGAGGACAGCGTCCAGTTGAAAGCCGAAGGTTGAAGCCGGGGATAAGCGGATGACCTTCCGGCTTTCCACTCCCCCCTTCCGGTTTTTCGCTGAACCTCAACGTCGTTGTCGCACTTACCCGATGCCGCTACTATACACCCAGGATGCTGATCACCATCTCCGGTCTCCCGGGCAGCGGCAAGACGACCGTGGCCAGGCTGTTGAGCACAAGGCTTGGACTGCCGCACGTCTATGCGGGCGATCTGTACCGCAAGGAGGCAGTCGACCGCGGTCTTTCTCTTGAGGAATTCAACAGGCTCTCGGAAAACGATCATTCCATTGATCGCGCCCTGGACGCCCGGATGGCCGAGTACGCGAAGCAGGGCAACCTGATCCTCGAAGGGCGGCTCGCTGCATTCATAGCAAGGCAGGAAGGAGTTGACGCGCTGAAGGTGTGGTTGACAGCCAGCGAGGAAGTGTGTGCCCGCCGTGTCGCGCAGCGTGAAGGGAACAACTGGCAGAAGGTCCAGCAACTCAACAGCGTGCGCCAGGCTTCCGACGCCAAACGCTACCGGGCGATCTACGGATTCGATCTCAACGACACCTCGATCTACGATCTCGTTCTGAACAGTGACAACCAGACCCCGGAAGCGCTGGCCGAGCAGATTCTCACGCGTGTCACGGAGCGCTTCGGACGCACCCCGACGGGCGCGGGACGGCCATGAATCTCAGCGGTCTGATCGAACGCGTGCGCGCCTACGAGGGGAGCGCCGACACCGATCTCATCGCCCGTGCGTATGATTTTTCCGCGGCGGTGCACAAGGGACAGAAGCGGGCCTCGGGCGAGCCCTATCTGACCCATCCGGTGGAGGTCGCCGGCGTCATCGCCGAACTGAAGCTCGATGTGGCCAGCGTCGTCACGGCGCTGTTGCACGACACCGTCGAGGATACGCTGACGACGTTGGAGGAGATCGAGGAAAAGTTCGGTGCCGAGATCGCGGCGCTCGTCGACGGGGTCACGAAGATCAGCCAAATCAACTTTACCAGCCGGGAGGAGAAGCAGGCAGAGAACTTCCGCAAGATGCTGGTCGCGATGGCGCGCGACATCCGTGTCATCCTGGTGAAGCTCGCCGATCGGACGCACAACATGCGCACGCTCGAATCGCTGTCGCCGGAGCGCCAACACGACATTGCGCAAGAGACCCTCGACATCTACGCGCCGCTGGCGCACCGGCTCGGCATCTACTGGATGAAGAGCGAGTTGGAGGACAACTCGCTGCGCTATCTCCACCCCGAGGTCTACTACCAACTGAAGCGCAACGTCGCCAAGAAGAAAGCGGAACGCGAACGCTACATCAAGGAGGTCATCGGCATCCTCTCGAAGCGGCTCGACGAGAACGACATCGAAGCCGAGATCACCGGCCGGCCCAAGCACTTCTATTCGATCTACCAGAAGATGCAGGCGCAGAATCTCTTGTACGACCAAATCTACGATCTGGTGGCGTTCCGCGTCATCGTCGGCACGCTGCGCGAATGCTACGCGGCGCTCGGCGTGATCCACGCCGAATGGAAGCCGATTCCCGGACGTTTCAAGGATTACATCGCCCTGCCCAAGGCCAACATGTACCAGTCGCTGCACACCACGGTCATCGGCCCGTACGGCGAGCGCATGGAAGTCCAGATCCGTACGCACGAGATGCACCGCGTTGCCGAGGCCGGCATCGCCGCGCACTGGCGCTACAAGGGCGGCCAACACGTCGCCACCCAGGATGCGCAACGCTTCACCTGGCTGCGCCAACTGCTCGAATGGCAGCAGCATACGCAGGATCCGCAGGAGTTCTTGCGCTCGGTGAAGGACGACCTATTCAGCGATGAGGTCTTCGTGTTCACCCCGCAGGGCGATCTCCTCAACTTCCCGGAGGGCTCCACGGTCATCGACTTCGCCTACCGCATCCACTCCGAGGTCGGCGCCCACTGCGCCGGGGCGCGCGTCAACGGCCGCATGGTGCCGTTGCGCTACCATCTGCGCAGCGGGGATACCGTGGAGATCATCACGACCGCCACGCAAACCCCGAGCAAGGACTGGCTCAACTTCGTCAAGACCAGCCGCGCCCAGGTGAAGATCCGCAACTGGATCAAGTACCAGCAGCGCACACGCAGCGTCGCCGTCGGACGCGAGATCCTCGGACGCGACCTGAACCGCTACCATCTGGATCTCGCCAAACTGCACAAAGATGGTCGACTGGCGAAGGTAGCGACGGCGATGTCGCAGAAGGACGAGGAGACGCTGCTCGCCAGCATCGGCTACGGCAAGCTCACCTCGCACCAAGTGCTCGCGCACCTGCTGCCACCGGAGATGTTGCAGCAGCGGCCGCCAGAAGAAGGCACGCTGAAGAAGCTCTTCCGGAAAATCGCTCGGCAGAACCACGGCGGTGTCCGCGTCAGTGGCGTGGAAGACATGCTCATCCGGTTCGGCAAGTGCTGCGATCCGCTGCCCGGCGAACGCATCCTCGGCTTCGTCACCCGCGGGCGCGGCGTCACGGTGCATGCGGTGGACTGCCCGCGCGTGCTGGAAAGCGACACCGCGCGGCGCGTCGAGGCGGTGTGGGAAAATGGGGCGGTGGCTCCGCGGGCGGTCACGGTCGACGTGATGTGTGTCGATGAACCCGGCCTGCTCGCCGCCATCAGCAAGGCCATCAGCTCCGCCGGCGTGAACATCAGTCGCGCCCAGGTGCGCAGCGTGCCCGACAAGAAGGCCCTCAATACGTTCGAGGTCGTGGTCAGCAGCGCCGATCAACTCAACCGGGTCATCCGCTCCCTCGGCAAGGTGCGCGGCGTGATGAAGGTCGCCCGTGCGCGCGGCTGAGGGTGCGAGAACCGCCGTTTCGAGGAGCTTGCGCATGCGTCTCCATCCCATGGCCCTCTTGCCACTGACGGCGCTGTCCGCCACCTGCACACTGCAACCACTGCCGCGGCGGACGCCGGGGGCACGCGTTGCCGCGTCCGCTCCCACGCCAACCGGGGAAGAGCGTACCGCCGTCGAGCCGACCCCGGAATGGGTGCGGACCATCGCACCGAGAAAGCTCCTCGAAGAAGGAATGGTCGGCGACGCGTCCGGGCTGACGCCGGCCCCGCAGGCGCTAGGCCCGTCCCCGACCCCAACTGCGGCGTCGGTCGCTGCCCTAGCAGCGCCAGCGGCTGGATCACCGGTCCCTGGCGCGACGTCGCCCGAGTTGGATTCGGTGCTCGCTCACATCGGCCCCACCACGCCCCCCAACGTGGCTGCGGCCCTGCGCCTCATCGAAGACGGGCGGCAGCAGATGCAGCAAGGCCGCTACGACCGAGCGCTCGATCGCTTCGAACGTGCCCTCGCCATTGATCCGTCCAACGCCTATGGGTACTACTTCCTCGCGCAACTGCACTTCGCGACCAAGAAATATGATCAGGCCGTTGCCTTCGCCAGCCGCGCCGTGGTGCTCAGTGCGCGCACCGATCCCGTGCTGCTCGGACGCTCCTACGGTTTGCAGGGCGCCGCGTTCGAGGCCGTCGGCCGTTACCCGGATGCGCGTAAGGCATACGAGAAAGCCATCGAGGCGGACCCCAACAACCTCGCGGCGCGCGTCGGAATGGCGCGGCTGCGCCCGGATCACTAGCCGGCAGTCGACAGTTGAGAGTGGAGAGTGGACAGGCGTCGCTGATGCGCATCCTGGCAATCGAAAGCTCGTGTGACGACACTGCGGCCGCGGTACTGGACGCGGGCAGCGTCCTGTCGAGCGTCGTGGCGTCGCAGGACGAGGTGCACAACAAGTACGGTGGCGTTGTACCCGAGCTGGCGTCGCGCTCGCATCTGCGCAACATCGTTCCGGTCATCGAAGCCGCGCTGGAACAGGCGGCGACGCGGCTCGATCACATCGACGCCATCGCGGCGACCTGCGGGCCGGGCCTGGTCGGTTCGCTCCTGGTCGGGCTGTCGACCGCAAAGGCCATCGCCTTTGCACGGCAGCTGCCGTTCGTCGCGGTGAATCACCTCGAGGGGCACCTGCTGTCACCCCGTCTCGACGGCGAGGTCCCATTCCCCTACGTGGCGTTGCTGGTGTCAGGTGGACACACCAGTGTCTACCATGCCGTCGATCACGGGCGCTACCATCTCCTCGGAGCGACCCGCGATGACGCTGCCGGGGAGGCGTTCGACAAGGTCGCGAAGATCATGGGGCTGGGATATCCCGGCGGACGGATCATCGATGACCTCGCTCGTCATGGCGACCCGCGCGCCATTCGCTTTCCGCGGGCGCGGTTGAAGCCGCGGCGCAATGGCGGTGCGCCGCTCGGCACGCCGTTCGGCACGCCGTTCGGCTTCAGCTTCAGCGGCCTGAAGACGGCGGTGTGGCAATACGTGCGGGAGCACGCGATCGACAGCGAAGCGGCGGCGGCCGACATCGCGGCAAGTTTCCAGGAAACCGTCGTCGACATGTTGCTCGACACCGCCTTCGCTGCGGCGGGCAGCGTCGGCTGTCCGCGGCTGGTCATCGCCGGCGGCGTGTCGGCGAACTCCCGCCTGCGGCAGCGGGCGGCGGCCGAGGCCGAAGCGCTGGGCATTGCGGTGACCATCCCGCGGATGCGCTACTGCACCGACAACGCCGCCATGATTGCGCTGGCGGCATGGCACCGGCTGCAGCGTGGCGAGAGCGATCCGTTCTCCGTCAACGCCACGGCAGACCTGGAGCTGTGAGGCCGTGAGTGTTTCGCGCGCCGGCCGCCGCCCCGCCGGGGCGGTGCGCCGCGAGCTGGCCACAATGGGCCGGCACCCCCGCAAGCGTCTCGGCCAACACTTCCTTGCCGACAAGGGCGTCGCCCAACGCATCGTCGATCTGGCACAGCTGCGCGGCACCGAGCGTGTGGTCGAGATCGGCCCGGGTCTCGGGGCACTGACGGATCTTCTCATCCAGCGTGCCGGCGAGCTGTGGCTGATCGAGGTCGATGCCGATCTCGCCGCTCGCTTGCGTGCGCGCTACGCCGATCGATCCAACGTGCATGTCGTTGAAGGGGACGTGCTGCGCCTCAACCTCGCCAATGGGCTCGGCACCGGAGCGCCGGCGGTCGTCGTGGCGAACCTGCCGTACAATATCGCGACGGCGATTCTGGCGGCGCTGCTCGACGCGCACTGCTTTACCCGCCTGGTCCTGATGCTGCAGCGCGAGGTCGTCGATCGCCTGCGCGCACAACCGGGTAGCAAAGACTACGGTGCCCTCTCGGTGTATACCCAGTTCGCGGCGCAGCTCCGTCCGGGGCTGCGCGTCGGGCCGGAGGCGTTCGTGCCGCGGCCGAAAGTGGAATCGGAAGTCGTCGTCGTGGAGCCATACGCACAGCCGCCCGTAGCGGTGGACGACCCCGCGCTTTTCAACCGTGTCGTGCGCGCCGCATTCAACCAGCGCCGCAAGCAGCTGGCCAACAGCTTGCGTGCCGTGTGCACCGACCCGGCGACGCCGCTGCACGCCGCGCACATCGATCCAACGCGGCGGCCTGAGACATTGACGCTGGCTGAGTTTGCAGCGCTGAGCAACGCCGTACAGAGACAGCAGACAACCGAGGGTCGGACAACAGACATCAGACATCAGACGGGCCACGAGGCAACAAACGCATGACCAGGGAACCGAGGGACGGTGTAGGTGTGCCATCTGTGATCTGTCCGTCGGTTGTCTGTTGTCTCTCTTCCCATGCCCGAGCTTCCCGAAGTTGAGACCGTCCGTCGCTCGTTGCTGCCGATCGTTGGTGCACGCATCGAGGCAGTGGAGGTACGCGAGCCGCGCCTGCGCCGCACGGTTGCTCCGGACTTCGCATCGCGGCTCACCGGACGGGTCATTCAGGGCATCGAGCGGCGCGGCAAGTACCTTCTGTTCCAGCTCTCCGCAGATGAAACTCTGCTCACCCACTTGGGCATGAGCGGCGCGCTGCTGCTGCAGCCGGTCGGGGCTCCACTGCAGACCCACGACCACGTGTCACTGCGCCTTTCCGATGGCAGGCAGATCACGTTCAACGATCCGCGTCGGTTCGGC
>Ga0335070_10009311_pt1 | contig 11515 bp, 9 predicted proteins | sample Lox_Sample_13_FD_206722 | JGI IMG/M metagenome (GOLD analysis project Ga0335070, IMG submission 206722) | Soil microbial communities from Loxahatchee National Wildlife Refuge, Florida, United States - Lox_Sample_1.3 | ecosystem: Environmental > Terrestrial > Soil > Wetlands | place: USA: Florida... | reverse complement strand
GTTCACGGTTCCGGATCCCGCGCAGAACTCGCCGGAGGCATTTCTGGGGTGCGACGCCGTCCAGCTGTTTCTCGATCGCGTGCGCGCCGTCCGGCCTGATTTCCAGCCGAACCGCGAATCCGCGTCCGTCCTGGCCGAGATCTGCAATCGCCTCGACGGTTTGCCGCTGGCCATCGAACTCGCTGCCTCGCGCCTGCGCGTGCTCGAACCGCCCGGCCTGCTGAAGCGCATGGCCGGGCGCCTCAATACCCTCGGTCGGGCCGACGGGAACCCGAGCGGGCGCCACCGCACCATGCGCAACGCGATCGCCTGGAGCTACAATCTGCTCGACGAGCCCGAGCAACGCGCATTCTGCGCCGCTTCGGTCTTCGCGGGCGGCTTCAGCCTCGACTCCGCGGAGGCGCTCTTCGGCGAAAGCGATGGCGACGCCGTCGAGCACCTGACTTCCCTGGTCCGCAAGAGCCTGATCCAGAGCGAGACCGTGGAAGGCGAAGTCCGCCTTCGCATGCTGGAGACCCTGCGCGATTTCGGCCACGAGCAGCTGAAGCAATCCGGCACCCTTGCCGACTTCAAGCGTCGCCACATGCTGCACATGCTGGAGATCGCCGAACGGATGGCGCCGGACCTTGCCACCCGGAACCAGCGCCGCAGCGTCGGCAAGCTGCTGACCGAAAGCGACAACCTGCGGGCCGCCATGGATCATGCCATGGACCTCCGGGACGGCGACGTGATCAGCCGGTTCCTGAAGAGCCTGCTCTGGCTCTGGATCTCCAGGAGCCAATTCACCGAGGGCGAGGCCTGGATCACCAAGGCCCTGCAGCGCACCGGCGGCCTCGTCGGCAGTCGCGAGCGCGCGATCGTGACCGAGGTCGCCGGCTGGTTGAAGCTCATCGCCGGCGATTGGAGCGGCGCCTTGCCGTTCTTCCAGGATTGCCTGCCGATCTACGAACGGCTGCAGATGCAGCCCGAGGCGACCAAGGCGAAGATGCTGGAAGGCATCATGCGCCTCACCACCGCGAGCGACCGATCGGCGCTCGCGCCGGTCCAGGCGGCGCTCCAGACGTTCAAGGACCTCGGCGACCAGACCGGAATCGGGCTCACCCTGACGGCGCTCGGCGAATGCGCCAGGCTGGAGGGACGCAATCAGGACGCGGAAGCGTGCTTCCAGCAGGCGCTCGATGCCATGCGCGCCGTCGGTAACACCTATTGGACGCTTGCTTTGCTGGAGAACATCGCCCAGGTCCGCCTTCAGAATGGCGATTGGGTGACCGCATCCGGCCTGCTCAAGGAAGCCTTGTCCTTGAGCGACGACTACGAAGACCCGACCCTGGTCAATTCCTATGTCGCCGCCATGGGGCAAGTGGCGCTGATCCGAGGGCTCCCGGATGAAGCCGCGCGGCTGCTGGGGGCGGCGGATCATTTCCTCAAGACCGCCGGCGTTAAGTTTGCGCCCGCCGACCAGGCGCAGTTCGAACAGTGCATGGAAAAGACCCGCGCCCTTCTCGGCGACCCCCTCTACGGGACGAGGATCGCCGAAGGTGCGTCCTGGTCGCCAACGGAGGCGATCGCCGCCACCGTCAGGCTGCAGTCCATGTGAGCCGGTAGAGTCGCGCAGGAAGGCGCTTATTCGGCTTCCCATCTAAGCGACAACCTCGCCCGCTTCCGTATCGGATTCCTGGCCCGCGCCTAGCGCGCATGGCCGTGAAGCCGCGGCCACGTCCTTGGGAATGCTGCGCTCTGTCCGGAAGCGACCGGCACGGTCCGCTGTGCGCCCACTTCGCCACTTTGGCATGGGCGACGGTGGTGACTTATCGCGAGGCGCCGCCGATTCCCGAGGCGATCGTCGACCCCACCGGCCAGGCGCTGATGACCGCGGACGACATCGTCGGCGGCAAAGGCGGCTTGCAGAAAGCCGACCTGATGGATTACGGCGGCATCTACGGCATGGGAGCGCGGGGTGGCCAACGTCACCATTGGAGATGCTGATGCTGGGTGCTCGACGGACGTGACACCGCCAGCGTCTCCACATCGATTGATGCAGATCAAGAGTGACGCCCGGCCCCAAAGCCCCATTTTACGGAGCCACGAAAGGCCATAGTCTTTTCACAGGAGCCTTGCCACTGGGCCAAGACATCGCCGGGGTCCGACCGTGCCGGTTTGGACGGAACGCGCATCCACGAGGTCAGCCGAGGTCCTCGCTCTTGCGGCGCGGTGGCAATCGACTCGCGTGCCGAAGGGCGCGCCGCATCGCGTCGACCGCGATCCGACCGGACCCAAGGCGCTTCGTCCGTCCGTCATCATCGCAGAAGCGAGATGCCGTCGCGGCGCATAGTTCCGGCGGCCGTGTTGCTCGGTCTCTTCGTTCTGGGCATGGCCGGCGCCGCCTTCGTGGTGAATGCACGACGGCTGACGGCGGAGATCGAAGCCACTTTCCACACAAGGAGCGAGCTCCTCGCCAAGTTCGTGGTGCTGCGCCGGGACCAAGTCACGGTCATGCGCAACCTGCTGCTCGGAGATTACGCCAGGCAGCAGGTTCCCGATGCGGCGGCACTGAGGGTGATTCAGCACCCCGACAAGAATCTCTGGGAGGTCGAGCCGACTGGAGACCGCGTCGCCGGGCGCGCGACTGGAAGCGGCCCTCTGGACCCGGAGACTCTGCGCGAGCTGGACGGCGCCTTCGCCATGGCTCCGCAGATCGAAGCCACCCTTCAGCTCAATCAGGAAGTCATCTGGCTCTACTATGTCTCGAGCCGGAACTTCATCTTCATCGCGCCGGGCGTTGGGGTCGAGCAGTTCCACTTTACCCCCGAGATCTACGAGCGGGGCTACTGGAAGTTGGCGCTTCCCGAAGCGGACCCGGAGCGAAAGATGATCCTTCAGGGACCGGTCGAGGATCTGGCCGGGAAGGGCCGGATCCTGACTTTTTCCCAGCCGGTCTACGACCAGGATCGCTTCCTGGGCGTGGTGGCCATGGATCTCGGACTGGGCACCATGCGGAAGTTGATGACCTTCGGCAGCGCGGTCGGCGAGACCGTGATGTTCACCGGCGGTCATCAGCTGATCACGCAAAGCGATACGGAAATCGTGACCTGGCCCGAGCCGCCGGTGACGCTCGGCCTGCTGGACTGGCGCGAGGACCAGAACGGGGACCTGTGGCTCAGCAGCTCGGCGGTCGATCGCGAGCTGTGGCTGCTGCATCGGGTCCGTCGGGGAGAGCTGTTCTGGGCGACGGTCCGGGAGAGCGCTCCCGAGTGGGTGTTGCTGGCACTCCTGACCGTTCTGGCATCGATCTCATGGCGCCTGCGTATTGCGCTGGCGGCGATGCGGCAGGTGGTGCGGGTCGACCCTTTGACCCGGACGCTGAACCGCCGCGGCTTCTATGAGAGCACAGAGGGTGTGCTCTCCGTCGCCCGGCGCAAGACGCTATGCCCCGTCGTCCTCATCATGGATATCGACCACTTCAAGAAGATCAACGACAGCCATGGCCACGGGGTCGGCGATTCCGTCTTGCGGGACGTGGGTAAGCACCTGCTCGCCGCCCTCCGGCCCTCCGACCTGGTCTGCCGCTGGGGCGGCGAGGAGTTCGTCGTGGTCCTGGTGGTCGACCGGGCGGACCAGGCCTTGGCGGCGGCGGAGCGACTGCGTCACGAGGCCCAACGCGCCCGCATCGCGTCGGACCATGGGACCGTGACCTTGAGCGGGGGCCTGGTGATCATCGGCGGGGATGAAGCCATCGACGCCGCCATCAAGCGCGCGGATGCGTTGCTCTATGACGCCAAGAGGCGCGGCCGCAACCAGATCGTCTCCGATCTGGCGTCAAGCCGCACACCCCTGCCGGCGGAGGCGTGAAGCCGCCACAGGTGGTGGATTCAGGATGCCCGCCGCCTCACGTCGGGACAATAAGCAACGATTGCCGGCAAGCTGATCGCAACGGTTTCTTAGCCGTGTTGGCTCTGCCGGGCGCATCGCGCAGCATGCCCGTGCGGCAGCCCGTGCCTCATGTGGCAAATCGCGTGCGCGACCGCTCCCGTGCCTTCTGCGCCTCGACTTCGCGGTCGCGCGCCGGCGCGTGGGTGTGGAGCGAAGCCAGCAGCCGCCGCGCGGCGTCGCTGACCTCGATCACCGCGCGGTCGAACGCCTCGGCATTGGCCTGCGAAGGGCGGTTGAAGCCGGAGAGCTTGCGCACGAATTGCAGCGCCGAGGCCTCGATCTCGTCCTTGGTCGCCGGCGGCTCGAAATTGAACAAGGTCTTGATGTTCCGGCACATGTTGGCGTCCTCAGAGGCGTGGTTGAAGCAAGAGAGCAGTGGCGGCTAACCGAGATCGGCCAGCATTCTTGGTGCCGCCGAGCGGATCAGGCGCTTGCGGGCTTCCCATTGGTCGGCGGGGTCGAGGGTCGAGAGGTACTCGACCTTGCCGCCGACCAGGGTCGCGACGGGCACGCCGTCCCGGAAGGCGAGGCGATTGCCGCGCAAGGCCGCAATCTTGGCGCCGGGCGTGAGGATGCCGGCGAGATTGAGGGGATCGGCCCCGGAGAGCGAGACCCACTCGCCGGTCGGCTGCTTGCGGCGCATCTCGCGCAGCGCGCCGACGGCTTCGGGAAGCGCGTATTGCTCGCCGGAGAAGCCGGCGACGAAACGGCCGCCGCGGATCTCGCCGCGCGCCTCCATGCGGCGATAGACGCGGAGGAGATCGCGCCAGGCCGGGAGAAAGGCGGGCTCTCGTCCAAGCAGGCGCCAGAATACGACGCCGTAGCGGCGCAGCAACGTGCGGGCCATGTGCTCGACGGCGTTGGTCCTGGTCTGTTCATCGACTGCAGCATCCAGCGGGCGGCGCATCAGCGCCCAACGGCCGCCGTTCTCCATGTCGAAGGGCAGGATCTTGCCGCGACGCCGCGCGCCGGCAAAAGGCTTGCGCTTGTCGGCGGGGACGAGCAGCGCGCGGAGGCCGCCGAAGCTGTCGGAGTTCACGAGGCCGAGCGAGACCAGCTCGCCGAGGGCGTCCTCCACCTGCGGGCGCAGCAGGCCGCTCGCATCGACCAGCTCGTCGAAGAAGGAGGCGCCGTGGGCGCGCAGGGCTTCGAGCACCGCCGAGGCGCGCGGGCTCGGCTGGGTGGCACTCGCGGGACCGGCGAGGGCCATCCAGATCGACCCGCGTTTGCGCTCCATGAAGGCGATGGGCGCGGTGCGCACGGGTGCGGCGACGCGGTCGCGGCCGTTGTTGGCGGCGGCGGGTGTCAACCGCGCCCAGGCCAGGCGCCCGGCGAGGCAGAGCTCGTCCAGCCAGGAGGGCTCGTAGTCCTTGATGCGCGCGGGGAGGATCTCGGTCTCCCAGGCGCCGGCCGGCGCCTCGAAGCCTTCCAGCGAGCCGATGGCGACGGTGAGCGCGTCGGGTCCTTCCTGCCGCGTCTCCTCGGTGACGTGATGCCACGCGAACAGGAAGCGCAGGAAATCGCGCGCGGCGACGGGCTCGATCTCGGCGCGCAGGCGGCGCACGGTGTAGTGATGGATGCGGGCGAGCAGGCGCCGATCGCACCATTCCTCGTCGTTGCCCCCGGAAGAGAAGCGGCCACGCATGACGAAGCCTTCAACTTCGAGCGCGCCGAGCGGTGCCGCCATGTCGGCGGGCTCCAGGCCAAGCGGAAGCGCCAGCGATGTGGCAGTGACTGGGCCGAGCCCTTCGAGGCGACCGCGCACGATCTCGATCAGGGCTTCGTCGCGGGAAGCCGGTCGGGAGTCTTGCGCGGCGATGTCGGGCTGCGCGGATGCGTTCGGAAAGATGGACTTGAATTGATTCAGTCTTTCCGCCGTGACCCACAAACCTGGGGAGACCGATCGACCCCTCACCCCGTCCCTCTCCCTCAAGGGGAGAGGGGGCGCTGCGTCGCTTTCCTTGGTAGACAGCCTGCCAGCTCGCATCGGATCGACGACGTCCGCTCGGTCCAGAGCCCTCTCCCCCGCCGACGAAGTCGGCATACACCGACGGGGAGGGAGAGGGTAGGGTGAGGGGTCGACGGGTGCATCCAGCACCAGCCGGGTCACGCGGCGGTCCTGCGCGAGCGCCTCGAGCCAGCCCTGCCATTCCGGCCGGGCGGCGGCTTCTTCGTCGCTGACGGCGCCGAGCCAGAGCATGGCGTCGTGGAGCTCCTCGGCATTGGCGGGATCGGGCCAGGCCTCTTCCTTCACCCGCGCGATGGCTTCGGCGTCGAGCCGACCCAAGTCGGCGGCGCTTTCGGCGTCGAGCCAGCGGCGCGCCATCCCCGCTTGCGTCCTGCGCTCCTCCAGCGGCGCATCGTCGAGATAGGCGTAGGGGCGCGCGGAGAGGACTTCGAGCGCCAAGGGCGACGGCTGGGTGAGATCGACGGCGACGACGCGGATCTCGCCCGCCTCCAGCCGCTTCAGCAACGCTTCCAGGCCGTCGATATCCATGGCCTCGTGCAGGCAATCGCCGATCGCCTGGTTGGTGAGCGGGTGATCGGGGATCTCGCGCTCGCCCTGGAGATTCTCGGCGCAGGCGATCTGGTCGGGGAAGACCGCGGCGACCAGGTCCTCGGCCTGCATGCGCATGAATTGCGGCGGCACCTTCTTGCCGCCCTGGAACCGCGGCAAGGCCAGCGAGATGGCCGCGACCCAGCGCCAGCGCGCATTGAACATCGGCGCATCGAGCATGGCCTGGATGAGGATCGGCCGCACCGTGTTGGAATGGAGATAGTGCGCGACCTCGCCCAATTCGAAGCTGTGGGCGGTGGTGAGCGAGAGGATGATGTTGTCCTCGGTCGCCGCCGCCTGGAGCTCGAAGTTGAACTTGCGGCAGAAACGCTTGCGAAGTGCCAAGCCCCAGGCGCGATTCAAGCGGCTGCCATAGGGCGAGTGGATCACCAGCTGCATGCCGCCCGCCTCATCGAAGAAGCGTTCCAGCACGATTGTGTCCCTGGTCGGCATGGCGCCCAAGGCCAGCAGCGCCGAGGCGAGATATTCGACCAGCTGCTCGGCGGCGGGGCGCGCGATGCCGATCTCGTTCACCAGCCAGTCCACAATCGGCGTGTTGTCGGCGTCGCGCTTGACCCGGTTGGCGATCTCCTGCCTGAGGCGCGAGACGGAATCCGAGAGCTCGTTGCTGCGGCCCGGCGCCTCGCCCAGCCAGAACGGGATGGTCGGCGGCTGGCCATGCGCATCTTCCACGCGCACCATGCTGCGCTCGACCCGGAGAATGCGATAGGAGGTGTTGCCGAGCTGGAACACGTCGCCGGCGAGGCTCTCGACGGCGAAATCCTCGTTGACCGTGCCGATCACATGGTTCTCGGGCTCGAGCAGGACCTGGTAGTCGGCGGTGTCGGGGATGGTGCCGCCCGAGGTGAGTGCCGTGAGGCGCGCGCCGCGCCGGCCGCGCAGGATGTGGTTGACCGTGTCCCAATGGATCAAGGAGCCGCGCCGGCCGCGCCGCGTGGTGAAGCCCTCGGCCAGCATCTGCAGGACGGCGGTAAACTCTTCGCGCTTCAGGTTCCGATAGGGCCAGGCGCGGCGGTAACGGTCATAGAGCGCCTGCTCTTCCCAATCCTGCGCCGCGACCTCGGCCACGATCTGCTGCGCCAGCACGTCCTGCGCGTTCTCCGGGATCGAGAGCCGGTCGAGCTCGCCGCGGCGCACGCTGTCGAGCAGCGCCGCGCATTCGACCAGTTCGTCGCGGGACAAGGGAAACAGCCGGCCCTTCGGGGTGCCGCCGACGGCATGACCTGAGCGCCCTACCCTTTGCAGGAAGCTGGCGATCGAGCGCGGCGAGCCCAGCTGGCAGACGAGATCGACATCGCCGATGTCGATGCCGAGTTCCAGCGACGCGGTCGCCACCAAGGCGCGAAGCTGGCCATGCTTCAGCCGCTGCTCGGCATTGAGCCGATGCTCCTTCGACATGCTGCCATGATGGGCGGTGACGGCGGCCTCGCCGAGGCGCTCCGAGAGCGCTCGGGCGACGCGCTCGGCCATGCGGCGGGTGTTGACGAAGACCAGCGTGGTGCGATGCGCCTCGACCAGGGCCTGCAGCTGGTCGTAGACCTGCAGCCAGACCTCGGCCGACATCACGGATTCCAGCGGCGCGCCGGGTACCTCGATGGTGAGGTCTCGCTTGCGCTGGTGGCCGGTGTCGACGATGCGGGCCTGCGGCTGCTTCTCGCCTTCGGGCGCCACGCCGATCAGCAGGTTCTTCACCGCCTCGATCGGATTCTGGGTGGCGGAGAGGCCGATGCGCTGCAGCTTATCCCCGCAGAGCGCCACCAGCCGCTCGATCGAGAGCGCCAGATGCATGCCGCGCTTGTTCGCGGCCATGGCATGGATCTCGTCGACGATCACCGCGCGGGTCGTCTCCAGCATGCGTCGGCCGGATTCCGAGCCCAGCAGGATGTAGAAGCTCTCCGGCGTGGTGACGACGATATGCGGCGGCCGTTTCATCATCTTCTGGCGTTCGCCGGCGGGCGTGTCGCCGGTGCGGACCCAGGTGCGGATCTCGACCGGCGGCAGCCCGCGCGCTTCAAGGGCGGCGGCGATGCCGGCCAACGGTGCCTCGAGATTCTTCTGGATGTCGTTGGAGAGCGCCTTCAGCGGCGAGATGTAGACCACCTGGGTCGCATCCGGCAGCCCGCCCTCCCCCAGCCCATGCCGCACCAGGTCGTCGATCGCCGCGAGGAAGGCGGCCAGCGTCTTGCCCGAGCCGGTCGGGGCCGCGATCAGCGTGTGCTCTCCCGCCTTGATCGCCGGCCAAGCCTCCGCCTGGGCCGGCGTCGGCTCGGGGAAATGCCGGGAAAACCAGTCGGCGACGGCGGGATGAAACAGGTCCGGCGGGAGGGTCATGGCGGCTCTGGACCTGCGCAAGGGTGCGGAGTTCGGGGTTAATGTGGTTGCTGTTCTGTTCTTTGGCAATGGGGAATGTTGGGGTAGGTCGGATCCACGTCCGGTCACAGTTACTCTACCCTGCCGCCCGAATCCGATGTTATCCCGTGTCACCGCGAGCCTTGAGGGTTACTCACGTGGTCTGGATACGTGCCACGCTCCTGCTTCTCTTGTCCGCCCAACTTTGCTGTGCGGATCCGTCTCTCACGCTTCGGCAGCTCGAATTCAAAGGATGGTTCGGTGCGCGAAGGGGCGATCCGACGACCGTCTACAACTTGCTGGGTTGTTGTTACCTGCTCAACACGCCGATCGCCGATGACGCGGAGAAGTTCGCCGCTGCCTGGATAAGCATCCATCCCGATGCCGAACTCACGATCGTGGATCGAGCGCCCATGACTATCGGCGGCGACGTATTTCAATCCTATGTCTGGATCCAAGATGGCGATGAGAACCTAAATTTGTTCCTGGTCAGACAGGGGCTCGTACCGGGAGGCGTGATGCAGGATGGCGTCGCTTATCTGAGCACGCTTCCCGACATCGACGAAACGACCAAGAACTTCCCCAAACGCTTGATCTCTGACGCTCAGTACGATGCTTTCATGAAGCGTGTGATTGATGCCGAAGCGGTCGCAGCCAGAGAGCATAAGGGCATCTGGAGCGACAAGGCACTCCGTCAAGAAGACGGATATGAGTAGGGGTGCGCGTCCACAGCGGGAAATCTGGGACGTCAGGCTTGGATGTGGTCGAGAACCCGAATGCGGCCATGGGCGCGGTTGCGCGGCTTCTCGCGGACCATGCCGCTGAAGACGCGGCTCGCGATCGACGCTCTCGCCGCCGCACTCCCCGCCAACGCCGAGATGTGACCTGCTGCGCCTCTTGACTATCCGTAAGCCATCACTTACTGTAAGTCATGGCTTACGGAAATGCCTTGGCCGCCCTGGCCGATCCGACGCGGCGCGCGGTGTTCGAGCGGCTGGGCGCGGGGCCGAAACCGGTGGGCGAGATCGCGCGCGGGCTTGCGGTCAGCCGGCCGGCGGTGTCGCAGCACTTGAAGGTTCTGAAGGAGGCGGGGCTGGTGACCGACCATCCGGAGGGAACGCGCCGCATCTATGTGATCGACCCCAAGGGGCTCGGCGCCTTGCGCGCCTGGCTCGACCGGTTCTGGGACCAGGCGCTGGAGAACTTCCGCGCCGAGGTCGAAGGCGAAGGGAAGACAGCCAAGAAGAGGAGCAAGCCATGAGTGCCGCTGCGGCGAAGACCATCACCATCGCGCCGGTGAAGAAATCGATCCGGGTCAAGGCGAGTCAGGCCCGGGCCTTCGAGGTCTTCACCCAAGGGATCGGCTGCTGGTGGCCGAAGGATCACGGCATCGGCAAGAAGCCGATGCAGGAGATGGTGCTGGAGGGGAAGCTCGGCGGGCGCTGGTACGAGCTTTCGCAGGACGGATCGCAGGCGACGGTCGGCCATATCCTCGCCTGGCAGCCGCCGCATCGCTTCGTCGTCACCTGGGAGATCAGCTGCAACTGGGAGCCCGATCCCGGCATGGGATCGGAAGTCGAGGTGCGTTTCACCGCGGAAAGCGCCGACACGACGCTGGTGGAGCTCGAGCATCGTCTGTTCGAGCGCATGGGCGCGGAGCCCGGTGCCAAGATCCGCAACGACGTCGATCGCGGCTGGCCGGCGATGCTGGAGATCTTCAGGCGGGAAGTGGAGAAGTGACATGCCCGATATCGTGCATCTCATCCGGATCAAGGCCGCACCGGCACGGGTCTATGAAGCCCTGACGACGGCGGACGGCATCGCCGGCTGGTGGACGCGGGACGTGACGCTCGACGGCGCGGTCGGCGGCATCGGCGCGTTCCAATTCTACGGCTGCACCTCGATGACACGGGTGCGGATCGACACGCTGGAGCCCGAGCGGCGCGTCGCCTGGACCGTGCTCAACTCCGATGCGCCGGGCGGCTGGGACGACACCACCATCGCCTTCACGCTGCGGCGTGACGGCGAGGAAACCGTGCTTTCGCTCGCGCATCGCGGCTTCGCGAGCGAGAGCGAAGGCTTCGCGCTGGTCTCGACCGGCTGGGCCTACTACCTCGTCAGCCTGCAGCATCTACTCGAGCGCGGCGCCGGTAAGCCGCAGCAGGAGAAGGACTTCGCGATCCTCGCCGGTTAGACCGATGCGCTCTTTGCCGCGGCCGGCCGACGCGGCAGCAGCCAGCCGAGGCCGAGGAGTGCCGTCAGCAGCAACGGCGCGCTGGCCGGGATCGGGGTCGCCGCCACCGTTGTCGTGCCAAGACCGCCGAAAGGACGCAGGTCGTCCTCGAACTCCCCGTCGGCGAGGCCCGCGATCGGGAAGGTGACGTGCAGCGTCGCCGGGAACGGGTCGGTGCAACCAAGCGGACCGCAGATCTGCGGATCCTGGCTGGGCAACGTGAGATCGCCCGTGCCGATGAAATCATAGTCGTAGCTGTTGGCGGTCTCGAAGACGTGGAAGTGCTCGTGACCGGTCACCGTATTGTAGGTGCCGGTCAGGGTCGCGTTGCCCCAGATGCCCCCCGTCATCGTGATGTTGACGCTGAGCGTGGTCGCGTGCGCCGTCGTCGACAGGCCGGCGCCGAGAGCGAGAGCAAGTATTGT
>Ga0335070_10009310_pt1 | contig 11515 bp, 5 predicted proteins | sample Lox_Sample_13_FD_206722 | JGI IMG/M metagenome (GOLD analysis project Ga0335070, IMG submission 206722) | Soil microbial communities from Loxahatchee National Wildlife Refuge, Florida, United States - Lox_Sample_1.3 | ecosystem: Environmental > Terrestrial > Soil > Wetlands | place: USA: Florida... | reverse complement strand
CGGTGGTTGCGAGCGCGGGCGCCGATGTCGGCGAGAAGCCGGTGCGCCGGCCGGTGGAGGGCGTGTTCAGCGGGTCGGGGGCCGTGCTCAACACCGCGCGCGCCGAGGGCACCGTGGTCAGCGACGCTGCCGGCGAGGTGACGCTCAATTTCGGCCCGACCGAGATTCGCGAGATCGTCGACGCCGTCCTCGGGCAGACCCTCGGCCTGAGCTACACCCTCGACGACCGCGTGCGCGGCACGATCCAGCTGCGGACCAGCCATCCGATTCCGCGGTCCGCGGTGCTGCCGATGCTCGAGCAGGCCCTCAACGCGAGCGGCGCCGCGCTCATCGAGACGGACGGCGGCTATCGGATCGTGCCCGCCGAAGTGGCGCAGCGCTCCATACCGCGGGCGCGCGTCGGGGCCGCCGTCGGAGCCGGGCTGGCGGTTCAGGTCATCCCGCTGCGCTTTGGCTCGGCGAGCGCGCTTGCCGAGACGCTCAAGCCGTTCGTGCCGAAGCAGGCCGCGCTGCAGGTCGATGCGGCGCGCAACGTCCTGATCGCGCTCGGCACGGGCGAGGACGTGCGCAACCTGGCCGATATCACGGCCATGTTCGACGTCGACTATCTCGCCGGCATGACCTTCGCCTTGTTCCGGCTCGATTACGCCGACCCCAAGACGATGGTTGCCGAGCTGCAGACGGTGTTCGGCGATCCGAAGACCGGGCCGACGGCGGGCGCGGTGCGTTTCGTTGCGCTCGAGCGGCTGAATTCGGTGATGGTGGTCACGGCCCAGCCCCGCTACATCGACCATGCTCGGGCGTGGATCGGCCGGCTGGACCGTCAGGGCGAGGGCGAGGGCCGGCAGGTCTATGTCTATCGCGTGCAGAACCGCAAGGCCTCGGAGCTCGCGGCGATCCTCGACGGCATCTTCGGCAGCGGCCGGACGACCGTCGGGGCGCAGCCGTCTTACGCGCCCGGCGAGACGCCGGCGCGGATCGGCATGTCGAGCTTCGCCGGCAGTAGCGCCAACCGCACCGCCGAGGGCGGCCAGACGCAGACCGCCGAGTCGTCGGCGACGCGTCCGGTCGAGGGCAGCCGCGCCGCCGGCGCGCGCGGTCGGACCGGCGCCACCACGGTCGACACCGGCGCGCCCGCCGAGACCGTCATGGTCAGAGGCGAAGGCACGGTCCAAACCGAGAGCAATATCCGGGTCATCGCCGACGAGTCGCACAACGCGCTGACGGTCCTGGCGACCGCGCAAGACTATCGCAAGGTGGAGCAGGCGCTGAAAAGGCTCGACGTCGTGCCGCTCCAGGTCCTGATCGAGGCGACGATCGCCGAGGTGACGCTCAACGACAAGCTCCAATACGGCCTCGAATGGTTCATCAAATCGGGCAAGTTCAGCTTCACGCTGAGCAACCTCGCGACCGGGGCGGTGTCGTCCTCCTTCCCGGGCTTCTCGGCGGTGGCGTCGGGCTTCGGCGGCGACGTCCATGTCGTGCTGAGCGCGCTCGATCAGATCACCAAGGTGCGCGTCCTGTCGTCGCCCCAGATGATGGTGCTCAACAACCATAGCGCCGTCCTGCAGGTCGGCGACCAGGTGCCGATCCTGACACGGTCGGCGGTCAGCGTCACCGACCCGGCCGCGCCCGTCGTCAATTCGATCGAATATCACGACACCGGCGTCATCCTCCGGGTCACGCCGCGCGTCAACGAGTCCGGCCTGGTGACCATGGACATTCGCCAGGAGGTGAGCGACGTCGTGCCGACCTCGACGTCGACCATCGATTCGCCGACCATCCAGCAGCGCTATCTCGACAGCTCCGTGGCCATCGACAGCGGCGAGACGATCGCCATGGGCGGGCTGATCCAGGACCGGAAGACCAACGACAATACCGGCATACCGTTGCTGTCGGAGATACCGCTCCTCGGCCACCTGTTCAAGACGACGACCGATCAGTTGCAGCGCACCGAGCTGCTGGTCCTGATAACGCCGCGGATCGTCCGGGACGCCGACCAGGCGCGCTCGGTGACGCAGGAGCTGCGCGATCACCTGACCGCGCTCAATCCGAAGCAGCTAAGCCCCTCGGTCACGCCGACCAACCAGACCCGCCAATGAGGTCCGAGCGCGGCATCGCGCTGGTCGCCGTGCTGTGGTTCGTCGTGCTGTTGTCGCTGGTCGCGGCGGCCGTCCTCTCGACGTCCCGCGGCGTCGTTCGCCACGCCGCGGCGTCGGTCGACCGGGCGCGGGCGGAGGCGCTCGCCGACGCGGGCGTCGCCATCGCCCTGACGACGCTCTTGGAGCCGGCGCACCGCCAGAGGCTGCTCACCGACGGCAGCGTCCGCGCCTTTGGGTTCGGCCGGGACGAAGTCTCGATCTCGATCCAGGACGAAGGCGGGCGCATCGACCTGAACGAGGCCGAGGAGCCGGTGCTGCGCGGCCTGTTTCTGAGCGTCGGCGTCGCGCCGGACCGCGCGCGCGCGCTGGCCGACGCCATAATCGACTGGCGCGACGAGGACCAGGTTCCGGAACCGGCCGGCGCCGAGGCCGAGGCCTATCGCGCGGCCGGCCGGCCCCACGGTCCGGCCAATCACCGGTTCCGGCGCGTCGCCGAGCTCCGCGCGGTGCTCGGCATGACCCGCGCGCTCTACGCCAAGGTGGCGCCGGCGCTGACCGTATATTCCGGCAGCCGGCACGTGGACCTGTCAAGGGCGCCGGCCGCGGTGCGCGCGGCCCTCGCGGCGGCAGGTCTTCCGGTCGATCCCAACAGCGAGCAATACCGAGCCTGGACCGGCGCCGGCCTCGCGGACTCGCAGGTCGCCGGCCGATCCAGTGTCGGCAGGCGTGAGATCGCGCTGCCCGATTCCGCGACCGATACCTATGCAATCCGGGCGATGGCACGGCTTGCCGACGGCACGCGCTTCGTGCGAAACGCCGTCGTTCAGCTCACGGTCGACCCGCGATGGCCCTATCTGGTCTATCGCTGGGCGGCCGACGACGACTGACGAACGGCCGCGCGGCCGCGGCGATTGCGCGCGATCGCAGCGCCTGCGCAACCTTTCCGTCAACATACTGCCACCGCTCTGCCGCCGCACTGTCCCGATCCTGAAAGGCGACCGTGCTGTCATGGGCGCACCGGAGATCGATGGCCCGGCGGCGGCGCAACGTCGCGGCCCGGCCTCGCTCTTGCGGCTGTCCCTAACCGAAAATCAAGGGGGAACGAATGACGAGGTCACTGATCGCTCTCGCCGCGGCGGGAGCGCTTGCCGTCGGCTTGACCGCCGAGGCCCACGCGGACCCGAGCTGTCCGCTCAACCAGCCGAACGCGCAGATCAAGCACGTCGTGTATCTTCAGTTCGACAACACCCATCTCACCCGCGACAATCCCAACGTGCCGTCGGATCTCGAGCAGATGCCGACACTCCTAAATTTCATGAAGAGCAAGGGCGTGCTCGGCTCCAACAACCACACCCAGCTGATCTCGCACACCGCGGACGGCATCATTACGACGCTGACCGGCGTCTATCCCGACCGCACCGGCACCGGCCTGTCCAACAGCTTCAACTACTACAAGCCCGACGGCACCGCGCCGTTCATCTCGACCTTCGGCTATTGGACCAACATCATCCCGGATGGCGCGCCGCTGATGGTCAACGAGAGCGGCAAGATCGCGCCCGCCCCATGGGTGCCGTTCACCCGCGCGGGCTGCGACGTCGGCATGGCATCCCTGGCCAACACGGTCCTGGAGAACAACAGCACCGACGTGGTGAACGTCTTCGGCGCGGGCTCGCCCGAGGCCGGCGAATCGTCGGCCCAGAAGACCGCCGATTTCGTCGGTATCGCGATCCATTGCGCCAAGGGTGCGGCCTCGATCTGCGCCGCGCCGGGCGCCAACCCCAAGGCCGACCTCTTGCCGGACGAGCCCGGCGGCTATAACGGTTTCCAGGCGCTCTACGGCCACAAATACGCCGTGCCGCCGGTCAATGGCGGCGGCACCGCCATGACCGATCTCTTGGGCGGATCGTTCAGCGGCTTCCCCGGCTTCGACGGCATGTTCCCCAAGGTGACCGGCGCCTATGTCGCGAAGATGCTGGAGGCCGGCGTCCAGGTCGTGTTCGGCTATATCTCCGACGCGCACGACAACCATCCGTCCGGCCCGGCCTTCGGCCCGGGCGAGGCGGGCTATGTCGCGCAGCTGAAGCAGTACGACCAGGGCTTCGCGGCGTTCTTCACCGAGCTGAAGAATCACGGCATCGACGAAAGCAACACGCTGTTCGTGATCACCGTCGAAGAGGGCGACCACTTCGCCGGCGTGCAGAAGACCGGCTGCGACGGCATCAACACGCCCTGCGTCTATAACCCGGGCGAGAAGGGCGAGGTGCTGGTCCTCGTCAACCAGCTCCTGACCAACGCCGGCAACACGACGCAGTTCGGCATCCACTTCGACATGGCGCCGGGCTATTACATCAACGGCAACCCGACCGAGACCGACCCGGTGACCCGCGCCTTCGAGCTGGCGCTCGGCGGGCTGACCATCGCCGACCCGTACCTCAACAAGACGGTGCCGCTCTCGGTCGGCCTCGCCGATCGGGCGTCGATGAAGCTCCTGCACATGGTGAGCGGCGATCCGCTGCGCACGCCGACGGTCGTGTCATGGAACGAGGCGAATGCCTGGGTCCAGACCGGCGGCGGCACCGCCGTGTCGATCAACCCGGCCTTCGCCTGGCAGCATGGCGGCATTCAGCCCGAGATCGCGCGAACCTGGCTCGGCCTCGTCGGCCCGGGCATCAGGAAGGGCAGCGTCGACAACAACACCTGGACCGACCACACCGATGTCCGGCCGACCATGCTGGCGCTCCTCGGACTCGAGGACGACTACGTCCACGACGGGCGCGTGATCGTCGAGCAACTGCATAGCTCGGCGCTGCCGCGCGGCATCCGGCGCAACCCGGACGCCTATCAGAAGTTGGCCGAGGCGTACAAGCAGCTGAACGCGCCGTTCGGCGAGCTGTCGCGGGCGAGCATCGACTACGCGACCAGCCACATCAAGAACCCGAATGATGCGGTCTATGGCGCCTATCTGAGCCGCATGCAGCGCTTCACCGAACGACGCGATGCGCTCGCCGGTCAGATCAAGAAGGTACTGAACGACGCGGCGTTCAACGATCGCCCGGTCGATTACGGCACGTCGGCGTTCTTGAGCGCCCGCGCCGAGGGAATGATCGCCGAGATGAAGGCATTGGCGCACGTGCCTCTCTTCACGCACTGACCGGTCGCCCACCAACGAAGGGGCTCGGTCCGGGGACGGGCCGGGCCCCTTCTCTTTGGCTCGTCGGCACGCTGCCGCGGGCAGGTTGCCGAAGATCGACATCGCCCAGAGCGCGCGATCCGGGCGATGGCTGTTCTTGCGTGCCTGCCGCCGGGGCGAGCGCGGAAGGCATCTTGACGGCGCCACGATCGGGCGCCGATCGTCGGCCGCGTCGCGAGAGAACGCCGGGCGACGCGGACGTCGTGCTTGCGAATGGGATGAAGCCTGGGGGCCCCCGGCTTGCCCTGGGCACCGACAGGGTGTTCGGGGCGGGTGCCTAGAGCTCGAGCGCCGAGGCGCGCGGTTCCAACGAAAGGGTCCTTCCGCGCGGCAAGGCGCGGAAGGACCCCCTATTCAGATCCGGCCGACGGGCCGCGGCTAGCCTAGAACCCCGGAGCCGCCGGAACCGCGACGCGGTTGCCCGGCACGATCTGCGCCTGATACGAGAACACTTCGCGGCTGTCGGGATCGACGACAACCTTGAGCCACTGCACGTCGTTGAGGCCGTTCTCCTGATGGTCGCCGAACGTCTCGACGCGGGTGAAGTTCTCGAGACGCCGCCCCTGGGAATCCGCGAACGGCCGGTCGATGCGCATGTAGTGCGAATCGCCGTGGACGTAGGCGACCGGCTTCTTGAAGGCGATCACCTCGTCGCGCAATGCCAGCAGGAACTCCTGATAGCCGTCGGGCTGGCCATCGGTCTCGGCGAGCGTTTTCGGATCGCGCGTCGGCGCGCGGGTGCCGTCCGTCAGATCCCAGCCGGGATCGGCCTGGGAGATGAGCATTACCGCGGCCGATTTGCGCCGCTTCGCCACGGCGAACGTGTCCTTCAGCCACTCGATATTGGCCTTGTTGCGCGCGGCATACTCGTTCGCGTCGGGTGCGGTGTCGCAGAGATTGTTGCACGAGCCCTGGACGTTGAGCGTCGCGTAGGTCACCCCGCCGACGGTCCAGCGCCGGTTCTCGACGCACGGAACGGAGCCGCCGCCGAAGCCGAGGCAGAGCGGCGCCGTCTGCACCTCCTGGAGCATCCGATGCTTGCCGAACGAGAATCGGGTGCTGAAGAAGACCTGGCGCTCGTAGTCGAGGCGCTCGAGCGAATTGAACCCGCCATTGTTGGCGCGATCGCAATCCGTCCAATCATTGTCGCCCGGCGTGAAGGCTGCCGGCGCGTCGAGCTGGTTGAAGAACGCAAGCGACGTCGCATAGAGCGCGTTGTTGCAGGGGCTGTTCGAGCCGGCCTTCAGATCGCCGTCGTGGACCGTGAACGCCAGACGCTGCGCGTTCATGTCCGCGATGAGGTTGGGTATCCCCACCGTTGCCTGCTCGGTCGAATAGGGCAGATCGCCCCACAGGCCGATGGCATAGGGCCTTCTGTCGTTGTCGAATTCGCCGAAGGCGTTCGAGACGCCGAACGCCGCCACCAGCACGACGGGCGTGGCGAGCGCCAATAGACGCGACTTATTCATCGAATGCTCCCCCTTTGGGACGTTGAGGCAGTGGTCATGGTGCGATGTCAGATCGTTTCCATTGCCCGCCGACCGGTCGAGACGCCTCGGCGTCGAAGCACCGCGCAGCGAGAGCGAGGTGCCCCCGCCACGTGACGGCGCCGTCGGCCGCTCTGGTTCGAGTGGCCGCGTTGCCGTCACGACAGCACGTCCCTTCGGCCCGGCAGGAAATCGTCTGCCGCGCCATCATTAAGCCGAGTTGATTGCGGGATGGTGACAAACGGGCTCGTTGCACGGTGAAACAGCCGAGATCGCGAGCGTCGGTCGGGGCGCGCATCTCAGGCGCGGCCGACGCGGCGATATCCCGGCGCCGGGCGCCCGGTCCATCAAGCGTGTTGACCGGGCGCTGGGCCGGCTCTACAGGTGATTCGGCGCGTTTCGCGCGGTGCCGAGGCGATCGGCGAAACCTCGTCGCGACGCCTGCACTCGATCACGGATATTCGGGGGGAGGCGGGTCAATGCCCAAGCCGGAAAAAGACTGGCGCGACCTTATCTCGCAGCCGGTTCACGCGAAGATGAACGAGATGAAGGACGTGTTCGTGCCGATGCGCGACGGCGTGAAGCTGGCGTGCGACATCTTCCACCCGGACGCGGACGGCAAGTTTCCGGCCCTTGTCGCCTTCCAGGCGTTCGGCAAGAACCATGAAGATCTGCAATTCCGCTTTCCGCCGCAGGCGCGCCCGAGCCCGCTCTGGGACGGCACCATGGAGGGCGGCAACACCGGCTACCTCGTGGCCCGCGGCTACGCGCATGTGATCGTCGACGCGCGCGGAACCGGCGACTCCGAGGGCGAGTATTACGGCGTCATGGGGGCGGGGCGAGGCGGCGAAGGCCGGGACATTTACGACGTCGTCGAATGGCTGGCGCGGCAGCCCTGGTGCGACGGCAATATCGGCATGATCGGCGTTTCCTATCTCGCCGCGATGCAGGTGCTCGGCGCCGGCGAGCAGCCCCCGCACCTCAAGGCGATCTTCCCGGAGGGCGGGCACTACGACATGTACGAGATGTGCTACCAGGACGGCATCATGTGGATGATGCCGCGCGCGTTCATGGAAGGGCGGGGCGGCGACGGCGGCATCGTCCTGACCAGGCGCGCGTCGTACATGAAGGACACCCTGTCCAAGGAGGAATTCGAGCGGCGCGTCCGGGAACGGCTCGACGATCCGGACTGCAAGAATTTTCCGGTCTTTCATCAGCTGTTGTGCTACCCGCACATGGCGCCGCTGTGGCTCGATTTCATCCTCAACCCGTGCGACGGCCCGTTCTACGCGGCCAACAAGCCGGCCAACGCCTTCGACAAGATCAAGATTCCGGTGCATCTCGGCGCCCAGTGGGGCCGCGGCTGGGTCGTCGACGGCACCATCAACGGCTTCAACGCGCTCAAGGGGCCGAAGAGGCTCGTGCTGCGCTCCGCGCCGCCGATGCAGGAGCGGCCGTTCCATCAGTTCCACGACGAGATCGTGCGGTGGTACGACCATTGGCTGAAGGGAAACGACACGGGCGTCATGGACGGCCCGCCGATCAGGGTCTTCGTCCACGGCATCGACGAATGGCGCGACGAGCATGAGTGGCCGCTCGCGCGCACGCAGTGGACCAAATTCTACCTGCGCAGCCGCCATCGCCTGCTGCTCGAGCCCGAGCCCTTCGAGGCCGACGTCGTGCCGCCGGACGGCTTCTATCAGCCGGCGCTGACGGTGACCAATACCGTCGCGTCGGTGAAATACCGGACGCCGCCGCTGCCGGAGGACACCGAGCTCACCGGGCCCGGCGCGCTCTATCTCCACGCCAGCATCGATACGGACGACACCAATTGGATCGTGAGGGTCAGCGACATCGACCCGCAGGGCAATCGGATGGTGACGACCACCGGCTGGCTCAAGGCGTCGCACCGCGAGGTCGACCCGGCGCGCTCGCGGCCGTGGGCGCCCCATCACCCGAACGCGCGCCGGGTTCCGGTTCGGCCCGGCGAGACGATCGAGTACGCGATCAAGATCTATCCGTTCGCGACCGTGTTTCGGAAGGGACATTCGATCGAACTGGAGATCAGGAGCATCGAGGCCGAGACCGACGTCGATCCCGCGATGCCGCCCGAAAGCGGCCACCTGAACAGCGGCCGATCGACGGTGCACAAGATCTTCAGAGACAGGACGCATCGGTCCCATCTTCTGATGCCGCTGATCCCGCGGCGTTAGACGTCAAGCGAGGGGCGGCCACCGATGCGTCGAGCCGCCGAACGGCAGAGCGACGACGCGATGCACCGCCGCTCGTGATGCCTTTGCGACATCACCTTGACGGCGCAGGGATCGATGCCGAGTGCATCGCCGCGGCGGACAGGCGGGCCGAATCTCGCGCGCTCGAGTCCGGCGAAGACGGCGTCTTCCGTCCAAGCTGTGGGAAGCGTCCCAAGCCGGCGATCGCCCGAGCAAGCATAAGCGCATAGGATGATGGCGCATGACGGCGTATTCGGAGCGCGGATTCGAATCTATACAGTCGTAAATTTGAAGCTATAGTAATCAACAACGAACAGCGGTCTCCATTACAAGAGAGACGGCCAAGGTCACATTCGCCAGCGCTATGCACTCGGCGTTCCCGAAGGAGCGCGCTGTTGCGACGAGCCATCATGTGACTGACAAGGGAGGAGGACATGCCACGTCGGACCAACCATAGACTGCTCGCGTCACGTCGCCGGTTTCTCAAAGGCGCCGCCGCGGCGGCGGGCGTCACCGCGGTCGCCGGATTGTCGGCGCCGCCGATTCTCGCCCAATCGCGCGCGCCGCTCCGCCTGGGCATTCTCAATTCCTTCAACGGCCCGATCTCCGTCGCCGCCGAATCCAACGTGTCCGGCATGGAGGTCTATCTGGATCGCATCAACTGGACCATTGCCGGTCGCAAGGTCGAGCTGATCAAGGAAGACGACCAGTTCAATCCGCAGGTCGGACTGGAGAAAGCCCGGAAATTCGTCCAGCACGACCACGTCGACATGATTCTCGGTCCGCAGGCGAGCAACGTGGCGCTCGCGATGATCAATTTCGTCAAGCAGACCAAGACCTATCTGGTGGTCTCGGGCGCCGGCGCGGATGCGATCACCTGGGAGCATTCGCCCTACATCTTCCGCACGTCCCTGTCGGGTTGGCAGCTCGTGCATCCGATGGGCGAATGGGATTACGCGAATCTCTCGAAGAACGCCGTGATCTCGGTCGCCGACTATGTCGCCGGCCACGACATCGCCGGCGTGTTCGGCCGCGCGTTCAAGGGCAAGGGCGGAAAGATCGTCAAGGAGATCTACACGCCGCTCACCGCGACGGATTTCAGCCCCTACCTGACCGACATCCGTTCCCTCGACGCGGGAGTCATCTACTGCTTCCTGCCCGGCGGCAGCGCGTCGACCCGCTTCGTCCAGCAATATGCCGAGTCGGGGATCAAGGCGCGCCTGACCTGCTTCGGCGGCATGGTGGACGAGACGACGATCGGCGCCATCGGCAAGGCGGCCTTGGGCGTGCTGAGTTCCAGCATCTATACCGATACGCTGGACAATCCCGAGAACAAGCGGTTCGTCGCCGAATACCAGGCCAAGACCAAGCAGATCCCGAACCTGTTCTCGGATTACGGCTTCGTCGTGGCCCAGGTGGTCGACGAGACGCTCAAGGCGACGGACGGCGACACGTCGAACAAGGACAAGCTCGCGGCCGCGATGGTCAAGGTCGCGTTCAACGCGCCGCGCGGACCCTTCCGGTTCGACCCGGAGACGCACGATCCGATCCAGAACGTCTACATCCTCGATGAGCAGCAGAAGGGCGATCGGATCGTCGGCAACGCGATCGCCACGATAAAAGACGTCAAGGCCCCCGCGACCAAGAAGGCCTTCGAGGAGGGATAGTCGACGCGACGGCGGGCCGCATCGTCGACCCGGCGGAGCGACCTTGGTCGCGCCGCCGGCGCCGGCTGGCGCGGCCCGCCGCGGCTCGGAAGCGATCCGGCGGAGAAGCCCCGGAGAAGGGCGATGGACGAGCGAGACGGGGGAGACGGTGGCAGTCGACAAGAAGCCCTGCGACATCCTGCTGGTCGGCAGCTATGCGGCGCCGACGGCCGAAGACGTCTTCCGGTCGGTAGCGACCGCGCTCGGCAACCGCGTGCGCCGCATCCCCGACGGCGAGACCGGTGATCGGTCGCAGTGGATCCGATGGCAGGTCTTCGCCTTTCGCGACAACCCGGCCTTCGCGCTCGATCCGCGACAGAAGGGGACCGACTATCCGACCGACTTCTACGGCCTTCGCCCGGGCGTGACGGGGAAGGACGTGACGTTCGGTCCGCTGCGCTATGCGGAGAACGCCAAAGCGTCCTACGACGTTCTGGCCCGTCTGCGGCGCCAGGGCGTGGTCCCGAGCGGCTGTCGCCTGCAGGTGTCGCTGCCGACGCCCTATAACGTGCTCGATCGCCACGTCCTGCCCAAGGACCGGCTCGCGGTCGAGGGCGCCTATGAGCGCCGGATGCTGGCGGAAATCGACGAGATGGTCGAGGCGATTCCGCCCGGCGACCTCGCGGTGCAATGGGACTGCGCGCACGAGATCACCAATCTGGAAGGCGCGCGCAAGGGCTGGTTCGCCGATCTCGCGCAGGAAGAGACGGAGATCATCGCGCGGCTGGCAAGGCTCGGCAATCGCGTCCCGCAAGGCGTCGAGCTCGGCTACCACCTCTGCTATGGCGACTTCAATCAC
>Ga0335070_10009309_pt1 | contig 11516 bp, 11 predicted proteins | sample Lox_Sample_13_FD_206722 | JGI IMG/M metagenome (GOLD analysis project Ga0335070, IMG submission 206722) | Soil microbial communities from Loxahatchee National Wildlife Refuge, Florida, United States - Lox_Sample_1.3 | ecosystem: Environmental > Terrestrial > Soil > Wetlands | place: USA... | reverse complement strand
GGTACTGAATGTGCAACACTGTGTATTTGATTTGCACTCCAGACAAATTTCGCTTGATAAAGCGTGGCGTGCGTGGCGTGTGTGCCTGAGGCGCCGCGCCTCCAACCGTTGGTCGTCTGTAGGGAAATCACCGATGCTTCGCGCTTTCTGGCGCGAGTATCATGCCTTTACAGTTTGATCACGTCAGAGCAGATTGCAACGCTCGTCCGAAAACGGACGAGCGTTTTTTTTCGTGCGATGTTTGCGTGTGGTTCGGCTGCCAGGACGGCTCACCGCCGGCTGCGCGGCTACACGGCTGCCGCCGGCGCCTCGAGCCGCTCGCCATTCACGACGAGTGCGCCGCTCTTCTCCAGTTCGCCGGCCAGTTCCCGCAGGAGCGCGGGCCATGCGGCGGGTGGGGCGAGCTGCTGCGCGGCGGCGCGCATCGCCGCCGCGCTTTCGAGCATCGCCACGAGGGCCCCGAACGTCATCGCCCGCACGTCCAGCAGCTTGAAGACGATCAGCACCTTCAGCGCGTTCTTCGCGTTGCGCGCGGGGTCGGCGCGCAGCCAGGCGAGGCGCGAGAACGCGCGCTCGAGCGCCGCTTCCACATTCGCAAACGGCTTGCCGTGGCCTGGAATCACCGCGCGCACGTCGAGCTTCGCGATGGCCTCGAGCACCGCTTGCTGTTCCGCGAAGCCGCTTTCGCCGTCGAGCTCGGGAAAAATGACGCCAAAGCCGTTCTCCCAGAGCGCATCGGCGCTGATGAGGAGACGCGGCTCGGCCGCGTAGAGCATCACGGAGTCGGGGTCGTGCCCCGGTGCGCCGATCACCTCCCACTCGAAGCCGCCTAGCGCCAGGCGCTCGCCCGCTGCGAGCGTGCCCGTGAAGCCGAAGCGTTCGCAGGTCTGGCCGGTGGCGAGAAAGCTCAGTCGCGCTTCGTCCCAGTCGCGCACGACTGGCGCGCTCGCGGCAGGAATCAGCGTGGCGCAGGGCCAATGCGCCTGGAGCCGCGCATTGCCGCCGCAGTGGTCCGAATGCAGGTGCGTATTCACGATCACGTCGAGCCCGCGTGCGCCGAGCGCGTGGCGCACGAGCGCGAGCGTCTGTTCGGCGTGCGTGGCGTAGCCGGTGTCGACGAGCGCGGTGCGCGCCTCGTCGACGAGCAGTACGTTGTTCGACGAAAGCCAGCCGCGCTCGAATACGCGGATCGATTCGGGCAGTGCGTGCGCCGCGCTCATTCGTTCACGCGCTGGGGTTTCGGCATGACGAGGATCGTCGCGCGGCCCACCACGAGCGTCTCGCCTTTCTGGTTGACGGCAACCCCGGCGAGCTTCACGAGATCGCCATTCAGGCTCGGCTTCCACCAGGCTTCCTCGACGCGCCATTCGAAGGTCAGCGTGTCGTGCGCGTGTGCGGCGCGCTTGAGCTTGATGTCGAACTCGAGCCCCAGCGGCTGCGCGTATTGCGAGTAATGGGTCGCGAGCAGCGCCATGAAGTGCGCGGTGGGCTGCGTGCCGGAAGCGATCAGGCCGCCGAAGCGGCTTTGCGCCGCATGGGCTTCGTCGTGGTGCAGCGGGTTCAGGTCGTTCACGAGCAGTGCGAACGATTTCACCGATTCGGGCGTGAGCGCGAGCGTCGAGCTGAACGTCTCGCCGATCTTCACGACGCGGGCGGGCGCGTTCATCGTTTTTCTCCTTGCGGCCGGTCTTGCGATTCGAAGCGCTGCGCGAGCCACTGCGCGTGCCGCACTTCGATCGCGTCCCACACGGCGCGCTTCGCCGCGTCGTCGAACGTGGACCAGGACGCGATTTCGTCGATCGTGCGCAGGCACCCTTCGCACAGGCCGCTGCGTTCGTGCATGCGGCACACGTTGATGCACGGCGAGGGCGGCGACGTGGATGCGGTCATGCTCATGCGTGAGTTCACGCGTCGCGCAGCGCGACGTCCACCACGGGCGCGCCGGTCAGCGCGGCCAGCTCCTGCGGCGAGAGGTTGAACACCGCATGGGGATGGCCTGCTGCAGCCCACAGGCTTTCCAGCTCGAACAGATCGGCGTCGATCAGCGTGACGGGCGCCGTGGCATGGCCGATCGGGCAGACGCCGCCAATCGCGTAGCCGGTCTTCTCGCGCACGAACTTCGCGTCGGCGCGGCCGATCTCGCCCACGTGCGCGGCCACTTTCTTTTCGTCGACGCGGTTCGCGCCGCTCGCGATCACGAGCACGGGTGCGTCGTCTTCGCGGCGGCGAAACAAGATCGACTTGGCGATTTGCGCGACTTCGCAGCCGAGGCCCGCTGCCGCTTCGGCCGAGGTCTTGCCGGTTTCGGGCAGCATCACGACCGCCTTGGCATGGCCGCGCTCGCGCAGCAGCAGGGCGACGCGCCGCGCGGAATCGGGCAGGGCATCGAGGTTGTCGGACTGGGAGGCGAGGGTTTCCGTCATGGGTTGCTTTCCTTCGTACTGCGATTCAATAATTCACGTCTCATGCGTGATGCGTCATGTGTCATGCGCAGGCGGCTTCGCTGCGAGCCTTCGCGAGCAGCGCCTTGCCGGCGCGCGAAACGTTCGGGCGGCCGATCGCGTTCGAGATGAAGTCGCCCGCCGCGACGACCTGGTTCAGGTCGATGCCGGTGTGAATGCCGAGGCCATTCATGAGGTACAGCACGTCTTCGGTCGCGACGTTGCCCGTGGCGCCCTTCGCATACGGGCAGCCGCCGAGGCCCGCGACCGAGGCGTGGAAAATGGCGATGCCTTCTTCGAGCGCCGCGTAGATGTTGGCGAGCGCCTGGCCGTAGGTGTCGTGGAAGTGGCCCGAGAGGCGCTCGCGCGGGAACACCTTCGTCACCGCTTCGAACACTTCGTGCACGCGCTTCGCGGTGCCCACGCCGATGGTGTCGGCGATGTCGATCTCGTCGCAGCCGAGCGCGGCGAAGCGCTCCACCACGTCGACGACCGACTCGACGCTCACTTCGCCCTGATACGGACAGCCGAGCGAGCACGACACGCTGCCGCGAATGCGCAGGCCGTGCTCTTTCGCGGCCTGTGCGACGGGCACGAAGCGCTCGATGCTTTCCGCGATCGAACAGTTGATGTTCTTCTGCGAGAACGCCTCGCTCGCCGCGCCGAAGATCACGATCTCGTCCGCGCGCGCGGCGAGTGCGCCTTCGAAACCGCGCAGGTTGGGCGTGAGCACCGAGTAGATCGCGCCTGCGCGGCGCTCGATGCCGGCCATCACCTCGGCGCCGTCGGCCATCTGCGGGACCCATTTGGGCGAGACGAACGAGGCGGCCTCGATGTTCGGAAAGCCCGCCGCCGAAAGCCGGTTGATCAGATCGATCTTCGTCGCGGTGGGGACGAATTCCTTCTCGTTCTGCAGGCCGTCGCGCGGGCCGACTTCGACGATTTTCACTGCGCTGGGTAATGCCATGTCTGTCTCCGATGTGTATTGCGGTATGGCTGTATTGCGCGCCGCGCAATCGAATTCGATTCGCCGTTGCGCTGGCTTCGCCACGAGTAGCTTCGGTATGCTTAGTAACCGCGTCCGATATGCACGACGCCGCTCACGGTCTCGCCGCGCGCGAGCGCGCCGATCTTGTCGGCGACCTGCGAGATCGCTTCGTCGCGCAGCGTGAGCGCCGAGCTGTGCGGCGTGATCGTGATGCGCGGCTCGCGCCAGAACGGGTGATCGGGCGGCAGCGGCTCCTCGCGGAACACGTCCAGCGTCGCCGCCGCGAGTGTGTCGTTCGCGAGCGCGTCGAGCAGATCCTGTTCGACCAGATGCGTGCCGCGCGCCACGTTCACGAGATACGCGCCGCGCGGCAGCTTGCCGAAGGTGCGCGCGTTCAGCACGCTTTCGGTGTCGGGCGTGGCGGGCAGCAGGTTCACGAGCATTTTCGTGCCGTCGAGGAACGCGTCGAACTGCGCGCCGTGCAGCTCGCCCGAAAACGTCTCGATGCCCGCGAGCGTCTTCGCGCTGCGCGAAAAGCCGCGCACCGGCACGCCGAGCGCAGCCACCGCGTGCGCCACCTGCGCGCCCAGCACGCCGAGCCCGAGCACACCCACGGTGAAGGTCTCGCACGGGTGCGGCGCGAGCACGTGCCATTCGCGGCGCGCCTGCGCGAGTGCGTATTCGTCGAAGCGGCGCAGGTAGCGCAGCACGGCGTGCTGCACGTATTCGCTCATCTGCGGGGCCATGCCCGAGTCTTCGAGCCGCACGAGCATGGCGTTGCCGGGCAGCGTGCCGGGCCGCTCGCGTTCGTGGGCAAGGATCGCGTCGACGCCCGCGCCCAGGTTGAAGATCGCGCGCAGGCCCGGCACGCCAAAGAGTTCGCGCGGCGGGCGCCAGACGACCGCATAGTCGGCGGGGGCGGTGTCGCCGGGCTGCCACTCGCGCAGCTCGGCCTCGGGCAGCGCTCGCGCGAGGCCGTGCAGCCACGCGGAAGCATCGGCCTGCGGAAACCAGAAGACGATTTTCATGGCGCTCATCACTTTGCGAAGAGGCGGCCGATGTCGGCGAACGCCTTGAATTCGAGCGCGTTGCCGCACGGGTCGAGGAAGAACATCGTGGCCTGCTCGCCAACCTGGCCCTTGAAGCGGATGTGCGGCTCGATCACGAACGACGTGCCGGCGGCCGTCAGGCGCTCGGCGAGCGCGTGCCAGTCGTCCATCGAAAGCACGACGCCGAAGTGGCGCACCGGCACGTCGTCGCCGTCCACGGCGTTGACCGCGCGGTGGCCCGCTTCCTCGGGCGCGAGATGCGCGACGAGTTGATGGCCGAAGAAGTCGAAGTCGACCCACTCGGGCGAGCTGCGCCCTTCGGGGCAGCCAAGCAGGCCGCCATAGAACGCGCGAGCGTTGTCGAGACTCGTGACGGGAAAGGCTAGATGAAACGGCTGCAGCGGACGCTGGTTGATGCTCGTGGCCTGCGACATGGGGATTCCTGTGGCTGGAGAACCTGGGTGCACTGGCGCCATTCTACTTTTTCAAGCCCAGGCCCGCCGGGCGATTCGTGCAATTCGCGGCGCGGCGGTTTCCGGCGTGCGTTGCCCGGCGGATGCCGAAAAGCAAAGCAAAAAATATTGGTTCGGCGCTCGCGCCTCGCGGGCCACAATCGATCCACGCCGTGTTCCAGCGAGGAAAAAATCATGCTTTCGTGCGCGCAATCGCGTTGGCCGCCCCGCCTCGTCACCGTGCCCGGCCTGCACGGCAGCGACGGCGCCCACTGGCAGAGCTGGCTCGAACGCCAGTTCGCGCGCTCGCTGCGCGCCGAACAGGACGACTGGGACGCGCCCGACCTCGCCGTCTGGGGCGCGGCGCTCGCGCGGCGCCTCGCCGGCGAGCGCGGGCCGTTCCTGCTGGCCGCGCACAGCTTCGGTTGCCTCGTTGCGGCGCACGCGCTGCAAACGGGCGTGCTCGACGCCGATGTCGCGGGCGTGCTGTTCGTCGCGCCCGCGAGCCCCGAGAAGTTCCGCTTTGCCGGCGCGTTCGAGGCGAGGCCTCTTGCGGTGCCGTCGATCCTGATCGGCAGCGAAACCGATCCGTGGATGCCGCTCGACGGCGCACACGCGCTCGCCCGGCAACTGGGCAGCGCATTCGTGAATCTCGGCGACGCGGGTCACATCAACACGGCGGCAGGCTTCGGTCCGTGGCCACGTGCGAAGTTTTTCGTCGATACGCTCGTGCACGGCGCCGCGCCATCGCGGTTGCGCGACGAGGCCTTCGACCGGAGTGGACCGGCATTCGCATGAGCCGGGCGCGCGATGCGCGCGCCGAGGCCCTTCCTCTCGCGTTCAGTGCTTGAGCACGTCGCGCAACAGCCGCGCGGTATGCAAGGCGATCATCGCCTCCTCGTCGGTGCGGATCGCGAACACCGGCACCCGGCTTTCGCGCGCGCTCACGCGCTCCTTGCCTTCGGCGCTGCCCGCCTCGTTGGCCTGTGCGTCGAGCGCCACGCCAAAGAGCGGCGCGAGCCGCTCGCACACCTGCGCACGGATCGGCGCGGCGTGCTCGCCGATGCCACCCGTGAACACGAGAGCGTCGAGCCCGCCCAGCCCCACCGCGAGCTTGCCCACTTCCTGCGCGATGCGATACGTGTAGAAGTCGATCGCGAGCTTCGCCTGGTCGCTGCCGCTCGCCAGCAGCTCGCGCATGTCGCTGCTCACGCCCGAGAGGCCCTTGAGGCCCGATTCGTGATAGAGCAGCGTCTCGATCGCGTGATAGTCCATGCCGCGCGCCATCATCCACAGCACGGCGCCCGCATCGAGCGCGCCGCAGCGCGTGCCCATCGGCAGGCCGTCGAGTGCGGTGAGGCCCATGGTCGTCTCGACGCTCTTGCCGTCCTTCATCGCGCACAGGCTCGCGCCGTTGCCCAGATGCGCGACGATGACGCGTCCGCTCGCGATCTCCGGCGCGACGAGGTGCAGGTGCTTGGCGATGTACTCGTACGAGAGGCCATGAAAGCCGTAGCGGCGGATGCCCTCGCCGTAATAGCTGTAGGGCAGCGCGAAAAGCTGCGCCATGATGCCGTTGCTCGCGTGGAACGCGGTGTCGAAGCACGCCACCTGGGGCAGTTCGGGCGCAGCCTCGCGCACCGCGCGGATGGCCGCGAGATTGTGCGGCTGATGCAAGGGTGCCAACGGCGTGAGCGCGTCGAGCGCCTCGATCACTTCGTCGTCGATGAGCACGGCATCGGAGTAGCGCGAACCGCCGTGCACCACGCGATGGCCGATCGCCGAGGGCGGCGTGTCGCGCAGGCCCACGGCGAGCACGAGGCGCAGCAGGCGAAACGCGGCGTCGTGGTCGGCGACCTGGGCGACGGGAAACTTCTCGTCGACGATCAGGCGACCGTCGGCCATGTGCGCGACCACGCGCGGCGCGACGCCGATGCCCTCGATCTGTCCGCCCGCGCCGTGCAGCGCACGCGCGCCGCCGTCCACGTGATCGTCTTCGATTACTCGGTACACCGAACATTTGATGCTCGACGAACCCGCATTGACGACGAGCACGACATGGCCTTCTTCGGCCGTCTGGGCATGGGCCTGATTCACCGGGCTCACAGGATCTCCGTTGTTTTGCGCGCGCGCCGCGCATGCGCGAGAAGCACGGCGATCGCGCAGCTGCCGATGCGCGATCGCACGCTGTCGGCGCGGCTCGTGAGGATGATCGGCACGCGTGCGCCGAGGACGATGCCGGCCGCTTCCGCGCCGGCGAGGAACGTGAGCTGCTTGGCGAGCATGTTGCCCGCTTCGAGGTCGGGCACGAGCAGGATGTCGGGGTCGCCCGCCACGGACGAGGTGATGCCCTTGATGCGCGCGGCTTCGGCGCTGATCGCGTTGTCGAAGGCGAGCGGCCCGTCGAGCAGGCCGCCCGTGATCTGGCCGCGCTCGGCCATCTTGCAGAGCGCGGCGGCGTCGATGGTGGAGGGCATCTTCTCGGAAACCGTTTCCACGGCGGCGAGGATCGCGACCTTCGGCGTGCCGTTGCCGAGCGCGTGCACGAGCTCGATGGCGTTGCGCACGATATCGGCTTTGTCGGCGAGCTTGGGGAAGATATTGACGGCCGCGTCGGTGATGAAGAGCGGCTTGTGGTACGAGGGCACGTCCATGGCGAACACGTGCGAAAGACGCCGCTCGGTGCGCAGACCGCTCGTGCCGAGCGCAACTTCGTGCAGCAGTTCGTCGCTGTGGAGGCTGCCTTTCATGAGCAGCTCGGCTTCGCCCTGGCGCACGGCGAGCACCGCGCGCTCGGCGGCCGCGTGGCTATGCGGGGCGTCGATGATCGTGATGCCGTCGAGCCGCAGGTCGGCTTCCTCGGCCACGGCGCGGATCTTCGCCTCGGGGCCGACGAGGATCGGCACGATGAGGCCGAGATTCGCGGCGTCGAGCGCGCCCGTGAGCGACGACACGTCGCAGGGATGCGCCACGGCAGTGGGAACGGGCGCGAGGCCGCTGCAACGGGATAGCAGAACCGAATACTTGTCAGGCGAAGTCATGGCTTTCTCTCCGATGCAGAACGGTCGACCAGAGTTGGCGCTTCGGCTGGCGGCCGCAGCGAGTGCCTCAAGCCACTCTGTGGGCCCCATGCAAAGTTGCTGAACCACCATGGCGCGAAGCTGCGCTCACGGCTCTTGCTGCGGCGCGCAAAGCGGTAACAGTGTAGTCCAGCGCGCGCGAGGCAGGCGCAAAGATGCGCGCGCGGCAGCCGCGGCGTCGCGACCTGGCACGCAAAGGCCCGGCCGGTGCGGTTGTCATGTTCTATTCACGGCGCGGCGCGATCATCGGGGAGGCCCTTGGGGCCGCAGCGCGCCTTGACTTTCCTGGGGCCGCCGCCTAAGTTTTTAGATGCCGCAGTGCAACATGATCTGGCTCTTTTCGTGTCGCGACCGTGAGCGGTTGAGGTGCACGAGTGCATCGAATCCGCTCGCGGGCGCGAGCGTCTGTCTTGCCGGCCCTGTCGCCCGGCGTGCCACCCGAGGGCGCACGCGGGCAGTGGTCTGGCCGCTCGCATGTCCTTTGTCGCTAAGGCGTGCGTTAGCCGCGGCCCGCGCCGGCCTGGCGCATGCTTGCCGCGAGGCGGGTATGCGCTCCCTTAAAGGAGATTCGTCTCGTGGCAGTTTCCCCGTCCTCGCCGCTGTCGTCCCCGTTTTCGTTTCTGCCAACGCTCGCGTCGGGCGCGCATTTCTGGCCCTTTGCGCCTTTCTGGCCCTTCGCGGCTGCGTCCGACGAGGAGCCGTCGCCTCCCTCGCCCTCGCCGGGCATGCCGCTCGCACCGCTCACTCAGGCCGCTTCGGCCGTGACCTCGGCGCTGACATCGCGCGTCGGCCAGGCGATCGACTCGGCGCCGCTCGTGCCTACGGCCGCGCAACCGCTCTATGACTACGTCTACGACGCCTGGCAGCGCGGCGTGCTGTTCCTCGACGTGCTGCGCGAGCGCGGCAACCAGACGTATCTGCACGAGCAGGCGGGCATGCCGCCGGTGCTCGCGTTCGACTACGAAGTGATCGTCGATGGCCGCGAACTCGACGATCCATGCAATTACGCACTCCTGCGCATCAAGCCCGAGGCAGGCGCGCCGACCGATCCGCGCATGCGCCCGTTCGTGGTCATCGATCCGCGCGCGGGCCACGGCCCCGGCATTGCGGGGTTCAAGATGGACAGCGAAGTGGGCATCGCGCTGCGCAAGGGCCATCCGTGCTATTTCGTGACCTTCTTCCCCGTGCCCTGCGAAACCCAGACGATCCAGTCTGTCGCACAGGCGGAAGCGGTGTTCGTGCAGCGCGTGCGCGAACTGCATCCCGATGCCGACGGCCTGCCGTTCATCATCGGCAACTGCCAGGGCGGCTGGGCCGCGGCGCTGCTCGCGGCGTCGGCGCCCGCGCTGGTCGGCCCGCTCATGCTGGCGGGCTCGCCGCTTTCTTACTGGGCCGGCGTGCGCGGCAAGAACCCCATGCGCTATTCGGGCGGCATGCTGGGGGGCTCGTGGATGTCGTCGCTCGCCGCGGACCTCGGCGACGGCCGCTTCGACGGCGCGTATCTCGTGCAGAACTTCGAGAACCTCAATCCCGCCAACACATACTGGGGCAAGCTCTACAACCTCTATTCGAGAGTCGATACCGAGCGCGAGCGCTTCCTGGAGTTCGAGCGCTGGTGGGGCGGCCATTTCCAGTTGAATCGCGCGGAGATCGACTGGATCGTGCAGAACCTCTTCGTCGGCAATCACCTCACGCGCAACGAGGTGTACGCGAAGAACGCGCGCGCGCCCGTGGACCTGCGCAACATCCGCACGCCGATCATCGTGCTCGCCTCGTGGGGCGACAACATCACGCCGCCGCAGCAGGCGCTCAACTGGATTCCCGATCTCTACGCGAGCGTCGACGAGATCGTCGCCAACGAGCAGGTGATCGTGTACTGCCTGCACGACAAGGTAGGACACCTTGGCATCTTCGTTTCGGCGAGCGTGGCGAACAAGGAGCACACGGAGCTCTTTTCGGCGCTCGATTTGATCGACGTGCTGCCGCCCGGTCTCTACGAAGCGAAGATCACCGATTCCACGCCGGAAGCGGGGCGCCTCGAAGCGCTTGAGGGCCGCTACGAGATCCGCTTCGAGCTGCGCACCATCGAGGACATCCTCGCGCTCGACGACGGCCGCGACGACGAGCAGCCCTTTGAAGTGGTGCGCCGTCTCGCGGAGAACAACCAGCGCCTCTACGACCTCTTCGTCTCGCCGTTCGTGCGCGCGTCGAGCAATGCGCTCAGCGCGCATCTGCTGCGCGAGTCGCATCCGGCGCGCGTGGAGCGCAGCGTGATGAGCGACGCGAATCCCGCGCTCGGCGTGTTGCCCGCGATCGCCGAGGCGGTGCGCGAGCACCGCAAGCCGGCCGCGCCCGATAATCCGTTCACGCAGCTCGAGAAGCAGGCATCGGCGACCATCGAGGCCTCGTGGGACGCCTATCGCGACGCGCGCGACGCCTGGGTGGAAAGCACGTTCTACAACGTGTACACCGCGCCGTGGGTGCAGGCCTGCGTGGGCGTGGCGCCGAACCAGCCGCTCGAGCCGATTGCGCCGCCGCTCATGGCGCTGCGCAAGGAGCTCACGCAATACCGGCTGCGCGCCGCGCGTGCGAATCTCGCGAAGGGCACGCTCGTCGATGCGTTCATGCGCATCGCCGCCTACATCGTCGACGAAATGCATGCGGTGCAGTACCGGCCGTTCCAGCGCATGCGCGAACTCGCGCGCGAGTATCTCGGCGATCGTCAGCCGAGCATCGCCGAGCTCAAGGAGGCGGCTCGCCGGCAGGGCGCGATCGTGCAGCTCGATCCGCAGGCCGCGATCGCGGCGCTGCCCGAGATCGTGCCCGACATGAAGACGCGCCGTGCGCTGCTCGCAGCCGTATATCGCATCGCGACGGTATCGGGGCCGCTGGAAGGCGAGCGGCGCGAGCGCTATCGCGATGTGCAGCGCGCGCTGGGTGTCGAGCCGGGCAGCGAGAAGTCGGGGCTGCCGCCGCTCGACGGTGGAGCTTCGTCGGATGGCGCGCCTTCGGAGGGCGGTGCCGGTGCGGGCGGCAGCACAGCGGGCGAGAGCAGCGCGCAGGTGGCCGGCAAGGATGCGGCGCAGGCAACGGCGACTGAAGACACCGCGGCTCCTGCGAACGCGTCTCGTGCCACGGATAGCGTTGCAAGCGAAACCACCGCACCCGCCAGGTCCTTGCGTGCGGCGCGCGCCGGCGTGAAGGCGAAGGCTGCGGAGGCGGCCGAAGCGAAAAAAGCGCCAGCCGCCGCGAAAACGGCGCGCCGCTCGCGCGCGGCGTCCACGCCCACGGCCACGCGCGCTGCGGGCACGACGGCCACGCGCCGCCGCGCGACGCGCAGCGCGGGCGAATAAGGAGCCAGTAAGGACCCAGCAGCGCAAAGCAGCACAGAGCAGCACAGAGCGCGCGGAGGTCCCATCGCGCGCTTTCCTGCATCAAGCATGAACGATGCGCCGCATCCCCGCCGATGCGGCGCATCGCATGAAAGCAGCACGATCCGCAACCGC
>Ga0335070_10009308_pt1 | contig 11516 bp, 12 predicted proteins | sample Lox_Sample_13_FD_206722 | JGI IMG/M metagenome (GOLD analysis project Ga0335070, IMG submission 206722) | Soil microbial communities from Loxahatchee National Wildlife Refuge, Florida, United States - Lox_Sample_1.3 | ecosystem: Environmental > Terrestrial > Soil > Wetlands | place: USA... | reverse complement strand
CAGGGTGCAACGCCTGGTCGAGCGCGCGGGACTGAGAATTGACCTCACCGCCAAGGAGTTTGCTCTTTTGGAGTACCTGATGCGGCATGCCGGCCGCAATGTTACCCGGTCGATGATTATCGAGCACGTCTGGAACCTGACCTTCGATACGACCACCAATGTGGTGGACGTGTACATCAATTATCTGCGCCGCAAAATCGATGATGGTCATCGGGTGAAGCTCATCCAGACTGTTCGCGGTGTGGGCTATGTGCTGCACGCTCCTGCCGCAGTGCTGGCCACGGAGGCCCGGGCATGAGCAGCGCTGGCCCGCAACTCGCACCCTCGGCACAACAACCGGAGAGCCCGAGAAGCCCGCTCGCCCATTTGTTGCACGCCCTGAACCAGCCTCTCACAGGCCTGCAGTGCTCGATGGAACTCGCATTAGCTGCGACCCGGCCAGTCGATGCCTACGTCCGCACTCTCAGCGAAGGGTTGGAGCTGCTTTCCCGCATGCGATTGCTGGTGGCGGCTCTGCGCGAACTGGCTGACCTGCAGGCGGCGCCAGCGGACGAGCGGGTGGTAATCCTGTTGGATCATCTGCTGCGCGAAGCCGGCCGCGAGTTGCGTCCGGTGGCGGAATCGGCGAACGTGCGCCTGGTGATTGCCAACGCCGGACCGCTTCCCGTGCGCGCCCAGGCCGGTCCGTTGACAAGCCTGGTATTTCGCACCATCGAAGCCGTCGTGAGCCTCTGCCGGGATGGAAGCGAAGTCCGCATCGACAGCACGGCGATTCAGAACGCTGCCAGTATCGCCCTGTCCTGGAAGCCGGGACCGCCGGAGGATTCGCCATTCTCGCGTGCGGAGCTCGGGCTCTTGCTGGCGCAGGCAGGCTGGGAGCATCTTGGCGCCACGTGTACGCAAAGCCGAGAGGGAGATACGCAGAACTGGGGTATTCGAATTCCCCTGGCCTGGTCCACGCCGTGCGCGGCATCGGGGCACATCGGCAAAGTACAAGGAGAGCGGAGATGAGCACGGCACTTTCGATTCCTACGCTTCCAGGTTCCGGTGCGGCATTGATTGCCAGTCCGAATAGTGCGTTTCGCGAACAAGTGCTGCATCGGCTGAACGGGCGCTGTCGTCCCGTACAGCAGGCGCTCGGCGGCGCCGAGGCCTTGGCCAAGCTTGAAAAAGGCGAGTGGCAGGTATTGTTCCTGGACCGACGACTCCCGGATCTCGACGCGGAAGAACTCCTGGCCGTTATCCGGAGACGGTTTCCTGGAATTCAGGTTGTGCTGCTCGACTCCGATGGCGGGTATACCGAGCAACAGTATGCCGCCGCGCCCGTGGATCCGGAGTGGACTTCATGCCTGGATTGTCTGCCATCGATTATGCCGGAGCGAGACGCTATCCAACCACTGCCGGGAATGATTGGAACGAGCGAGGCCATGCAGCTCGTCTATCGCATGGTTCGGCTGGTGGCTGCCCGTACGACGACGGTCCTTATCGTCGGCGAGACCGGCACCGGGAAGGAGCTGGTGGCGCGGGCCCTGCACTCGCTGAGCCCACGGTCATCCAAGCCCTTTGTCGTGGTGAATTGCGCAGCCATTCCCGAGGCGCTGCTGGAGTCGGAGTTGTTTGGATTTACCCGTGGCGCGTTCACCGGAGCGGTGCAGTCGCAGCTGGGCCGGATTCCCGCGGCTCACGGAGGGACGCTGTTCCTGGATGAAGTCAGTGAATTGCCCCTGGGCATGCAGGCGAAGCTGCTGCGATTCCTCGAGCAGAAAGAGGTGCAGCGACTGGGCACATGCGAGGTGACACGGGTGGACGTGCGGGTGGTGGCGGCCAGCAATGCTGACCTGGCACAGCGGGCCTCTCGCGGGGAGTTTCGCCGGGACCTCTTCTATCGCCTCTCAGCTTTCCCCATTGAATTGCCGTCCCTGGCCGAGCGCCGCGCCGATGTCGCGCCGCTGGCCGAGCATTTCCTGGGCTGCATGGCGGCGGCTCTGAGCATTTCCAGCCTCCGTCTGGATGAAGGAGCGATACGGCTGCTCGAGGCGCATCCGTGGAAGGGCAACGTCCGGGAACTGCAGCACGTGATGGAGCGCGCGTCAATTTTAGTCGGAGATGCCGATACGATCCGCGCGGAACACTTGTACTTCCCCGGTGAGGGTCGTGGAGCTCTCGCCACATCGGCACAAGTAGTTTGAGAAAAATCTTAGATATCCGGCGGGTGGATTGGTACGCTCCGTGCAAATCTTGCCGGTAGCTATGACTTCTTTGCCCATGTCGGCAAGTTGGGGGCAAGCAGAGGCGACTTCTTCTCCCGCTGCAATCCCTATCGGCCATTTGGATACCGACGATGAGCGGTATCTGCTGCATGCCTTCCGCAGTTTTGCGGAGGCGGCTGCTTCGCTCGAGCTCAGCTATGGAGAGCTGCGGGGAGAAGTGGAGCGCCTCGAGCGTGAGTTGGCGGTGAGCAATGGCGAACTGGCGCGCTCTTCCGAGGAGAACTCGAGGATCCGCGCCCAACTGGATCGCATCCTCGCCGGACTGCCGTGCGGCGTCCTGGTGATCTCCAAGGATGGGCGAGTATTGAAAACGAACCTAGAGGCTCTGCGAATCCTGGGCCTGCATCCGCAGCAGGGAGAACTGACGAGTTTTGGGCAATTACCGTCGGCGGTTCGGGAACTCCTGGAGTTTTCCCGGCGGATCCATGCGGAGCCGGAAATACAACTTGAGCCTGGCAACGATGCGGTTCGCTGGCTGGCTGCGCGACATGCCTCCCTACCTGACCACAGCTCGGTTTTCATTTTGCGTGACACGAGTGAGCGCAGGCGTCTGGACCAGATCGAGGCGCGCAGCGAGCGCGACCGGCAGCTGGCGGAAATCTCTGCGCTGCTGGCCCACGAAATCCGCAATCCGCTAGGGAGCCTCGAGCTGTTTGCCGGATTGCTGGCTGACTCCGAACTCACGGCAGAGCAGAGACAATGGCTGGAACACGTGCAGGCCGGCCTGCGAACTCTGGCGGCCACCGTTAACAACGTTCTGCATTTCCACAGCACGGCTGAGCTGCAGCGCTCGCCGGTGGATCTGGGAAAACTGCTGGAGTGGGCGAAAGATTTCTTCCTACCGCTCGCCAGGCGATCGGACATCGTGTTGAGCCTGCAGAACGGACTCCCCGGGGTAGTGTTCGCTGCAGATCGGCACCGGCTGGAGCAGGTTTTGCTGAACCTCATCCGCAACAGCATCCATGTCATGCCTTCCGGCGGATGGATCGAACTCAATGGACGCATGAGTGCCAACGGAACCAGTGTCACGATCGAGGTTGCCGATACCGGCCCGGGAATCCCCACGGAAGATCTGCGGCGGATTTTCGAAGCCGGTTTCAGCCGGCGCTGTGGAAGCCCGGGACTAGGTCTGGCGGTTTGTCGAAAAATTGTGGAACAGCACGGAGGAACCATCGCCGCAGGCAATCGCGCCGGCTCAGGAGCGGTGTTTACGGTGACATTCCCAGTGAGCGCCGGGACAGAAGGAGTCGAGCCATGAATCGGTTGCTGGTCGTGGACGATGATCCCGGGATGCGGTCGGCGCTCGAAGCGCGTTTCCGCCGGCGCGGCTGGTCGGTTGAGACGGCGGCTTCGGCAAGCGACGGGCTCGAAAAGTTCCGCCGCGGCATGCATCCGCTGATCATCACCGACATTCGCATGCCCGGCGAAGATGGATTCTTCCTGATGCGTTCGGCGCGGGCGCTGGTCCCTCATACCGCGGTGATCCTGCTGACCGCTTTCGGCAGCATTCCTGGCGCGGTGGCGGCGATGAAAGATGGGGCGTGTGACTACCAGGTCAAGCCAGTCTCATTCGAGCAACTCGAGCAGGCGGCGGAACGCATTCTCGAGCAGGCGCGAAAACAAAACCAGGCTGCCAAAGAACTGGGCGGGCATGCGCCGGAGTGGTTGCGAGCGCTGGAACGCGCCCGGCAAGCTGCCGCTTCGGATGCCGATGTGCTGATCGAAGCCGAAAGCGGCACCGGCAAAGAACTGGTCGCCCGCATGATTCACCGCCTGAGTTCGCGCTGCGAGCGTCCGTTCGTGGCGGTGAACTGCGCGGCCTTTCCGGAATCGTTGCTGGAGAGCGAACTGTTCGGCCATACCCGGGGAGCATTCACCGGTGCGAGCAGTTTAAAGCCGGGCAAATTCGAGCTCGCGGATCGCGGTACGCTCCTGCTCGACGAGGTCGGCGAGATGCCGCTTTCGCTCCAGCCCAAGCTGCTGCGGGTTCTGCAGGAGCGCGAGTTCGACCGGCTGGGAGATACGCGCAGCGTGCGGGTGGACCTGCGCGTGATTGCGACCACGAACTGCTCGCTCGGCCGCATGGTGCGCGAGGGAAAATTTCGCGCCGACCTGTACTATCGGCTGAAGGTGATCCCGCTGACCCTGCCCCCTTTGCGCGACCGCCGGGGAGATGTTCGCGCACTGGCGGAATACTTCGCTCGGCTGTACGCGCCGCCCGGCAAAAGTTTCCAGTTGAGCGAGGGCTTCCTGGACCTTCTGGAGAAGCACTCGTGGCCCGGCAACGTGAGGGAACTGGCCAACTGTATGCGCCAGGTGATTGCGCTTGCAGCCGGGTCGGAAATCGATGCGAACGCGCTCGATGGTTCAGAGTGGGCTGCGTTTGCGCCATCCATGATGGCCGACAGTGCTTGCCTGCGTCCGGGAGTCTCCCTGGGAGAGATGGAGCGCAGGCTGGTCGAGATCACGCTGGAGGCTACCGGCGGCAACCGTTCTCGGGCCGCTGAACTGCTGGGTGTCAGCCTGCGCACTGTCCGCAATAAAGTCCGCAGCTATGGCCTGCCGCAATGGAGCAGCTATGTCCACGACTAACGGCACAAATACAAGTCTGATCGCTACACCCATGACCGAAGCGCTGGCACGCTTCCTCGATGTCGATGTGGCCCGCTACAAGCTGGTCGCAGGGAATCTGGCGAATATCGACACCCCGGGATATCGCACCCGCGATCTCGACTTCCGCTCGGAACTAGGACGGGCAGCTCTCGGGGAAGACAATCCCGAAGGTCTCCTCCAGCCGGCGGCATTCCATCCTGTCGCGCGCCAGGTGCGCGGACTTATCGAGCGTCCCGACGGCAACAATGTCAGCGTCGAGCGCGAGAGCCTGCTGCTGGCCGAGGCGCAGATGAAGTTCAATCTCGGAGTGCAGCTCCTGAAAGATCAGTTTCACATCATTTCGCTCGCCATCAATTCCGGAGGCACGACATCATGAACCTTTTCGGCATGCTGGAAGTAAGCGGTTCGGCCCTGGCAGCAGAGCGCTGGCGTGCCGAGATTGTATCGGCCAACATGGCCAATGCAGAGACCACGCGCACGCCGCAAGGCGGAGCCTACCGGCGTCAGCTGGTGGTGTTTCGAGCGCACCCCACTCCGCGGTTCCCCCTGCTGCTGGCGGCCTTGCATTCGGGTCCCCAGGGCGGCGTACGGGTGGACCGGGTGGTCGCCGACACGTCTCCCTTGCCTCGTCGCTACGAACCGGGCCATCCCGACGCCGATGCTTCCGGATATGTGACCTATCCAAACATCAACCCGGTATTGGAAATGACCGACCTGCTGAGCGCGGTGCGCGCGTATCAGCTCAATGCATCCGCGGTGCAGGCGGCCAAAAGCATGATTCAGCAATCACTGCAGATTCTAAGCTGATGAAGCTGGAGATTTTCCATGAATGGCATCTCGTCACTTCGTATCCTCCCGGCTGAGGCCGATGTCTCACTGCGGCCCTCGACCCCCGATGGGCCTGCGTTTCGTGAGGTACTGCACAGTGCCGTCGATGACATACAGCAGCTCGAAAGCCAGGCGCAGGCCAAGGTGGCTGGAGTGCTGGAAGGCAATGGAGCGGACGTGCACAGCGCCCTGATTGCGGTCGAAAAGGCCGACCTGAGTTTCCAGCTGATGATGCAGGTGCGCAACAAGATCGTGTCCGCCTACGAGGAGATTTCGCGGATGCAGTTCTAGCCCGCCCGGCGCCAAGGGCGCATGACCCATCATGGCCGACAACGCGCAACCCGCGAACGATGTACTGGAGCGGCTGAGCCAGTTCTTTAAGGGTCTGAGCCTCAAACAGCGGCTTCTGCTTGCGGGAGGAGCCGCTCTGGTGGCAGCCGTCCTCTGGGTGTTTGTTGCTCTGCTGGGACAGCCGAAGTATGTAACGCTCTATTCGGGCCTGCGTCCGGAGGAAGCGCAGAATCTCGCCAGCCGTCTGGCGGCGAAGAACATTCCGCATCAGATCTCCTCCGATGGCGGAAGCCTGCTCGTGCCCGAGGACAAGCTCGATGCCAGCCGTCTTGAGACTGCCGCGGCAGGTCTGCCGCGCAGCGCGCGCCTTGGCTTTGAATTGTTCGATACCCCCAACTGGACCGGTTCGGACTTCACGGAAAAGGTGAATTATCAGCGCGCGCTCGAAGGAGAACTGGAGCGCACGCTGGCGACCATGAGCGAAGTCGAAGCCGTGCGCGTGCATCTGGTTATGCCGCAGGAGTCGCTGTTCACCGAGCAGCAGCACGAAGCCAAAGCCGCGGTGATTCTGAAGACGAGAAACGGACAGCTGTCCGAGCAGGCCCAGCAGGCAATTCCGCAGCTGGTCGCGAGCGCCGTCGACCGGTTGAAACCGGAAAACGTTACCGTGGTCGATGCCGACAGCAATACGCCATTGCTGCGCAATGCCGCGCCGGGCACCCGCGCCTACGGCCTCGATGAAGAACTTTCGAAAACGCTGGTTCGCACACTCGAACCGGTCGTGGGCCCCGATCATGTCCGCGCCAGCGTGCACGTGGAATACGACCTTGGCACCAGTGAAGACACCCAGGAAATGTACGATCCGAAGGCGACCGCCCCGTTGACCCAGGAGCATTCCGAAGAAAATTCCACGGGCGCCGCTCCCGCCGGAGTTCCTGGCACGGCGAGCAATGTGCCATCCTCAACGCCTCCCGCGCCTGCACTCCCGGGCGCCGAGCAGTCGAGTTCGCGCTCCGAGGCCACGACGTACGCCGTCAGCAAGAGCCTGCACCACAGCGTGCAACCTCCGGGGCGTATTCGCCGAATCGCCGCGGCTGTGCTGGTCGATGATGCGGTTGAGGTCACCGAACAAGCGGGCAAGCGCGTGACCACGCGCCGCAAACGCACCCCGGAGGAAATGAAGCAGATCGAACAACTGGCTAACGCCGCCATCGGGGCAGATTCGCAGCGCGGAGATGTACTGGCCGTCGAGAACCTGTCGTTCCAGCAGGCCCCGGCCGAGAACTTGGCTCCACCCGGCAAGACAGAACGCGTGCGCCGCGTGATCGAGCCCTGGACCTGGGCGTTGCGTTACGTGGGTGTGGCCGCTTTGTTCCTGGTCGTCTACTGGCTGGTGCTGCGTCCGGTGAAGAAACAGGCGCTGGCGGCTTTCCGGGAGTTGCCGGGCAAGGTCGCGGCGCGTCTGGCGCCTCCGAAGGTTGCCGGTGCCGGCGGCCTGGAGCTGAGTGAAGAATCGGGCACGGAGGGCGGAAAACGGGCGAGCCATCTGAAGCGCCTCCTGAGCGAGAAAGTGAATGCCGAGCCGGAGGCCGCCAGCCGCCTGGTGCAGAGCTGGGTGCAGCAGGGGGGTGAGCGTTGAGTTCGCGACCTCCCTGCGGACTGCGCAAGGCCGCCATCCTGCTGGTGATTCTCGGCGAAGAAGCCGCCAGCCGGATCTATCGCCATCTGCCTCCCGCCGATGTCGAGCAGGTTAGCCGCGAAATCGCCGGCCTGAATGCCGTCGATGCCGAGACCGCGCTGGCCACGCTCGAGGAATTCGAAAAACTGGTGATCGCCGGCGACTATCTCGCGCAGGGCGGAAAGGACTATGCCAACAAGCTCCTGATCAAGGCGTTTGGCGAGGAGGGCGCCAGGGAATTGCTCCGCCAGGTCTCGTTGACGGCGGAAATGAGCGCTTCGAAACTCGATTCTCTGCGCAAAGCCGACCCGCAGCAGTTGGCCAAGTTCATTGAAGGAGAACATCCGCAGACGATCGCGCTGATCCTGGCTCACCTCGAGGCCAAGCAGGCTTCCACTCTGGTGATGCGCCTGCCTGAAGAACTGCGCGCTGAAGCCATCAAGCGCTTGGCGCAGTTACGGCAGTTTTCCCCGGAAATGGCGCAACGGGTCTCCCTGGTTTTGCATAAACGCCTCGAATCCCTCGGGGAGCAGAGCCGGCGGGCGTACGCCGGGCTGCGGGGCGTGGCCGATGTCATGAACCGTCTGGAGATCAACACGGCGAAAACCATTCTTGAAGGCATCGAGAAAGATGATCCCAAGCTGGCGATCTCGATCCGCAACCTGATGTTTACCTTCGAAGACCTGCTCACCGTGCCGGAAGTGGGTATTCGCGAGCTGCTCGGGCAGCTGGACAAAAAAAACCTGGCCACTGCCCTGCGGGGCGCCTCGGAGGGGTTGAAGAACTACATCTTCAAGTCCATGTCCTCGCGTGCGGTCGAAATGCTGAAGGAAGATATGGAGGTGCTTGGCCCTGTGAGGTCGAAAGAGATCCAGAAGGCGCAGATGGAAGCCGTCGCGGTTGCCCGTAAGCTCGAAGCCGAGGGCAAGATCACTCTCACGCCGGAAGAAGACGATGAGTACGTCGCCTAGCCGCGCGCCGGAGCGGACCGCCACTGGGCCGGCCCCTGTCGAAGCGTTCCCTTACGATGCGGTTTCCGAAATCCCGCTCCACCATTCCTCCAGCCAGAGGGTCGGCCCCGCCGTGGCAGCGGCTGACGCGGCCGCCCGCGAGGCTCAGGCCCATGCGCAAGGCCTGGGCGAGGCCCAGGCTCAGGAGCAAAAGAAGTTCGAAGAGCTGCTGGCGCGGGAACGGTCGAGCATCGCGGCTGCGCTGGCACAGTTTACCCGCGACCGCGCCGCCTACTTTCAGAACGTGGAACGGGAAGTCGTGCAACTGGCGCTCAGCATCGCGCGCAAGATTCTGCATCGCGAAGCGCAGCTTGATCCTCTCCTGCTTGCCGGCATCGTGCGGGTCGCGCTCGAGAAGATTGAAGGCGCTACCGGAGTTGTACTTCGCCTGCATCCGCACAACGCCACCGATTGGCGCCGATTCCTATCACTCCAACTCGATCCCGCCGATCTTCCCCAGATCGTGGAAGACCCATCCCAAAGCCCCGACACGTGTGTGCTTGAGACTTCCATGGGAACGGCGATGCTTGGGCTGGATGCGCAGCTCAAAGAGATCGAACAGGGACTGATGGATCTGCTTTCTGCGCGTCCGGGAGCGGCACCATGAGCGGGGCAGGATTGCTTGCGCCCTATCTCGCCCGCCTGAACTCCTCTTCCGGACTGCGCTGGCAAGGGCGGGTGACGCAAGTGGTCGGATCGCTGGTCGAGTCGGAAGGGCCGTTTTGTTCCGTCGGAGAAATCTGCGAGATCCAGACGGCGCAAGGCGGGGTCGTGCCCGGGGAAATCGTTGGCTTTCGTGGCTCCACGGTTCTTTCCATGCCTCTCGATGCGCCTCGCGGCATTCGCTGCGGCGACCGCATCGAGACCTGGGGCGAGCACGCTACCCTGCGCGTCAGTAACGATATGCTTGGCCGTATTCTCGACGGACGTGGCCAGCCGCTCGACGCACTCCCGTCATATCCGGCCCGAGCTTACCGCCTGCTGGATTCCCCGGCTCCGCTTCCGCTCGAACGCGCTACCATCCGTGAACCCATCGGCTGCGGGATTCGCGCCGTGGATGCTTTTCTAACCTGCGGGCGCGGACAACGCGTGGGTATCTTTGGCGGCAGTGGCGTGGGCAAGAGCACGCTGATCGGGATGATGTCGCGGAACACGGGCGCAGATTTGACCGTCCTTGGACTGGTGGGAGAACGTGGACGGGAAGTGCTCGAATTTCTTGAGAACCTGGGCGAAGCGGGCCGCAAGCGTTCGGTGGTGCTGGTCTCGACTTCGGATCAGTCTCCGGTTTTGCGCATCCGGGCGGCACTGGCCGCGACAGCCGCAGCGGAACACTTTTCCGCGCAAGGGCGGAACGTATTGCTGGTGATCGACTCGCTTACCCGTCTAGCCATGGCGCAGCGCGAAATCGGTCTGGCTGCTGGCGAACCGCCCACCGCGAAGGGCTATACACCCTCCTGCTTTTCTATGCTGGCGCGGCTGATTGAGCGCGCCGGCATGTTCCATAAAGGCAGCATCACTGCCTTCTACACCGTGTTGATGGAAGGCGATGACGAGCAGGATCCTCTAGTCGACGGAACGCGCGCGCTGCTCGATGGCCACATCATGCTCGACCGCCAGCTTGCTGTTCGCGGTCACTATCCTCCGATTGCCATCCTCAACAGCGTGAGCCGTCTCATGCCTGCGGTCAGCTCTGGCCCGCATTCGCAGAAGGCGCACGAACTCCGGCGCCTGCTCGCCGCCTATACGGCGTCCGAAGATCTGATCCGAATCGGCGCCTATCAGAAGGGCAGTGATCCCACGCTTGATAAAGCCGTGTCCCTCCTGCCAGAACTCTATCGGTTCCTTCAGCAGCGTCCCAGTGAGACCGCTGCGCTGGCTGACAGCATCGCCAGGCTGCTCGCGCTCCCGACATAATCGCATGCCATTCCGCTTCCCACTGCAAGCTGTTCTTCATCTTCGAGAGAGCGTCGAGCGTCAGCAGCAACTCGAGTTGGCGGCGGCCAACCAGCAGGTTGCGGGAGTGAGTCGTCTTCTCGAGCAGGTGGACCGCAGCATCTTCGACTGTCAGCAGGAGTCCCTGCGAATGCTCGAGTTCGGAACGAGTGCAGCAGCACTCAGGTTTGCCCTTGAACTGGAGTCTGGGTTGCGCGCGAAGCAAACCAATCTTCAGCAGGAACTGGCTCGGGTGACGCTTCTGCGGGACCAGCAGCAGCAGGCATTCCAACGGTGCCGGCGCGAGCGTCAGACGCTTGAAACCCTGCGTGAGCGTCAATGGCTCGAGTATCGGCGCGATCAAGACCGGCGCGAGCAGAAACGACTCGATGCGCTGTTTCTTTCGCGCCAAGCCTACCTTGAACGTGGTTAGAAGTTGCCGAGTTAGGCAGACGATGCCTAGCCGATCACACTGCCGGCGCTTGCTTCCTTCATCGGCAAAACTACCAGTCACTTGATTCCTCTGGAGTTTCAGGGCCGCGCTCGAGTAGCACTGGTTTGGCGCTCCATGTGCACGGTTGGATGCCGGATCAAAGCGGAAGCATTTGTGACGATTACTTCCAACATCCAAGCCGCAACTAGCAGTCCCAGCGTCCTTGCAGATCTCGGGGCCTCGGGTCCCTCTTCGCCGTCGGACTCTGCGCTTGGCACTTTCGCCACGATCTGCACCACGGAACTATTGAGATCGCCGGCTGAGGAATTGGCTGCGGGGCTGCCGATCTCTCCCCAGGATGAATTGCAGGTAGCCGGCTCCGCGCCGCCCTGCCCAAGGATGCAATCCGGCAAGCGACCGAAGAATTCGTTGCAGGAGTCTATGCCGACCACTCTTTCAAC
>Ga0335070_10009306_pt1 | contig 11518 bp, 10 predicted proteins | sample Lox_Sample_13_FD_206722 | JGI IMG/M metagenome (GOLD analysis project Ga0335070, IMG submission 206722) | Soil microbial communities from Loxahatchee National Wildlife Refuge, Florida, United States - Lox_Sample_1.3 | ecosystem: Environmental > Terrestrial > Soil > Wetlands | place: USA... | reverse complement strand
GGGTAGATCGTGCCCGCCGACGGCGAGTACCAGCCGCCCATCTTCTCCTCGAGCGCCTTGATGATCTCGTAGCCGTGCCGCGGCTTCTCCTTGAGGAGCCGCAGGATCACGTACTTGACCTCGCCCGACTCGAACACCTGCTGCCGCATCCGGCGCCGCGGCCCCCGCATCCCCTCGGGCCCGCAGAACGCCCAGAACCGCGGCCCGAAGCCGCCGGCCCAGAATCGCCCGAACGGCCAGTCCTCATTGTCTCTGCTCATCGTAGCCTCCATGGACTAGATACATCGTACGCTATATCGTACGTCATAGCGCACGATATGTCAAGGCCACGACGTTTGCATGAGGGGAGGTCCGGGGTGGAGGGCCAACCCAGCCGCCAGCGGCTCGGTCCACGCGCCCCCGGGAGCCCAAGACAACGGCGCCCGCACTGTCGCGGGCGCCGTCACTACCGATTCAGCTTCCGGCGAAGGACCGCTCAGGTCTCCGCGTTCGGCGGAGCCGGATGCTTCCGGACGGTGCTGAACGGGAGCCGCATCATCTGCGGCAGGGTCTCGAGCTTCCGGAACTCGGGTCCCATCTGCAGCAAGGGGTTGAAGTCGAAGTCGAACGCGTTCGGCGTCACCGACCATCCCCGCCCGCGCCGCTCGGGCACCTTGCCGTTCACCGTGATGTGCCGCTTCATCCGCATCACGTCGAAGCTCACGCTCTCGTTCGGCTCGTAGGTGCCCAGGATCCGCAGCGCGTGGGCCGGGTTGAGCGGCTTGCGGCCGCCGATCGCCAGGATGACGTCGCCGCTCTTGAGGCCGAGCGTGGAGTCGTCGCCCACGTTCGCCACCAGCAGCCCCTCGGAGGTGCCGAAGTACTCCCCGAGGCCGGGGTTCACCTTCACCAGCTCCATGTCCGCGAACGGGCCGCCGCTGAACATGAACGAGGTCATCGGCATGCGCGAAGGCAGCGGCGTGCGCTGCAGGCTGCCCCGCGGGATCTCCATGCGGAAGGTCCGCATCGCCTCGTCCATCCCGGACTCGCCCGCGACGACCGTCACGTTCATGGTCTGGCGGCCCCGCCGCAGCTCGAGACGGACCGAGTCGCCCGGATCGAGACGCGAGGCCATCTCGATGAGCCGCATTCCGGGCCGGGACTGGCTCTCCTCCTCGTCGTTGTCGCCGCTCGTGGCGCGGCGCACCAGCGCGGTGCCGTTGAAGCGCACCACCAGGTCGCCGACCTGGACGCCGGCCTTCCCCGCCGGGCTGCCGGTGGTCAGGCCCGCCACCCGCGCGCCGATCGAGTCCCGCGCCGGGTCGGCCGTCAGGTCCACCAGGATCCCCAGACGGCCGCGCTGGAACGACTCCACGCTGACGCCGCGCGGACCGTAGTAGTACGAGAAGCCGTGCTCGCGGACCCGGGTCGTGTCGCGCTCACGGGTCACCTCCTGCGCCGCCGCGGGGACGGCCACCGCCGCCAGGAGCATCAGAGAGAAGAGCCGCCGCATACCGTGCCACTCCCTTCGATTTAGAGACCTGCCACGCTGGCGCGGGTCTCGTGCACGTCCACCAGCGCCGAGAGAAGCCCCGCCCGCTGCTTCCACAATCCCGCCACTCGATCCGGGTCGCTGCGCCAGGTCGCCGTGTCGTTCAAGGCGGCGTCCACCTGGGCCAGCTGGTCCTCGAGGTCGGCCACCACGCTGGCGGCCTGCCCGCTCAGCGCCCGCCGGTCCGGGTGCAGCGACTCGAACATCTGCTCCATCGCCGCGGACTCGGCCATCGCCTGCCGCAGCGCGACGTCCTCCGGCTGGACCGTGTTGGTGCGATGCAGAACCGCGAAGCCGAGCACCACCACCGCCGCCGCCGCGGCCAGACCCATCCAGGCCGAGACGCGCCGCCGGCTCCGTTCTCTCCGGGCCGCCTCGCGCACCACCGGCCACACGTCGCGCGGCGGCGCGAACGAAGGCAGCGCCCGCAGCTCCGCCCGCACCTGCTCGAGCCGCTCGAGCTCGGCGGCGCACGCCGGGCAGCCCGCCACGTGCTCGCGCGCCCAGCCGCTGCCCTCGCCGTCCCGCACCGCCAGCAGCTCCTCGACCGTTCCGTGCCGCGTTCCGCTCATTGCTCCGCTCCAGCGCCGAGCCACCGCCGCAACCGGTCGTGCGCGCGGGCCAGCTGGGATTTCGAGAAGCTCGTCGTCATCCCCATTAGCTCGGCAATCTCCTCGTGCGTGTACCCTTCCACGTCGTGCAGCCACACCACCGCCCGCGACCGCTCGGGGAGCCGCGCCAGCGCCGCCTCCAGGTCCATCTGCAGCGGCACGTCTTCCGACTGGCGGGCGACGTCGTCGTCGAGCGGCTCCCACGCCCGCAGCTTCTCGCGGCGGTAGCGCATCAGCGCCTTGCTCGCCGCGATGGTGCGGATCCAGCCCCACAAGCTGCCCTCACCCCGCCACTGCTTCAGCGACCGGCAGACCTCGAGAAACGTCTCCTGCAGTACGTCCTCGGCGTCGTCCGGACTCTTGCTCAGCCGCCGCGCGAGCGTGTACACCGGCCGCTCGTAGGCGCGGCACAACTGCTCCAGGGCCGCGAAGTCGCCGGCCCGGGCCCGTGCTACGAGGCTCTTGGCCTCGGCCAGCGGGATCGTGTCCGCCATCACGGCCACGCTAGAGGGATGTGCGGCCGGCCCGGAAGGTCGCGGCCGACCGCGAGAGGTGAGCGGCAAGAGGTGAGACGTTCAAGCGAGACGTGAGAGGCGCCAAGCGTGAGAGGGGAGCAGACCGCGCACGTCGCCTTCACCCAAGTCGTTTCACACCACGAGGTTGACGAGCCGGTCGGGCACAAACACCACCTTCTTCGGCGCTTTCCCGGCCGTGAACTTCGCGACCCCGGGGTCGGCGAGCGCCGCCTCCACCACGGCTCTCTCGCCCGCGCCGCGCGGCAGCCGCATCCGGCCGCGCACCTTGCCGTTCACCTGCACCACCACCTCGACCTGCTCGGCCACGGCGAGCGTCGCGTCGAAGCTCGGCCACCCGGCGTCCATGACGGAGGTCGTGCCGCCGAGCCGCGCCCAGCACTCCTCGGCGAAGTGCGGCGCGTACGGCGCGAGCAGGATCGCCAGCGGACGCAGCTCCGCCGCGCCGGCGCCGCCGTCGCGAAGCGCGTTGACGTACTCCATCATCGCCGCGATGGCCGTGTTGTACGCCAGCGATTCCGTGTCTTCCGTGACCCGCTGGATGGTGCGGTGCATCATGCGCACCAGCTCCGGCGCCGGCTGCTCTTCCTCCTTCGCCGTCTGCGCAACCTGCTCTGTCAGGAGCCACACCTTGTCCAGGAAGCGCCGAATCCCGTTGATGCCGGCGTCGCGGAAGTCGCCGCCCTCCTGGTACGGTCCGAGGAACATCAGGTACATGCGGAACGTGTCGGCGCCCCACCGCTCGACGTACGCGTCGGGGTTCACGACGTTGCCCCGCGACTTCGACATCTTGGCGCCGTCCTTGATGATCGTGCCGTGCGCCCGGAAGCGGCGGAACGGTTCCTCGAACGGCACCAGGCCGAGGTCGTGCAGGGCCATGGTGATGAACCGCGCGTACATCAGGTGCAGCACCGCGTGCTCGTTGCCGCCGATGTAGGAGGAGACCGGCAGCCACTTGCGGGTGAGCCCGGCATCGAACGCCAGGTCGTCGCGGTCCGCGGACGGATACCTCAGGAAGTACCAGGCCGAGTCGAGGAACGTGTCCGACACGTCGGTTTCGCGCCGCCCCATCGCGCCGCACGTGGGGCACGGCACGCGATACCACGACTCCAGGCGCGCCAGCGGCGAGACGCCGGAGTCGTCGGGGCGGAAATCCTCCAGCGCCGGGAGGACGACCGGGAGGTCCTGCTCGGGCACCGGCACGGTTCCGCACCGGTCGCAGTAGATGATGGGGATTGGCGGGCCCCAGTAGCGCTGCCGGGAGATGCACCAGTCGTGGAGCCGGTAGTTCACGACCGGCTTGGCCAGGCCACGGGCCTCGAGCGCCGCCGTGATGGCGCGCCCCGCCTCCTGCCACGGCGTCCCGTCGTAGCCCGGGCTGTTGACCAGCCGGCCCTCCGGGACGTCGGGCTCGGCGGCCGCGAGCGGCGTCGTCGCGTCCTGCCCGGGCCCGGCCACCACGCGAACGACCGGCAGCTTCATCGCCGTGGCGAACTCGAAGTCGCGCTGGTCGTGGCCCGGCACCGCCATGATGGCGCCGGTCCCGTACTCCATCAGGACGTAGTCCGCGATCCACACCGGTATCGCCGCGCCGGTGGCGGGATTGCGCGCGTAGGAGCCGGTGAACACCCCCGTCTTGACCTTCTCGCCGACCTTGCGCGAGACCAGGTCCATCGCCGCGACCTTGCGGCGGTAGGCGTTGACGTCGCCGCGCTGCTCCGCGGTCGTGAGGTCGGCCACCAGCGGGTGCTCGGGCGCGAGGACCAGGTAGGTGGCCCCGAACACCGTGTCGGCCCGCGTGGTGAACACCGTGATGCGGCGGCCCGCCGGGGTCTCGAACGCCAGCTCCGCGCCCTCGGAGCGTCCGATCCAGTTGGACTGGAGGGTGCGGGTCGAATGCGACCAGTCCGCCGTCTCGAGGTGCTCGAGCAGGCGCTGCGCGTAGCGCGTGATGGTGAAGAACCACTGGTCGAGCAGCCGCTGCTCGACCTTCACGTCGGGGTGGCGCTCGCAGTAGCCGCCGATCACCTGCTCGTTGGCGAGCACGGTCTTGCACGCCGGGCACCAGTTCACCGCGGCGCGCCGCTTCACGGCCAGGCCCGCGCGATACAGCTGCAGGAAGATCCACTGGGTCCACCGGTAGTACCGGGGATCGGTGGTCTGGACCTCGTAGCGCCAGTCCGCCATCAGGCCGATCCGCTGCAGCTGGGCGCGGAACCGCTCGATGTTGCGGGGAATCAGCTCGGCCGGGTGCGTGCCGACCTTGAGGGCGAAGTTCTCGGAGTGGATGCCGAACGCGTCGAATCCCAGCGGCTCGAACACGTCGCTGCCGGTGAGCCGCCGGTAGCGGCCGTGGATGTCGGCGCCGACGAACGCGAAGACGTTCCCGACGTGCAGCCCCTCGGCCGAGGGGTACGGGAACATCATGAGGTTGAAGTAGGGACGCGACGCGCCGGCGAGGTCGGCGTGATTGGTGCCCCGCTCCTCCCACCGCTGCTGCCACTTCCGTTCGACGCTTTGCGGATCGTACGCAGACGGGCCGGAATTCGGCATAGCGGCGTAAGATAGCGGCTTGCGGCAGTCCCGAGCCATCCCTACCTTAGCGCCGGCCTTCATGTCCGCCAGCCCGGCACCCGCCCCGCGCCTCCGCGCGCGCAGCCTCCAACGCACCATCGTCTCGGCGGGCGTGCTCACCGCCATCGTCGTGCTGACGGTGATCTCGCTGCTGGCTTGGCGTGCCGCCCGCAGCTACCTCGCGCGCGACGCCGACGCCCGGTTGGCCGACATCGCCCAGCGGGCGGCCGCGCTGGTGGGGCTGTACCTGCATGAGCGCCGAGCCGAGCTCGACCTCGTGGCGAGCAGCCCCGCGGTGGTCGCGGCGGCGCAGGCCGGCGACGCCGACGCCGCCCGGCGCGACCTCGGCGGCCGGCCCGCCGACGAGCTCGAGCGCAGCTTCGCCGCCACCCGCTCGCTGGGCACCAGCCCCGGCGTGGCGGAGTACCTGCGCTCCCTGGAGGTCCGCTCGGACTTCACCGACCTGCTGCTCACCGAGTCGCACGGCTTCACCATCGCCGCGTCGCGGCCCCAGGCCCGGTTCGGCAGCGCGGGCCAGGACTGGTGGCAGCGGGCATTCCGCGGCGGCGCGTACCAGGGCATCCCCGGCCTCGACGCCCGCACTCACACGGTCACGCTGCGGATGGCCACGCCCGTCCCGCCGCAGGGGGGACGGCGGATCGGCGTGCTCGGCGCGGCGTTCGACCTGAGCAAGCTCGCGCGACTCGTGGCGTCGTCGGACGCGCGAACCAGCGCCGAGGTCCAGGTCGTGGACCGGGCCGGGAGGCTGGTGATCGGCCGCGACTCCTCCGACCTGCTGCGCCTGCTGCCCGAGGTCGACGCCCTGCGCCTGACGGACACGCTGTCCTACGCGACGCTGCAGTCTCCCGACCGCGAGAGCGAGCGCGTCGCCACCGCGCGAGCCTGGCCGGTGGAGTGGTGGGTGCTGGTCCGCCAGCCGGTGTCCGTCGCATACCAGTCGGTGAACCAGCTCGGACGGCTGCTGCTGGTGGCGGCGCTGCTGCTCCTGGTCCTGGGGCTCGCCGCGCTCGCCTGGGGCGGGACCTGGCTCAACCGGCGCGTCACGGTGCCCGTCGAGCGCATGGCGGAGGCGGCGACGGCCGTCGCCGAGGGCGACCTGTCGCGCGAGATGGAGGTGACGGTCGGCACCGGCGAGGTGCTCCACCTGGGAAAGGCACTCGCCACGATGCTCGGGTCGCTGCGGCGGCTGGTGGGGGCCATCCGCGCCGCGGCCGACGAGGCGGCCGCGATGGCCGCCCAGATCAGCGCGTCCACCGAGCAGATGTCCGCCAGCGGGACCCAGATGGCCGGCACCACCCACGACCTGTCGCAGCGCGCGCAGGACCAGGCCTCCATCGTGAAGGCCACCGCGGCCGACGCGACCCGGATCCGCGCCATCGCCGGCCGCCTCGCCAGCGGCGCCCGCGACGCGGCCGAGCGCAACCGCACCCTGCTGGCCCTGGCCGAGGAGCACCGCCAGCGGCTGGACGACAGCACCGCCACGCTCGCGTCGCTGGCCACGGAGGTCGAGCAGGGCGTCGCGGAGGCCGCGGCGCTCGCGGACGCGTCGGCCCAGATCGGCCGGTTCGTCGCCCAGACCAAGTCGATCGCGACCCAGACCAACATGCTCGCCCTCAACGCGGCCATCGAGGCGGCGCGGGCCGGCGAGCAGGGGCGCGGCTTCGGCGTCGTGGCCGCCGAGGTTCGCAAGCTGGCAATCCAGGTGGCGCAGGCGGCGGTGACCACCGAGGGCACGGTGAAGGACGTCCTCAAGCGCGTCGGGGCCACCCACGAGACCATGACCCGCGTCGGCGCGGCCAGCACCGCGGCCCGCGGCGCCGCGCGGACCGTGAGCGAGGGCCTGCGGAGCGTCGCCGACTCGGCGCACGAGACCGAGCGGTTCACCCAGGACATCAGCGGCGCCGCGGCCGAGTCCGAGACGCTGGTGACGGAGATCGCCCGCCGGCTCGAGGAGCTGGCGCGCAGCACCGACAGCTTCGCCGCCTCCGCCGAGCAGATCGCCGCGTCATCCCAGGAGCAGAGCGCCGCCACCCAGGAGATCGCCGCGTCGGCGCAGGCGCTGGCCACCGCGGCCGACAAGCTGACGTCCGCGGTCCAGACGTTCCGCCTGGCCTGAAACGCAGCGGGGGCGGCCACCGCCGCCCCCGCTCGACTCCGTCCCCCCGCCCGCCTACTTCGGGAACGCCGCCAGGTTGACGGCCGCGCTGAGATCGCCCCTGAGCAACGCATCGCCCAGCGCCGACGCGATCTCGGTCGCCACCCGCGTCTGCGCCTCGGCCGTCGACGCCGCGAGATGCGGGGTCAGCAGCACGTTGGGCGCCGTCCGCAGCACCGAGTCGGCCGGCAGCGGCTCCGGGTCGTAGACGTCCAGCGCCGCGCCGCCCACCCGGCCCTCTTGCAGGGCCTTCACCAGCGCCGCGTCGTCGATCAGGGCGCCGCGGGCCGTGTTGATGATGAGCACGCCCTTCTTCACCAGGCTGAGCCGGCGTTCGTCCAGCATGTGCCGGGTGCTGGCGCTGAGCTTGACGTGCAGGCTCAGCACGTCGGCGCGCTGGATCAGCACGTCGAGCGGAATCAGGTCGAGCCCCAGCAGCTCGGCCTGCTCGGCCGTGATCCCCGGATCGTAGCCCACCGCCGTCATCCCGAACCCCTTGGCGATGGAGGCCACGCGGCTGCCGATCCGGCCGAGGCCCAGGAGCCCCAGCGTCTTGCCCCTGAGCTCCGTGCCCTCGAACGCCTTGCGGTCCCACTTGCCCGCCCCGAGCGACGCCGCCGCCGGGGAGACCTTGCGCGCCAGCGCCAGCATCAGCGCGAAGGTGTACTCGGCGACGCTGTTGGAGTTGGCGCCGGGCGCGGTCAGCACCGGGATCTTCCGCCGCGACGCTTCCTCCACGTCGATGGTGTCGGTGCCCATGCCGGCGCGGGCGATGACCTTGAGCTTCGGCGCCTTGCCGATCATCGCCGCCGTGACCTTGGTTTCGCTGCGCACGACCAGCGCCACCGCCTCGCCGAGCGCCTGGTCGAGCACCTCGGGCGGCTTGCCGGCCGTCTCCACCACCTCGTACCCCGGCAAGGCCCGCAGCATGTCCAGCCCGGCCCTGCCGAGGCGGTCCGCGACTACGATGCGATCAGGCACTCTTCAGCACCTCCTCCAGTGCGCCGAGGAGCTTCTCCACCTCGGCGACGGTGTGATCGCCCATATGGCCGATGCGGATCGTGGCGTCCTTGAGATTGCCGTACCCGGCTCCGATCGTGTAGCCGAACTTCGCGTCCATCGCCTTGGCGACGGCGCCGCCCAGGGCCTTCCCGCCCTCCGCCAGCCTGAGACAGGACACGGTCCACGAACGCCGGCCTTCCTTCGGCAGGTACGACAGACCGAGCTTCGCGCCGGCCTCCTTCGCCACCCACCGCTCGACCCGCTCGCGCATCGCGTTGTGCCGCGCCCAACGCTGCTCGATTCCGCCCTCGGCGGCGATCCGCTTGAGCTGCGCTTCCAGCGCGTACATCAGCGACAGCGCCGGCGTGTACGGCGTCTGCTTCTTGCGGATCGCGCTGTCGTACGCCAGCAGATCGAGGTAGATGCCGCGGTCCGGCAGCGTCTTCGCCCGCTCCAGCATCCGCGGCGACGCGACGCCGAAGGCGAGCCCCGGCGGGAGGGCGAGCGCTTTCTGCGAGCCGGTGAGCACGAAGTCGAGGCCCCACGCGTCGGTCTCGACGGGCGAGCCGGCCAGCGAAGTGACGGCGTCCACCAGGAAGAAGACGTCGGACTGGGCGTGCACCACCTGCGCGATCTCGCCGACCGGGTTCAGCACCCCCGTCGAGGTCTCCGAGTGCGCGACGGTCACGGCGTCGGCGCCGGAGCCATCGAGCAGCTGCTTCACCTGCGCCGCCTCGAACGCCTGGCCGAGTGGCACCTCGACCTTCACGACCTCCTTGCCGCAGGCGGCCGCGATCTTCGCGAAGCGCTCGGAGAACGACCCGTTCACCAGGCACAGGACCTTGCGGCGCACGCCGTTGCGGATCGCCGCCTCCATCAGGCCGGTGGCGGAAGTCGCCGCGATGTAGACCGGGTTCGCGGTGCGGAACGCGGCCTTGAGCGGCGCGTCGAGCCGCTCGAGCAGGGCTTCCGTCTTGGCGCCGCGGTGCCCGATCATCGGCGCCGTCTGCGCCTGGGCCACCTCGGGCAGGACTTCGGTCGGCCCCGGCAGGAAGAACTTCCCGAACGGGGCGGTCATGCGGCCAGCAGGCTGCCGAGCAGCCCGCCCTCCACGATCTCTCTCGTCTTCACGATGTGCACCCCCTGTTGAGCCCAACCATCGAGCAAACGCTGTGCCATTTCTCGATCGATGGGTTTCATCGCGTCGCCGACGGCGAACAGCCGCAATTGCGAGTAGCGCTTGAGCAAACCTTCGATCGCGAACTTGTTGCACACGTCCTCGGCGACCCCGTAGACCACGACCGCCTGGGGAGTCAGAATGCCGAGCACCGTCTCGACGTTTTCGTTCGTGAAGACGTCGAACCAGTGCTTGTTGAACAGCACGTCTCCCGGGTGCGCACGCACGCGGTCGGCGAGGGAGGCGGGGTCCTCTCGTCCGGGCTCGATCACCAGCGGTTCCCGCAGGCGGGTCTCGGGGATCTTGGCCTGGCCCTTCGTGCCGCGCATGCAATGCTCGGGGAAGGTCTGCTTGAAGTCCGGCGCGTGCGACAGCTCGCGGTGGCCCGGCACGTGGTCGTCGGCGCTGGCGATGATACGGATGCCGTTGGCGTGGGCGAAGTCGGTGAGGCGTTTCAGGTTGGGGATGATCGCTTCGGAATCGGGGACGTACAGCTTGCCGTCGGCGTGCATGAAGTCGTGCTGCGTGTCCACATCCCAGAAGACCACGTTTGCCATGACGCCTCCGCTCGGCAGCCGGCCTAAAGCTCACCGCCGGTCGTGGCGAGGTCAATCAGGCCGGCCGGCGGTCCGTGCGTCCGGGACCGCACGGCGCCCGGCGGCGACTCGTAAGCCGGCCGACACGACCCCGTAATCTCCGACTCACGAAGCGTTCATTCCCGGCGGCTATGCTCCCCTCAAAGGACACCGGGGAGGAGCCGTGGTCACGTTCCTCATGGAGCTGCCTCGCCACGATGGCCGCGGGGGGAGCGCCGCATCGCTGCTGGTGCACTCGCTCGTGATCGGTGCAGCGGTGCTCGCCACCACGCAGACCGGCGTTCTGTCATCGGACCCTCACCCGGCGGTGCGGATCGAGATCTTCCGGCCGCCCCGATCGGCCGAGCCGCCGCCCGCCCGACTGCTCCAGGGCCTCCCGGGGCCGCGCTTCCATCCGGAAGCGCTCGGCATCTCGCCCGCCATCCCGCGTGTGATTCCGCCGCCCTCGACGGCGCCGTTCGATCCGTCGAGCTTCGTCGGCGTCGAGCCGGCGCCCGTCCCGGTCGCTCCGGACGCCGCCCCGCGCCGCGTCGAAGTGTACGCCGAGCGCGGAGTCGACCAGCCGCCCGCGCTGCTCGGCCGCCCGGCCCTCGTCTATCCGCCGATCCTCCGGGAGGCCGGCATCGGCGGTCGGGTGATCATCGAGGCGGTCATCGACACCGCCGGCCGTGCCGAGCGCGAGTCCATCCGCGTTGTCTCGGCGGGCCAGGCGCTGCTCGCGCAGCCGGCGATCGACCTCGTGGCGGGCGCGCTCTTCCGCCCGGGCCGGCTCGACGGCCGCGCGGTCCGGGTCCGGGTGCGGCTTCCGATCGATTTCCGGGTGGATGCGCGGAGCGGCGCGGGGCGTCCCCAGGTTCAATGATGCGGGCGAAACTCGGCACTGCCACCCGCTCGAGCGGCGCGACGCGCGGCCGGGCCGCGCGCCGCGTCCGCCCGGGCCGGCTAGCGCAGGTAGCGGATGACGAGCAGCAGGACGATCGCGCCGACGATCGACATCAGGAAGCCCGCCGGATGGAACTTGGAGCCCGGCGCGGGCTTCCGGATGAGGTTGCCGATCAGCCCGCCGAGGATCGAGCCCACGACGCCGACTCCCGTGGTGGCCAGGAGGCCCATGGTATCGGCGCCCGGCAGGACGGCGCGGGCGATGAGGCCCACGAAGAACCCGACGATGATCGACCAGATGATGTGAAACATGGCGTGCTCCTCTCATGTCCTCCGGCGTGTCGCGGCGCCCGGATCGCGCGGGGCGCGGCCCGGAGCCGCACCGCCCTCGTCCGCCGCGGTCTCTTGCGACCCGCGCCCGGCGGACGGCCGGGCG